>Ga0224508_10005203_pt1 | contig 10488 bp, 7 predicted proteins | sample SF_Jan12_sed_USG_4_FD_170157 | JGI IMG/M metagenome (GOLD analysis project Ga0224508, IMG submission 170157) | Sediment microbial communities from San Francisco Bay, California, United States - SF_Jan12_sed_USGS_21 | ecosystem: Environmental > Aquatic > Marine > Sediment | place: USA: California... | reverse complement strand
GCGCTAGGACCCGTCGATCATGATGGGCCCCAAGGGGAAGATACCCAACAAATAAAAGCTGCCCGCGGTGACGGGCAGATCCGGCACGAACGGCGGCACGGCAATGCCGGGGACCAGTCCCGAGGTCATCCCGTCAATGTGCACGAAGAGTGCAATCGCAACGGGTCGCTGCGGGCTGCGCACCAGAGCGGGACGTCCCCGGTGATCTTTGACCTGCAGGCCGGTCGTGGGATCGAACACGCGCAGGTAGGAGCCGCCGATCGGATCGATGCGCGGGCCGGCAGGAAAGTTCGGGCAGCATGGTCCCTGTTCTGCGACGGTACCCGCGGCCGTTGTCTGATTGACCGTCGCGCCGTTAACGAGCGGGACCTGGCCGATCCTGAGAGGGTTGTAGTCGAGCGTGGTAAAGAGCCGGGCATCTCCCGTCCCCTTGATGCGCAACTGATTGGGCTCGCGAGCGAGACCCTCGGAGAAACGCGCCCAGGTGGGCGCCACCGGCGTGTCCATGAACGCCACCGGAGGGAGGCCCGGCGACACCGGCTCGAAGATCGGGTCCGTCGGTCCGAGGTCAGGCCTAAAGTGGACGAACCAGGCGGTGACGACCATAGTGTCCTTCAATCCCTGCAGGTTGAAATCAAGCAGCGTGTAGTCATTGTCCAATACCCTGATGCCGAGCTCGCCCGAAGGATTGCTGGCGACGATCGAGTCGTCCGCACCGACCGGAACCGGGCACGGCGGCGGTTGCATGAGCGTGGGGAAGCAGCCCAGGGCCACCGTCGTTTCGAAGACCACTTCGCTGGCCGACGTGATAGTGGCGGGAGTACATAGAACAAGCGCGAGCGCGGCGAAATAGAACTTTCCGCTTTGCCACCGTCTTGCAGTGCTCTCGTTGACAGATTGCATAGGCATCTCCAATCCTCCTTATCAGAGCTCGTTTCGCCCGTTCCCTGATGACCAAGGCAAACTACACTCGCCATGCGCAGTCCATCAAGCCCCTGCACGGGCGCCTGGCACAAGTTGGCCAGACTTGCATTGTATTGGCAGGAATGGCCGCGGCAGGCCGCCATCGTATGACCGGGTGTGGCTCGCCGCCTTCGGGTAGCCGCGTTGCAATTTGTGGACTCGGCCATTATCGTGTCGGGCGATGGTGCCCTCTTCGCCGAGGGTTAAAAGGGAACACAGAAGAGCGCTAAAGCTTGAGCTGTGGCTGTCCCCGCAACTGTGAATGCCGAGCGACCGGCACCCGTAACGCCACTGAGGAAACCTTCCTTGGGAAGGCGATACCGGCCGCGATGAGGCATGAGCCAGGAAACCTGCCATCGAGTCGTCCTTCCACGGGCCGGGGTAGCTCTTGGTGCGGAATTCCGCTGTGACGACAACTCTAGCTATCGGGGTTGTTTGGATAGCGGAAAGCCGTCTTTAGGACATCCTTCCGTATTCAGATCATCCCCCCTAGCAATTAGACAGTGGAACTGGGGGTGATTCATGTCGTATCGAGAAAATAATTATAATTTTTTGTATTTAATAGTTTTTATAGTCCTACTATTAGTGGCTTCCGTCAGCCGCGGCGAGGACGATGTCTACGCCCTAGAGCGCCTGGTGGTGGTCGGATCGCGGATACCGGTGCCGGAAGAGCACCTGGGCAGCGCCGTGACGGTGATCGAGCGGAAGGAGATAGAAGCGCGGCAGCTTCCTTTCGTTTCCGACCTGCTGCGGTCGGTGCCCGGCATCGCCGTCAGCCGCACGGGCACAGTTGGCAATCTCACTTCCGTGCGTATCCGGGGCGCTGAAGCCAACCATACCCTGGTGCTCATCGACGGCGTAGAGGCCAATGATCCTATCTCGGATTCCGCCTTCAATTTCGCTCATCTGTTGTCGGCAGACGTCGAGCGCATCGAGATATTACGAGGACCTCAAAGCGCTCTGTGGGGGAGTGATTCCATCGGGGGCGTCGTGAACATCATTACCAGGGAAAGCCGTGGGGGGCTCAGCGGCGATCTCGGCGGCGAAGCCGGCTCCTTCGACACGACTCAGTTTCGCGGTCATGTAGGCGCCCAAACAGAAGCGGTGGATTACGTGCTTTCCGCGGCCAGCTTTGCCAATGAAGGTATCAACGTCGCTCGCATGGGGGATGAAAAGGAAGCGTATGAGAACCTTACGTTGAGCGGCAAGTTCGGTGTCGAGGTCTCGGACCACTTTCGCCTCGACACCAGCTTGCGTTTCGTGGACGCGGACACGGAATCGGACAATCAGGACTTCGCGTTTCCAGCAACGCCGAGCCAGGGTCTGGCCATCGACACCGATACCCGGCGGCAGGTCCGGCAGCTCTATGGGCATGCGCGCGGAGAACTGGCGCTCCTGGACGGCAAGTGGCTGCAGTCTTTCCGCGTCGCATTCAGTGATAACGAAGCGGAGAATAGTGAGGACGGCTTGCTCGGCAGCGACAGCGAGGCAGAGCGCACCAAGTTCGTATACCAAAGCAGCTACTTCTTCGCTCCCTACAGCGCGCTGACCCTGGCCTTGGAGCACGAGGACTTGAGCTACGAAAACATGGGCGCAACTCCGGACGCGCTGCAGAATCAACGCCAGGATGACACGCAGCGGAGTCTGGTGGCCGAGTATCGCGGGCAGCTTGCGGAGCGTTTCTATTACTCGCTGGGGCTGCGGCAGGATAACAACGATCTATTCGATGACGCCGCCACCTATCGCGTGACCGGCGCGTATCTCTTTCGCGAGGCCGGCACGCGCCTTCATGCAAGCCTGGCGAGCGGCGTGACCAATCCGGGTTTTTTCGAGCTGTACGGGTTCTTCCCAGGCAGTTTCGTGGGTAATCCGGAGCTCGAACCCGAGAAGTCGCGAGGCTTCGATGTCGGCGTGCAGCAGTCCTTTTGGGGAGGCCGCGGCGAGGTAGACCTTACCTATTTCGATTTCGACCTGCAGGATGAGATCGTCACCATATTTGACCTGAGCACGTTCCTGAGCAGTGTCGATAACCTCGATGACGACAGTCGCAGAAAAGGTGTCGAGCTTGGTTTCTCGACACAAGTGGCGGAATGGTTTTCCCTGTCCAGCGCTTATACCTACACCGATGCCCGGGACCCCGGAGGTCTGAGCGAGCTGCGGCGTCCCGAGCATGTGGCGAGCCTCAATGCCACGTTTACGATGTCACAGGGCCGCGGCCTGCTCGATGTGGGCCTCGACTACAACGGCGAGCAGCAGGATGCAGAGTTCATTTTCGCGACGCCGGAAACGAGCGTTACGCTGGACAGCTATCTGCTACTCAACGTTGCGGGGAGTTATCGGGTAAGCGACCAGATTCGTGTTCACGCCAGGCTCGAGAATGTGCTGGACGAAGACTATGAAGAGGTCTTCTCGTTCAGGACGCCGGGCTTCGGTGCCTTCGCAGGAATAAGCTGGGAGTTCGGCAGCTGACCCATGACGCTGCTTCGCCGCCCCGTCTATCTGGCCTGCTTGCTCGGACTACTATGCAGCGTGAGTGTGCAGGCGGCTACGCCCGAACGCATCGTTTCGATGAACCTATGCACCGATCAGCTACTCCTGATGCTCGCCGAGTCCGAGCATATCCTGTCTGTCTCCTGGCTGAGTGCGGATCCGAGAGAGTCTCCTTTGGCCGCGCAGGCCAGCGAATTTGTACTGAACCATGGCTTCGCCGAGGAGATTCTGCCCCTGGACCCGGATCTCGTCATTGCGGGAAGCATGACGACTTCCTACACAGTCAATCTGCTGCAGCGCCTCGGCTACGAGGTGTTGGAAGTCGAGCAGGCGGGCAGCCTGGCCGGGGTCCGGCGGAACATTCGCGCCATTGCCGCGGCAATCGGGGATGGCGAGGCCGGGGAGCGCCTGATCAGGGCAATGGACAACAACCTTGCGCGTATTCGGGCGCGCCGCGAGCCGGTCCCACGGCGTGTGCTGGTATATAGGCCCGGGGGCTACACGATGGGCAAGGGCACGCTGGTCAACGAGATTCTGGAAGAAGCGGGCCTCGTCAACATCGCCTCGTCGCTTGGAATCACCGGCTGGGCCCAGATCTCTGTCGAGGACGTGCTGCGGATGCGTCCGGAGGCGATTGTCATCGATAGCTATCGGATCGATGAGCCGTCGCTGGCAAATAATCCGATCAAACACAAAGCCCTTGAGAAGTTCACGCGCAACACCCCGATACTGGAGATACCCGGGGAATGGTGGAGCTGCGGGACACCTTTCTCTCTGGCGGCGGCCAATCTGCTGCAGCGTGGGGTAGCGCCCGAATACGGATCGGGCACATGAACCGGCCGTGGACGCTGGACATCCTGCTCAACGTCTTTCTGATAGGCCTTTTGGTCCTGCTGGGAGCCGTTTCCATGCGTCTGGGACAGCAGGCCCTGCCGTTGATACCCAATCTGAAACAGATTGTGGCCGAGGACCCTCAGGTAGCATGGTTGATCATCAGTGAAATCCGTCTGCCCCGCACCCTGCTGGGTGCGCTGGTGGGTTTCTCGCTGGGCCTGTGCGGCGCGGCGCTCCAGGGCCTGCTGCGTAACCCTCTCGCCGAGCCAGGCCTGCTCGGCGCCTCGAGTGGCGCAGCGCTCGGCGCCGTGACGGTTTTCTACTTTGCTCTCGGGGGCGGCGCGGCGTTCGCGCTACCGCTCGGCGGAGCGTTTGGGGCGCTGGCGAGCCTCATGCTGCTATATCTGTTGGCCGGCCGGCGTTCAGAAATGCTGACGATCATCCTCGCGGGCATCGCGATTAATGCCTTTGCGGCCGCACTGACCTCACTGGCGCTCAACTTCGCTCCCAATCCCTTTGCCGCGGTCGAGATCGTATTCTGGATGCTGGGATCGCTGGTGGATCGAGGCATGGACCACGTGGCTTTCGCGTTTCCGCTGATGCTGGTGGGTTGGATCTTGGTGTTCAGCGCGGGCCGTGCCCTTGACGCTTTGTCGCTCGGTGAGGATGCGGGCGCCAGTCTCGGCTTCAACCCTGCCGGTATCAAACGCCGTGTGATCGGTGGCACTGCGCTGGCCGTGGGCGCGGCGGTGGCAGTGACCGGCATCATCGGTTTTGTCGGACTGGTGGTGCCCCATCTAATGAGGCCCTTGACCGGCTACCAGCCGAGCCGCCTGTTGCTCCCAAGCGCACTGGCTGGCGCGGTCATGCTGTTGGGGGCCGACATCCTAGTGAGGCTCGCCTCACCAGGGCCGGAGTTGAAGCTGGGTGTCGTGACCGCCCTGTTGGGCGCGCCGTTCTTTCTCTATCTGATTATCTATACCCGGCGGGGAGTATCCCTTTGATGCTTGAGGCTCGGGGAGTAACGGTTCGCTATGGCACAGCCACGGCGGTTCACCTCGTGTCCGTCGAGGCACAGCGCGGCGAGCTGATTGGGCTGATCGGGCCCAACGGTGCCGGCAAGACCAGCCTGATCAAAGCCATGGCGCGTCTTGTGGATTACGAGGGGAGGGTGGAACTCGGCGGACAGAGTCTGGAGGCGATGAGCCGGCGCACCATCTCCTCGCAACTCGCCTACCTGCCCCAGGGGCATGTCAGCCACTGGCCGATGACCGTCAGAGATGTGGTCGCGCTAGGGCGCCTGCCTCATCGATCCGGCTTACAGAGACTCAAGGGAAGCGACGTCGAGAGAATCGAGCACGCCATGGTCCGGGTCGGTGTCGTGGATTTCGCCGGTAGAAATATCTTGAGTCTCTCCGAGGGCGAGCGGGCGCGGGTGATGGTCGCGCGCGCGCTGGCCGTTGATGCGCCGGTGCTGCTAGCGGATGAACCGACAGCGGCCTTGGATCCTTATCATCAGCTGCGCATCATGGAGCTGTTGCGCTCTTACGCGGAAGAAGGCGCCGCAGTCATCGCAGTGCTTCACGAGCTGACTCTTGCCGGGCGTTTCTGTCATCGTATGCTTTTGCTGGATAAGGGAATAAAGGTGGCGGAGGGGCCCCCGGCGGACGTACTTTCGGACGAGCACCTGGAGGAGACCTATCACATCAAAGTGGTGCGTGGCCGGGCGCACGGTGAACCCTACTCACTGCCATGGTCTACGACCCCTTCGGCCAAGACGAAGTAGACTACTCTTTCATTGAAGTTGAACCATCGCACATGGATATCGAACACGACCCGGTTCTAGGTGATTCCGCGTCGTGTTTGGCTGATACGTGCAAGACACCCGGCCGGGAGCAGCGCCGGCCGCGTGTCCTTTCTGCGTTTCAGTCCTTGTCCGCTTCGCTGAGCTGTCCGCGTGCCTCTCCCGCCGGGAACACCGTGCTGTGAATGTTCAGGTAGATCAGGCCTTTGTCCATCGCGAACGCTAGCGCTGCGATGTTGTTCACCGGCCTGCCCACGGTGTCTGAGCAATCGGCGCCGTTGAAGTGCGAGTTGTCCAGGGTGCCCCGTATTCTGTTGCCGTCCAGAAACAAAGGGCCGGGGTTGATGAGGCCGAAAGCCACCGGACCGTTCTCTCCAGGACGGCCGCAGTGGAAATGCGCCGCGGCAAACGTGCCGACCAGATTGCTAATGCGCACGTCGACTTCGACTTTGGTCAGGCCGGCGTCGAACCTGGCTTTGGCGCGCACGACGGCATTGCTGTCGACACCGCCGGGCACAAAGACGCCAGCGTCGAATACGACTTCCTGCGCACCGGTCGCGGTCGTGTCCAATCTCGGGCCGTCGGCGAAAGCTATTCCGGCGACGCAAGCGGAAGCCGCTAGGAGCAGGGTTTTTGCTGTTTTCATAGGATAGTCTCCCTTCCTGTGGTTGATAGACTTATCCCGGTGTTGCCCCAAATCGTGATCGGCCAGGTCGATTTTGTGATGTGTCAACTCAAGGCCTACGCGAACTAGGATACACTTTGGGCTGTCTGCGAGCAAAGAAACCGGATAGGAATGACGAACAAGAAAATTCGCCGGCTGCTTGTCGCTAATCGCAGCGAGATCGCCATACGGGTCATGCGCGCAGCCAACGAGCTGGGGATGCGCACGGTTGCGATCTACTCCGAGGAGGACCGCTTCGCTCTGCACCGTTTCAAAGCCGATGAGAGTTATCTGGTCGGCAGGGGCCAGAAGCCGGTTGCCGCCTATCTCGACATAGGCGAGGTTTTGCGGGTGGCGCGGGAGGCTCACGTGGATGCGGTGCATCCGGGGTACGGCTTTCTCTCCGAGAATCCCGATTTTGCAGAAGCCTGCTGGGAGGCGGGAATCGTGTTCATCGGCCCGCCGGCCGATGTGATGAAATCTCTCGGTAACAAAGTGCAGGCTCGCGGTCTGGCCGAACAGGCCGGAGTGGCGGTGGTTCCCGCGAGCGGGCCTTTGCCGGGGGAGTTCCGGGAAGCGAAAGGGATAGCCGCGGGGCTCGGCTATCCCTTCATGCTCAAGGCCAGCTGGGGCGGTGGCGGCCGAGGTATGCGAGTCATTCGCAACGAGCAGGACCTCGAGGAGCAGCTGGAGGCTGCCCGCCGCGAGGCCGCCGGCGCCTTCGGCAACGACGAGATGTATCTCGAGAGGCTGGTGGAGCGGGCGCGGCACGTGGAAGTGCAGATTCTCGGCGATTTGCACGGCAATCTCGTGCACCTGCACGAGCGTGAATGCAGCATGCAGCGCCGCAACCAAAAAGTTGTCGAGCGGGCACCGGCTCCCTATCTCCCTCAAGCGGAGCGCGAGGTGCTATGTGCCGCCGCCCTCCGGCTCGCGCGTCAGGCAGGCTACAGCGGTGCCGGCACCGTTGAGTTTCTCATGGACAGGGACAGTGGAGAGTTCTACTTCATCGAAGTCAACCCGCGCATCCAGGTTGAGCACACCGTCACCGAGGAGGTGACCGGCATCGATCTCGTCAAAGCCCAGATACGGATCGCCGAGGGGGCACGCATCGGTGATCGGGACAGCGGCGTCCCCGCTCAGGATGACATTCACTTGAACGGCCACGCGCTGCAGTGCCGAATCACGACAGAGGACCCGGAGAACAATTTCGTCCCGGACTACGGACGAATCCGGGTTTACCGGGGCGCCACGGGATTTGGGATCCGTCTGGACGGAGGCACGGCGTTTTCCGGCGCGTTGATTACACCGTTCTACGACTCACTGCTCGAGAAGGTCACCGCCTGGGCGCCCACTGCGCGCGAAGCTATCCGGCGAATGGACCGGGCCCTCCGGGAGTTCCGTATTCGCGGCGTGGCAACGAATCTCGCATTCCTGGAAAACCTCATCAATCATCCCGACTTCGCCGACGGTGACTATACGACCCGCTTCATCGACGAAACGCCCGAGCTGTTCAAGTTTGCCAGGCGCCGTGACCGCGCTACGCGCCTGCTGCGCTTTATCGGAGACGTCATCGTCAACGGCAATCCGGAGGTGGAGGGGCGCGGGCAGCCGCGGTCATTGTTGCCTGCGCCCGCACCGACCGGGCGTGCTGTAGGAGGCGATTCTGTAACAGGCAGCCGGCAGCGCTTCGAGCAGCTCGGCGCGGATGGTTTTGCGAAATGGATGCTGGACCAGCAGGAGGTATTGGTTACCGATACGACGATGAGAGATGCTCATCAGTCGCTGCTTGCAACGCGCATGCGCACGGCCGACCTGTTGGCGATCGCACCTGCGTATGATCGGCTGTTGCCCCAGCTGTTTTCCCTCGAGTGCTGGGGTGGGGCGACTTTCGATGTGGCGATGCGCTTCCTCAAGGAAGATCCCTGGCAGCGCCTGGCGGAACTCAGGCAAGCTGTACCGAACATTCTGCTGCAGATGCTGCTGCGCGCCTCCAACGCGGTTGGCTATAAGAACTATCCGGACAACGTAGTCAAGTTTTTCGTGACTCGAGCCGCCGAGAGCGGCGTGGACCTGTTTCGAGTGTTTGATTCGCTCAACTGGGCGGAGAACATGCGCGTGGCGATGGACGCCGTCATCGACAGCGGTAAGTTGTGCGAGGCGGCGATCTGCTATACAGGCGATGTAAACGCGCCGGGCAGGAACAAATATGATCTCGACTACTATCTTGCGCTCGCCCGGGAGCTCAAGGCCGCAGGGGCGCATATCCTAGGAATAAAGGACATGGCCGGCGTGTGCAAACCAGCAGGCGCCGGGATCCTGATCCGCGCGCTCAAGGAAGAGACCGGTCTGCCCATCCATTTTCACACTCATGATACGAGCGGCATCTCCGCCGCCACCGTGCTGTCCGCGATCGAAGCCGGCGCCGATGCGGTGGACGGTGCCATGGACGCGATGAGCGGCCTGACTTCCCAGCCCAATCTGGGTTCGATCGTCGCCGCGCTTGCTGGATCGGTCCGCGACCCCGGACTCGATCGGCGGTCGATCGGCGAGATATCTCGTTACTGGGAGGTAGTGCGTGAATACTACAGCCCGTTCGAGAGCGGCGTGAGATCCGGGACCGCCGATGTATATCGCCACGCGATGCCGGGTGGTCAATATACGAATCTGAGAGAGCAGGCGCGTGCGCTCGGCATCGAAGATCGCTGGCCGCAAGTCGCCGAAACCTATGCCGAGGTCAACGAACTGTTCGGGGACATCGTGAAAGTCACGCCCACGTCGAAGGTGGTGGGAGACATGGCGCTCTTCATGGTCAGCAGTGGTTTGAGCCCGGACGAAGTGCTAGACCCGCAAAAAGAGATCGCCTTTCCGGAATCCGTAGTTTCTCTATTTCGGGGAGAGCTCGGCCAGCCCGCCGGAGGATTCCCCGAGCCCTTACAACGGAAAGTGCTGAAGGGGGCTGAGCCTCTGGGCGTCAGGCCCGGCTCGGTCATGCCTTCCGAAGACCTTGAAGCGGCACGCGGAACCGCAGAGAAGCGGATGGGAAGGCATCTTGACGATAATGAGCTCGCCTCTTTTGCGCTGTATCCCAAAGTGTTCGAGGACTATGCTGCGCATCAGCGCGAATACGGTAACGTCAGTGTCTTGCCGACGCCGGTGTTCTTCTATGGTATGCAGGAAGACAGCGAGATTAGCGTCGACATCGAGCGCGGCAAGTCGCTCATCATACGCTATCTGGCGGTTAGCGAGCCCGACGGAGAGGGAAAGCGCAACGTCTTCTTCGAGCTGAACGGTCAGCCGCGGACCGTCAAGGTTCCCGACCGGCGATCATCAAAGACCGCCAGGGCCGCTCCCAAAGCTGAGGAGGGCAATCCCAATCACGTCGCATCGCCGATGCCTGGCCTGGTGCTCAAGGTGCATGTCGGCAAGGGACAGAGCGCTGCTGCCGGAGATCCGCTGGTTTCGATAGAAGCGATGAAGATGGAGACTGTGGTACATGCGGAGCGTGATGTGATCTTAAAAGAAGTGACCGCGCCTGCCGGAACTCAGGTGGATACCAAGGATCTGTTGATGATATTGAAGGATGCACCTGCCTAGCGCGGGAACTGGACTCTACTTCAGCTTTTTCTCGAACTCGATCCTCTCCTTGATTCTTTCGATCCCTTCTTCACTCGTCAGCGTGAATTTTCCAAGCCCGCAGGATGGCCCGAGATTGAAACTGCCACCGAAGTCA
>Ga0224508_10005202_pt1 | contig 10489 bp, 9 predicted proteins | sample SF_Jan12_sed_USG_4_FD_170157 | JGI IMG/M metagenome (GOLD analysis project Ga0224508, IMG submission 170157) | Sediment microbial communities from San Francisco Bay, California, United States - SF_Jan12_sed_USGS_21 | ecosystem: Environmental > Aquatic > Marine > Sediment | place: USA: California... | reverse complement strand
GTCGACATAGTCCGTCAGTTGGTTGAACTGACCGCCGACAAGCACGGTTTCCACGAAGGATCGAACCAGAGCGCGGTTGCTTTCCGTCTGGTCGAGATCGGTGGACACGGTCGGTCCGTCCACCATGCTGCGCCCGGAAGGGTTCGGCCCCTGTCTCTCCTGATTATTGTCCCAGTGCTCCACCGCCCGGCCGTCTTTGAACCGGAAGACTTCGAAGCCGATCTTCCGGCTCGCGAAGTCGTACTCGGTATGGGCGAAGACGAAATCGCCATCCTCGAAGGCTCTGACGATATTGACCCGGGGACCGGTCTTGGACAGCCTCTTGAACAGGGCGGCGAGCCCCTCGCTGCCTTCGTGGGTTTGCGGATTGTGCTGAATGTACTTCGCCTCATTGACCACCGCGACCGGTCCGGGATCGCCAGTCTCGATGCTCTTCAGCAATGCCCGGATCTGGTCTTTCTTCGCTAAGCCCATGATCTTCGCCACCTGATGGGATGCGTCGCCTACCGGGCGTCCGGGATCCAGGGAAACGGCCCCATCCAGAGATCAGTCATCAGCCTGAGCGTGTTCATTTCCAGCCACGCGTCATAGCCTACCCAATGGGCGTATTGTGGCAGTCTGACGGCCTTGGGGATCTCCATGAAGCCCGTGCCCTTCTCAAACTCGGCGAGAATGGCATTCCGCAGATCGCGGATGAACTGGCGTTCCTCTTCGACATGGGTGGGCGTGCAGCCGTTCATCGCTTCGTCTACCGGAAGCTCGTTATGCGAGCACACGGCGATGTCGAAATCCATCTCCAGGATCTCGCCCAGGCTTCGCTCCCATTCGCCGATGTTGAAGTCCGGCACCACTGCGAACATCACGCGGTTCGGCGTGACCAGGTCGGCGATATAGGCGGCGCGGCGTTCGGGGAGGATGAACACGGTCATGCCGAGGCCGTGATTGAGGCCCAGATAGTGCATCTGGATTGTGACATCACCCATGGCGACATCCTTGCGATCGCCGGACCAGGTCATGTCGGGCGGGGCGGTATCGCGGCCGGGATTGGCGGCCACCCAATCTGCCGCTAGCCGATGCATCACCGTCGTCGCCCCCGCATCGCTGAAGATCTGACCGCCGCTGGCGTGATCCCAGTGATTGTGGCTGATGAAGGCATATCTCACCGGCTTGTCGGTTACACTCCTGATCGCGTCCAGCAATTTCTCGGCATGGCCGGAATGAAATGTCTCGAAGACGGCGACAGCGTCGTCGCCGACCACGACCATGGAATGGTTGTCCTCGCCGATCGTGAAACTGTAAACATCTTCGCCAATCTCGCGCATCCCTTCTGCCTCATCTGCGGCGAATGCCGCCGCGGCGGAAACGAAACAGGCCATCAGTAAGGCTGTGAGCTTCTGAAATGACGACAGCATGTTGCTCGCCCCGCTTTCGTTGTGATGGCGCTGACATTGATACATCGGTCAGGCGGCTCATGCACAGCGCTTCGACAACGTGACTTGTCAACGGCTCACCGACAGAGCGTTCTGAGGCGACGCCCCGGGGCGCAAAGCCGATCGGTGGATGATCGGCCGGTTTGGGACAAAGGTGCGAACAAGCGCCCTGCCACGTAGCGATGAGAATGCGCCGTAAAGATGGTCTAACGGGCCGGGGCTGAGTGTAGCGGGCTTTGGCGGTCATCCCTCATGATGGTGGTGTGTGAACCGGAGGCAGGGTGGCCTGCTCCAAGCATCATCGAGGGAAGACCATAGATTTTTTTTTGCGGCATTGACGTTTCATTGGAACAGTCAAGTGTGCGCGTGGTGGATGGTAAGCGGCCACGCCATACGAGAGTCGATCGGGGAGCGGGCTTTCAGGCGCATTTCTGCCGCAAGGCTGGTGACCATGGAGTGCCAGGGCACAGACCTAAGCGTCTTCGGCTGTTTCGGCAGAAATGCGGATCAAGCGGACCCTCGTCTTCACTGCATGGCTTGCGTAAAGCGCTCTGCGGAGTCCGATGCGGGATTTGCATCAATCCTTGTCCTGCGTTTGCTTTCTGATAGGCTCCGCGGTGATTGGGAGGATGTTCGCGAATGCCTCAGGACAAAAGGTCCGTCCGAGCCCACGATGACGACTATTTGCGCGCCGGGGATCAGAGGGACCCGGACTTCAAGGACGCCCCGCGCCCGCCGCTCGAGCCGCTCCCGCCTCTCCGTCTCGCAGGCCTGCTGCTTGGGCCGCTGCTCGCTATTGTCATTCTGATTAGCCCCGCTCCCGAAGGAATGACACCCGAGGCTTGGCGCATGACCGCGATCACGGTCTGGATGGTGGTCTGGTGGTTGAGCGAGGCGGTTCCGATCCCGGCGACGGCGCTGCTGCCCCTGGCTGTGATGCCGCTACTCGGGGTGCAGGACATGTCGGCGACAGCTGGCCGCTACGGGCATCCCTTGATCTTTCTTTTTCTCGGAGGCTTTCTTCTCGCGGCCGGTATGCAGCGCGTAGGCCTTCACCGGCGGATAGCGCTACAAATCGTGACTGCCGTGGGAACAACCCCCAGCCGGATCGTCCTGGGTTTCATGCTGGCCACAGCGTTCCTGTCAATGTGGATATCGAACACGGCAACCACGATCATGATGTATGCCGTGGGGCTTTCGGTGATCGATTTCGTCGCCACGAAGACGGCAGACCGGACGATGGTCCGGAACTTCGGTGTGGCACTGATGCTGGCGATCGCCTACAGCGCCTCTATCGGAGGCGTCGGCACGCTCATCGGTACGCCTCCGAATGCGCTGCTCGCGAGTTTCCTGCAGAGCAACTACGAGATCGAGATCAGCTTCTCAGGCTGGATGCTCCTCGGCGTCCCCATCGTCGTGATCATGCTGCCTTTGACCTGGCTCTTGCTGACGCGGTTTCTTTTTCCTGCGCACCGCATCGCCATCGACGATCCGAAGGGTGTCGTCGAGAAGGAACTGTCAGAGCTTGGCGCCATGAGTCGAGGCGAGAAGCTGGTCGGGGTCGTCTTTCTTTGCGCGGCGCTGCTCTGGATATTCCGGCAGCCGGTATCGGGTTTCACCGGGCTACCGCTCAACGACACCATGATCGCCATTTCGGCGGCACTGGTCTTGTTCTCGATCCCGATCTCACGAGCCAAGTCGGAATTCGCCCTTGATTGGGAGGCAGCGCGCAACGTGCCTTGGGGCGTGCTGATACTGTTTGGCGGCGGGCTTGCGCTGGCGGGCGGGTTTTCTACGACCGGACTGGCTGAGTGGATCGGCAATGCCGTCACTGGGGTCCAAATTAGTACCATGCTGCTCGTTCTGGTGGTGACGATTGCGATCGTCTACCTGACCGAAATCACTTCCAACACCGCATCAACGGCGACGTTCCTTCCAATCCTGGGCGCGGTTGCCGTCGGTCTCAGCCTGCATCCAGCGACGATGACCGTGCCAGTCGCCCTCGGAGCGTCGATGGCGTTCATGATGCCGGTGGCGACACCCCCAAACGCCATCGTTTTTTCCTTCGAAGAGATGAAGCTAGCGGACATGGTGCGAGCGGGTTTCCTTCTCAATATCTTGGCAATTGCCGTGGCGTTCAGCCTGTTCGTAACTTTGGGGCCGCTGATCTTCGGTTTCGAGCTTTAGTTGGCCGGAATAACCAGTTCGGCTAGCCGCTCACGCCGACACCGGAACGCCTCCTTCGGGCTCATTTCTACCGGAACGGCCGCCCCTTTTTGGGGCCGAGTTCGTCATGGCCCGTCTCTAGCGGACCGTCCAGGGGCGCGAGCTAACCGGCGCATTGTTGCCGCAGGCGTTCCGGACCAAGCGAGCCAAGAAAGTCCGTCATAAATTGTCACAATGAGACCTCTGATCTCAGTACTCTAGACCCACACGGGCAGCATCAGCTGTGGGCAAGCGGGGATTTGACAACGGATAAGGGAAGGAACTCATGACCGAGGATTTGAAGTTGGACGGGAAATGCATGTGCGGTGCGGTCAAGCTTTCTGCGACCGCTAAGAATCCCAGCGTCGTCGCCTGCCATTGCGACATGTGCCGTCGCTGGTCAGCAGGGCCATTCATGGCGGTGAATTGTCAAGCCGTGACCTTTGAAGGCCAAGAGAACATTGGCCGCATACGGTCTTCTGACTGGGCCGAACGCGGCTTTTGTACAAAGTGCGGCTCAAACCTCTTCTATCACCTCGTCGAGAGCGACGATTATCAAATTGCCGCCGGTCTGTTCGACGACCAATCTATGCTACACATGTCCCTGCAGGTCTTCACAGACAGCAAGCCGGAATTTTATGGGTTTGCCAACGAGACGAAAATGATGACGGGTGCAGAAGTGATTGACATGTTCGCGCCTCCACCGAAATGAGCTAATGGCCCTCTTCCGTCGGGTCAGGGTCAGAGATACTCGGAACGGGCATGCCGGCGCGTGCGTGCAATGTGCCGGAAAGCCGACCAAACCCGAGCTTCGGCGGTGACCTTTCAGCTCATGCCCGCTGATCGATGACGGTTTCTGCCGCTGGCAAAGGCGAAGCCGGGATGGCGGTCATGTGCCGACAGTCGACACACGAAAGCAAAGTTCCAATTCAGGGACGACGGATCTAGGTCTCAACGGCAGGTGGGACCAGGACGAACTTGCCGACATGCGCCTTTTCCAGGAATTCGCGCTGCGCGGCTGCTATCTGATCAAGCGGGAAAGTCTTTGCAAGTAGGGGTTCGATCTCTCTGTGCTCGATATAGGAGATGAGGTCTGAGAATACCGGCTCGTCCCATGCTGTGCAGCCGATCAGGTTCAGATCCTTCAGATAGAAGGTGCGCATGTCGAGTTGCACCAGCGGGCCGCCGATGGCGCCGGAGGAAACGTACGTCCCACCGCGCTTCAAGACCTTCAGCATTGAACCAAAGGCCGAGCCGGCCACATTGTCAACGACGATATCGACGCTCTCTTCCCCCAGAACGGCGGCGGGATCGGTGTTCCGCTCGATGACAGTGTCGGCGCCGATGGATCGAACCCTTTCGATCTTGGCGCTGCCTGCGATGGCGATCACTTCGGCGCCGCGTCGTTTAGCGAGTTGCAAGGCGGCCGAGCCGACGCCGCCCGACGCCCCGGCAACCAGGACGCGTGCGCCTCTAGCGACATTGGCGCGGTGTATCATGTTCTCCGCCGTCCCATAGGCACAGGGAATGGTGGCAAGCTCGGCATCAGTCCAATCGCAGTCGATGGCAAATGCCTCGGACGCCGGAACCTTGACGAACTGTGCGAAGGCGCCATCGAAATCCGATCCCATCCAGACATTGTGCATAGAGGAGTATCCGCGCGGCCGCATACAAGCGCGCACCAGTACGCGCGAACCGATCCTGCTTTCGTCACCACCGGGGGCGACAGCAACAATTCGACCGCAACAGTCAGTACCTTGGATGAATGGAAAAGGTGTCGGCTCATTCCAGCCGCCATCCGCCCTCGATATCGGAGCGGTACCGGCGGCCTTGGCCGCATCTTCGGTGCCGGTGGTTACCGACGAGGAATACCATCCGAGGCGGGTGTTGATCTCGGTATTATTGACGCCGGCCGCGAGGACCTGCAACAACACTTCGCCTGACGCAAGCGTTGGCACCGGCACCTCGCGGTAAGCGAGCTTGTCGTAGCCGCCGTTGCCGGTGGTGACAACCGCCATCATGGTAGACGTGCATTTGGTTGTATCGAACCGATCTCGCTTCCGTGTGCTCATGCTCGACCCGATCCAATAGTCGTCTGCACGCCTGCGGTCGGTTGATAGCTGGCCTGTTCCCCCTTTGACAACTGCTCTTGGCAAGCGAAAAGGTGATTGGGCCGACTGCACGACGACTGCATTCGGGTCACCGCCAGCTTTCGGATAACGTCGGTTTCCTCCAGATCATAGGCTTCGCCGTCAGCCCTTAACACGTCATGGAACCACTCGTCTGGCCTTGCTTCGAGCTTCGCCGTCTTGGCCTCAATGGTCGGCCAAGGGAGATAGGTCTGGGTTCGACCCTGAACGAGGCCCCATTGAAAACAGCCAATGCCCTTCTGCCGGAAGATGGGCAGGTGCGTGCCGATCCGGCTGCCGATATGGCGGGCCATCCATTCGGTGATGAGGAGAGGGCGGCCGAAGGTTTCGAGGTGATCGATAATCCTGGCAAGGCGTTTCGGACCGCAATAGGCGTGAAAGCTGACCACATCGGAGAGCGCGAAGGCTGTTTGATCGATGCTGTGGTTGTAAGCGTCGCCGGAGGTCTCGTCCCAGGGTTCGGGCACATGAGCGCCTAGGCATCTCGGCCGTAGCGCATGATTGACGTCCGAGCATCTGAAGAGGACTGGAAACAAGCGGCCTCAAGAGCGGAGGACGAGGAGCAACGTCATATGATAAGAGCAGCTGCCGCCATTCCCAGCAGGATCTGCACGCCTAGTTCAAACGCTCTGACGTCGAGTTTCTTCAAGATCGCACGGCCCAAAAACGCAGTGCCGACCGCACAAAAGACCAAGGCGATCGCCGGCCATGCCATGTCGGCGGTTAGCAAGCCCGTCCGCGCGTAGCTCGTCAGCTTGGCCAAATTGGATATGACCGACGTTGCCGCCATCGCCCCGACAAAGGCTCCTTTCGTGATCTTCATTTCACGAAAAATGATGACTTTGATGACGTTGCCGCTGCCGAGAAGCCCTGACGCCAATCCATATAGCGCCGATCCTCCAATCAGTCCGGCTGTGCCGATCCCATACGTGGGAAGCCGATTGGTTAGACTAAGGCCGAGATAGGTCAGGATCATCAAGCCAAGAAGACGCTTGATGAGATCTGCTGGCACGATCGCGAGCAACTCTGCGCCCAGATACGCAAACGGCAGACAACCCAGCGCCATGACGCCAACGGTTCTCCAATCGATATGCCGGCTAAACAGCACTGTTTTGGTAACGGTCGATGCGACAAACAACACTGCCGCCAGAGCAATCGCTTCTTTGATCGGCAAGATGTGCGATCCGACCGCCAAGACAAGAAGCGCGGTGCCAAATCCGAAAATAGCGGATGCCATCGATCCCACCAAGCCAACCAAGACGAACAGAAGATTGTCCAAACCCAATTCCGTCCTTACCAGGGGCAGGGTGCCTCTATCCCGCCATCCAAGATCTGAACCAACGGGCTTGCCGGAGGCTCCAGCTTCTCGGCCAGGAGGCCTTGGCTAGGCTTGGCTCGACACCGCGATAATGATGGCCTCGCAAGGTAGCAACGAGGAACGATGACCCAATCAGGCTAACGTCGTCATCCCAGAACGGATCGCAGGGCGCAGTGGTCAGAAATCTAGAGACGGCTCCGGCTCACAAGCGCCATCTATAAGAAAATCCACCTGGCGTCAGCTCTTCTTGTCTGTCGCAAGCCAATGCCTGGCTTTCTGCACCCACATGCCGTTGCGGCCGCTCGAAATTGAGACCTTGAGAAATCTGTTATGTCTATGTCTAAAGGAGCATGTGAATTTGCCGCGCAAGCAATCAGCAGAAGGATCTAAGACATGGACGTGAAGGGCAAGAAGGCGATTGTGTTTGGGGGCACATCCGGGATCGGGTTAGCTGCCGCCAAGCAGCTTGCCGCTCTGGGCGCCAAGGTAATCGCGATCAGCCGCAATCCTGAGCGGGCAGGAGAAGTCCCGGCGGGTATCACGCTCAGGAAATGCGACGTCCGTGATCGCGATGCTCTGAAGGCATTGCTCCAGGAATGCGCTCCTTTCGAGATCCTCGTAAGCGCCGCGACCGGTGGCGAACGCGCTGTAGGACCGTTCCTCGAAATGGATATGGACGGCTATATGTCATCGTTCGACAAGCTCTGGGGTTATGCAAACGTGGTCCGTTTCGGCACCGAACATCTAAGCGAAGACGGTTCCATCGTACTGGTCAGTGGCGCGCCGGCCCGAAAGACCAAACCCGGGCAGGTCGCCATAGGATCGGTCGGAGGTGCGGTCGAGGCCTTTGTTCGTGCCGTGGCCCCCGAAATTGCGCCGCGTCGACTGAATGTCGTATCGCCGGGCCAGATCGATACGCCGATGGTTGCGCTGCAAGGTGAGGAACGCGAAGCCCTCTATAAAAAGATGACGGCCAATCATGTCATTCCACGCGCCGGCACAGCAGACGAGGTCGCACAGGCGATCATCTTCATGATACAGAACGATTTCGTCACCGGGACGACAATCGACGTTGATGGCGGCTGGCTCTTGTCTTAGCTGAGGGTCCAAGCGAGGGCCGAATTGAAGCTGTAGAGCCTAGTTCTTGAAGAGTCACAGTTTATAGGCTGCCGCCTCATGGCTATCAGCTTGAGCCTCGCCTGGCCTTTCTGGCCACATTCGAGCAGGTGTTGGGGGACCTGAAGCCCGATTGCTAAGGGCCGCATTGGGAGATCTCACATGAGCGCCATCGTCTGCCTCAATCTCGGTGTGACTAATATCAACCCCGATGAGTATGCGTCTCAAGAGTCTTCTCTAAGAATTCAGAGCCTACAAAACGTTGGTCCTCAATCGAAGCATCAGAACCTATCGAATGGCCGAAGGCCATCATCGAAAGGATCTTTGAAATCTCCAGGCCAATCGTCCCCCATCCAATAAGGCTCGTCGATCATCAACGGCCGCATGATTTCTGGAATATCATCCACTGAGAAGCTCTGCTGCGTTTCGGCGCTTGCAGCAAAGGCTGCGAGGTCCGCGATTTCGCTGCCATCGAGCTTTATCTCATAGCCAAGCTCGAGGTTCTGTAGCTCCAGCATAGCCAATGCGCCCCACCACATTCGCGCCGCAAAGCGCAGTACGTCCAAGCGCACGAGGTCTTCCGGTGCGTCCAAAGCAGGCGCCGCCGTGCCACCAATGCCGTTCACGGCATGGCAGACAAAACAGCCTTTGGTCACGAACAACTGCTGCCCTTTCGCGGGGTCTGGCAAGGGCAACACGATCTCGCGCAAAGCCGGGCTCTCAGGCATGGATACCGAATCCGCATCGGCCGCCACGGCCCCGCTCGCCGGCACCATCGACAGCAGCAATAGGGAGAGGCAAGCCGTCCGCTTGTCTATGGAGGAGCGTTGTCGCACATCAGATCTCCCGACGATCATTTCTTCAGCGGAGTTCACCCCGTGCTTCCGTCTGCTGATTGATGTCAATCAACGGTGACTCCTCTTTATACGATCTGATGACATAGACACGAAACCGCCGGCAACATGCCAGTGGATGCGTTGTAAACAACGGTCTACATCATCAGCGCGCAAGAGCCGCCGGGACCTCGTCAGGCGGTTGTGGCGGGCTGGGTGGCTCCTGAATCGGCTCTTCAGGCGGCGTCGCTGGCGGTTGTTCGGAGGGCTGCCGGTCCGGTTCTTCTTGTGGCGGCTGCGGCGGCAATTCGGGAGATGGCTCGGGAATCTCAGGATCCTGCTCTAACCGCCATGGCCCACCGCACCTTCCTCGCCAATCCTTCCTGTCGGTGCTCGGATGCAATGGAACTAGAGTGCCTTGGAAATCTGGCGACATCTTTCTGCTCTTCTCTCGGTTGGTGTGTCACTGCCACATCCATTCTGCATCGACTTCCTAAAACATGCTTGCTGCAACGCCTTGAGCAGGTTTGGCGTGACGAGCGATCTACGATGATTGCTGCGCTAACTCTTCGCCCAACTCGGCGAAGTCATGGACATGCACGTCGGTGCCGCCATGATCGAGTAGGATACGCACAGCGCTGTCCCGCTCGGCTGCTGTCGGCGCGTTGACCCAAAGGAGCAGGCCACCATGCTCCAGCTGCTCTTGGATGAGGTCGGCATGCTTCTGATCCAACCAGCGGGTCAGAACCGTTCCGATCAGGGCGCCGGCAATGGCGGTGCCGGTAACCGCCGCCGCAACCACGCCGGCGGAAGCCACGATCGTGCCTGCAGCAATGACCGCAGGCAAAAAGGTGAGCGTGCCGATGATGGTGCCTTCGCTATTGTCGATTTCCGCTTGCGTGCGATAGGCGACACGCGGCGCCTCGTCACTGTCTTCCAGCTCTTCGACGCGCTGATAGCGGTGACCCAGTTTCTTCTCGACCGCATGCTCGCTAGCCAAAAGGCTGATGGCGTCGTTTGCGAAACCAGCCTTCTTCAGTGCTTCAACGGCGGCGTCAAGCTTCGCCGCATCATGAAAGACCGCGACTGCTTCGACCGAAGGCTTGGTCAAGAGGTGTACCGACATCCCTGTTCCTTCATCCAATCAAATCGGCCAGCAGATTATCCGACCAGCCTTGCTTGGGATTTGCCACAGATCAAGGATGGACAAAGATCATGAAGGCTGATCGTTTCTATGCAGCCTGCTGCTTGGCTTCCAAGGTGTTCTGGCGAACTATTCGGAGTTTCCCGAGAATTGCTATTCGCACCTCTTTAGCCTGACGGAAATTGCGTTCCGACCGGACATGGAAGCTCCATAAAGTTCCTCTGTTTGACCTCCCTCTAAACCTGGATGGCTTTGGCCGCCAAGCCTCAGCGCTTGGCGATCATGAACACCGG
>Ga0224508_10005200_pt1 | contig 10499 bp, 6 predicted proteins | sample SF_Jan12_sed_USG_4_FD_170157 | JGI IMG/M metagenome (GOLD analysis project Ga0224508, IMG submission 170157) | Sediment microbial communities from San Francisco Bay, California, United States - SF_Jan12_sed_USGS_21 | ecosystem: Environmental > Aquatic > Marine > Sediment | place: USA: California... | reverse complement strand
GGCCACCCTGCATATTGTGAACCCATGCATGCGGCGACGGGGTGATCGCTTGTCACTCTGACTGCCGGACCTTGCCAAGTTGACGGATCGCTCTCGCAGAGTTCAACATTTGCCAAGTCTGCGAGACAAACCTTCGCGAGCATGATCCCGGCAGCAAGTCCGCCGCGCGCGTTGATCCCACAATCAATGACGCGACAACCTGCGATTGAATGCAACTCAACGCCAAATTTGTCCGGTGCATCGATCAGCGACTGCGCGGATTGAAGTCCAAGCTCGTTCAAATTCACAGATTCTTCTTTTTTCGATAGGTAGCCTTCGGTAAATTCGAGTTTCATTAAAGCAAAGTTTCCATCAATCCGCTATTCTTCCAGTCAGGTTAACGAGCAGTTTGCACATTACGGAAACTGTGTGTATCTTTAAGATTCCCACCAACAATTCCTGCCCAAGTTTACAAGGAATCTTCGATGAAACGTGTCCCTGCTCTCCATGTATTTTTCTTTGCCGTTCTCACGGTTTGCTTCACTGTGGCCGCCGATTTGACACAGTTTCGCGGCACCGGTGGTTTAGGTTCCAGCGGCGAGACCGGATTGGTGGCCGAATGGTCGTCAACGAAGAACATCATCTGGAAGGCTGAACTTCCGGGACTGGGAACGTCTGGTCCGATTGTCGTGGATGGTCGAGTCTATTTGACGTGTTATTCGGGATACGCAGAAGACGATTCCAACCCTGGGAATATGGATGACCTGATGCGGCATGTCGTTTGTGTAGATCGCAAAAGCGGAAAACTTCTGTGGTCCAAAGAATTTGAGCCGAAGTTGCCAGAGTCAAAATACTCGGGCGGCAACAACTCTCGGCACGGTTACGCCAGCAGCACACCTGTGACTGACGGAGAACATCTTTACATCTTCTTCGGCAAGTCCGGGGTTTACTGCTTGGACTTGGAAGGAAATGAAGTCTGGCAAAAAGATGTTGGCGACGGGACTCGCGGCTGGGGTTCGTCCAATTCACCCGTACTCTACAAAAACCTTTTGATCGTAAATACCAGCATCGAAGACAACTCGCTTGTTGCGCTTGACAAACAGTCGGGCAAAGAGGTTTGGAAAAAAACTAGCATTCGTGGATCTTGGAATACGCCCGTACTGGTCGAGACCGAAAAGGGCGAGACAGAGTTGGTGATCAGTCTCCCCGGATCACCTGGAAAGATCGTGGGAATGGATCCGAAATCGGGTGACGAATTATGGACTTGCGAGGGCATTCCTGACAAAGGCTACGTTGTACCAAGTGTGATTGCTGATAGTGGGATCGTGTATGCTATCGGAGGTCGACAGAATACGGCTATTGCCGTTCGCGCTGGAGGACAAGGCGATGTGACAGAAACACATCGTCTGTGGAGAATGGGCAAAGGCTCCAATGTGTCGTCACCAGTTTATCACAAGGGTTATATATACTGGGTGCACGAGCGAAGTGGTATTGCCTATTGTCTGAATGCCAAGGATGGTGAGATTGTTTACCAAGAGCGGCTAGAGCCTCGGCCGGGAATCACTTATTCATCCACGTTTGTTGCCGATGGCAAGTTGTTCTGCGCGTCGCAATACAATGGCACGTATGTCCTTGCCGCCAAGCCGGAGTTTAAATTACTTGCTCATAACCAATTCGAAGATGACGACAGCCGCGTCAACGCCAGCCCGATGGCACACGATGGTCAGCTATTGATGCGAACAGATGCGAACTTATACTGCATTGGAGCAAAGTAAAACCGGCGACCAATTAATTGGCGGATGATCGCACGAATTCGCTTAGCGTTTCCAGGTTCCGGGCAAATCGTTCGCTTGAGAGATACTCGGATTTTAGTTGCATTTTTGCTTGACCGATTAAGCGTTCGCCGCCATATGTGCTAACCCAACGCCCGCGATTGTCTAGCTGTTCAATGATTCGCCGAACATTCTGACTTGTTGGACGCGGGAGTTCGGGAGCCGCACTTTTTCCGTTACGACCCTCTAACGGGAGATATTGCTGTTTAATCTCTTCGATACGTGATTCGGTCTTCCATCCGTAATGCTTTGGCAAGTTAGAATCGTCGTGAGTCAGCAAGTACTTGTCACCTTTACGGTACATGTAGAGCGGCCGATTTGTCTTTAATTCGTAATAACGCGCTACACGACCGTCCGGCAGAGTCGAAAGTTTAAGCCAAGCCAGTGCACGTGGGATCGGTTCGAGATACTTCCGATCGCCGGTCACGTGATACATCCTCATTAATGTGTGCATCACTTCTTGCGACTCGTCTCCAGAAACACCTGGTGGTTCAAACTTTCTGGCCCAAATGGGTATCATTTCATAGTTGTATTGCTGTGCCCAACCCGGTTGTGGATCGGGCATTTGAGCGTCTAGTAGAAACCCGCCCAGCCGTTCGAGCGACTTGCGGAAGCGATCTTCATTGTAGATTGTGTGAGCGTCGATCAAAGTTTCGGCCACGTATCCAGTAACGTTATCATTCAGTGTGTACATGTCCCAATACTCTTTGATCCGGCCCTCCGTTCGCCAGTCGTAATCTGGATAGCTCGCTTTCATTGCTGGTGGATCTGGCATTTTGTCGTCGTCCCAAACTTGAGGAAACGCACCGTTGGGATACTGAGCGTTGAGCAATGCATCCAGCGCAATCGCTGCGGCCTCGTGGATTTTCTTGTTTTGGAATTTGAGAACGTGATCGACGTGGATTAGCAGCCGTATCGCCGATTGCGTTTGCCCGTCGTCTAACGACGAAGTGTTTCGGCCGCGGCCGTTGCCATTTCGATACAGGTAAACACGCCTACCACGTGGATCAAAGTCGACACAATTGGTCCAACCCCCGGATTGAAGCTGGCCGTAGACTAGTGCTTCGGCGGCATCTGTTGCTGCATCCAGATAGCGTTTTTCGCCAGTTGCCTCGTACGCTTTGACAAATGCCAAACCAACGGTCGGAGTGCCGGGCGGTTGTACCCAAATTTGATCCATAGTGGCGACTCCCTCACCCCAACGCTGACTTAAATCCAACGAATAGAAGTAGACGTATCCTCCGTGAGAAGAAACTTGCTTGTGATAAAAACTTGTCGCGCTCCTCATGGCGGTAAGTGCGTTGTTTCGAATTTCGCCTGATTTAGGTTCGGCACTTCGCCCGACGGCTACTACACACGACAAAAACACTGCCAAAGTAAAAGAGAATCGGTTCACAGTGATGCCCTCATTATTCGATACGAGCACTACTTGTTGCGAGTAAATTGCAGCAGCACTCGATTCGCCGCAACGCGGTTAGGAAACTGACGAATCGTGTGTTCCGCTGTGCCTCGCTGATCGGCGGGAATTGCAGCTAAGACTTCGCGTTCCCAAAGGAGTGCCGTTTCGCGCGATGGGAACATGTTAGCCTCTCTTTTTAGCCGACGACCGTCGTTATAAGAAACGAGTACAAGGTAGTGCGGGAAATCGGCGAACGGTGATTTGTAGGGTTGCTTCTTTAGATGCACGACAAGCTGTTTTTCTATAGCCGCAAGGTCATCTCCAAACGCCCGTTTGAACGAGCCAACATTGTCAGCAAGACCCTCCAATGGTCCTAGACGACTAACTTGATTTATGTACGCGTTTAAATCGTAACGCCGATTCTTCGCCAGCAGATGCGTTAGTGACCAGGCGGAAGCGTATCCAGTTGAAGTCAGTCGTTGTGCCCTGACCGTTTGCTCGATCGTTTGCCCATCCAGTGCTTCATTCGAACGACTCTTTAGATACTCCTCCAGTTCAAACATACGCATGTCGTTGATCTGTCCCGCACCTTTCCAACGCAGATCTTTGGCAGCTGACGTCGGAGCCATGTACTCGGCGTACCCTTCTGCCAACCACATCGGCCACATCGACAATCGCTGCTGCACACCAATGTTGTGCAGAATCTGATGTGCGCCTTCGTGAGCGATGGTTGAAAGTGATTGCCGCAACGCCATTTCGGGAATTGGTGGCGGACGACTTGCCTGCTCAAACATCACGACGCGATTCGTCAGGATGTGGTAGTAGGCGACCATTCCGGCCGGCATTCGTTGGTACTTTTGATATTCACCTTCGGTTCGGAACATGATGACAATCATGGGGACTTGGGGATCGTGCACTTTGATGCTTTGGGCCTTCGCGTGGATGACAACACCGTTGTACATCGACTCGATGATTCGCTGAGTCGCGGTCGCGAATCCCTCGCTTGTGTTGTACACGTAGACGTAACGTCGAGACTTTTTTGTCTCGAAGTCTGGGAATTCGTTTGCCAATCGCTCTAACAGTTCATCATGAGTTACTGGCGTGAACGCTCGATCTGTGACAGCGGCTTCGCTCGATTTGCGAGCGACGAGAGTACCGTCTGGCAGCAAAACGATTCGATGATCCCCCACCTCAACGTGGAGTGTTGCTGTCACCGGATTGCCATCATCGTCGTTGGTTGTGACACGACGACCATTTCCACTGCGCAATTCTCCGTTGGAAATTTCAAATCCGAATCGGGCTGGTTCGATCGAAATGCTGGTGGCTTCTTCGCAATATGCCGGCACCGAAGCAGCGACGAGGCACACACACGCAGCAAACACCTTTGTGATCAATCTGTTATCCGCAAATATCTGCACGGCGCACCTGAGTCAGTGAGGGAGTTTCATAGTATTTATCATAATAAGTTCGCTCAAGGTTTCACATTCACCCGAAAACGCTACACAATGCACCGTATCGCTAGCGAGCCTGCTTCATTGGAACAAAAAAACGCCTTGACACATATCTCGAAATGCACACAATCCCCCGCAGAATCTGACCCAAGAGTTTTTCCGTCAGACTCATTTCGATAGATTCTGAGCTACTTGGAAAATGGATTTTTCCGAAACTCGGATGTTGACGGAAACAAACTAGAATTCGCCGTCGTCCCAGGCAAGGAGGCCTTTGGGTGATGCAGCATACTTCAACTCATGCAGGCGCGATAAATCTGCGTACTGCTCTGCCCCAAGCACAGTTCTTTGGTAGTTCCGACATCCCGTTCACTTCGTGCACGAGTGATGCAAAAAGCTGTCGACCGGGCGACCTATTTGTCGCTCTTGTCACTCCCGATGGTGACGGACACGACGACGTTTTTACGGCAATCGAGAACGGCGCGACGAGCGTCTTGTCGGAGCGCCTAATTCCGATCGATGTTCCTGTTTGCGTCGTAGACGATACTCGTGAAGCCTATGGCCAGGTTTGCCATCAGTTGATGGGTCAGCCCAGCGAAAACATGCACGTGATCGGTGTCACGGGTACGGCTGGCAAAACAACGACCAACGTCTTGATCAGTTCCGTGCTCGAAGCCGCTGGAATGAATGCCGGGTTTACTAATACCCTTGGACGATTCGACGGACTCGAAACCGCACCGGCAAGTCAGACGACTCCACCTCAACATCAGCTTGCCGACAATTTGGCACGCATGGCATCGAACTATTGCTCTCATGCCGTGCTGGAAGTTTCAAGCAAAGCGCTCGCCCAACGCCAAACTGCTGGAATTCAATTCGATGCGGCAGTTTTGACGAATGTTCGCCGTGATCACTTGGATTTTCACGGTTCAGTCAAGAACTATCGGAGCGCCAAACTAAGGCTATTTGAGCAATTGAAGCCAGAGGGCTTTGCGATCATCAATGCCGACGACCCAGCGAGTGAATTCTTTCTGGAACGCATTGATCATCCAACACTAACAGTTGGTATTCGAAACCAGGCGGAAATTACGGCAACAGTCATTGAACGCTTCAAGAGCGAGCAAACCTTTTTGCTAACCGCCGGAAGTGAGTCGGTTCCTATCCGAACACACATGATCGGCGATCACCATGTCTACAATTGTTTGGCAGCCGCGGCGGTTGGGCTTGTTCTGGGAATTGACCTGACGACGATCGCGCGAGGTCTTGAGATTGTGGATCGTATTCCTGGAAGGCTCGAGCGAATTGAATGTGGACAACCATTTGGTGTCTTCGTCGACTCCGCCAGAACACCTCACTCATTGGCTTGTAGCCTGAAGGCATTACGACAAGTTACGAGTGGAAGACTGACTTGCATTTTCGGTGCCGATGCCGATGGCGACCCGGCCAATCGACCTTTACTAGGAAGAGCTGTTGAGCGTTATGCCGATCGTGGCATCATCACCAGCGATAATCCTCGCTATAAAACACCATTAGAAATCGCACATGATATTCTCGACGGCTATGATCGACCCGCTCGCGGACATGTTATGCCGGATCGCGCGAAAGCGATTGAGTGGGCACTCGGTCAGGCTAAACCCGGCGACACGGTTCTGATCGCTGGCAAGGGAAACGAAATTTTTCAAATTATTGGAAATCAAAGTCATCAATTTGATGATCGTGAGGTCGCACGGACCTGGCTTTACGATGTTGGAGCCGAGGTTGACTACGATCAACCTACACAGCCTGTGCTGAAGATCGCACGACACATCGTATAGCGACTATTCAGTCGAGTTTTACAAAACATCCATTAACAAAAACAAGGAAATTGTGGGTCTACCGGCTCGCACCAATATCTCCGAGGCTCTGCCGTTGCATCGATAACGCGGGACATCGCTGCAACACCCCCCTCCTGGGAAGGAGCATTAACTTGTCGACGACGGCTTCTGGGTCAGCCGTTCCGACAAGCGCTTCACGGCGGAGCTTAAGACTGAGCACCGGGGTGGTTCGCCGCCCCGGTGCCAGGGAACACCAAAGGAGCGTGACGATTTCGTCCGCTCCTTTTTCTTTGGAAGAGAGTCCGCTGCAAGAGGGATCAACACTTCGTTACGGACTGACTGTCCGATATGGGCTTTCGGATCCTTCGGCGGCAGTTAATTGGATACGAACATTTCCAGGGATGTTCGCAACTTCGTCATAGAATTCTTGTGGTGTTGACACTCGGTGGCTGCCCACATAGTTAATGAAAGTCCAGGGACGAAGCCCTGATTTCCACGCGGCCGAGTCACGTTCGACCTCAACAATCGTAACGCATCCCTTAGGGTCGATTTGGTCGCTCTTGTATTGAAAGTAAGGATTCGCCGTTGCGAAGTCCACGCGCATCCCTCGCCACGTTGGCTCAGGCGTTTGCGAGTAGGAAGCCCTTGCCAGCTCGATATACTTTTTGGACAACTTTACGGATTTAGACAACCTTTCACGTTTATCGGAAAATGCACGCTGGTTTCGTTCGATGGTCAATCGTACTGTTGCCTCAACCGTGTACTTACCCAATTCTCGCATCAGCTGGCTGGTATCATGAATCACCTGGGTGTTGACGTGCGTGATGACATCGCCAATCCGAAGATCGGACTTCGCTGCTGGAGTACCTGCTACAACTAACGAGACAATTACTCCAGATTTCCCATCTCTTCGCGACTTGTAATCTAAATCCCGAGGGCTTACCCCAAGGAAACCGAACTCAGCTTTTTGGCCGGCTTTGAGTTGTTCAACTGTACGTTGAAACACGTCGTCAACAGGGATCGCAAAACCTGCGGATTTCTCGTACTGCCCCATAGCGGCAAGTGATGTTGTCAAGCCAATCATTTCGCCTTCCAAGTTGATAAGTGCGCCGCCACTTGTCCCCAAGTTTAATTTGGCATCGGTTTGGATCAGCGTGCCGAAATGATGCAGAGTTTCGTCGCCTCGTTTCGATTCAACACGCGTTGGGTTCTTGGTCGCCTTACGGGATAAATTCGAGATGATTCCCCAGCTCGCGCTCGCCTCGCCGTCGCGTGCGATGGCGTATGGATTCCCAAGCGCGATGACTATCTGTCCCTTCTTTAATCCCTTGGCATCTCCAAATTTGATCGGCTTCAGATTATCGGCATCGATCTTGAGCACTGCCAAATCCGTCCACGGGTCGGCCGCTTTGACCTCAACGACGCGGAATGGCTTTCCCCCACTCCAAACGTAGTAGGAGTTTTCTTCCGGGTTGCCAATCACGTGATGGTTAGTGAGGATTAAGCCATCGCCTTCGATCACGACACCTGTCCCGTATTCGCTGGGAACAAAGTGAGGATCTGTTGGATCGATTGGCTCGCGATCAATAATCCCCCGCTCGTCTCTGTGACGCACACGAGCGATTGCTACAACCGATGTTTCGGCTTCGGCGATGGCGCTAACCACTGCCTTTTCCATAATCAGCGCAGCCTGCAAACCTGTAAGCGGCTCGACTTCTTCTTGTGCGACCGCTGCTGTTAGAGCGAACCGCACGACTAAACAAACAAATCCAGCGCGAATCATCATTCGTCTTAGTTCTGTCAAACTACTTTTTCGGCAGATCTGTTTCACCATCTTCACCGTTCGGGGTATCGATAGCAGCGGCTTCTTCAAATCCGTATCCACCGGCCGCCATCACTTTTTCTCTAAGTTGTTCCGTTACGTCCGGGTTTTCGAGCATGAAGGCGCGGGCTTTCTCTTTGCCTTGTCCTAAATGTGATTCGCCATATTTGAACCATGCGCCGCTACGTGCGACAATCTTGTGTTCGACAGCCAGGTCGAGAATGTCCCCTTCATAACTGATGCCACAAGTGTGCAACATATCGAATTCCGCCACACGAAATGGCGGAGCAACTTTGTTCTTAACGATCTTTGCTCGGACACGCTGCCCAACGACGTCTTCGCCGTCTTTCAGCTGGCCGATTCGACGAACGTCAATTCTGCAAGAAGTGTAGAATTTCAGAGCCCGACCGCCTGGGGTCGTTTCGGGGCTTCCAAACATCACGCCAATCTTTTCTCGGATTTGATTGATAAAGATGACGGAAGTCTTGGATTTGTTGATAACACCCGTCAACTTTCTCATCGATTGGCTCATCAAGCGAGCTTGCAAGCCGACATGCTTGTCGCCGATTTCGCCTTCCAATTCCTGCTTAGGAACGAGTGCGGCGACCGAATCGACAACGATTACGTCAACGGAGTTAGACTTGATCAGCATCTCGGTGATTTGCATCGCTTCTTCGCCGCTGCTGGGTTGGCTAACCAAAAGCGTTTCAAGTTGCACGCCCAGTTTTTTCCCCCAACTTGGATCAAACGCGTGTTCAGCATCAATAAATGCGGCGATTCCGCCAGCCTTCTGAGCTTCTGCAACCACGTGCAAAGCCAAAGTCGTTTTGCCACTCGATTCGGGGCCAAAGACTTCGATAATACGTCCGCGGGGAATCCCCTGTCCGCCAAGTGCCATGTCCAACGACAAACATCCCGTAGGAATACCCTGAATCTGAGACCGACCTTCGCCTCCCAATGGCATGATCGCCCCATCGCCGAACTGCTTTTCAATTTGTTGCACCGCCGTTTTCAGGTTCCCGTTTTCCTCCAACATCAACTCGACGGGCGATTGTGGTTGTGTTTTCTTGCTGCCCTTGGTTTTTGTAGCCACTCGTTTCCCCTTTTTTGCTGTTTCGAGTTTCTCATTTTGTGTTGTGACCATTTTCTAAACTCCTTTATGGGAAAGATTCTACCCAGATGCAACCTGCCGCGAGCGTGAACAAACGACTACTATGTCGTTTCTCGACGGGCAATTCAATTACCAGCTACATACTTTTCTACACCAGGGTATGGACACGTTTGGTCACTTGCGAAAAGTTCATTTACTTTTCAACTGAATGATCGTCTGCAGGCACTGGTTTTCGATCTTGCGGATTAACAAGACTACGCAGTTTATCTGAGTCTGTCTCCTTGGAAATGTCGCTTGCATGACCGTCCAGAAAGATGGCTTCGATCACAGTTTCCGAATCGACACCTAACGATCGGAATGGCTGTTCCTCGTCGAATTCAAGATCAACTGGCTTCGTCCACGGCACAGCTTGTTCTTCGTTGGCACGAATAGCAAACAGCGTCAATGATGAGTCGTCTTTGATTTCCGAAAGCTTCATGGGCTTGTCTTCCGCAAAGACTGTGTTCTTACCCGTTATTCTTAGAATCGATGTTTCGATACCGTCTCCAAATATGGCTGGCATATTCTCTAGCAACTCAATATTGTGATCGCTATTCCAGGGCTCATCAGTTCGATATTCACCGTAGAGAAGCGCTTCATCGAGATAAGGCAGGAGTTTAACTCGCCAACTTGTCGAATGTTCAGATTCATCGACCGGCGAATTGTCTGGAAGTTCGCCGTTAACATCTTGGAAAACGACCATGGCGCGCCCAATTCGGCTAAGATCAAACAGCCGACGGGCTAGATCGGCTGCCTTCATCGACTTTGCCAATATTTCATCACGACGAGCCGAGTTTGCATGTCCAGTAAAGGAAATCTCGCTATCGGTGCTTTGAATCCGTGAGTCTTCAATGAGTCCAAGTAATGACTCGATAAGGAAAGCAGAAGTTGGTGACGCATCTTTCGCTAATCCAGGTGCCACAGACTGGAACAGCGAAGGCAACGCCTCAATAAGCGGAAGCAACTTTTGCAGTTCCTGCTTTTCGTTCGTAGCGAGCTTTAGGGTCAGGGGCTCGTCGCTCTGAATGTCAATCTTCAGGCTTAACGTAGTGGGCTTC
>Ga0224508_10005199_pt1 | contig 10503 bp, 7 predicted proteins | sample SF_Jan12_sed_USG_4_FD_170157 | JGI IMG/M metagenome (GOLD analysis project Ga0224508, IMG submission 170157) | Sediment microbial communities from San Francisco Bay, California, United States - SF_Jan12_sed_USGS_21 | ecosystem: Environmental > Aquatic > Marine > Sediment | place: USA: California... | reverse complement strand
TCGCGGTGCGTCAGTTTGAACCAGGCCCGGGCGAACGCGTCTTCGAATTCCTCGGGGTTATCGAGCCAGCGCGACGTGATCTCACGATAGACCGGGTCCACCTTCAGTGCGAGGTCGGTGGTAAACATGATCGGCGCATGCCGTTCGGACGGGTCGTGGGCATCCGGCACTTGATTCGATGCCGCACCGCGAGCAGGCTCCCACTGGATGGCACCGGCGGGGCTTCGCGTCTGCACCCACTCATACGTATACAGATGCACGAGGTAGTCATGGGTCCAGGCTGCGGGGTCGCTTGTCCAGGCACCTTCCAGGCCACTGGTGATCGTGTCGCCGGCATTGCCTGTGCCGTAGCTGCTTGTCCAGCCGAGTCCTTGTGCCTCGATACTCTCACCCTCTGGCTCAGGACCAACGTATTGGGCCGGATCAGCGGCGCCATGCGCTTTGCCGAAGGTATGCCCACCTGCAATCAGTGCCGCCGTCTCTTCATCGTTCATCGCCATGCGACCGAATGCCTCGCGAATGGCGTCAGCGGCCGCCTGCGGATCCGAGTTGCCGCCCGGGCCCTGAGGGTTCACGTAGATCAAGCCCATTTGCGTCGCACCGAAGGGATGATCCAGGTCTCCGCCCTCAGTGCGTCGATCGGCGGCGAGCCATTCGCCCTCAGGTCCCCAGTTCACGTCGTCGGGTTGCCAGGCATCGACACGACCACCCGCAAAACCCAGGGTCTCGAAGCCCATCGACTCCATGGCGACCGTGCCCGCGAGAATCATCAGATCGCCCCAGGAAATCGTGCGGCCGTACTTCTGCTTGAGCGGCCAGAGCAGTCGGGTCGCTTTGTCCAGATTGGCGTTGTCGGGCCAGCTGTTGAGCGGGGCGAGGCGCTGCAAACCACCGTCGGCGCCCCCCCGGCCGTCGATCGTTCGATAGGTGCCGGCGCTGTGCCACGCCATGCGAATAAAGAAGGGTCCATAGTGACCATAGTCCGCCGGCCACCAGTCCTGGGACGTCGTCATCAGCTCTTCGAGGTCTGCCTTCAGAGCATCGAGGTCGAGGCTTTCAAATGCTTCCGCATAGTCAAAGTCGTCGCCCAGGGGGTTGGATTCCGGAGATGGCTGGCGCAACGGATCGAGGCTCAGCCGGTTGGGCCACCAATACTCGTTGTCCGGCGCGGTGTCTTGGGCAAACGCCAGGTTGGTTGGCAGGCCTGGAGCGGTCCCCATCGCAATTGCCAGCAGAGTCACCACAGATATCGTTCGTTTCAGCATCGACGTTGTCTCCCTCAGATTCGAAAATGGTTGCGCAGCCTCAACCCGCACCCATGCTACGGGCCCTAGGCTCATAGGTCAAATATATTGTTTCTATTTTCGATAGCCTGAGGCTATCATTCGGCATGCCGACGATTACCCAACTCGAGTACGTCGTTGCGGTTGACCAGTGCCGGCACTTCGGCCGGGCGGCCGTGATGGCCAACGTGTCGCAGCCGACGCTGAGCGCCCAGCTGCAGAAGCTTGAAGACGAACTGGGCGTGCCCCTGTTCGACCGCCGAAAGCAACCGATCCTACCTACCGAGGAAGGAACGGCTCTCATCGAGCAGGCCCGGATCATCCTCAACGAGGTACGACGGCTCGAAGCGATGGCAGATCGTGAATCAGACGACCTCACCGGCGAATTCCACCTCGGAGTCATTCCGACAGTCGCACCGTTTCTCCTCCCGCTCTTCCTGAACCGCTTTTCCCAGTCCTATCCCCGCGTCGAACTGTACGTGGAGGAACTCCCGACCGACCGGCTCATAGACCTGCTGGATCGCGACACGGTTCATGCCGGAATACTGGCGACACCGCTGGGACTGACGCGTATCGAAGAAGAACCGCTCTACTACGAAACGCTGCAGGTGTACGTCGGAACGAACCACCGTCTTGCATCCGAGCGCCGAGTGTCACCGCGCATGTTGAAGCCAGAAGGCCTGTGGCTCTTGTCGGAGGAACACTGTCTGCGGGAGCAGGTGATCGTCGCCTGCGGATCCGGCGACCAGAAAGGATGTTTCCCGTCGGTACACCTCAAAGGAGGGAGCCTGGAAACGGTGGTCGAGCTCGTCTCAGGCGGCCAGGGATACACCGTGTTGCCCTCTATGGTCGCCGATGCGGTATCGAAGCGTGGCTTCGAGGGAGTCGTCATCGACTTCAGTTCTCCGGTTCCTGCGCGCGAGGTGAGCCTTGTTCACAGGCGAGGCCACCTGAAGCGCGGCATCGAACGGGCGCTTCGAGCAACCATCGATGCGTGCTTGCCGCCTCACCTCCTCCGAACAAAGAACAAAGGCCTGAAGGTGCTCAACCTGATGGGCCAATTCAAGTAGGCGGCAACTAGCTGCTCATCGCCCCCGGGCGGGGGTGGAATCCGCGCGGTGCGTCAACGTAGCCAACCCTTGATCGCGAGGAGGTAGAGGCTCAAGGCCGTGCCGGCGCCCACACCGAAGGCGACCTGAACCAGGGTTGGGGGCCAGGGACGACACGCTGAGGCGAAGGTCGACAAGCGCCTGTAGCGAATCGCGGACGTCTTCGATACTCCCGTAGAGATCGCCTGCATCATCGGTCAGCGCGCGAAACGGCTCCCAATCGCCGACATCGGCCGTCGCGACAGAGAGTTGCCCGCGTGACAGATTCCGGGCCACGCTCCGCAGGTGCTTCAGGCTGCTCCGTACTCGGAGAATGTCCGCCCGCAGTTCGAAAGTCTGCGCGAGGAATGCCGCATCCATGAGTGCCGCCTGGTCGGCTTCGACTGCCAGAAGTGAAGCTTCGAGACGTTCGACGACTCCGCGAACACCGAAGGAACCAGCATGAGGAACAGGGAAAGCAGGGCGAACAAGCCCAGCACGGCGTCGTGTAAGGTTCGTTCGATGAGCCGTGCCACAGTCCCCTACACCATGCCTTGTGGTTCTGATCGAGCCGCCGTTTCCCGGCACAACACTACTGCTTATCCTCGAGACGATTCGCGAGAAACACCGCCAGAAGCAAGGTACGCTGAATCAGGCTGATTCGTTGCACCGCCTCTTTGGGAGTCCGAAGATCATGGGCGACTGGGCCAATGCCACACAAACATGCCTTCTCCGTCGGCACCAACCCGGCGACGGAGGGCCAAGCCGACGTTTCGCGGTCAAGAACGATGTCCCACTTCGAGGCAACCGACGCAAACTCCTTGAACAGTCCGTTACCTCGCCGTTCCACGAAGGGCGGCCGGTCGGCCTGGGGCACGAGTTCCCACCGCGGACCGCCCTTGCCAAGTATCTCTCGCATTTGCTGCGCCAACGAGTCGCCCGTCTTCGTATCTGGATAGTTGGCCACGAGTGTCGCCGTTACCCGATGGGGCCGTCGCATAGGCAGGTGTTCCGTCTTCAGGTCGACCGTCGTCACTGACAGGCGCTGCTTCTGCGTCGTCAGCGCGGCGATCGCGGCGAGCTTGGCCCAGGTCCACTGCAGCGGGTCTGGTTTTCGCACGAAGCGACCAAGGCGAATCGGTTCTCCTTCCACTTGGAGCCGGAAACTTCGCTGACCCCGGCGGCTTGTCACGACAGTGTCGGGCGCCAAGCCTGGTCTCAGAACGATGACTTCCTTTGCACGCGATGCCGCGGCTCGGATTTCATCCGCGCTGTAGCGTCCGTCGAGTCCTTCGTCGGAATAGCACATCACGCCGAGGGGCAACTGCCTGAGGCGGCGCATGCTCCGAAGCGCCCGCAACGCGTACTCCAGCATCACCAACGACGACCGTGAGGACCCAACTCCCTCGCCATACAGCCATTCCGGATCTCGGCGAAATGACTGAGGGGGGAACTCAACGTCAACCGGAACGTCGAGGTTCGCGACGAACAAGATGCCGTCATCCAGGCCCTTCGCGGTCTCCCAGGTCATGACGGACTCGTCGCTGTCGGTGAGCTCAGGGACGACCTTCATCCCCAGGTCCTCGAAGAGCTTCCCAGCTTCCTGCAATGCTTGGGTGATGCCGATCGGGTCGGTCGTTCGACTCTGGAGGTTGACCCATGCCTTCACCCGTTTCTCGATGCGATCTCGACGCTCTGTAACAAACTGAAAGACCCGGTCTGCGGGAGCCTGGGCCGTACCTGAGACAGTCGGGGGACTCGGAGTACCAAAGTATCGAGCGCTCGCCACGTCGACGAGGCGATTGATGAACTTGTCGAAATCAAGACCGACGTAGTCGGCCCCGATCAGGTATGACCCATGCTCCCCGAGGCTCGGCAAGCTGTTGATCTCGAGAATGTAGAGCTGTCCGGCTTCGTCCAATCGCATGTCGACACGTGCACAGTCATAGCACCCAAGCGCGACAAACGCCTGTCTAGCGAGATCTTGCGCTTTCTGGAGCAGGTCATCCCCAATTGGCGCCGGGCACGAGTGCGAGATGGTGCGACCGCTACGGCCGGTCTTATCTTCGTAGGTATAGATCTGCGGACCGTCGGTGCCAAAGTTGAGCTCAACCGGCGGAAAGGCTTCGGGTGGATCGTTACCCAGCAGGCCGACATTGACCTCCCGTCCCTTGATGAACTGCTCGGCAAGCACCGCCTGCTTGAACTCGTCGAAGATGACCTTCACCGCCTCGCGCAACTCCGCCTCGTTGTCGACGACCTTGAGACCAAACGACACCGCCTCGTTCTTCGGTTTGACGATGAGAGGGTAGGTCAGCTCCGGAATCTCCGCGTCAGGCGTTTGCAGGACGGCAAAGTCGGGCGTCGGCAGCCCCTGCTGACGAAGGATCATTTTGGTCACGACTTTGTCCAAGCACAGTGAGTGCGCGAGAGGTCCCGACGCGACATAGGGGATCCCGACCATTTCAAGAATGCTCGGGACGTGGGTATAGCGCGCCTGGCCCTGGATGCCGTACGAGACGTTGAACACCAGCCCCGGACGCTCGCCCTTGACGACACGCGGCATGAACTCTTCGAGCTTGTCGACCAGGTCCTTGTCGCCTTCGAGCGCAATGACGCTGTGGCCTCCAGCCTTGAGCGCATTTGTGAGCCTGGCGATCGTCTTGAGACCGATCTTCTCCCGATTGGCCGTCCCGAAGAGGTTGATCACGTTTCCAGAATCACGGTTGTACACGACAGCAATCTTCATCAAGACATCCTTCTTGTGTAGTTACATTGGCCTAGGCGACACGTGCTCAATTGGAGTGACGCACGTATGTCTCCGTTGGTCACTTCTTGGAGCTGACCTGCTCAAGTTCGAAGCGAAGTGTACGCGATCGGTAGCCGGGAACTCCTCGAGACACTGGAGTGGCCAACAGCAGCTTTCGATCGCCTCACATCTGGAGCGACCTCCGACCTGGACAGGGACTGACGAAGACGCCCAGCCATCCTAGGCACAGCCTCAAGAGCACCGGAACGACGTAGTAAGATCCGCCCCGGGGTCATGGGCCTCCCGCCGAGTGTGACCGAATCGCGCTCTCGCGAGTCTACCGTTCATGAGCGACACGCTGGACGAGCTAGCCGACGAAGAACTGGTGGAGCAGATCCGCTCGTCACCCGCGGACGACCTTCGAGGATTCGACGCGCTCGTCTTCCGTCACAAGGCGGCGGGTTCTACGCTCGGCAGATCTTTCCACTGGGGAAAGAGGTGCAGCTCGGCGACGAGCGTGGAGTGCTCGTCTCTATTCCTCCTACGAAGGCATTCCTGGAACAGAGCGACCAGGGCATCACCGTCTCTAACAGCGCGTTGATTCGTGAGGTGGTCAAGCAGATCAAGTAGCCCGCGCCGGCGGACCGTGTCATGTGACCATTCCCGCTTCCCGACCGTCAATAACGTACAGTGGCAGTCGCAGACGCTCAATTGGGCGGGACCCTAACGTGAAGTGGGCGCGACTAGAGGACGAGCACGAGATTGAGGAGGGAGATTCATGAGTACAGACAAAGCACTTGTCGACCGGGTCACCGCATCAGTCATTGGTGCCATCAAGGGCACCGGTGAGGTCACGAAGGCCATAGCCGATACCGTCAGCGACACATTGGTCCACGTCATCAAAGGCACCGGAAACGTCGGTACGGCGCTGACGAGTGCCGTGTCGGATGTCGCGCGCGGGGCCATCACCGGGGCAGCAGATGTGGGCGGAGACCTCGGCACGGTCGCGAAAGGCACGATCGTGGGCGTGGTGAAGGGAACCAAAGAGGTTGGCGGTGAGGTGCTCGATACCGTCGGCACCAGTGCCGAGAGCCTGGTCAAGACCACGTCCGACATCGGCGGCAACGTCGCTGGTGCCGCTAAAGACGCCGTGAGGGGCACCATCCAGGGCATCCAGGAGCTCGGCGTGGATGCCGCTCATGCGACCGGAGCCGCCGCCGCAGGGGCGGCCAAGGCAGCGAGTCAGGTCGGATCATCGGCCAGCTCGGCAATGGCCGGGGTTGCTAGCGCCATTGTGCAAGGCGCGTCTGAAGTGGGTGGAGATATCGGCGCCGCCGCAAAAGGGGCTTTGCTCGGAACCCTCCAGGGGACCAAGGAAGTCGGCAAGGAGGCGTTTGGCACGATCACTGACAGCGCGGAAGGTGTGGTCAAGGCCGCCGCTGATGTCGGTGGGGATGTCGCCGGGACCGCGAAGAAAGCCGTCGAGGGCGCTATCGAGGGCGCGAAGGAGTTGGGTATCGATGCTGCCGAGGCGGCCGCGGCGGCCGCAACAGGCGCACTGAAAGCTGCGGGCTCGGTAAGCAAGGAGGCCGTCAGCCAGGTGCGTGCCGTCGCTACCGGTGTCGTTGCGGGCGTGAAGGTGATTGTCAAGGAGCCGTTCAAGTAGGACGTCCACCCTCTGTAGAGAACCGCGGAGAATCAGCCTGAGAACTAGACGCGACGTTTCCTCGATCATTGGCGTGATCGCGATTCTTATCGTCCCTTGCCTTGCGGCTTGTGGCCCAACGATTCAGACGGGCCTCGATGACGCACAGTTGACCATGCGCGTCAAGACGGCGCTGCTCAACGATCCTGAGCTGGGGACGCAACCGATCGAAGTGCAGGTGAACGGGGGTACCGTCAGGCTCTTGGGGCACGTCGAGCACGCCGACCGCATCGCGCAAGCTGAGCGCCTCGTTCGGACGGTCGATGGCGTTCGAGATGTCGACGTGGAACTTGAAACAGCACCTCGCGAGCCGACTAGCCGCGACCAGCCTGGACGCTTGCCTAGTCTTGCGCCTCTCGATACAAGTGCGCCACTCCGTCTTTTCGCCCTCGGGGTCGCGGGGACCTTGGGATTCACACCCGGAGACGACCTCGGGAACGGTGTGAGCTTTGGGCCGATCGTCCGCCTCCGCCCGCGCAATGGGTGGGGGCCGTCGGTGGGCTTCGGCTGGACGAGAACACCATTGCGCGAATCGAGGGATCTGCCGCCTGGGCTGGCTGATGTGATCGTGAGGCCGGTGATGGCCGGCGTCGAGTACGGGGTGACACGAGGGTCCGTCGCGACAGCGGTCTCGATCGTTGGCGGTTATGCCTTCAACTCGCTGAAAGTGGATGCCGGGAAGATGGGTCCCGTTCGTGCCATCGCTGTCGACAACGGTCTGGCCCTTCGGGCCGGTGTCGGGCTCTGGTATGACGTTACCCCGCGGGTGGGGTTAAACGTGTTCGCCGGATACCGAATGGCACGGCCGCGGGTGACGTTTGCAAGTGATAGCGCTATCACGACACCTCGAGTTAACGCCGACACCGTTATCCTGAGTGTCGGTGTCGCTTACTGGGTGTTCTAGGTGCGTACCATGACCTCACTTTTCGCCCATGTTGGCGACGTCGTCGTCTTTGCCGCCCGCGCCTTGCGCGACGCATTCCGACCGCCCTTCGAAGTGTCGGAAACGGTACGTCAGCTGTACGAAGTGGGTTGGCGTTCGGCTCCACTGATCGGCGTGTCGGGTTTGGCGGTCGGCATCGTGCTCTCAATGCATACGCGGGCTTCGCTGGAACGATTTGGAGCCGAAGCGCTGATTCCCGCCGCGTTGGCACTGGCACTTATCCGAGAGACGGGGCCGCTTACGACCGGGTTGTTGTTGTCGGGTCGGATCGGAGCCGGAATCGGCGCGGAGTTGGGCGCGATGAAGGTCACTGAACAGATCGACGCGCTCGAGGCCACCGCTGTCGACTCCTTCAAGTACCTCGTCGTGACTCGGATGGTGGCCTGCGTCATCGCGGTTCCCCTCTTAACGACCCTGATGAACTTCACGGGGATCGTCGGGGGCTGGATCGCCGAGGTCGCCATCAGCGGGATGTCGTTTGACCTGTATTTCCGTAGTGCTTTCTCGCTCATCGCGTTTAGCGACTTCATCCCGGCGACGCTCAAGACAATGGTGTTCGGCTTCATCATCGCCGTGACCGGATCCTATCTGGGGATCAACACCTCCCGGGGGACCGAGGGGGTCGGCCGCGCGGCCACCCGTAGCGTGGTAGCTGCCTCCATATTGCTGATCGCCAGCAATGTGATTCTCGTCCAGTTCATCTTCTTTCTGTTCCCGGCGTTCGGTGAATGACCGAGAGCCCGGTGATCCGTCTGCGGCACGTGTCAAAAGCGTTCGGCCCGCTTGCCGTGCTCAACGACGTGTCACTCGATATCCCACGAGGCCATGCACTCGGCATTCTCGGGCGCAGTGGGACCGGAAAGAGCGTCACGCTGAAGGTCATCATCGGCCTGCTGCGACCGGATGCAGGGCACGTCTTCGTTGAGGACCAGGACATCACCACGCTATCTGGGCGCGAGTTGGCAGCAGTTCGCAAGCGAATCGGGTTTCTTTTCCAACACGCAGCGCTGTTCGATTCGATTTCGGTCGGCGAGAACGTTGCGTTTCCACTTCGCCGCCACACCCCCTGGGATGACACGAAGATCCGGGAACGCGTCATGACGCTGCTGGAACAGGTAGGTCTCGAGGAGACCGCCGACAAGATGCCGGGCGATCTCTCTGGCGGCATGCGCAAGCGGGCGGGGCTGGCCCGCGCAATGGCACTTCAGCCCCCCATTTTGCTGGTGGATGAGCCGAGCGCTGGTTTGGATCCGGTCACGGCTGGCGAGATAGACGACTTGCTCGTGAATCTGAACGAACAGACCGACACAACGCTCGTCGTCGTGACCCACAACATCCCTAGTGCCCGTCGGATCGGAGACGAGCTGGTATTCCTGGACGAGGGGCGGATCTTGATGCGCGGCGATGCGGAGGCATTGGAACAGAGCGAGCATCCGATGGTGAGGGAGTTCATGAAGTCGGAAAGCTCAGGGTAGGAAGGAGTCAGTCATGAGTCGTGCACAGTTGTCACTTGTGGGGGCGTTCGTTGTCGTGGGCGTGCTCTTGTTTACCGTCGGCATCTTCATGATCGGCGATCGTCGGATGCTTTTTGACGAACAGTTCGAAGTGAGCGCCGACTTCGGCAATGTCACTGGTATCCAGGTGGGCACCCGGGTCCGGGTTGGGGGCTTCGATGCCGGCGAGGTCCTCACGATCCGCATTCCTGCAAGCCCAACCGGGAGGTTTCAGGTCGGCATGCGGGTCCGTGAAGAACTACATTCGCTCGTCCGCACTGATTCCGTGGCGGCGGTACTCACCGACGGCCTGTTGGGCAACGTCTTCATTCAGATACGAGAAGGTAGCGATGCGGCCATGATCGTCGCCGAGGGCGGAACACTCCGAGGCATGGATGCGATCGAGGTCGCAGACTTGATCGCGGAAGGGAGAGACACGTTCCGCACGTTGGCCAGCGAGTTCATCGAGTTGCGCCAGAACTTCGGGCAGACGGTTGACCTTCTGAACGACACGCTAGAGACGACGACGACGCTCTTGAACGACGTCGGGAACGACGTTCGAACGACGACCACGATGAGCGCGCAGTTCGTCGACGAGGCGCGGGGTATCGCGGCGGACGGCCGCCAGATTCTTAACCGGGTGCGTGAAGGCGAAGGCACCCTCGGCATGCTGTTGACCGACGACGCGCTGTACGCCCATGCGACCAGCATCGCCGCCGAAATGGAGACCACGATACAGGCCGCCCGAGGAGCTGCCGAGCACGTCGAGTCGATCCTCGGCGATGTCAGGAAGCCCGGAGGACCTCAAGAGGCGATCTGGACCGACCTGCGCCAAGTCGTGACGACGGCGCAGAACGCGATGTCTGATCTGGCTGAGAATACCGAAGCCTTAAAGCACAACTGGTTGCTTAGCGGATTCTTCAACAGTCGAGGCTTCTTTAACCTCGATGCCATGACTCTGGAAGAGTACCGCGAACTGGCGGGGCGCGACACCTACGCGACGCTCACGATCTGGATCGAGGCGGATCGGCTGTTTTCGGTGGATCCCGACGGGACCGAGTCCCTCACTGAGGATGGGCGCGAACGACTGGACTCGGCGATGGCAGAGTTTCTCCGCTATCCACGAAACAGCCCGCTGGTGATCGAGGGGTACGCCACCGACGGGCAGCGAGGCAGCCAGTACGTCCAGTCGGAGGCACGCGCGACGCTGGCCCGCGACTACCTCGTCGATGTGTTTGGCCG
>Ga0224508_10005198_pt1 | contig 10509 bp, 6 predicted proteins | sample SF_Jan12_sed_USG_4_FD_170157 | JGI IMG/M metagenome (GOLD analysis project Ga0224508, IMG submission 170157) | Sediment microbial communities from San Francisco Bay, California, United States - SF_Jan12_sed_USGS_21 | ecosystem: Environmental > Aquatic > Marine > Sediment | place: USA: California... | reverse complement strand
CAGACCCGGCCAACGGCATCGCCCGCCTCGTGCACGTGAACCAAGGGCTTGCGGCGATGGTCGGCCGCAGCGCCGCCGACCTCTCGGGCCGTCCGCTGCTCAGCCTGCTCGGTTCCGACGCCCACCCGGCGACCCTCGCCTCGGTCGACGCACGGCTGTTGGCCGGCGAGCAGGTCGAGGTCTCGCTGGTCCTCCGGCATCGGAGCGGGACGACCGTCGCCGCTCACACCACCCACGTGCAGATCCCGTCGGTGCGGACCGATTCCCAGTTCCGGCTCATCCTGTTCCGGGACCTGTCGCGGCGGTCGTCCGAGCAGCTCCTCGCCGACCAGGCATCGGTGGTCGAGTCGCTCGCCCGGGGTCGAGACCTCGGAGCGCTGTGCCACCAGATCGCGTCCCACGTCGAGACGATGCTCGATTCGAAGGGCCGCTGTTGGATCGGGGTAACCGATGGGCGGGACCGGCTCGAAGCGGTCGTCACCGCAGGCCACGATCTCGACCTCGTCGGCGGGGTGCTGCGGCTGATCATGGGGGCCGGCGACCCGACGAGCGCTCGGTGCGTGCTCGTCGAGAACCTCCCGACCGACCTCGGGGTGCCGCTCGCCGAGGTCGGCATCTACGCGCTGTGGGCGTTTCCGGCGCTCGACGGCCGCCGGGATCAGCGGGGCGCGCTCGTTGTGGCGCACCAGACCGAGGACATCCCGACCGACGACGAGATCCGCTTCCTCGACCATCTCTCGCAGGTGATCGCCGCCGGCATCGAACGGGCAGCCCTCGAGGCGACCATGGCCCACCGGGCGTTGCACGATCCGCTCACCGGGCTCCCGAACCGGGCCCTCATCGTCGACCGGCTGCAGCAGGCGCTCGCTCGGCTCGACCGGGAGCCGTCGTCGCTGTCGGTGCTCCTCGTCGACATCGACCGGTTCAAGTCGCTCAACGACAGCTGGGGTCAGGAGGTCGGCGACCGGGTCTTGCTGGAGGTCGCCGGCCGGTTGCTGGCCTCGGTCCGCCTCGGTGACACGGTCGGGCGGATCTCGAGCGACCAGTTCCTGATGATCTGCATCGCCAATGCCGGCTTCGACGCGTCGGTCGTCGCCCGCCGGGTGATCCGCTCGATGCGGGATCCGGTCACGCTGCGAGGCGGCGACGAGCTCCGGGTCTCGGTCTCGGTTGGTGTCGTCGCTGTCGACGATGCCAACCAGTCGCCAACGGCCGTGATCGGCAGCGCCGAGTCGGCGTTGGCGAGCGCAGTCGAGAACGGCCGGGGCCGCTACGCGCTGTTCGATGCCGGACTGCGGAAGCGGTCGGTTGCCCGCCACGAGCTGGAGCAGGCCCTGCACAGCGCCATCAACGGCGGGCAGCTCGTGCTCCACTACCAGCCGGTGTGCGAGGTGAGGACCGGACGCATGATCGGGGCCGAAGCGCTTGTTCGCTGGGATCGGCCCGGTCATGGCCTCCTCGGACCCGCGGACTTCATCGACGTCGCGGAGGACAGCGGGCTCATCGTCCCCCTCGGGGCGTGGGTCATCGAGGAGGTGGCGTCGAACCTGTCGACCTGGCCAAAGGCGACAGACGGCCGGTGGCCGGTGGTGACGGTCAACCTGTCGGCCCGCCAGCTGGCCGACGAGTCGCTGGTCCCGATGGTCACGAGGACCCTCCGCCGCCACGGCCTCCCCCCGGCCCGCATGGGGTTCGAAGTGACCGAGTCGATGAAGATCGACGACTTCGAAGCGGCCATCGACACCCTCGCTGCCCTATCGGGCCTGGGGTGCCGGATCGCCATCGACGACTTCGGCATCGGTCACGCCACCCTTGATTACCTACGGCGCTTCTCGATGGCCGACGTGATCAAGATCGACCGCTCATTCGTCGCCGGCCTCGGTCGGTCTCGGGAGGACACCGCCATCGTCAGCGCATCGATGGCGCTAGCGACCTCGCTCAAGCTGCAGGTCGTGGCCGAAGGGGTCGAGAACGCCGGTCAACTCGCGGAGCTACACGCCCTCGGCTGCCACTACGCCCAGGGCTACGCCCTCAGCGCGCCGGTCCCGCTCGATGTCACCCTGGGTCTCTGGCAGGCCGGGGTGCTGGTCGACCCGCCGGGCCCGCCCCCGCCCCTCAGTCGCCCGGACCGCAACTAGCTCGACGGCTTTGCCTGGGCGGCCGTGTGGCGCTGGAACCTGGTGATCAGGTCCTCGCCGACCTCGGCTCGCTTCTCGGGGTCGGTGACGCCCAGGCCCTGCTCGGGGGCCAGGCAGAGGACGCCGAGCTTGCCCTCGTGCCGGTTGTTGTAGACCTGGTACGTCGCCTCACCGACGTTGTCGAGCGTGTAGGTATCCGACAGGGTCGGGTGGATCGCGCCCCGATCGATGAGCCGGTTCATGAGCCAGGCCTCGCCATAGTTGGCGAAGTGGCTCGACACGATCTGCTTGAGCTTCATCCACAGATGCCGGTTGTCGTACTCGATCATGTAGCCGGAAGTCGCTGCGCAGGTGACGATGATCCCACCCCTCTTGGCGGCGAAGACCGACGCCCCCATCGTCTGCCGCCCAGGGTGCTCGAACACGATGTCCGGGTCCTCGCCGACCAGCTCACGGATCCGCTTGCCGAAGCGGCGCCATTCACGCTCGTCCTGGTTGTGCTCATCCGACCAGAACTGGTAGTCCTCGGCCCGGCGGTCGATGACGGCGTCGCACCCCATCTCCTTGAGCAGCTGCCCCTTCTCCGGAGACGACACGACGCCCACGGGGATGCCGCCGCCGTTGATCACCAGCTGGGTGGCATAGCTCCCGAGGCCACCGGTGGCCCCCCAGATCAACACGATGTCGCCCTGCCTCATGGTGGCGGCGTTGTTGGAGACCAACATCCGATAGCTGGTCGAGGCGCACAGCGCGTTGACCGCCGACTCCTCCCACGTGAGGTGCGACGGTTTCGGCATCAGCTGGTTCGCCTTGACGACCGAGAGGTCGGCCAGGCCCCCGAAGTTGGTCTCGAAGCCCCAGATGCGCTGGTTGGCCGCCTTCATCGAGTCGTTGTGGGCCGACGGGTCCTGGCTGTCGACGTAGTTGCACTGGATCGTGACCCGGTCGCCGACCTTCCAGTTCCGGACCGCCGAGCCGACGCCGATCACCACTCCCGAGCCGTCGGACCCGATCACGTGGTGATCGAGGGCGTGGCGCGCACCCCAGAAGCTCTCCTGGCCGAGCCGGTCGAGGAACCCGAACGTCGGCAGCGGCTCGAAGATCGACGTCCAGACCGTGTTGAAGTTGATCGAGCTGGCCATGACCGCCACGTAGGCCTCGTCGGGGGCCAATTCGGGGGTGGGAACCTCCTCGATCCGGATCGCCTCGCGGGGATCCTTGTCGCCCGAATCGACCCCCTCGAACATGGCTGCATCCGACCGCCGGACGAACGCAGCGCGGTACGAGTCGGGGATCGGGATCGCCGCCAATTCCTCGCCGGATGCCCCGGCGGTGATCGCTTCCAGAAACTCCTGCATGGGTCCCGAACGTACCAGGTGGCCCCTAGGCCGAACGAAGCAGCCGCCCTTTCTAAGGCGGGTGGTAAGCACCTAGGATTCGGCCTCGGCCTACCGATAGTCTTGGCCGACGAGCCACTTCCCACACGATGGGGGTGGGCGGGCATCGTGAGCAAGAGGGTTCGAGGCCGTACGCGGCTTGACGTAGGAGTTCCAGTGGGATTGACCCCTGAAGAGATCGAGCGGCGGGAATTTGCCTCCACATTGCGTGGCTATGACCGGGACGAGGTCCGGAGCTTCCTCAACAAGGTCGGCGAGACCGTACGCGAGCTCCAAGAAGAGGTCGCTGCCAGCGAGAGCCGCCCGGCCGACGAGACCCAGAGCCTGCTCGGCTCGCCTTCGGGCAGCCCGGAGATCGAAGCCGATCGGTTCGGTGCGATCGGCGAGCGGGTTGCTGAGCTGTTGCGGGTCGGTCACGACTCTGCGGCCGAGCTTCGAGCCAACGCCGAGGCGGAGGCCGAGGAGCTCCTCGCGAACTCCCGGGCCGAAGCGGAGCGGATGACCACCGAGGCCGAGGCCACCCTCCTCTCGGCTCGTACCCAGTCGGACACGATGGTCGGCGATGCCCGCGCCGAGGCGGAGAACCTGCTCGTCGAGTCGCGGCTCGAAGCCGAGACCATGCTCACCACCGCCGAAGCCGAGGCCGACGGCCTTCGAACCGCCGCAGAGGCCGAAGCCGAGAACCTGCGGGCGACCGCCGGCTCCGAATCGGAGCGGCTGATGGCGGAGGCGGAGGCGGAGGCGAACGACCTCCGACAGCGGGCAAACAACATCCTGTCGGACAGCCAGACCAGGGCGGACGAGTTGTGGGCGTCGGCCGAGGCCGAAGCGTTCAAGCTGCGGGAGGACGGCCGGCTCGAGGCGGAGCAGATCCGCGAGACGGCAATCTCCGACGCCACCAACCACCGGGAGACCGCCGAGCGCGAGGTCGCAGCGCTGCGGGAGACGGTCGACGCCGAAGTCGCCTCGCTGCGCTCGACGACCGAGGCCGACATGACGGCGCTGAGAGAGTCGACGTCTGGCGAGTGCGAGCGGCTGCGGGGTGATGCCTCAGCCGACGCCGACGCGATGCGGGCAGAGGCCGAGCAGACCCTGGCCGAGCACCGGGCCCAAGCCGCCGAGGAGCTCAGCACGGCGCAGAGCGAGGCCCAGACGATCAGGGACGACGCCCACAGCGATGCCGAGCGCATCCGAGCCGAGGGTGTCGCCGTCGCCGACCAGATGCGGGCGGAGGCCGACCAGTTCGTGGAGACCAAGCATCAGGAGGGCGAGCAGCTCTACGCCTTCAAGCAGCAAGAAGCCCACGACTACGTGGCGGCCCGACACCAGGAGGCCGACGACTACGTGGCCGCCCGTCAGGGCGAAGTCTACAAGAACGCGGCGGAGGCCGAAGCCGAGCGAGACCGGGCGCTCGCCGGGATCGCCGATGCCCGGGAGCAGGTCAAGGAGCTGCTCGAGCAGGCCCGGGCCCAGAGCGAGTTCATCCGCCAGGAGGCCGAAGAGGTCATCCGGTCGAAGGTCCGGGCCAACATCGATCAGGCCGAGCGCCGCATCGCCCGCCTCCGGATCACCGAGCAGGCCTCCAGGGAGCGGATCATCGCAGCCCAGAGCGAGCTGCAGAGTGCGATCACCCGGCTCGACAGCGAGCCCGTTCACGAGCTGGGAGAGGGCACCGACGATCTGGTCATCGCCGAGGCCGAGCAGCGGGTCCTCGAGGCCGGCCCTGGCGAGCTGCGGCCAGCCCCGTCGTCCCCGGTCGACGCTGATGAGGTCATCGAACTGGAGGTCGAGCCCCAGCCAGTCGGCTCGATGACCGGCGGGGTCGGCACCGCGTCGGTGGTGGAGGAGATCCCCGACGTCGACGAGGTGCTGGCCGAGCCGGCGATCGAGCCCCAGGACGAAGACGCCCTGTCACGCCTCGTGAGGGAGGCCATGCAGCGCGCGGTCGAGAGCGCCAAGGGCAGCGAGCAAAGCTGATCCGCGACCTTTCGACCGGCGAGTCGCAACTTTGTTGCAGCTCCATGTCGAAACACCATCGGTCGTTTTCCTGCGGATTGGAGCGTTCCCTTACACCCGTGGCATGCTGGACAAAGGCGGTGAATCCGAAAAAACTTGGATTTACCCCTTGTCACTGGATCGTTACCGTTGTAACCTTACGGCAACATCGTTACGACGTTCCAGTGGCCGGTTTACCCATACCGCCCGCGCCACGGTCACTGGGGCGTCGTAGCGGGGTAACGTCCGGGTCGGTGATTCCTCTCCCCGCCGACCCGGTCGTCGCGTCCGGGGAATGTTCTCCCTGGATGGTCACGAAGCCCGAACCGTTGGCCAACGACGCCTGACGGGTCGGGCTTCTCGACGGCTTACCCCTCGAGGTGCTGGCGTCCCTCGATCGCCCGTCCGAGGGTCAGCTCGTCGGCGTACTCCAGGTCGCCGCCGACCGGGAGCCCCGAGGCCAGCCGGCTCACCTTCACCTCGAACGGTGCGAGCACCTTCGACGCGATGAACGCGGCGGTCGTCTCGCCCTCCAGGTTGGGGTTGGTGCAGAGGATCACCTCGGTGATGTCCTCCGCCGCGACCCTGTGAGCCAGCTCCCGAATCTTCAAGCTCTCGGGCCCAACGCCCTCGAGGGGATTGATGGCACCGAGCAAGACGTGGTAGCGGCCCTTGAACACTCCGGTCTTCTCCAGCGCTGCGATGTCCTTCGGCTCCTCGACCACGCAGAGCAGATGTGGATCGCGATCGGGATCGTTGCAGATTTGGCAGTGCGGACCTTCGGCCACGTTGAAGCACCGCTCGCAGAAGGAGACCTTGTCCTTCATGGCGATCACCGCGTCGGCGAGGCGCTTGGCGTCGACTCGATCGGTCTTGAGGAGATGGAATGCGATCCGCTGGGCCGACTTCGGGCCGATGCCGGGAAGCCGCCCGAGCTCGTCGATCAGCACCTCGACCGGCTTGGCGTAGGCGCTCATCTGGGTGCCGTTCTGGCCAACACGAGCAGATCGAGTGGACGATGTTCCGCCGCATGGCGGAACTCGCCAAGGACTGGCTCCGGCGGTCCGACGGTCATTCGCCGAGAGGACCTCCGAGCCCGCCGAGGTCAGGGAGGCCCAGGTCACCCAATGCCGAGCTCTGCAGCTCGGCGATCTGAGCGGTCACGTCGTGGAGTGCGGCAAGCACGAGCTCCTCGAGCAGCTCCACATCGTCGGGATCGACGGCGTCGGCCGCGATCGACACGTTCCGGAACTCGCCGCCGCCGGTCGCCTCGATGGTGACCTTGCCGCCGCCGGCCGAGCCGGTGATCGTGGTTGCCGCCTGCTGCTCCTGGGCCGCTGCCATCTGCTGCTGCATCGCCTGGGCCTGCTGCATCAGGTTGTTGAGGTCGAATCCACCGTCGTTGCTCACGATGCTCTCCTGGGTCTCGGTCGGTCAGTCGGAGGGGGCGTCGATCACCTGGGAGCCGGGAAAGGCCTTGGTGATGCGGTCAACACCTCGGTTCGAGCCGCCGTCGTCGGCGTCGGCCAGCTCGGTGACCGGCCCGATCTCGGCCTCTTCGTTGGCGCGGTCGATCGGCGACGGAGCTGGCTTGGTTTCGAGCTTGGCCGGGTCGGTCGGGGCGATCGGCGCCTCGTCGAGGACGACCTCGATGGTCACCGCACGTCCGAGTTGGCTCGACAGGCCGGCCTCGACATCGCCCTTGACATCGTTGCAGCGGTCTCGGTGGATCGGGTTAGGGACGCCGAACCGCACGGTCGAGCCGTCGACCCCGACGATCTGCCCGCCCTTGAACCGAGCCCGGACCTTCTGGGTGACGGTTTCGAGGCACTCCCTGAGGGCGGCGGCGGCGTCGGCAACGCTCAGCTCGTCCGCCGCGGTTGCGGCGGTCGCAGCCGAGGAAGCAGGCTCCGGCTGGGGGTCGGTCGAGGGCGAGTTGGTCTCCGAGGGCGTGTCGGTCGAGGTCGGGGTGGTGCCGGAGGGCGTGTCGGTCGAGGGCGGGGTCGTCTCCGACTTCGGGTCTACGTGGGCGCCTGGCGCAGCCTCGGCCGAGTGGTCGCCGGTTCGGCGCGGGGAACGAGGTGCCCGTGGCGCTCGGGGGGCTCGACCGGCACCGTCGCCCCCGTCGTCGCCTGTGGCCGCCGGGATCGACTGATGGCCTTCCAAGGCCGCGATTCGGGCCTCCAACGCCTCGACGCGGGCCACCAGCGCACCGTCGCCACCGGACTCAGTCGCAGGGGCCGCTGCGTCGCCGGCGGCGTGCCGGGTCAGCCGGAGCAGCGTGACCTCCAGCGGGATCCGGGGATCGGGGGCCTGACGCATCTCGACCAACGTCTGCCCGATCGCCTCCAGCGACCTCGTCAGCGCAGCCGGCCCCAGTTCGGACGCCAGCTCCTCTGCGATGGCTGTGGCCCGATCATTGAGATGGATGAGTGGGGCGCCCATCGACGCCAGGAAGGCGTTCCGCAGGAGATCCAGGGTGTCCTCTCCGATCGTTCGCGGCTCCCGCCCGAGCTCGAGACCCTGCTGGATGGCGGCGATGGCCTGCGCCGAGTCCTGAGCCCCGATCGCTCTGACCAGCGCCTCGGCGGTATCGGTGCCCTCGGGCAGGCCTCCGGCGGCTGCGACGAGGTCGAGCGCGGAGAGCGTGTCCCTCGCCGATCCACCCCCTTGACGCAGCACGTAATCAACGGCTTCGTCGCCGACGCCGAGGCCGGCATCGGCGATGACCGAGCGGACGTGCTCGGCCAGCACATCGGCCGGGAGCAGGTGGAACTCGAAGTGCTGGGTCCGGCTCCGGATCGTGGGGACGACCTTCTGCGGCTCGGTCGTGGCCAGCACGAACACCACGTGATCGGGAGGCTCCTCGAGGGTCTTCAGCAGGGCGTTCTCGGCGCCCGAGCTGAGCATGTGGACCTCGTCGAGGATGTAGACCTTCGTCCGGCCGGGTGAGCCGAGCTGGACCTTGGAGATCAGGTCGCGGATGTCGTCGACCTTGTTGTGGCTCGCTGCGTCGAGCTCGTGGAGGTCGAACGACTTGCCGCCCTCGATGGCCACGCAGCTCTCACAGGTGCCACACGGCTCCCCGTCGGTCAGGTTCTCGCAGTTCAGGGCCTTGGCCAGCACTCGGGCAGTCGAGGTCTTCCCGGTTCCCCGCGGGCCACTGAAGAGGTAGGCGTGCCCATAACGACCCTCGGCCACCGCTGCCTTCAACGCAGTTGTGACATGTGGCTGGCCGAGGACTTCGGCGAAGGTTTTCGAGCGATAGCGCCGATACAGCGACTGATAAGCCACGAAACGAGCCTACCTTCCGGGTCCGACGGAACTTCGGGGCGCGTTTGGCCCGCGAAGCTGCTACAACGGTCGACGGCGTGGTTGAGCGGGGCGCCGTTCGAACGGGATCGAATCGATGAGTCCAGAAGACCGATCACTGGTGATCGGGGGAGTCGCCTTCCTCGCCGCTCTGGCTGTGTTGTTCCTCGGGCTGACCACTATCGACGGCTCTGACGGCGGAGAGGTGGAGGGCCAGTTCATCGACAACGAGTCACCGCTCGACCCGATAGCGCTGGGCGACTCGGCGAGCGACGGTGCGTCGATCGCCGATCCCGCCGGCGACGGCACGCCATCGGCTGCGGGGGGGACCTTCTCTGGCGCCGGCGCGCCGACGAACGACGCCGTCGGCTCCGCCTCGACGACACCCACCACGTTCCTGGCTCCCACCAGCAACCCGACCTCCGATGACGTCGCCGATCGTGAGGCCACGCCGACCACTCGGAGTTCGTCCGGAGCACCGTCGACCGCGACGACGGGCGCGGTGTCATCGACGACGCTGACGACGCTCCCAACAACCGACCCGCCGTCGACCACGGCCACGACCGCTCCACCGACCACCCCGGCTACGACCGAACCACCGGCGCCCACCGCGACCACTGCACCGCCGCCCACGGCGACGACGACCACTCCGCCGACGACCGCACCAGCGGGAGGCCTCGACCCGGTCGAGCTGGAAATACGCCGGCTCACCAACGAGCTCCGGGCCGAGCCGTCCGGTCCGCTGGCTCGTCGGAAGCCGATGCCGAGCTGCGTCGACGATCCGTTCTACGGGATCTCGATCGACGATACGACCGGTCACCCGAACCCGGTCGAGGCTTTCACCTTGAGCGAGCCGGTGTCGCTGCAGATGTCGCGGCCATGGGCGTTCGAGATGAACAGCCGCGACGAGCTCCAGCACCGGCCGAGCGGTTCACAGCTCGAGATCTACGAGCAGATCGGCATCGCGATCGCCGCAACCGGCGAGAACATCGCCTGGATGAGCGGGTTCCCCGACTCCCAGGCGGCCCGGATCCACTTCGAGGGCTGGCGGGAATCCGACACCGGCCACTACTGCATGCTGGTGTCGGGTGCTTTCACCCACCTCGGCGTCGGCCACGTCAAGGGCAGCTCCCGGTCGTGGGCGGTACAGAACTTCTACCGAGAACGCTGAGCCTGCCGCAACCTGAGCAGGACAAGCGCTGAGGGCTACGGGGCTTGTTGCTCACCCAGCTCGATCGCTCAGGCGGTGCCGTATCGAGCCGGCTGGGCGTCACCGCGACGGCGGTTCAGGTCGGAGCAGCGCTCGATCTCGTCGACCTGGTGAGACAGGAGGCGAAGCGGCGAGACCCGATCGACTACCTCGTCTGCGACGAGACCAGTTCCTCGAACTGGCCGATGTCCGCCAGGAGGTCCAGGTCGAGGCCAGGTGCTGGAGTGGCCAGCCGGCAACCCACAACGCCCGTTTGGTCGACGGGGTGCAGGTGACCGCCGGTGAGCTGAAGGTGGTCGGCGATACCGACCGGGGCGACGAGAACCAGGCGAGGCTCGAGCTCGACGGTGACGCCCCGGAGATCACCTACGGGCTGCTGTGCCGGCGCCACTGGCACGTCGGCGCCGAGGCTGGGCAGCGAGCATCGATCGAGCAGCCGGCGGTCGAGCTCCCTCGG
>Ga0224508_10005197_pt1 | contig 10509 bp, 11 predicted proteins | sample SF_Jan12_sed_USG_4_FD_170157 | JGI IMG/M metagenome (GOLD analysis project Ga0224508, IMG submission 170157) | Sediment microbial communities from San Francisco Bay, California, United States - SF_Jan12_sed_USGS_21 | ecosystem: Environmental > Aquatic > Marine > Sediment | place: USA... | reverse complement strand
CGCCACGGGCTTTTCGCCTTCGGGCTCGCGCGCGGACGCACTGCCGCGTCCGTAGCGCGCCAGCGCTCCGGTGGCGGCGGCCAGGCCGGCGAAGGGCAGGAACGGGAACCCGGGCGCCAGCGCCAGCGCACCGAGCATCATCGAGGTGCCGCCCAGCGCTTGCGGCTGCGAGAGCAGCTGTCCGCGCAGCTCCTGCGAGAGCGGGCGTCCACCGGCCGCGCGGCTCACCACGATGCCGGCTGCGGTCGAGACCACGAGCGCCGGCACCTGCCCGACGAGTCCATCGCCGACGGTCAGCGCAGTGTAGGTCTCCACCGCTTCTGCAAACGGCATGCCGGCCTGGAACATCCCGATCGCGAGGCCGCCGACGATGTTCACGCCGACGATCAGCAGACCGGCGATGGCGTCGCCCTTGACGAACTTGCTGGCGCCGTCCATCGCCCCGTAGAAGTCAGCCTCGCGCTGCACCTCCGTGCGCCGGTGGCGAGCCTCGCCGTCGTCGATGACGCCCTGGTTCAGGTCTGCGTCGATCGCCATCTGCTTGCCCGGCATCGAGTCGAGCATGAAGCGCGCCGCGACCTCGGCGATGCGTCCCGAGCCCTTCGCGATCACGACGAAGTTGATTGTGACGAAGATGAGGAACAGGATGATGCCGACCGCGTAGCTGCCACCGATGGCGATGTCCGCGAAGGCCTCGATGACGCGCCCGGCGGCGTCCTTGCCCTCCGCTCCCTTCAACAGGATCAGGCGCGTGCTGGCGACATTGAGTCCCAGCCGCAGCAGTGTCACGATCAGGAGCAGCGACGGGAAGACGGAGAAGTCGAGCGGCTTCTCGCTGTAGAGCGCCACCAGCAGAATCACCAGCGCCAGCGTCAACGACAGCGAGAGCAGCAGGTCGAGCGCCATGGCGGGCAGCGGCACCACCAGCAGCGCGAGGATCCAGAACAGTGCGGCGCCGAGCGCCCATTCTTCGTAACGGGACTTCATGAGCCGATTCCCCAACTGTGGGCGCGGTGCGGCCGCAGGCGGTGCACGAAGGCGAGCACCTCTGCCACGGCCTGGAACAGGTTCTCGGGAATCTCGCGCCCGACTTCGACACTGCGCGCCAGGAGCCTCGCCAGCGGCGGGTTCTCGACGATCGGCACGTCGTGCTCCCGGGCGGCCTCGCGGATGCGCTCGGCGACCTTGTTGCGTCCCTTGGCCACGACCACCGGCGCTGCCTGCTCTGCCTGGTAGCGAAGTGCCACGGCGAAGTGGGTCGGGTTGGTGACGACGACGTCGGCCTCGGCGACCGCCGAGATCATGCGCGAGCGCGAGAGCTCACGGTGCAGCGAACGAGCGCGGCCGCGCTGGGTCGGATCGCCCTCGCGCTGGCGCATTTCGTCGCGCAGCTCGCGCCGCGTCATGCGCAGGCGCTGCTCGTATCGCATGCGCTGGTAGATCAGGTCGAGGGGCGCCAGCACCGCGAACAGCGCGAGCAGCGACGCGGCCAGCTGGAAGCAGACGCGACCGGCCATCCGCAGTCCGTCGGCGATGTCGGCCCGGGCCAGAGAGATCAGCTCGGGCACCGAGCCGTGGAGTACCCACCACATGACCGCGGCTACGATGCCGAGCTTCAAGAGCGACTTGAACAGGTCGAACAGGCGATCCGGGTCGAACAGGCGCTTGGCGCCCTTGGCCGGGTCGATCCGGTCCCAGCGCGGTGCAAGGATCTCCGCGCTCCACAGCGGCCCGGTCTGCACCAGCTGCACGAGCGCGCCGGAAACCGCGAGCAGCGCGAGGATCGGGGCGAGCGCGATTGCGGCCGGCTGGAGCGCCCCGAACAGGAAGGACTGATAGTCGACCAGGCTCGCCGGCGGATCTGCTGCTGCGGCGAAGGCGTGGCGCAGGCCGAGCAGCATCGATGCGGCGAGCCGGGCGCCGAGCGGCGTCGAAAGCGCGAGCAGTGCGGCGCCGAGCACCGCGACGCTCTGCAGCTCGCGGCTCTGCGCTACACGTCCCTTGCGGCGCGCATCCTGGCGGCGCTGCGGGGTCGCCGGCTCGGTTCGCTGGGCGGCGTCTTCGGCCATCTACGCCGCCCCCCACAGTGCGCCGAGCAGCCGCGGCAGCTCGGCGTCCAGCGTCGCGGCGAACTCCTCGACGAGCAGACCCGCCGCCAGCGCCATCAGCAGCAGCGTCAGGCCGATCTGCGCCGGCAGTTGCAGCGCGATCAGATTGAGCTGCGGAATCGCGCGGCCCAGCATGCCCACCGCAACGTTCGACGCCAGCATCGCCACCGTGAACGGCGCGGCGATCCGGACCGCCACCTCGAAGACGATCGCACCGGCCGACGCAATCGACGCAAAGCCCGATGCCGGAAGCGCGCCAAGGCCCACCGGCAGCGCCTCGAAGGACAGGAAGACCGCGCGCAGCACCTCGTGGTGCCCGCCGGTGACGAGGAAGACCAGCGCCGCGATCGTGCCGATCAGAGTCGAGAGCACCACCGAGTTCGCACCGCTGGACGGGTCGAGCACCGCCGCCGCACCGAGGCCGCCCTGTACCGCCGCGAGCTCGCCCATCAAGGCGAAGCCGGAGAACACGATCGAGGCGGCGAAGCCGAGCGAGACGCCGATCAGAGCCTCGCGCGCGATGGCGAGCCCGAAGGCCTGGCTCGACCAGAGCTCCGGCAGGGATGCGGGCGCCGCGACCCAGGCCAGCACCGCGGCGAGTCCGACGCGTACGCGCATCGGGACCGCCTCGTGCCCGTAGATCGGCGCGAACAGGAACACGCCGAGCAGCCGGGTCAGCGCGAGGCAGAAGGCGAGCACCCCCTCGAGCGGCACGACCAGGTTCACGGCGTCGCTCCGGTGCCGAGAACGACCACATTCCGTGTGAACTCGACGAGAGTGGTTGCGAAGTGCGGAAAGAACAGCGCGAAGACCAGGAGCGTGAGCACGATCTTGGGCACGAAGGTGAGCGTCTGCTCGTTGATCTGCGTGGCAGCCTGGAAGATCGAGACGACCAAGCCGCTGCACAGCGACGTGAGCAGGATCGGCGCGCCCAGCAGGAGCGTGGTCCAGACGGTGTCGCGAAGCAGTCCGACGATTTGTTCGTTGTCCATGGCTTCCCTCGCTCAGCGCAGCCCGTCGACGAGCGATCCGAGAATCAGGTTCCAGCCGTCGGCGAGCACGAAGAGCATGATCTTGAACGGAAGCGAGACCACAACGGGAGGCAGCACGATCATGCCCATCGAGATCAACATCGAAGAGATGACCAGGTCGATGATCAGGAAGGGAAGGAAGACCATGAAGCCGATCTCGAACGCAGTACGCAGTTCGCTGATCAGGAACGCAGGCAACAGCGAACTGATCGCGACGTCGTCGAGTGTCTCGGGCGCAGGCTGATCGGTGATCTCCGTGAACAGCGCCAGGTCGACTTCCCGCGTGTGGGCGAGCATGAAGCGCCGGATCGGCGCGAGGCCGCGCGAGCCGGCCTCTTCGAGGCTGATCTCCTCGCTCATGTACGGCAGCCAGGCTTGGGCGTGGATCTTCTCTCCCGTTGGCGCCATCACGAACACGGTCAGGAACAATGACAGCCCGACCAACACCTGGTTCGGAGGTAGATGCTGTACACCGACTGCCTGGCGCACGAAGGCGAGCACGATCACGATGCGGGTGAAGCAGGTCGCCATCAGCAGGATCGACGGCGCGATCGACATCACCGTCAGCAGCGCCAGCAGCTCGAGTGCCGGGGCGACGTCCTCGCGTGCGGTCTCGCCCCCGAGCGAGAGCACGAGCTGCGGTCCGTCGGCATCGGACTGCTGAGCCTGGGCCTCCCCGGCCGCGCCGAGCAGGGCGAGCAGGCAGAGTGCCGCCGCTCCGCCGCGCAGCCGCCGCAGCCGCGTGGGCGGATCGGCCGGCTCCGGGCGCTCGGGGCCGGGCGAGGGCGCCTTCGCGCGCTGAGGGAGTCGACGCAGCAGCCTGACGCCGCTTTCGGTCCCGCTCACGAGCAGTCGCTCCCCTTCCACTTCGATGACGTGCAGACGGGTCTTCGGACCGAGCGCGCAGCTCTCGACGACCCGCAGCGCTCCGTCCGCCGCGCCCCGCCGGCCTGCCGTCACGCGCAGAAAGACGTAGAGCGCGCCGATCGCGCCGAATATCCAGAGCAGTGCCCACGGTGCCTGCATCTCTGTTTCCCTCCCGTCTTCCTCTACCGAGCCATGCGCCTAGCGGCTTCCCGTCTCGGGTTCGAAGAGCTCGACGATCCGCACCGCGAGACGATCGTCGAGGGTGGTGACCTCGCCGCGGCCGATGCGTCTTCCGTTCAGGAACATGTCGGCTGGGTCGCTGCGCTCGCGATCGAGCTCCACCACCGAGCCTTTTCCGAGCTGCAGCACGTCGCGCAGCGGCAGCCGGGTGCCGCCGATCTCTACCGTGAGCCGCAGCTCGACGTCGACGAGCCGGTCGAGGCCCGAGGTCGCGGAAGCGGCGCCGGAAGCTTCGGTCGCGGGTGCCTCGGCCTTGGTTTCGGTCGCGGGAGCCTCGGCCTTGGCCTTGGTCGCGCTCGGCTTCTGCTGGGTCTTCGCCATCGATCTACACCTCGTCCACAAGTCGGATCGCCAGGCGCGAGCCCACCGAGCCGGGAGTCGCCGTGAAGCGCGCCGTGTCCTCCAGGCGCACCAGAACCTGTCCGCCCGTCGGCGGCTCGAGTGCGAGCGTGTCGCCCTCGCGCAGCTCGACCAGGCGACGCACCGAGAGCTCTGCCGCGCCGATCTCCGCGCGTAGCCGCAGCGGAACCTCCTTTACGAGCTCGTTGACCGCAGCGCTGCCCGAGGCGCGCGCGGCCGGGCTCGCGTCGGACTCGAGCCGCTCGAGCCAGGCCGAGGGCAGAGCGAGTCGCAGCCGGGCGACGTCGCCGAATCCGCGCACGTCGAAGGAGGCCAGGCACAGCCGTTCGTCCGGGTCGCCGAGCAGCTCGCCGGGCGCGACCAGGTCGCGCACCGCGATCCGCACCGGCGGCACTCCGGCGAGGCAGCGCTCCAGCTGAGCCACCAGCTCGCCGGCCAGATGGCGCAGGAAGCGCCTCTCGATCGCTGAGTTGGCGCGGTCGGGCGTGCCCAGGCCGAGGTCGGTCTGACCACCGAGAACCATGCACAGCCAGCCGAAGAACATCGAACGGCCGATCAGCAGCGCGCCACGCGCGTTGTCGGGCTGCAGGTCGAGCGAGGCGACCTCGTCGAGCTCGATCGTCGCTGCAGCGAACTGTCGCCGCGTCACCCGCTCCACGCCAAACGATTCGATCTCGATCGGGCGCTGGAACTCGGTCGAGAGCCGGCGAGCCTCTTCGCTGGCGAAGTCGGGCAGTGCGGACGCGAGCCGGCCGCGCAGGCGTGCGTCGTCCGCGGCCGCACCGAAGAAGTCCTCGTGCGGGTCCGTGGCCGGATCGTGCACCTGCGAGAGGAGCGCATCGAGCTCCTCGCGTGACAGCAGCTCGTACTCGCGGCCACTCACTGAACGACGAACTCCGTGAACAACACCGATTCCACCTTCCCGTCCTCGAGCACCGCATTGATTCGTTCGCGCAGGTCGTCCTTGAGCAGCGCCTTGCCCTCGAAGTCCTCGATGTCCGACAGGCGCTTGGTGGAGAGCATCAGGATCGTCAGGTCGCGGATCTGGGCGATCCGCTCGACGAGCTCTTCCTTCGCCTCCGGCGAGTTCATCTCGAACGCGAGCGAGAGCTTCACGTAGCGCGGATAGGCTTCGCCGCTGACGTTCACGACGAAGGGATCGAGCGAGTGGACCCTCTCCGAGAAGGTGGCGGTGACGACCTCCTCTTCGACCACCTGCCCGCCTCCGGACGGCGCCTTGGAGATCGCGATGAAGGCCACTCCGCCGCCGACGAGCGCGCCGGCGAGGCCGACCGCGAAGGCGAGCATCCAAGGGGACTTGGGCTTGGGTTCTTCGTTGGCTTCTTCTTCGGCCACGTCCTACCTCCGGCCCGTGTCACTGCGCTCGGGGCGCTGTGCGTCGAAACGGGCGCTCGCGGTCTTCTGCTCCACCCCGAACTCCTTCAGCCTGCGCCACAGGGTGGTGGTGGAGATCTGGAGCAGCTCGGCCGCACGCTTCTTGTTCCAGCCGACGCGGTCGAGGGTCTCGATGATGTGGCGCCGCTCGAGCACCGGCAGACTCTCGACGACGCTGTCGATGCGGCGCTCGGGCCGATTCGACCGCCCGAAGCACGGCATCACGCGCAGGCTGATGCGGCCGTCACGCGAGAGCGCCATCGCCCGCTCCATCACGTTCTGGAGCTCGCGCACGTTGCCCGGCCAGTCGTGGGCCATCAGCGCTTCGAGGGCCTCGCTCTCGAGCACCGGCGTCGGCTGACCGGCTGCCGCTGCGAGGCGTTGCAGGAAGTGGCGGACGAGCAGCGGGATGTCGCTGACGCGCTCGCGCAGCGGCGGCACGTGGAGCGGAATCACCGCCAGTCGGTAGTAGAGGTCCTCTCGGAATCGCCCCGCCTCGACCTCCGCCACCAGGTCCTTGTTGGTCGCGGCAACCAGCCTCACGTCGACGTAGCGGGTGCTTCCGCTCCCGATCGGACGAATCTCGCCGGTCTGCAGGAAGCGAAGCAGCTTGGCCTGCATCGACAGCGGCATCTCTGCAACCTCGTCCAGGAAGACCGTGCCGTGGTCGGCCTCCTCGAACAGCCCCTTCTTGTTCGACGTCGCGCCAGTGAAGGCGCCACGCATGTGGCCGAAGAGCTCGCTCTCGAGCAGGGTCTCGGGGAAGGCCGCGGAGTTCACGCCGCAGAAGATGCGGTCGCGCCGATCGCTCGCGTCGTGCACGGCGCGCCCGATCAGCTCCTTGCCGCTGCCGGTTTCGCCCGTAACGAGCACCGTGCTCTGGGTTGGCCCGACCATCGCGACCAGCTCGAGCAGATCCTGGATGGCGGCAGATTGGCCGACGATTCCCGGGAAAGGGTCGTCGGTTGCGCGACGCAGCGGGGGCACCGGGACCGGGCGCGGCGTCGGTGTCGGCGCGGCCGCGGCCGCGGCGAGCGCCGCGTCGAGTGCGTCCGGCTCCCAGCACGAGGTCAGCAGATAGCTGACGCCGGCCTCGTTGATCGCCTGCACGCCCCGCACCCCGTCCTCGTGGTCGGAGACCAGCACGCGTCCGACACCCGGGTGGCGCTGGCGGGCCGTGGCCAGCAGCGCCAGGCCCGAGCCCTGGTCCAGCTCGTCGTCGCAGAACAAGAGGTCGACGCGCGAGCGCGACAGCGTGTGCAGCGCTTCCTCCGCGCTGTGGGCCTCGAGCGGGCACACCCCGCGCACGCGCAGCTCGTCCATCAGCACGACACGCCACGGTGCCTTGCCGGCCACCACCAGCGCGCAGGGCGTCTCCGCCCCGTTGTGCCGTACGGCCAGATTTCCCTGCTGTTGGCTCATCGTCGCACCTCCTGCTCATCGTTGCTTCTCTTCTCTTCCGCGCTGCCCGCTTCCACCGCGAGCCCTTCCTGGAAGGGCTCGCGCAGGAACACGAACTCCACGCGCCGGCTCGTTGCCGGGTCGTCCTCGGCCCCCTCGAGCGGGCGCGACGCACCGAAACCGGTCGCGCGCAGCCGCTGCGGGTCGACGCCCTCCACCTCGATGAGGTGGACGAGCGTGGTCACCGCCCGCTCGGCCGACAGGTGCCAATTGGTACGCTGCGATCCGCTCCTCAGAGGGGACGGGTCGCTGTGTCCCTCGATCGCGATGTCGCCCGGGGTCGCCTCGAGCAGGGCCGCCACCTCGTGCAGGTACACGACCGCTTCGGGGACGAGTTCGGCCGAGCCCTGTGCAAACAGCATCCGCCCCGGCATGCGCAGAACGACGCCCGCCGAAGTGGTCTCGATCTGCAGCAGGCGATCCACGTCGTGTTCGCGCATCGACATCTCGATGCGCGCCATCAGCGACTGCTCTGCCTCGCTCGGATTGCGGTTCGGGACGTCGATCACGCGCACCAGCGGCGTAGACTCGGTGTCGGAAAGCTCGACGATCGAGGTCGAGACCGCCGTCACGATGCCCGGGTGGAGCGTCTGTACGCCGAACGCATCCTTCATCGAGCCCGATACCACCGCAAAGCGCCGAACGTCCATGCTGGCGAAGGACATCAGCAGCACGAAGAAGCACAGCAGCAGGCTCATCATGTCTCCGAAGGTCGCCATCCACGCCGGGGCGGTGGGCTCCTCGCTGCCCTTGATTTCCTCTTCCTGATCGCTCACTTCTTGCTCCCGTCTTCGCGCTCGTTGGGCGCCAGGAAGGCCTCGAGCTTCGACTGGATGACCATCGAGTTCTCGCCCTTCAGGATCAGGTCGACGCCGGAGATCGCGAGGTTCATCTGGGCGACCTCCTCAGCGGTGCGGATCTCGAGCTTCGACGCGATCGGGTTGCAGAAGACGAAGGCGATGATCGCGCCGTAAAGGGTCGTGAGCAGCGCGACCGCCATCGCCGGCCCGATCGCGGCGGGGTCGTCGAGGGTCTTCAGCATCTGCACCAGGCCCACCAGGGTTCCCACCATCCCCATGGCGGGAGCCGTGGAGCCCATGAACTTGAAGATCGTCTGACCTCGGATATGGCGCTCCCGCATCGTCGAGAGCTCCGAGCGCAAGATCGAGTTCACCGCCTCGGGATCGATCCCGTCGACACCGAGCCGCACGCCGCGCGCGAGGAACTCGTCGGGGATGTTGTCGTTCTCGAGCGAGACGAGGCCTTCCTTGCGGGCCTTGGCGGCGAGCTGGACCACGTTCTGGATCGTCTCCCGGGCCGGCGTGCGCCGTTCGAACAGCGCTTGCATGCCGACCTTTGCCGCGCCGAGCACGCGCGCCAGGCTCTCGTTGATCAGCGTCGCGGCGACCGTGCCGCCCAGCACGATCATCAGGCCCGGCACGTTGAAGAAGGAGCCCAGCGATCCGCCGCTGGCCATGGCTGTGATCAGCAAGGCGATTCCGGAGATCAGTCCGATGAGTGTTGCAATGTCCATTCTGGGCCTTCGTTTTGCACGACAGCGTCTCGATCGGGAACGCGGGCCTTCTTGCCGCACGGGCTCCGCGCACTTACAGCTGATTGATCGGGCTGCCTGCACGTTGCTTGATGCAGAGCGCAAGTTAGGTTGCGCACCTGGCGGTCTTGGTGGCGTTTCGATCTGAACGGCGGTCGTTCAGAGGGAAGGGCCAGCGGTAGAAACGGACCGAGGTCTCAAGGCCACACACAGGCGAGACGACGGCGGAACGGACCTCTGGTCACGACCAAGGAAGGGGAAGGGCGTGGAACCCCACGACTGTGTGCTGAGCCGGCGTATGCGCGAACGGCTCCAGAACAGCGAGGTCGAGCTGCACCCGCTCCCGGACGTCGCGCAGCGCGTTCTGTTCGCGGCAGGCGACGGCTCCTCGAGCGCAGCCTCTCTGGCGAAGCTCGTGCAGCAGGATCCGGCCCTCGCCGCGGCCGTCCTCCGGCGCGCCAACGCGGCTGGGTTCGGGGCAGCCGCGCCGGCCACCTCCGTACAGCACGCGATCGCCCGGCTCGGTACCCGCCGGCTCAGCGAGACGGCCGTAGCGCTCGCGCTGCGAGAAGGACCATTCAAGGGCTCCTTCTGCCGGTCGACGCTACGCAAGCTATGGCTCCGCGCTCTCGTCTCGGGGCTCTTCGCGAAGGAGCTGACGCGTCAGCGGCACGGCAACGTGGAGCGCGCCTTCGTCACCGGACTGCTGTGGCGCGTCGGCGAGGCACTCGCGCTCGGTGGACTGGTCGAGGAGTTCGGCGAGGCCACGCTGCCCGGCGAAGAGGCGACCGCCGAGCTGGCGGTGGGCCTCGGCGAGGACTTCACCTCCGCGGCCGTGAAATGCTGGAGCCTACCCGAGGCCCTCGCGGTGACGATCGATACCCATCGCGAGCCGGGCCCGGAGTTCGCCGACGACCGTCACATCGCGCGCCTCGCCTGCAGCCTTGCGATGCACCCGGCGGACGAGGAAAGCGCCGAGAAGCTACACGCCGACGCCGATGCGGTATCGCTGGGCATCTATCCCGAGGATCTCGACGCGGTCTGGGCGCTGGCGCCAAAGCTCCGCGAGGAGCTGGAGTCGATCGGATGAACGAAGAATCCCTGGACTGCGACTTCGCGGTGATTGGCAGTGGGCCCGGCGGGCAGAAGGCCGCGGTCTGTGCGGCCAAGGCCGGCCAGCGCGTCTGCCTGGTCGAGGAGATGCGCGAGCTGGGCGGCGCCTGCGTCCACTACGGAACGATTCCGAGCAAGACCCTGCGGGCAAACGCACTGCGCGCGGCGGAGCTGCGTCGCAGCGCCGCACTGCTCGGCGTCGCGCCGCCCGAGGCGCTCCAGCTTTCGATGATGCTCGGCCGTGTCGGCAAGGTCGTGACTCGCTATGCGGGCACGGTCGCCGCGCAGCTCGAGCGCAACGGAGTCGAACGCATCCACGGTCGGGCCTCGTTCGTCGATCCACACACGCTACGGATCGTCTCCCCAGGTGGAGAAACGCGCG
>Ga0224508_10005196_pt1 | contig 10510 bp, 5 predicted proteins | sample SF_Jan12_sed_USG_4_FD_170157 | JGI IMG/M metagenome (GOLD analysis project Ga0224508, IMG submission 170157) | Sediment microbial communities from San Francisco Bay, California, United States - SF_Jan12_sed_USGS_21 | ecosystem: Environmental > Aquatic > Marine > Sediment | place: USA: California... | reverse complement strand
ACCCACCGACACCACCGCGTGCCGCACCGCCACCGCGGACTCCCTGAGCGAACGACTCATGAACCATCACGAGCACCAGGATAGCAATGATCGGCATGGTTTGAAGCGAGCGGTTCATGTGCACATCCTGCCGAGCATCCAGTCCGACACTCGGATCACTTCATTTTATCGCCTTCCAGTGATCAAGCAATCATACAAGCGGGTCCGTGTTGTGGGCTGGTCTCCTGACCAGCACACCTGCACGACCGAAGGTCTCCTGACAAATTTGTTGAGACCTGCGGTCGCCATCGGTGGGGCGGTCGGGAGACCGCCCCACAACACAGGCACCGCCCCACAACACAGGGACCGCCCCACAACACAGGGACCGCCCCACAACACAGGGACCGCCCCACAACACGGTGCTTGCTCCCGATTTTCAACAACACCCCGATTGAGTTACACTACATCGCATTGAAACTCGTCAAAGACAATCACTGCCGCCGCGTTCCGCGGATCGCGGCGGCAGTGATTGGGGAGCTACCAGTTGAAATCTTTCCCACTAACGGCGATGACGATCGTAGTTACCGCTGCAACAGCCAGCGCTCAACGACGGGTACGCGTGGAATATGGCGGCAGCCGAGCGGCCACGGTGGGCGAAAGCCACGCACGGGGGCTGTCCGAAGTGGTGCGTGCGCGCGGACAACGCGAATTGGACAGCGCCCAAGCGCGGATCGGTCGGGCGGAGGCACGCAGCCGCGAACTGGACAACCGGCTGAAGGCGACGCAGACGTACTTCGAGATGCGCAACATCAATCGCGAACAGCGATTCGGGACGGAAGAGGAACGATACGAGCAACGAAGGCGAAACAACGAACGCCGCTTCGCCGCCGCTCGTCGAGCAGACCCCGACGAACTGACTTCTGATCAGCTTGATCCGGTCACAGGCAAAATCACCTGGCCGTTTTCCCTGATGCCTGTCAGATTCAGGGAGTACCGCGAGCGGCTGGATGAATTATTTGCTCAGCGCGCCACCTACGGCGGGCGGATCAGCTTTGAAACCTATACGGAAATTAACACTGCTTGAATATACTGATGCCCTCAAAGAGGCAGCGCCTTGATGCGCACGGCTGCGAGATTCGGAATCCCAAATCCGAAACAAATTCAAAAACCGAAGGCCAAAATGAGAAACGCTCCAACGCTGCTGATCGCAGCCATCGCCTCCGCTTTGATGATTTCCGGATGTCAAAAAGAACAGCCTGCCACAGAGGAGCCGGTCCGCGCGGTACGAGCGATGAAGATTGCCGACTTTGCCGGGGTGTCGCAGCGCAGCTTCCCCGGTCGGGCCGCGGCGACTCAGGAGATCGATCTGGCCTTCCGCGTGGCCGGACCGCTGATCGCGCGGCCCGTCAATGTTGGCGATAACGTTAAAGAGGGTGATCTGATTGCCCGTATCGATCCTCGCGACTTCGAGGTCGCGTTGCGGAATGCCGAAGGAAGTTTGCAGCGGTCGCGCGCGAACGAACAACGGGCGCAGGCCGATTACGATCGAGTTTTGAGTATTCAGCGTGAAGATCCGGGAGCCGTCAGCCAGGCCGCGGTCGATCGGGCCAAGGAAGCGCTGGATGTGGCCAAGGCGGATATTGCCGCGCTGGAGGCCTCGGTGGATGCCGCCAAGGATGCGCTGGCCGACACCGACCTGGAGGCCCCCTTTGCCGGCACGATCGTGGCCGCCTATGTGGAAAACTTCCAGAACGTGCGCGAAAAACAAATGATCGCTCGTCTTTTGGACAAAACCCGCATCGAATTCACGATCGATATTCCCGAAAGCTTGATTTCAATGATTTCCTACGTCCAAGACATTCGCGTCCGGTTCGACGCCTTTCGAGACTTTGAGGTACCGGCCGAGGTCAAGGAAATCGGTAATGAGGCCTCGGAGACTACGCGGACCTTTCCTGTCACGTTGATTATGGACCAGCCCGCAGGCGCCACGATTCTGCCAGGTATGGCCGGCAGGGCGACCGGCGTGGCGAAACCTCCGGGCGAGGATCAGCCGTTGAACATCGTGATTCCTGTCACCGCCGTGTTTGCGCCCGAGGTGGAAGACAAGAGCTTTGTCTGGCGGATCGACGAATCGAAGGGCACCGTCAGCCGCCGCGAAGTACAAGTCGGGAAATTGATCAGCGGCGGCTATGTCGTCAATGCGGGTCTTGAGCCTGGTGAGATGATTGCCACGGCTGGCGTGCATTTCCTGAAGGAAGGCCAGCAGGTCCGACCGGAAATCGAGTAAAGGGCAGCCGATTAACATCTTTCTGTTCTTGGAAGTGCTTGTGGAAAACTTTCCATGCGCGATGAGCATGAATCAAAGGAAGTGCGGTTAATTTTTTTGACAGGATGAACAGGATAGACAGGATTATGTGAACATCAAATATCCTGTTGATCGTGACCAGAAGAATATCATGCAACACGAAAAGTTTCTAAAGGTTCTCAGGTTAACACGCAGTTGGTGTAACAGTTATCTTCGCTTATCTCCACTGGTAGCAAATGGTCAAATAGCTTGGTTGTCGCGCATACCGATGTTCGGCAGTTGCTGAGCTTTGGCGAACAAAGCGTCGAATTGAAACGTAAAATGAACTTTTTTGACTTGATCGATCAACAGGAAGAAAAAATCCAGTCGATCCTGTTCATGCTGTCCAAAATTTCCTCCTAGCAGGTCGGGAACGTTTCCTCCGTCCGCCACTCAAGAGACTACCGGCATGAGCCTGCCTGCATTTGCGGTCGAGAACCGGTACTTTGCGTACTTCGCCGCGCTACTGCTGGCGATTGCCGGCGTGGCCAGCTTTTTCAATCTGGGACAACTGGAGGATCCGGAGTTCGCGGTGAAAAACGCAGTGATTTCCGTGCGATATCCGGGCGCCAGTGCCGAAGAGGTCGAACTGGAAGTTACCGACCGCATCGAGATCGCCATTCAGGAGCTGCCGCAACTGGATAATGTTGAGTCCTGGTCGCGACCGGGCCAGTCGCTGGTCGCGGTGGAAATCAAGGACGAGTTCTGGGCCGATCGACTGCCACAGGTATGGGACGAGATGCGGCGCAAGATTAACGACGTGCGGGCATCGCTGCCGCCGGGCGTTGAAGAGCCGGTAATTTCGGATGACTTTGGCGACGTCTTCGGGTTCCAGTTGGCCGTGGTTGGTGACGGTTTTTCCGCTGCCGAACTGGAAGTGTACGCCAAGAATCTCAGAAAGGAGTTGGGCGTTGTCGAAGGCGTGGCCCGCGCCGATTTGTGGGGCGTCCAGCAGCGAGTCATTCACCTGGACGTCGCCGAAACGCAGCTGGCACAACTGGGGCTGAGCGATTCCAGCATCGAAAACACGCTGCGTCAGCAAAACATGGTCGTCGACGCCGGCAACGTTGACGTGCAGTCCCGACGGATTCGCATTTCGCCCACCGGCGAATTCCGCTCGCCGGAAGAAATTGGCGAATTGACGATTCGGCCTTCCTTGACGGACAGCTTGCAAAGTTCCGCGGCCGGATTCGCTACCGAGCGTTCGTCCGAGTTGATCCGCATCCGTGACATCGGCACCGTCAACGAGGGTTACTTGGAGCCGCCGTTTACGCAAATGCGCTTCCAAGGGCAGCCCGCCATCGGCATCTCGATCACGAATGTTTCGGGAGCCAACGTGGTCACCGTCGGTGAGGCGATAGACCGGCGACTCGCTGAATTGTTACCCAAGTTGCCCGTCGGCATCGAGGTGCGGCGAGTGCACTGGATGTCCGATATCGTTGCCGAAGCGGTTGACGGATTTCTGGTCAGCTTTGCACAGGCCGTCGCGATCGTTTTGATTGTGCTCACGGTTTTTACCGGCTGGCGGATGAGCATCATCATCGGCACGGCACTGATCATGACCATCCTGGCCACGTTTGTCGTGATGGCTATTTCCGGAATCGACTTGCAGCGGATGTCGCTGGGAGCGCTGATCATCGCGTTGGGGATGATGGTGGACAACGCCCTGGTGGTGGCAGACGGCATATCCGTGCGTTTGCAACAAGGCATGGACCGAAAAAAGGCCGCCATCGAGGCCGCGGGTCAGCCGGCCTGGCCGCTGCTGGGCGCGACGGTAATCGCTTTGATGACCTTTTATCCCATCTTCGCCTCGGTCGACGCCGCCGGGGAGTATTGTCGGACACTGTTCACCGTCGTGGCCATGTCATTGTTGGTCAGTTGGGTGGTTTCGATGACGTTAACCCCGCTGCAGTGCATCGACATGCTGCCCGAACCGAAGGGCGGCGCCGACGACGCGGATCCGTACGCGGGCGGATTGTTCGCGAAATTCAAATCGCTGTTAGAGCAGTGCATTCGTTTCCGCTGGCTGACGATCGGCAGCATGGTGGGGCTGCTGGTCGTTTCGGGTGCTGCCTTCGGTTTCGTAACGCAACTCTTCTTTCCCGATTCGTCCATGAAAAAGTTCATGATCGACGTTTACGCCACAGAAGGGACGCGCATCCAGCAAGTCGCGGCAGACCTGGAGAAGGCCGAGAAGAAATTGATGGACGACCAGCGGGTCAAGGACGTCAGTGCCTTTATCGGCGCCGGGCCGCCCCGATTCTATCTGCCTGTTGATCCGGAATCGCCGAACCCATCGTACGCTCAGCTGATTGTCAACGTGAACGACTTTCGTGAGATTGACGTATTGATCGAAGAAATCAACCCCTGGCTGATTGATAATTTTCCGGACGCGCTGGTGTCTGTAAGAAAGTACGGCGTCGGCCCTGCAAATACATGGACGTTCCAAGTGCGTTTCGGCGGGCCGGCGATTGCCGATCCGGCGGTGCTGCGGTCAGTTGCCGATCAGGGCGTGGCAATTCTCAAGAAACAGCCTTTAGCCGGACCAATTCAAACGGACTGGCGCGAGCGCGTCACAAAGCTCAAGCCCCAATTCAACCAGCAGCGGGCTCGCTGGGCCTCGGTCACCCGTGACGATATCGCCCGCACAACCCAGCGCGCCTTTGACGGCCGGGCAATCGGTCTGTACCGCGAGGAAGACAACCTGTTACCGATCATCCTGCGGCACACCGAGGACGAGCGCCGAAACTTCACATCCGTGGACATGCTGCAAGTTCAGCCGGCGATGTCCACAAAGACCGTTCCGTTGTTGCAGGTAACTGATGGCGTGCCTGTCGAGTGGGAGGACCCCATTATCGGCCGCCGTAACCGCCGCCGCACGATCACGGTGCAGGCCAATCCCGTTCAGGGGACGACGCTGCCGACCTTGCGCGAGGCAGTGCTTGAGGAATATGACGCGATCGTGTTGCCGCCCGGTTACACGATGGAGTGGGGCGGCGAGTATGAGGACACGGTCAGCGCTCAAAAAGGCCTGATCCCCGGAATCATCCCAGCCGTGATCATCATCCTGTTGATCGTGGTAGCCCTGTTCAACGCTTACCGGCCTCCGATCGTCATTCTGTTGACCGTGCCCTTCGCCATGATCGGTATCACTTGGGGACTGCTGATCTTCAACGTGCCCTTCGGCTTCGTTGCGCTGCTGGCTGCGATGAGCCTGGCGGGAATGATGATCAAGAACGCCATCGTGCTGTTGGACGAATGCAATGTGCAACTGGATGCCGGCAAGAACCGTTACGACGCGATCGTCTATGCCGCGCTGTCACGCCTGCGGCCGGTCTTCCTGGCCGCGGCAACCACCGTGCTGGGCGTCATTCCCCTGCTGCAGGACGTCTTCTGGATAGGTCTCGCCGTCTCCATCATGGCCGGACTCAGCTTCGGCACGCTGCTGACCATGTTCCTGGTGCCCGTGCTGTACGCAACGATCTACCGCCTCCGACCCGGCGACTCTTCAGCTTCATCCGGGACCGCTTAATGCACGCTGGAGCAAGCGGGCGGATCTAACCGACCCGGTCAGAAATCCGGTCGAAAGTCTCGCAAAGCCTTGTCGCAACGAGGATTTTCTCCGCGACTTTGCAATCTGGAGGATCGCTCCTTCACTAAGTTATTCGTTTCTTACGCTTTCTCACTTTTGAAACGTGCTTACGACCATGCCGAGTGCGGACTCCTTATTGCATTTTCGCGACGGGTCTGCCGGAGGTTGTACAGTTTCTGGCAATACGCTAGAAGGGAAGCCGAGTGCGGACGACGGTGCCACGGTTGGACTGGGTTAATCTATCTTCATCATTGTGAATACCGGCAGCAGGACGCGATGTCGAAGTACATAGGTATTCTGACCAGCGGCGGTGACTCCCCAGGCCTGAATGCTGCTCTGCGAGGGTTCGGCAAGGCCGGGCAAGACGCATTCGATATGGAAGTCATCGGCTTTCGCGACGGCTTTCGCGGCCTGGCACAGGATCGCACGTTGCGTCTGGATGGCGAACTGCTATCCGGCATCTTGACCGACGGCGGGACGATCCTGGGCACCAGTCGAGACAAGCCACACAAGATGCTGGTCGGCGGCAAATTGCAGGACCGCACCGAAGCGATCGTCGATACGTACCAGCGTCATCACCTGGACGCCCTGGTATGTCTGGGTGGCGGCGGGACACAAAAAAACGCCGTCCGGTTGCAGAAGGCGGGACTGAACGTGGTCACGCTGCCGAAGACCATCGATAACGACGTTGTCGAAACCGACGTAACCTTCGGATTCGACACGGCGTTGGGGATCATCACCGAAGCACTTGACCGCCTGCATTCGACAGCGACCAGTCACCATCGCATTATTGTTGTCGAAGTTATGGGCCACCGCGCCGGCTGGCTGGCCTTGGGAGCGGGGATCGCGGGCGGTGCCGATGTGATCCTGATTCCGGAAATCCCTTACTCGTTGGATCGTGTCGCCGGCGCCATCAAGGAACGGAATCGACAGGGCAAGCGGTTCAGCATCGTGGTCGTGGCCGAAGGCGCCATGACCTGCGAGCAGGCGGCTACCGTGCAAGCGCTGTTGAATCGCAAGGAGGGCGCCAAATCAAAGGAAGACAAGAGGAAGGCGTCCCTGGAATTGAGCGCGTTCCACGACAATCATGTGGATCACACCTTGCACCTGACGAAGCACCTGGAAGAGACGACCGGTATCGAATCGCGACTGACGATCCTGGGCCACTTGCAGCGGGGCGGGACGCCTTCGGCCGCCGATCGCCTGCTGGCCACGCGACTGGGAACGGCCTGTGCCGAATTGCTGCACCAAGGCGTTTCCGGCGTGATGGTCGCCGCGCGAGGAGACGGCGTGGAACCGGTTCCGCTGGAAAAGGTCGCCGGCAAAAAAAAGCTGGTCCCCGCCGATCATCCCTGGCTCAAGTCCGCTCGACTCGTGGGTACGTGCCTGGGCGACTGAGCGGCTGAGCTGCCGAGGATCGTTCCTGAGATAACGGTCCGGGTTTCACGTAGCGCTTTGTCAACTCCGAAGTTTTGGGGGGCTTTGATGTAGTGGTGGCTTCCAGCCGCCATGAGAAGCGCGGCGAATGGCGGCTGGAAGCCACCACTACAATCGCCGCAGAACGCCAATTCTTGGCTTGCACAAAGCAGCAGAGGGGCCACTCAGATGGCAATACAAGCAGTACTGGCACATGCTGCAAGCTCTACCAGCACCCGTTCTTCGCCCTGGCGGAACGACCCCTTGGGCCATCCAACTCGCCTGCTGGAAATTCGCTGCAAGCTGATACCGTCAAGCGAGTTACGTCGTGTCGACAACTCGCCAGTCACAGCCGTTTCAGCTGGCAGACACGTTACCCCAACCGGTGTTGTCCCCAGGATTTTCCCTGAGCAGCATAGAAATAACACTTTGGCGGGAATCTCTAGTTTTCCGATACGCACAATAGCAAGTCAGTGATTGCGTGACGCAATGTTGCTGCGCTTGCCCGAATACAGGCTCTGAGCAGCGACCAGGGAATGGTCGGCTGTAACCCGCACGGAGGCAGTGATGAAGCCCGTCAAGCATGGCGGCCGCGCTCGGCGCCGCCCGTTCCAGACCCCTCTTGTTCAACGTCGCACCCAGCGAACGTTTCCTCGCACCCCTAGCGGTCACTGCTGGGTGATTCTTTGCCTGGCATCGCTGGGATTGCTCACGTCCGGCTGTGCCGGCGGCATGACACAGTGGCTAGACAATGGCTTTAAGGTCGGGCCCAACTACGCCAGGCCCGGCGCGGACGTCGCGGATGCCTGGATCGAGTCTGGTGATCGGAAGCTGATCGGCGAAGCGCCCAATCTGAATGCCTGGTGGACCGTATTTAATGACCCTGTGTTGGACAATTTGGTCCAGATGGCCTACCAGCAGAACCTGCCGCTGCGCATCGCGGCCCTGCGGGTCATGGAGGCGCGTGCCCAGTACGGCATCGCTCGCGGCAACATCTTTCCGCAGCAGCAGGAGTTCTTTGGCGACTACGCGCATACGAAAATCAGCCGCAACACATTCGGCGCACCGCTTACCGGGCCACGATCTTTCGACTTCCTGGACGTCGGCTTTGACGCCGCCTGGGAGTTGGATATCTGGGGCCGTTTCCGACGCTCGATCGAATCGGCCGAGGCCAGTCTGGATGCGAATGTTGAAGGCTATGACGACATCCTGGTCACGCTGATTGGCGACGTAGCGGCAACCTACGTGCAGATTCGCGCGATCGAAAAGCAATTGGAATACACCCGCCAGAACGTCGACATTCAAAAGGGATCGCTGCAACTGGCCGAGGTCCGCTTCCGCAACGGGGCCACGACCGAGTTGGACGTCCAGCAGGCCAAGACCAGCCTTTACAATACGCGCTCGTTGGTTCCCTCCCTGGAGGCCTCGATACGGCAAGCCGAAAACCGGCTGTGCATTTTGCTGGGCATTCCGCCACAGGATATCGACAACCTGCTGAACGGTGTGCAGCCGATTCCGACGGCCCCGGCCGAGGTGGCTGTAGGCATCCCCGCGGACCTGTTGCGGCAGCGACCCGATGTGCGTGAGGCGGAACGTCAGGTGGCGGCACAAAGCGCCCAGATCGGCGTGGCGTATTCCGACCTGTTCCCCGCCTTCACCATCACGGGAAGTATCCAGCTTGAGTCGAGTACTTTGAGCAACCTGTTCACCGGTGGCAGCCTGGCGGGTTCGCTGGGAGCGCCCAGCGTTCGCTGGAATATCCTCAACTACGGCCGCATTCGCAATAACATCCGCGTGCAGGACGCCCGCTTCCAGCAGGCGGTTGTGAACTACCAGCAGACGGTGCTGCGTGCGAACCAGGAAGTGGAAGACTCGCTGGTCGGCTTCTTCAAGACCCAGCAGCAGTACGCAGAAGACAAAGCGGCTGTCGATGCCGCTCGACGCTCGGTGGAACTCGCCTTGACGCAGTACCGCGACGGTGCGGTCGACTTCAACCGCGTGTTTACACTGCAGAGTATCCTGGCTACTCAGGAGAACCAACTGGCCGCCACGCAGGGTTCCATCGCGGTCAACCTGATCGGAATTTACAAGGCTTTGGGCGGCGGCTGGCAGATTCGCATGGGCGGACCGACAGGTCCGCTGCCGGTGTTCGAAGAAATCCCTCAACAGCCCATGCCGGAGCAGCCCATGCAGGACGGGCCGATGTTGCCGCAGCCGATGGCCGAACCGGCGGCGCCGGCCGCGGGTGACATGACACGTTTCGGAAATCCCGTCGCCCGAGGCGGTCGCGAGACGATACCTGTCGCGTGGTGGCAACCGGTCGATCAGCCGCGGCCGCTGCCGGCCGTTGCGAAGTGAAGCTGTGATTTTTTCGAAGACACAACAAGTAGGCCGCGAACAACTCCCGGCGCGCCGGGATTCCGGCATTTTGGGCGTATTCCGCCACAGTGCTGCCGGAACTGCGCAGAGCTTGTTCCGGCCTACGAAAACTCGCAGCTGCGCCATGACGCAAATGCAAGACAAACGAGAAAAAGGCGACAATGCGACCCATTGATCAAAAAAAGAGCTCGCTATGAAACGACAATTCTATCTCGGTATTATCGTATCCATTCTCATCTGCCAGCCGGTTTACGGTTTCGATCTGGGGAAACTGACCGGGCCGCCGTCGGCTTATGACTTCAGCTGCGGCCCGCGGTGCAAGACCAAGAGCTGCCCGGACGATTATTGTCCCAAGCCGGCACCCAAGATGCCTTGTTTGAAGCAGTGTACGACGTGCGACGACTACTGTCCCAAGTGCCCGCCCAAGATGCCCTGCGTAAAACCGGGTTGCCAGTGTGACGACTACTGCGGCAAGCCGCTGCCGACGGTCTCTTGTCCACCTTGCGGCTGGTTGAAATGCCCGCCACCCTTGTGTCGCCCCTCCGCGCCGTGCAGCTGTGGAAGTTGTTCGACGTGCGACGCGCAATAACGCGCTCGTAGTTCCGCATTCATGCGGCCCGTAAAGCGCGGTCAAGCCCTGAACCGGGCCGGGTAAGTAAGTGAGCGGCAAGGCGCTAGGGGGCTGTCGATTTAATTTCCCCACTGGGCTTGCCCCAGTGGAAAATTGGTTTGACAACTATCAGCACGCTCGAACCACACACTTTTTCTTCTCCATCCGCCGCCGAAGGCGGCGGATGGAG
>Ga0224508_10005195_pt1 | contig 10511 bp, 12 predicted proteins | sample SF_Jan12_sed_USG_4_FD_170157 | JGI IMG/M metagenome (GOLD analysis project Ga0224508, IMG submission 170157) | Sediment microbial communities from San Francisco Bay, California, United States - SF_Jan12_sed_USGS_21 | ecosystem: Environmental > Aquatic > Marine > Sediment | place: USA... | reverse complement strand
GTCGGCATGAATCTGTTCCACTTGACGAAACGGGACTAAGATATCATCCATATGGGAACGAATGGGCTTGAGGAGTTTCGGAAGTTTCTCATCCTCAATTTCTTCCATCAGGCTCAGGATCACGAGTAAATCGGAATGGACCTCTTCCACCGTACGAAGCCGACCCAAGTCCGAGCACAGGTGTAAGATTTCACTCAGCATCGAGAGCAACACATTAAGCTGATCATATCTCTCGATCGCATGTTCACCATCTTGGCAGGCTTGGTCATATTGCTCCAGACGCGTTTGCAGATTGCCTTCACTTTTGGCGTTGGCAAATGTCGCAGCCGCTTTGATCTCCTTGCCAATGGCTCGATAGGCTTTGCGCTCCAGTTGGTGGCAGCGGTTAAAGAGGTCTTGAAACTCATGGAACTGATCACACACCCAGAACCCATCTTGGCAAGCCGCCTGGTAGCCGGCTTTCAGGCCCACACCCCGGTCGGAGGCCATGCCCAAACTGTGAAAGCGATGCGCCCCGAGAGCTTTAAAATGTCTTTCCCACGTCTGAGCCGAGCGATCGGAAGCCAGCTCAATTTTGAGGATGGCGGTACTGTGCGCATCAATCGTGACCAAGATGGGGGCGCGAATGGCAAAAATCTCATCGCTAAGATAAAACACCACTTTCTGGTGGGGCATCGAAAGCGTGGACGGGACACAGCGCCCATAGTCTCGGAGGAATTCACTGAGATAGCCCACGGAGTTGGGCTGGTAGTCGAAGTGCTTGAAGATCGACGAGAGGCTCGCAATCGTGCAGTTGCCTTCCAAACGTAACGACAAAATCCATGGTTCGATCAGGAAATCAGGGGGCTCGACCCGGTGTTGGGGATCACTAAAGAGGTCTTCCAAGTGGTGCTTGGCGGCCCAGCTGAGCTGATAAAGAAAGGTTCTGGAGATCTGGTACTCGTGAGCAATCTGAGTCATCTTGCCGTAGATGCCTTGATGGATCCAAACGTCTTTGACAATTTCGATACGGGTTTGCGGATCTAAATCGGGGCGCCTGGTAAACTTCATCGCGCAACCTCTGGTGGGTGGGGGTTGGTGACAAATCATAACGATTCGGTATTGAGATCACTATCCTACCACCGCCAGGGGTTTCGGTGAAACTGTCAACTGGGCCATGAAGGGTGCCGGTTGCCGCCTACAACGGGGGCTACGATGTCCTCATTGTGGACTCCCTCTCACACGCCTGGGCCGGTAAAGATGGGGCGTTAGAGTTGGTGGATCGGGCGAGCGCCACGGGCAGAGATAATCGCTTTACCGCCTGGCGGCACGTGACGCCGCTTCACAATAAGTTGGTCGACACGATGCTGCGGCTCCCGATGCACCTCATTGTCACCCTGCGGACCAAAGTCGCGTACGTCATCGAAGAAGATGCACGCGGCAAACACATGCCCCGCAAAGTCGGCATGGCCCCGATGCAACGCGAGGGATGTGAGTATGAATTTGATGTGATCGGCGAGTTGCACAACACCGTGTTGACCATCAGCAAGACCCGCTTACGGTTTCTGCAAGGGTTGGTGTTGGAGTCCGACCCGCGAGACCCCATCACCCCAGGCCGGGAACTCGGTCGGCGCATCGCGGCGGACCTGGGGAGTGAGCCGGAAGCTCCGGCTTCGCCCCCAGCCGTGGAGGCCCCGGTGCAACAGGTCGAACCGAGAGAGATCAAGAAGCTGTGGGCGCTGATCCGGGAATATGAGGTGAATCACGACGCCTTTCGGGATTACCTCACGCAGCAGATCGGTATCCGCAGCACGAAGGAGCTCTCACCGGAGCAACTGGAGACCTGTATCAGCGAGATCGAGACCTGGCAGGGTCAAGCGTTTCAGGTCACCGAGCCCGCTCGCAACCAGGACCTGGCTGAACCGCAAGGAACACGCACACACCTGTTCGAGGCCCTGACGATGCTCCAGGCCGAGATCGCACAGGCCGAGCAGACCCAGCCACCGGGAGAACCCTACGCCCAGGCGCTCATGGAACTGGCGCAGTGGGTCCCCAGAGTCGGGAGGGCGTGCGAGCACCCCGATACGCCGGAGGACCAACTAAACGGCTATCTGTTGGAAGTCAACCAGGCCCTAGCCGAACTCCGAGCGATGATGACAGAAGCGGCCGCGTAGATCATCACTAGCCGGGGCAACACGCCCCGGCTGGTGACACGGTAAAACCGAACGCGTTATCTCTATCTCATCCGTCAAAAGGACTGAAGCCCGGAACCGACTATGATATAGTATACAAATGTGCAGGGGCGACTCCGACCCTGCCTAACAGTAAAAGGAAGCTCATGTCCACCTCAACCCCGTCGCCACCCGAACCAGCCTTGACCTTTAACCCCGAGGGCCAACAGGTTCTAGAGAGCCTGGACACCACCTCGGCCCATCTGTTCCTCACGGGCCGGGCGGGGACTGGCAAATCCACTCTGCTGCAAGAGTTTCGCGTCACCACGAAAAAGAAACTGGTGGTCCTGGCCCCCACGGGCGTGGCCGCCGTCAACGTCGGCGGTCAAACCATCCACTCCTTCTTTGGTTTCCGGCCCGGCATCACCTTGGACAAAGTCCGTTCCCGTTCCCGGGGGCAGAACTCGATCTACAAGCAGCTCGATATGATCATCATTGATGAAATCTCCATGGTGCGGGCGGATCTGCTCGACTGCATCGAGAAATTCCTGAGGCTCAATGGCCGTTATGAGGGCCAGCCGTTTGGCGGCATTCAAATGGTGTTCATCGGCGATCTCTACCAGTTGCCGCCCGTGGTGCCCGAGGATGAGCAAGAGCTGTTTGAGACGGTGTACGCCAGTCCCTACTTCTTTGATTCCCACGCCTACGCCAAGGCCAACGTGCAGCGGGTGGAACTGACCGAAGTCTATCGCCAGCGCGATCCCATTTTTGTCGAGATCCTGGACGCCCTGCGCACCGGCGCCTTAAACGGGCCGCAGCGCACGTATTTAAATCGGCAGTGCTTTCGCCAGCGGGCTCAGACCGAAGGCTCCCCCATTCAACTGGTCACGACCAATCACATGGCGGACCGCATCAACCACAATTACCTGGAACGCCTCGCGGGAAAGGCGCAACTCTATACCGGCGAGATACGGGGCACGTTTGGCGAGCGGCAACTGCCCACCCATGAGCGGCTGCGGCTGCGGCCTCAGGCGCGGGTGATGCTGCTCAACAACGATCCCGAGGGCCGCTGGATCAACGGTGATCTGGGATGGGTCGAGACACTTCCCGGCGTCGATCACCCGGAGCAGGCCGTGAAGGTGCGGCTCGACCGAGGAGAGCGGGTCGACGTTCTGCGCCACAAGTGGGAAGTCATTCGGTTTCGCTATAACCCGGAGCGCGACCGCATTGAGTCCGAGGTCATGGGGTCCTTTACCCAGTACCCGCTGCGACTGGCCTGGGCGGTGACGATTCACAAAGCGCAGGGCAAAACCTTTGACGAAGTGGTAGTGGACTTTGGCAAAGGGACATTTGCCCCTGGCCAAGCCTATGTCGCGCTGAGCCGATGCACCTCAATGGAGGGATTGGTGCTGAGACGGCCCTTGGAACAACGGCACGTGCTCACCGACGACCGCATTGACACGTTTCTCAGGCAAGAGGCGGCTGAGACCGCCCAACCATCATTGGCGTTATAGACCCTGCGCCATGCATTGAGCAGGACAGGAATCCAACGATGACCGACCTGACCCAACGGGTGGAAGCGTTAGAACGCCGGGCTCTCCCCAAGCCCGATCCTGAGTGGTGGCGGTTCACGAAACTCGGTCTCTTGTGGATGAATCTCGGCGTTCTGGCAGGTGCGATCCTGGAACACACTCTATACGGTGTCGCGCGCTTAGCGATCCCACCATACTGGTGGGAACGGCCAGCCTTGATCGCGCCATACGTCCGGTTTCAATATGGCATTCCTGCCCTGGCGTTGGTGATGACCATGTTCTTGTGTAGGGACTATCTGTATCGGCGACAGATCAATCGGCGACACCGAACCTGGATATCGACTCTCCTCCACTGGGTTGGATATGGGGTGATGCTGGCGGCTGGATTCGTAGGGTTTATGTGGGGGGCGCAGTGGGTCGAGTCGAAGGTCTGGCAGACCTTCAAGGGGGTCATCTGAGATCGCGGACGAGCTTGGGGCACAGACTCTGCCCGCGACTCCTCTCCCTCAGCGAGGCGAAGTCGTCAACACATGTCGAGATCAACACCCCTGCGGAATGAAGGCATGTCTGGTATAGCGCTGATCCCAGCACGAATCCATCCAGGTGAACTCGATCCCAAAGGGCTTGAGGCCGATCACCATCGCCACCCACACGAGCAGCACGAATCCATATCGCCTCACAAGACCTCCTTCCATGCAGGCTGTTGTCAAACGCCCCGACCCGGCTGAAGCCGTGCGGCCTGGCGAAAGCGCCCCGGTGCGGGTATGGGTGCCAGCACCGGGGCCACATGCGCAGGTTGCGAACCGCCAAGTGCGGTCACCCGAAGCGACCCTGTGGGGCAGATCTCAGGGCAAACGATAGGTCGTTCAACGCAGTCGCTACGCACAAAGGAGGTGAAGGAAAAGAACCGCGCTAGGTGTCTCAGTCCAGATTGAGAGCGTCTCTTATCGGTGTTCCTCCAGGTAGAGGGACTGCTTTGAGAACCTTTACAGCCCGCAAAGCGAATTGGGGTTCATCGCCAACGCACTGGATCCATCAGAAATTTCACCATTCGACCGCCGCCTCACCCACATGGCTGAATGTTGCTGCGTCCGATCTTAAGTATTTTATTGTCCATGTGGCATGACTCTGAAAGGTGCCAAAAACGAACCAGGATGTCTGTACCGGTGGTAAACTCATGCTCTTCCTGATGAGGATATCTGCGGCCATTATGATCGGATTTTGAGGAGCAATGCAGGCCAAATGGATGTCTGGCTTCGTCGCTATCGATCTCCCAAAGACCTGACCTGACAGCGAAGTTTGACAACATCTGTCACCGATTTTTCTTGAGCTGACGCAGCGGAACAGACGCTGAGTAGTCAGGCAATCACGATGAGTCACGTGGGTAGCCCGGACGAGAAAAAGGAGCGGTATGGTCTGAATCTTTGCGTGATCATATGGGTTCCTTTCACGATCTGATCGTGTGAGGGCGTGCCTGGTGCGGCACTGTTTGGCGACGAAGACGCACCAGGCAAATCGAGATCAATCGGTTCACTCCATAGGCAACTCCTCCCGGCTAGCTCCCTAAGTAAATGTTCGTGATATCCACCCGCGAGTGTCCGAGTTCCTCGCTGATGTCCAAACGCACTGCGTCATCGGCAGCCCGCTCCTCTTTCGTCATATCCCGCCGACGCTTCCCCCCAAGTACGGGACAGGGCTCCCCCTTCAGGTCGAAGAACCGCTGCTGCGCGTAGGCGTGCCGTAGACCGTGTAATTTACTCAATCCGGCCTGGCGCGTCTGAGCATCATACCGTCCCCGCTGATCCTCAATTTTCTTACCCTCGGGAATTAACGAACCGCGACCGCAAAGCGCGGATACCGCCGTGAGGGTTTCACGTTGAGCCTCGGTGCGCACCGGAACCGAGCGCGGCCTGCCTCCCTTGGTCCACCACGGCTTCAGGTGAATCCAATTCGGGTCTTGCTCAGGATTCCACGCATACGAGGGCGCAAAACAAATCGCCTCTTCCTTCCGCAGCCCAAAATCCCGCTGAAGCATGAGACTCAACTTGACGTACGGACAGGTAATCTTGGCCAAGGATTCATGCGCCAGCTGGATGCCCTTCGAGATGTTCGTCACATACTGACGCCTTGGAATGTCATAGTCATCATTGGACTTTGACAGGATGTGACCGCGGCCAATTTTTTGCGCCCACCACCTCAGCACCGCCATTCGATTCTTGATCGTACCTGGTGACAAGTCCTCCTCCTCCCACCGCTTTAACAACCGATTGACATGACGGCCCCCAAGCTGGTCATACTCCAACTCCCGGAAGCCCATCTGCCAGAGCTGGTCTGCTATTTGCGATAAGATGCGCGCCCGCTGATGCTGCGTCTTGTCCCCCCCATCTCGGTTGCGCTCGCACAGAATCTTGAGCTGCCGTTGCAACTTGCGCATGCCTTTGGCCTTCTGGTCATGCCACTGAACGTCACCATGGGTGAGTGCGTCTCCCGCCGCACTCCATCGCCGTAGCCAAAAAGAGTGGGTTGTGAATCGGGAAATCATCAGTCATTGGACACCTCCTACGACTGGGTTAGACCGTCAGACCGCCCTGCTGGGTGTTCTGCGGCAAGTTCCTCAAAGGAACGTCACGGACTGTCAGTGGCTTTCAGTTTTTACCGATACATCTATATTAGGGCTACACCATCAACTGGTTTATATCCCTATTATCCCTCCTTATTCAAGAGCTTATCGTTAACGACACTCTCAAACCCCTCATCGACTTAGACATCAATCCCACGTCGAGGCGCGGGACTCAACACTCGGGGCAACTCCTCTCGCGACTGTCCAGTGCGACTCCAAACTTTGCAGTAATGAACACCGGTCAATATCCCCATACTGGAGGACTCACTTAAGTTCGGAACTTTCCAAAAATTCTGTCTCACCCTAGCATCTCCTTCTCTAACCACTTGATTCTTCATGTCTTTTCCTACCCAATCATCATCAGTCACTATGACTTAGAGCCAGCGGCGCCGACCCCTTCTCTCCAGCTCCCATCCCAGGCGGGCCAACCCCGCCTATCCCACTCCCGACATCGCAACGAACACCTGCCAAATCACCTCCATCCAACCCCTCAACACCGTTCGGAACTCTCCAGACATCTCGTCCCATCCGATTCACTCCTGCTTTAACGAATTGGTTTTTCTTAACCTTGCCTAACCATCATCCATCAGTCACTATGACCTCAATGAGGCGGTGACCGCCGCTGCTGCTCATACCCGCATCCAACGCCTAACGAGTCTCTAGGTTCAGCCGGACTCGCCATCCCATACGTCCCGATCAGGGCGTCAATGACTCCCCGGATCCGGTTCGGAACTTTCCGGAAATCTCGTGTTTGCATCTCAACCTCCGCTCTAACCTATTGGCCTTCTTGACCTTCTTCGACCAAACGATCATCAGTCACTATGACCTCAGAGCCGTCCTCTTCGACGTCCTCTCCCTTCGTTTGGGCTCGCGCCCTTTTCCGCTCCTCCCGCCGCATCGTATACATTTGCACCACGTAGTCATCGACAACGTCCGGCGCCTCTTCCTGTTCCACCGCCCAAGTCGTCAGCGCCGTCAACACGATCGATCGCTCTGCGTTCATGCCGCCAAGCACCTCCGACAGGCTCGAGGCGAATTGATTGATGGCCGTCATCGCATCTCTTAGTAGACGGATGGACCTCGCGTCTTCCGTCCGTCCATGCTTCTCTCCACCGTAAAGGGCCTGTCCATACGCCTGCACCCGGTTCCGAGCATCCGGTTGCCTCTCCTCTTGCAGAGCCCATACCATCAGTCCGCTCAGCGCCAAGGTATATTCAGGCCGGTGCGTCATCACACCTTGCGCCATCTCATGACAAAACCTCTGAAGCGCCGTGTAGCCGTCCTCAAGAATCAGAACGCTTCTGGAGCCGTCATCATCTCGTCTGGGGACATGAGCCAGGTAATACTCCCCTTTGCCATTCTCTCTGAGGGTATAATTCTCGCCTCCCAGTAGCAGATCAGCCGGTATCGCCACCTTTCCATCCGTCACCTCGTACAACGTCTCGCTCATGATCTCTCCTTAGGGCGGCGCGACCGAAGCCGCGCCGGATCCGATTCATCTAGTGGGACGCATCTACCTGAGCCCACCTCCACTGAGGCGCATTGGGTATCTCTTGCATACCGGTCTCGCACACCGGATATCGCGGATCATCTCGCCAAGACGGAGGTCCCGGTCTCTGACCCATCGAGCAGGCTTCGACCGAGATGTTGGCTGCGGTCTGGCCTGTACCGTTCTCTGTCCAGTTGAAACATGTCATGCGCCAACTCCTTCAGACTCTAAATGACTCCGTGAGTCCACCCCCCATATACCTCTGATGGAATGAGGTCCGGACAGCTCCATCTCTCTTTCCAAGCTCGCCAAACCCAGCCCTTGGGCACGTTCCCCTCCGGAATCACAATCTCATCCTCGGACACCTTCCTGCGGCGAACCGGATGTGGGATCGCCCCGGGTGTCCGCTGCGGTGTATGCCGCCAGCCCCCTTTTCGATTCGACTCGGTGACGGTGTCCATCGTTTGTAACGGATTGTCCCAACCGATGATAATGCGGTAACGTGTGGCCTCAATGGCTTTCACGCCGTACCTGCTCATGGTCGGCTCCTTCACAACAACAGGGCAGCCCCAGAGGGTTCAGACCCTGATCTCGCTCACGGTGCTGACAACGAATCCGACTGCCTCCTTCATGGCGCGACCGAAGCCGCGCCAGACCGAGACGGATCACACTCGATATCCGATGGCCTACCTGATGGGTCTCCCATCTGCGACGTCGTACCGAATCGTCCGCAGCGTCATCGTATGGTGCTTCTTCATCTCACTTTAATGGACCACGGCTCTGTTCCCTAGGGGTTGCCCAGAGGTCGGTCCCTCCCCGAGCGCCGGAGCCAACCTCGTCAGTCCAATGGCCAGCGCCTGACATTCCAGCATGCATTTCCAAAAGCCAATGTGACCACGCGCCCGAATGACGGCATGCAGCAGATGGATCTCATCGCGGTCATCCGCCGGATGCAGCAAGTCCCACAGCGGCTGCAACCCGCAATCGGCCAATTGCATCTGCCAGATCGTGTGGCGCTCGGGCAGATTCGCACGGTAAACCGCGTCCTTGAGATCGCGGATCATCTGCTGGCAGCGCGTGACGGTCCATGTCGCCTTCCCCTCTTGTTCGGCCTGATCCATAATGGCATCAAGACGCTCAAAGAGTTCGGTATACGGCTTGATCAGATGCGGCTCCGGTTCAAACGCGGACTGGTGTTCCAACAGATGGATCAATCCCATAGTCGGCTCCTTCATGAAAAAGGGCAGACCCTGAGGGTTCAGGCCCCCTCAAAATCTGCCGGGTGCAAATCTTGAGGGTGTTCCGTTAACCCTCAACTGTTCATGGTGCGATACTCGGATTCCCGCAGGCTGACATCCCACTTTGATTGACTACGGTTGGGTTCCGTAGCGCCGTCCTGAGGGGGACCCCTCAAGTGCTCAAGACCATGCCAACTTGAGCGGCAAGGTGGACCTCACATGGTTTTGGCGGGCTCAGCCAAGCGTTGACCCGACGGTCAAGACGGCTCACCCCCCTACCCCTCAGCGCGAAAGCCGCTAAGCAGGTCGCAGCGACACCGTAGACCCCCGGTCCATCAGAGCGGGGCCGCAGGCGCGTTACTTGGCCATCACGTCACACCCGCAGGCGCAACCGGACGACCTCCTTTGTCGGCCTCATCCAGGCCCCCGAAGGGGCGGGTACCGACTCTACCGCGAAGCAAGCCGAAGCTCACCCGGCAGGCAGCTGCCGACCCGGGACCCGTACTCCAAAAGGGGTACGGATGATGGGGTCAGGCGGAAACTCGTGTGGTTCCACAACTCTGTTTCGGGCTTGATGTCCTCCTCCCGTTTGTCCTGTGCGTCGAGTTTTGCGGCAAGCTTGGCCGCAATGGTTTTTGCCGGCCTCCCTCTCTCTTACAAGGTCTCTTCGCAGCTGACCGTCACCTCGAAGAAGAGTCCGACCTGACCTTCCGGCTCGAAACACCCACTCGCGATTCGGTCCCACTGCATCCTGACAAAGTAATGCCGGACTTCACCGCTGTCATCGATTTCACTCGGCATGCAGGCATACAGACACAGTTCAAACAGGGTTCCCAGTGCCCCATCGAAAAAGTCAAAGTGTTCGCCCTCACCGTCGCAGGTGACGCTCTGACATCGCACGTGAGTCCGGTCGCGAACCCGTTGGATCGCTTCCTCGGCAAATAACCGGTCACGATGAACCGGGATCTGATCTGACGCGCCTGCGCCCGAATCCCCGCCGCCCCCACCTCCACAGCCGGGAAGCAACAGGCTCACGAGAAAGACAATAAACACGACGGTACGAGTGGATCGCATGGGTACTCCTTTCGCTATGCTTACCCGCCACCGGTAGGAATCGGTATCGGCACGGGCTGTCCGGGAAGAAAGCCACCCGGTGTCAGTCCTAATGCGCACATGTTGGCTCCGACCCCGGCAAATACAAACCCGCAAGCGGATTCACTTGAGAGCACACAGCAGCTCTTAAGCGCATAGACAAAATGCAGCATCGCGGAATCAGGGGAAAATAACAGGCGATCCCAGTAAGCGGGATTAACGCCTGGCGGATAGCATCGGTTTGGGATCGTCCGTGCCTGTTTTGGATATCCCAGTTGCCAGCAGACAGGCAGCACGGTTGATGGCTGTAGCACCAGGGGTCTTGGGTCCGGAGGAATGGCTGAGGCGCCTAACGGATCGAAGGCAATCCATGCGGCGCGAATGGCCGCT
>Ga0224508_10005193_pt1 | contig 10513 bp, 8 predicted proteins | sample SF_Jan12_sed_USG_4_FD_170157 | JGI IMG/M metagenome (GOLD analysis project Ga0224508, IMG submission 170157) | Sediment microbial communities from San Francisco Bay, California, United States - SF_Jan12_sed_USGS_21 | ecosystem: Environmental > Aquatic > Marine > Sediment | place: USA: California... | reverse complement strand
CAGGTCGATGCTCGTACGGTAAACGATGTAAAAGTTTCGGAGGACGGCAAAGTATGTATCATAAGTCGAGAAGGAGCTTCGAATCGTAAAAATGGAATCGTAATTCTGGATGTGAGCAACCCTGCAGATGTGTCGATTATATCCACTTTCGATGATCAATTAACAGGTGGTGTACACAATCTTTTTATTTATCAAAATCATGTATATGCTTTAAGTAACGGACAACGTTATGATGTGATCAACATTGAAGATCCCGCCAAACCTTATCGTGTGGGTAAATTTCAGTTAGATAATCCTGCCAGAGCCATTCATGATGTTTGGATCGAAGATGGACTAGCCTATTCTTCAAACTGGAATGATGGGATAGTTATCGCCGATGTTGGTAATGGCATGGCCAATGGTAGCCCCGAAAATCCTGTAGAGATTGCCCGCTATAAGGTACAAGGTGAGGCTAATCACGCCGCTTTCCCATATAAAAGTAAAGACACTGGAAAATTCTACGTAATTGCCGGTGATGAAATATTCCCATTGACTTTTAGTCCGGGAAGTGTGACCATTCCCAGCGGTTATCTGCATTTTATTGATTTTACTGACCTTGACAACCCTAAAGAAATAGCGCGATACGAATTACCCGAAGCAGGTTCTCACAATTTCTGGGTAGAAGATGACCTGTTGTATGTGGCTTACTACAACGGTGGAGTACGGGTGGTCGACCTTTCAGGTGACTTAATCGGAGATCTATACAGACAAGGAAGAGAGATTGCGCATTACCTGCCTTTAGACAGTAAAGGCTTTATTCCCAATGCCGCCATGACATGGGGCGCTCAACCCTATAAGGGACATGTTTTCTTCTCAGACCATAACAGTGGCCTTTGGTCTGCAAAATTAGTGGGAGAAGCACCGGAAGACACTACAATTAAGGCGAAATAGACTTATAGCCTGGAGTGGCTACCATCGCAATAGGGAGCATTGCCCGAATGCTTACACCCGCACCAGGCTACAGTTTGGGCCTCCGTTATTGTGCAAACAATGGGCGTATGATCGGTAGCCTTATGTGAGCCGTCGCAATAAGGCTGCTTCTCACTTAGTCCACAGGAACACCAGGCATAATTGCCAGGCTCTATCTGTTCTACATAGGGTTGTTTTTGGGGAATCTTTGGATTTGACATTATATAAACATTATATCGGGATATCTATTTTTTTAATTCGGCAACTTCGGATCGTAAATCCTCTACTGCGTTCAGCAATTGCTCCAAGTTACTCTTTTGCTGGGCTCCGGCATTACTAAGATGGCAGTAATACGACCATGCCTCGCTTATTTCTTCTATGGGTATAACGTAAGGTTCGTAAGCGGGGTTATCGGACAGCAATACCAATTGGCCCTTTGACTTAACCCGATTTATGACCCTTTTATAAACAATACCATCCGCCTTTGTAACTAAGATATAGGTATGATTGTTTTTGATATCCCGCCAGCTTTCTACATACTGACCTACCACAATAGTACCAGGTTGCAATGGCAACATGGAATCTCCGGTAATTTCAAATGACCTGTAAGTACCATTTCGCACTCCAGGCAATCGATATGTAGGCAGCTGGTCGATAAAACCAGGATCTTCAAATCCTGTTAGATACCCCGCTCTGGCCTTAGCCGGAACATGAACAATATTCTCGCCACCCTGGCCGTCATCAGATATCACCAATATGCGGGCTTGCTGCTCCATGGCCGGATTCTTATTTGCAATCTTTACAGGGTGTGTAAGATCTATGGTCAGCAGTTCATCCAGGCTAATATTGAAATACCGGACTATCCCTACCAGGAGTTCCAGTTTAGGTTCCGCCAAACCCAGTTCGTAATCCCTGATTCTGCTTCCCTTTATTCCCAGCTTTGAACCCAGTTCTTGTTGGGTGATGTTTTGCCTTTGTCTGAGGAACCTTAAGTTGGACTGCCACATACTAAATAATAGATCTGAGTGAATCTTTAATATAGTACAAAGTATAGGTATTTTCTACATAATATAGAATATTTCTACCTTCTAAATAAAAAGAATCCCTGAAACTGCTCTTAAGGATCAAAATCAAATATTATTTTTTAATGATGGTGAACTCTACTCTTCGGTTGAGCTTGCGGGTACTTTCACTTTTATTACTGGCGATAGGTTTGGTACCTCCGTAACCCTTACCGCTAAGACGGTTGCGATCTACGCCTTTCCCAACCAGATACAACAACACCGTTTCTACACGGTCTTGTGACAGTTTCAGGTTCAGTTTGGCACTACCTTGATTATCGGTATGTCCGGAAAGAGCAATCTCCATATTGGGGTACTCCATCAGCAAATCCGATACCCGATCAAGCTCCTCAAAGGACTCGGACAACAAGTTGGTGGTACTCCTCTCAAATAACACGTTGGGCAATTGAATAGTAACTCCTACTTCAATAGGTGTGAGTTGAAAATCAGTCTGCAACTGTTCCTCTTCTCCTTGATTGAGCTCCAATACTGCATTATATCCCAAATAGCCGTCAGCTTTGATTTTCAATTCATAACGCGTATCGGTAGGGAGGTTAATTTGATACTGTCCATTGGATACATTGGTGGCTACTGAAGCCAGCTCCTCCCCTTCCGGAAAACTGTGAATGGTGATCCTGGCGTAAACCGGGTTGGAAGTTTCGGAATTAGTCACCTGGCCATCGATGGTATAAGCTGGTTTGGTCACAATGGTCTTGATCAACTCTATAGTTTCATTTGTGGAATCCGTTGGTTCCTCAACAGGTTCTTGTTGGGAAATGATCAAAACGGTATCGGGTTCTGGAAAGGGGTCCACTTCCGGAGGATCCGGCGGTAAGCTTTCAACTAAATTATTGGGGCGATCTTCTGGTTTGATGCGTACTCTTTTCAGATCCCCATATCCATCACTATTTTGAGTGGATACCATGTACGCAAAGTCGCCGTTATTGGGAATGAAATAAGATAATTCCACACCTTTGGTATTAACCTTACGTCCCAGATTTTGAGGAGTTGACCAGTTTCTCCAGGTATCATCCAATCTTTTGGTCAGGAATATATCACGTCCTCCAAATCCTCCATGCCCGTTACTGGAAAAGAATAAGGTGACGTTATCGTCGGCCAACTTAGGAGTCATCTCCTGGTATTTGGTGTTAACGGCTGTTCCCAAATTCCGGGGTTCACTCCAGGTCCCATCGCTTTGTAAAAAGCTCACGTAGAGGTCTTCTGCCCCATAGGTGGAAAAAGATTCTACCGACATTATTATGATTTTACCGTCATTGGAAATACACATGGACTGCAGGTCGGATTTATTGTAAAAGTATTGAATGGGCATTTCCTGAGGATTACTCCAACCAGAAGCTGTTTTACGGGAGAACGAAATGCCTCCTTTCCTGTTTTTACTGAGGTTTTGCATGTACATGATGGTTCCATCGTTGGAAAAACCAATGACCGCATTCAAATCCTTACTGTTGAAAGGAGTTCCCAAATTCCTGGCCTCAGACCATTGATCCGCATCCAGGGCGGTTACCCAAATATCTCCGGGATCCTTGCTGCCACCAATATTGTTGGGATGACGTGTACGGGTAAAATAAAGGCTTTGACCGTCCGGGCTTAAAACCGGATCTAACTCGTTGTATGGTGAATTGACCCCTTGCCCTAAGTTCTCCTGATCATTAACAGGGTCCTGAGCATGGACCTCAAAAAACACTACAAAGCTGATTGCCAATGCTTTTAATATATATCTAGCGCTCATTTTTCAACCGTTAATTGCCGTAAATTAATTAGAAATACCTATAATTTAAAGGAATTATCATCCTCAAACATTTCAGGGCACAGCTAGCCGATCACTATCTAGATTCAATAGCCGTGTTGAAGGTCTATTTGATTGATCAATTCCCGACCCTCTTTGACCCTATGATAGTTATCCAAAATTTGTGCCACAACTGTGTCTGGATTGGTAATACTGGCCACATGAGGAGTTACTAGTATGTCGTTATGATCCCACAAGGGGCTGTTTGCCGGCAGCGGTTCCTCGTCAAATACATCCAAACAAGCCCCGGTCAATAATCCTTGGCCCAATGCCTTTATTAGATCCGATTCCACTAAATGACCGCCCCGGGCCACATTGATAAGATAGAATGGCCTGGAGGCCATAGCAAAAAGTTTCATATCAAGAATACCCTTGGTCTCCCTGGTCAATGGCAATAGATTTATCAATATGTCAATTTCCGACATCAAGGTTCTTAACCCTTCCTGGTTTTCATAACTGATTACACCTTCGATGGTCTTTGGGCTTCTGCTGAACCCTATCACCTTGAATCCATGATAGACCAGCATCTTCGACACCGCTTTTCCCAATACTCCTAGCCCCAGTATGCCCACCTTTAAATTACGATTGGGATTTTTGGAGTTTTCCCAATGACGGATTTGCTGATTTAGAAAGTGCCGGTAGGTGCCACGTTGATAATTAAGTATAGACATGAGAATATAGTGACTCATATCCCTGCTTAAGTTCTCATCCACTATACGTACCACCGGAACATCCGGCAATTGACGGTCACTGATGATATGATCTACACCAGCTCCCAATGAACTTATGAGTTTCAGGTTATCAAATTTAGCTAATAACCCAGGTGGGGGATTCCAGGCAATAGCCAATTCCACCTTGTGCGGATCCGTTACCTCAGGCCACACCTGTACTTCTATACCGCTGTGGCGGCTAATAGCGCTGGACCAATTTCTTACGTCGCGACCAGGTGCCACGATTCCAATCTGCATAACTTATAATTTACTAACCCATTTACTATCACCTAAATAAAATCTCCAGGGCAATAAAGCATCTTCTTCTGCATAATCTACCCCTATCCTGGTAGAAGCAATCACTTTCTTTTTGGACTTGGCCATTGTACCTTCTTCTATCCAGATCCCGGAGGTTTTCTCCAGTAACACACCAGTATATTTTACGGAAATACCCAGTGCTTGGGTTAGCACACCGGGGCCTGAAGTTAATTTTGGTTGTATTTTTTCCTGTTTACGACGTTCTAGCATGGTTTCCAGCCCTTGTACCGGTTCAATAGCTCGTATTAAAACGGCTGCAGCATCACCTTCCCTGCCGGTGGTAATATTAAAAAGATGATGGATCCCATAACAAAGATAGACATAAGCCCGTCCCCCGTCATGAAATAGCCATTCCGTTCTCTTGGTACGGCGGGCGTTAAACGCGTGACAGGCTTTTTCACTTTGGTGATAAGCTTCTGTTTCTGTAATTATTCCAGCCGTAAGGCGATCTTGAAAATTGGTGATCAGGATCTCACCTAATAAATCCTGGGCGACCCCCACCACATCGTCCTTCTTAAAAAAATCACCGTTCAGCATTAGTGTTTACGACCGTTAAGAATCGGCATCTGAACCTACAAAATTGAAATTGGTGGTTCGCATATTTATTGCCAGTTGAAATTTATCACGCTTTACTGTAACTTCAAATCCTTTATTAAGTAACAAACCACGCAACAATGAATAAATTAACAACCATTACCTTTTTGGCTGCGCTATTTTTGATGGTTCAGCCATTACCAGCTCAAGTTGATTATCCCGCGCCAAGCCCACTGGCTAAGTTACATCAAAAAGTAGGTGTAACCGATGTGAAAGTGGAATATTCACGGCCTGCTAAAAAAGGGAGAACCCTTTTCGTGGATGTAGAAAGCTTCGGTCAAATGTGGCGCACCGGTGCCAATGCCAGTACCAAAATTTCTTTTAGTGACGATGTAACCATTGAAGGTAAAGCAGTACCCGCCGGACAATATGCCATTTACAGCATTCCTGGTGAGACGGAATGGAGCATAATGCTTTATAAAGATCTTGCTCTTGGAGGAAACATAGGGGGGTATGACGAAGCCAACGAATTGATCAGGGTTAAAGTGCAAAGCCAGCAATTGCCTATTGAAATTGAGAATTTCACTATCGATATAGGAAACATCACCAATAATGGAGCTGTGATCTCCTTCCAATGGGGCAACCACTGGGTTCCTATCAACATGACCGTTGACACTGACTCAAAAGTCATGGCACAGATTGAAAGAGCCATGAAAAACCCTATGGCCAGCGTGGGCAACAATTATTCACAAGCCGCCAATTATTACTATCAGAACGGCAAAGACCTGGATAAGGCACTGGAATGGATGAGTAAAGCTATTGAGATCAATCCCAATGCTTTCTGGAACATTCAAACCAAAGCACGCATCCTGGCCAAGATGGAAAACTATAAAGAAGCCATCAACACTGCCAAGCAATCATTGGAAGTAGCTAAAGCAGCTCCTAATGATTTTGGATATATCGAGTCCAACCAGAAGTTAATCGCTGAATGGGGTAATAAATAATTGAGTTGATTGAGCATTCCAACCCCTTTGGTAAAACGGAGGGGTTTTTTTATGCTTTAACGGCTTGTGACCTGTTTATAAGAAATTGGAGGATCAAAGCAATGATCACTACTAGTATGCAACCTATGGGATTTAACCATAAGTAGGCAATGTCCACCACCCCTTGCTCCGAAAGCCAATAGATTGCTACTACCAGCGCTTCTGCAATAAACACCGCAACAAATACTGCATTGCTTTTTACATACTTTATGGCGAAGGCTACAAGAAAAATTCCCAGTATTGGGCCATAAAAAATGGAACCCAAAATATTAACTGCCTGAATAAGGTTATCCAAAAGAGTGGAGAATATGGCGAAAAGGATAGCTAATAGTCCCCACATAACAGTGAATGCTTTTGATGCCATCAAGTAGTGTCTTTCAGAGGCACCTGGACGGATCGATCGCTTATAAAAATCTACTGTGGTTGTAGATGCTAATGCATTGAGTTCTGAGCTGGTAGAAGACATAGCCGCTGAGAAAATAACCGCCATCAGCAAGCCAATTATGCCATGTGGTAAATAATCCACCACAAAATTAATGAAGATGTAGTCCGCATCTTTGGTTTCGGCATTGGGGTCATTGGCTTTCATCAAACTAGTCACTTGCTCATGGACACCCTTGGACTCATTTTCAAGGCTTCGCAGTTGTTGCCCCATGCTTTTAATTGTGGCTTGATCATCATGCTCTATGGCAGTCAGCAGTTGATTGAGCTTAGGTTGCTTCGCATTAAACAAACTTTCATGTTGCCGGTCCAATTCTTGAAATTCCGCTGCCAACGGGCTGTTCTGCAATTTGACCACCTCTTGTTCATTGAAGAACACTGGCGGTTGCACAAACTGATAAAACACGAAGACCATCACCCCAACCAGCAGTATGAAAAATTGCATGGGAACTTTAAACAAGGCATTAAACAACACTCCCATGCGGCTTTCTGTCACAGACTTACCCCCTAAATAGCGTTGGACCTGGCTTTGATCGGTACCAAAGTAAGAAGCAAATAAAAACACCCCTCCAAGAATCCCTGACCAGAACGTGTATCGGTTGGATAGATCAAATGAGAAATCAACAACCTCCATCTTACCCAAATGACCCGCTACCGAAAGGGCATTTCCGAAGGTCACAGGTTCTGGCATCAAGTTTATCAGCATGACAAAGGCTACCACCATCCCCACCAGGATCACTACCATTTGTTGTTTTTGAGTTTGGCTAACTGCCTTGGTGCCCCCGGATACCGTATAGATTATAACCAGAATACCAATTAATAGTATGGTGCCATTTAAGGGTATCTGTAAAAGTGTGGAAAGAATTATGGCGGGTGCAAATATGGTTATACCTGCCGCCAGGCCCCTGGAAACCAGAAACAAAAAAGCCGTCAGCATCCTGGATTTTAGATCGAACCGTCGCTCTAAATATTCATAAGCGGTGTAAACTTTAAGCCTATGATAAATGGGGATCACCACCACACATAGGATCACCATGGCAATGGGCAACCCGAAATAGAATTGGACAAAGCCCATACCATCCAGAAAGGCCTGACCGGGGGTAGAAAGAAAGGTTATGGCACTGGCTTGGGTAGCCATTATGGACAGACCGATGGTTCCCCATTTCATATTTTTGCTACCCAAAAGAAAACCCTCAATATTCTTAGCCCCCCGGGTTTTCCAAACCCCATAGCCCACGATGAACAGCAGCGTACCGGCTAAAACGATCCAATCAAGATTATTCATCTAAAACTCAGGGTGATCCAGTAAAATAACAATATCATTGCCGCTAAAAATGCGATGACGAAAGCATAAAGATTAGTCCAACTATTGAAAAAGGGAGGTTTTTCTGGGGGTAATGGCGTTTGTTCGGGTTGCGACATGATTCCCATAAATGTAAAGTATATCCAAACAATAACAAACGGTAGCTATTTTTTTTAAGGAGTCATATTCGGTTAAGGATGGTTTTATATATTTTTGGGGCTTATGACTCAGACGAGCGCAAACTATTTACACCCTCCCGAAGTTGAGAACCAGCAAGATCTGGGGTACACACCGAACATCCTGGACAGCATTAGGAGCTCTTTAGAACAGTATGGTGATATTTACCGGGTTAAAGCTCCTGGCAGGAATAACTACACCTATGTGATCAATCACCCTCAATATGTGAAACATGTGCTTCACACCAATCACCGCAACTACTTGAAAGGAATGGGATTTGACCGGGTAGAGCTTCTCCTGGGAAACGGGCTGATCGTTTCCGACGGGGAATTCTGGAAACGACAACGGCAGATGATCCAGCCGGCTTTTCACCGTAAAGTAATCACCGGCCTCACTGAATTAATTATTGAATCCAATTCGGCTTTACAAAAGCAGTGGCAATCTAAATTAGAGCAAGGTCAACTCATTAATATTTACCAAGAGATGAGTAAAGTAACTTTGCACATTGTGCTTACTGCTCTCTTTAGTGAAGACCTGCCATCGCTAACCAATCACAACGGCAAGAATCCTTTTGATATTTTAACCGACGAAACCGAACGCAATCTATTATTTGCGCAACGATTCAGGGCTTTGGGTAAATTGATGATGGAGGTAGTCCATCAGAGACGGGCAGAAAACAGAATCCCACATGATTTTGTAGGGATGATGATGAGCGCCAAGGATAAAATTAGTGGTGAGCCCATGAAAGATAAGCATCTGCTGGACGAGATTATCACCCTTATCGTAGCCGGTCATGAGACCACCGCCAGCTCTCTTTCCTGGATCTGGTATTTGTTATCACAAAATCCGCAGGCGGAGGCGAAACTACATCAGGAAATTGAGCAGCAAATAGGCGGCAGGTTACCCCAGTTTTCTGATTTGGAGCAACTAAAGTTTACCCAATGCGTGATTGATGAAGCGCTGAGACTTTACCCGCCGGTATGGCTTATACCTCGCAAAAGCAAAGAGCATGATCAATTGGGAGGATATCATATCGAAGCAGGATCCGACATTTTTATTAGTCCATTTTTCCTGCATCGGGATCAGCGCTGGTGGTCTCAACCTGAAGCGTTCCAGCCATTGCGCTTTCAAGATGGAGAGAAAGCTCTACCTGAAAAATACAGTTATATACCTTTTTCAGCAGGACCCAGAAGGTGTATCGGTGACTATTTTTCCATGGTGGAAATGAAACTGCATCTGGCATTGCTAATACCCCTGTTCAAGCTAAAATATCATGAACAGCAACCCCTTGAATTGGAACCACATATTAATCTAAGGTCAAAGAACCCCATCATGATGGAAGTAATTTCCAAATAACTCATGGAAGCAACTACCTTAAATAACCTTCTGGAAGCCGCTGCATCAACATCTACAGGTATCACTTATCTGCGTGGCCACGACAATGAGAAATTCATATCCTATTGCGCACTAAGAGATAGGGCTTTGTTGCTTTTGGGCCAGTTCCAAAACCACGGTGTGGTGGCTGGGGATCATATGATCCTATTGACAAGCAGCAACGAGCAGTTTGTTGATGCTTTTTGGGCTTGTATTTTGGGAGGCTCAGTGCCTGTACCCTTGGCAACCGGTATCAGTAGTGGCCATCGCGAAAAAATTCTGGGGGTATTTAACAAACTTCATCAGCCCTATATTTATACCACACAAGACATCCTAACTCGTCTTAAAGAGTACTCAAACAACAGCTCCCATAAAGCAATCATTGATGCTTTAAGCCAGAAGGCTTTGTTGATAGAAAGTATAACGCAATCCACTGATGTGGGAATTGAGCATAAAGCACAACCTCAAGATCTGGCCTTTATTCAGTTTTCTTCCGGGTCGACCAATACGCCTAAAGGGGTACAACTTACCCATGCCAATCTACTGGCTAATCTGGAGGCCATGATGACCGGTGCCCGGCTATCTCAAAATGATAGCACGCTGGGATGGATGCCCCTAACACACGATATGGGCTTAATAGGCTTTCATCTGGTGCCACTGGCTCAAAAGATTCCCCAGTATCTGATACCTACCGATTTGTTTGTGCGCAGACCTGCACAATGGATAGCCCATATTGTTAAGCACAAAGTAACCGTTACTTGTTCCCCAAATTTCGGTTTTAAACACTTCATGCAATA
>Ga0224508_10005192_pt1 | contig 10513 bp, 10 predicted proteins | sample SF_Jan12_sed_USG_4_FD_170157 | JGI IMG/M metagenome (GOLD analysis project Ga0224508, IMG submission 170157) | Sediment microbial communities from San Francisco Bay, California, United States - SF_Jan12_sed_USGS_21 | ecosystem: Environmental > Aquatic > Marine > Sediment | place: USA... | reverse complement strand
CGAGTATGACCGCGCGGGCAGACTCGAGCACATGTGTCAGCGGGAAGATCTTCGAGATCCTCTGGAGGACTTCGCCCGTACCCTCCAGGGAGAACCAGACGCCCGACAACATCATCATCGGCCAGTTGATCAGGTTGAGCAGGCCACCTGCCAGTTCCTCACTCGTGACCCGGGCCGATACGACCAGCCCCAGCGATATCAGGGAAATGGCGCCGACAAGCCCGACAATAAACAACGTCACGTAGCTGCCCTCCATACGCGTGTCGAGCAGCAGGTGTGTACCGGTGTAAACGAACGTCGTGATGAGCATGATCAGGACCATGCGAGACGCGACCTGGGCGGTGATGAATTCGAGTGACGTAAGGGGCGTCGCGCGCAGACGTTTCAGGAAGCCGTTCTTGCGATAACGCACGATGACGTAGCCGACACCAAACAGGCAACTGAACATCATGTTCATACCCAGGATGCCAGGGAGTATCCAGTCCGCGTAGCGCACGGGGTCGCCGCTGACCTGTTCTTTAACCACGTTGTCGGGTGAAGTGGATGACGCTTGCAGCAATGCGAATTCGACGAAGTAACCCTTGGACGCGGTCGGATTAATCCAGTAACGCGTGGGCGGCCCTGTCTCGACAAGCAGGTCGAGCTGGTGCCTTTCGATCTTGAGCATGGCCTCGTCGATGTCGTCATAGGGAACGAAACGAACGAAGCGCGTCTCGAGAAACGGATGCGCCGTCGTGTCGATGGTCTCGTCCGCCTGCAACACACCGACCGTGTACTCATCTCGTTGTCCGTCGAAGGCGTACGACAGGCCGAACACGAGCGCCACAGGGAGCAGCAGGTTCCAGGCCAGCGATGAGCGATCGCGCAGGAATTCGCGATTGCGGCCGACGAAGATTGCATAGATACGTCTCAGCATCGTCAGACCCGCAGGGAGTGCCCCGTCAGATCGAGGAACAGGTCCTCGAGATTGGGCCGGCGGATCTCACCATGTGACAGGTTGATCAGCTTGTCGCCATAGCGTGCGTGCAACAGCTCTTCCGGCGCTCCCTGGGTGATGATCCTGCCTTCATCCATGATGGCGATCTCATCGCACAGTACCTGGGCTTCGTCCATGTAATGCGTGGTCAGGACAATGGTCGCGCCACCAGCCCGAATTGACTGGACGAGGTCCCAGAAGTTTCGACGCGCCTGCGGATCGAGTCCGGTCGTGGGTTCGTCGAGGAAGATCAACCTGGGGCGGTTCACCAGCGCAACGGCGAGCAAGAGTCGCTGTCGCTGGCCGCCCGAGAGTTTGCGATTGTCGCGATCGAGCAGGTCGCCCAGCGAACATTGCTCGACGATCTCGTCGATGTCTGCCTGGCGGTCGTAGAGCGACCTGAACATCGAAATCGTCTCACGCACGGTCAGGTAGTCCTGCAGTGCCGTATTCTGGAACTGGATGCCGGCTTCCTGGCGAAAGCGAGCGCCGGCGACCTCGCCGTAGTAATAGACTTCGCCGGATGTTGCGCTCGTGACACCTTCGATAATCTCGACCGTCGTGGTCTTACCCGCGCCATTTGGGCCCAACAGCCCAAAACAAATACCTTCGGAGACCGAGAAGCTCACGCCGTCGACAGCGCGCACGTCAGGATATACCTTGACCAGGTTCCGGGCTTCGAGCGCAATTGTCATGCCCGGAAGGGTACCGGAGCCGCGCGATGGCAGCCACCTTGCAACCAATTGCCGATTGGCGGTATCTAATAGCTAAGAAACAAACCCAGGGGTGTAAAAAGATGGCCAAATTCGTGTCGAAAACCGCGTTTACGGTTGGATTTCTGGTTCTGCTGTTGTCGGTTCCGGCGCTCGGCGCCTCGATCAACAAGAGCGTCAAGATTGCTGCCGGCGAGGAGTCTGGTGGCGCCACGTCGGTGAACGGCAGTATCACGGTCGGTGAAAACGCGACCGTAACGGGCAACCTCAAGACCGTTAACGGCTCGATACGGGTCGACGATGGAGCCGCAATCGAGGAAGCTGCCACGGTCAATGGCGGTGTGCGGCTGGCCGAGAAGGTCAAGTGCGAAGACCTGACCACGGTCAACGGCAGTATTAATGTCGGCGAGAACGGTGAAATCACGGGTGAAGTCGGCGCCGTGAATGGCAGGATCTCACTGGCCAACGGTACCCGCGTCAGCGATGACGTTGGCAACGTGAACGGCCAGATAGGCCTGAGCGGCGCTGAGGTTGGCGGCGATCTGTCGACGGTCAACGGCGACATCGAACTGTCGGAAGGCTCGGTTGTAAAGGGCGATCTGATTGTCGAGAAGCCGAACAACTGGTCCTGGGGCAAGGAAAAAAGCCGCAAACCGCGAGTCGTGATCGGGCCGGGAAGCCGGGTCGAAGGCGCAATTCGTCTCGAGCGCAAGGTCGAGCTGTTTATATCCGAGTCGGCTGAGGTCGGCGAAGTAAGCGGCGAAATGACCCTGGCTGACGCCGTTCGCTTCGAGGGCAAGCGCCCCTGATATCCCGTAGAATGGCGGCCGTGCAGACGGCAGCCACCCAATTACCGCTTTTTGCGGATGCAGACGAGCCCGACACCATGTCGGGCTTTTCTGTGCGCGAGAGCGGTCGCGCCAAGCGTTTGTCGATCAAGGTGTTTCCTCGTGGACGCGTCGAAGTCGTGGTTCCGAAACGGACGCGCGCCGCCGACGTTCGTGAATTCGTCGAAGCCCATGGCGACTGGATCCGGAAGGCCCGGGCGTCATTTGCAGCGGAGCACCCGCCGGAACCATTTGCGTTGCCGGTCAGCATTCGGCTTCCCGGTATCGATCGCAGCTTCTGCGTGCGCTATGAGCGCGACGACGGCGGGAACTCCGTGCGTTACCGCGTGCGTGGCAACACCGTAGTTCTGTCGGGGCACACCCGGGACGAAGCCCTGTGTGTCGCCGCGCTGAAGCGCTGGCTGGTGGCACTTGGCAAGAAGGAGATGTTACCGATGCTGCGCGCCTTGTCGTCACAGACCAACAACGCGTTCAAGAAAATGCATGTTCGCGGCCAGAAGACCTGTTGGGGCAGCCACTCGAGCACCGGTACGATCAGCCTTAATTACTGCCTGATGTTCCTGGACCCCCGGCACCTGCGGTACGTAATGATTCACGAGCTCTGTCACGCAAGCCATATGAATCACTCGCGGCGCTTCTGGCGTCTCGTCGGCCAGTTCGAGCCCTCATACCGGAAGCTCGACAAGGATCTGAACCAGTGCTGGAAGCGCATTCCGACCTGGGTAGGCATATACTAGGACAGAGCTGAACCGCAGCCTTTTTCTGAAGTCATATATCGCATGACATTTGCTCCCCGACATCTCTGCCTTGCCATCCTGATCGCTTTCCTGATCGGGCATGTCGGTATTGCTGTGCATGCGGCAACCCATGTGTCGGGCGATTCGGGTGACTGCGAACTGTGTATTTCCTACGGGGATGCGACGCACGTCGTTGCTGCAGGTCATGAGCAGGTTCTCGAGAACACGCAGTACCGGCACGCCCTCGTCGACCTGAACGCGCTTCCCGACACGCTCCCGGAAGCGCCATATCACCCTCGCGGTCCGCCTCTTTCAATCTGAAAAACCACTTAATTTCCGATTCAGACTGATTATGAGGAGGCGATGCCATGCGTGTCGTTATTTTGCCGAGCGTAGTTCTCACGCTCCTGATTGCATTACCGGGCGCCGCCTTGGCGCAGGATCCCGAGATTCAAGCCCTGCGCGCGGCCATCGATGAGTTGCGCGCGGACTATGACGCTCGTATCGAAGACCTCGAGCGACGCCTTGCCGTCGCCGAACAGAATGCCACGCAGGCGAACTATGCGGCGCAGCAAAGCGTGGCCGCGCCGACACCGGTGAGCAGTGGCGGTAACGCTGCCTTCAATCCGGCGATCGGCGTCGTGTTTCAGGGCTTCCTGAGCGGCGTCGAAGGCGAGCCCGGAGAAGAAGAGGGATTTGCCGTCGGCGAAACCGAGCTCATCATGAGCGCCAACGTCGACGACAAGTTCACGGCCTACCTGACTGCGGCGCTGGCGCTCGAAGACGGCGAGTCAGAACTGGAGATCGAGGAGGCCTGGGTCGAGACGACGGCCTTGCCGGCCGGTTTCAGCGCTCGCTTCGGTCGGATGTTTTCCGGCATTGGCTACCAGAACGCACGGCATATGCACACCTGGGACTTCGCCGATCAGGCTCTCGCGTACGACGCGTTCCTGGATGGGCGCTACGTCGACAATGGTATCCAGGTGCGCTGGCTGGCACCCACAGACCTGTACGTCGAACTCGGGGGTGAAATCATGCAGGGTGAGGGCGATCCCTCCGGCCTTGGCGCGCACACCGTATTTGGCAACGTCGGAGGGGACGTCGGCACGAGCCACAGTTGGCTGGCGGGGCTGTCTCATCTCGAGCAGGATTCCGGCCAGCGGCTTGATGTCGCGCACTTTGTCTGGAAATGGGCCCCCGACGGCAACTGGCGGCAAAAGAACCTGGTGGTCCAGGCCGAATACCTGGAGAACCGCGACATCGAGAAGAATAGTGGCTGGTACGCGCAGGCTGTCTACCAGCCGGTGCCGCGCTGGCGCTTCGGTACCCGCGTCGACGCGGTCGATCTCGAATTCGACGACCCACGCCGCTTCAGCGTCATGCTGGACTGGTCGAACAGCGAGTTCAGCCGTCTGCGACTGCAGGCCTCCCGCAGCGACAGCGATCTGGGTGATGACAGCGCCTGGACGCTACAGTACATCCACAGCATCGGCGCCCACGGGGCGCATTCGTTCTAGGAGAGCGCGATGAAGACCCTCACAGCGCTACTGCTTCTTGGGCTGCTTCCGTTGCAGGTGAGTGCCGATATGAACATCTTCGCGTGTGAGCCGGAATGGGCGGCCCTCGCACAGGAAATCGGCGGCGATCTGGTCGAGACCTACAGCGCCACCACGGCACTGCAGGATCCGCACTATATCCAGGCACGCCCAAGCCTGATTGCCAGGGTACGGCAGGCAGACCTGGTCCTCTGCAGCGGCGCGCAGCTCGAGATCGGCTGGCTTCCTGCGCTTCTGCAGAAGGCCAATAATCGCAAGGTATTGCCGGGTAACGACGGCTACATGGAAGCGAGCAGCTTTGTCCTGAGGATGGGCGCGACGACCGATGTCGACCGGGCAAAGGGTGATATCCACCCGCAGGGCAATCCGCATATCCAGACGAATCCACACAATATCGCCATGGTCGCCGCGGCGCTGTCGACGAGGCTTGCCAAGATAGATCCTATTAATTCAGAGGCTTATGAAAACAACTTAAATAGGTTTATTACCCGCTGGGAAGCGGCGATCCTGCGTTGGGAGGAAGCCACGCTGGGTTTGCGCGGCAAGCGCGTTATCACGCACCACAAGTCCTGGGTGTACCTGTTGAGCTGGCTCGGCATTGAGGATGTGGCGCATCTCGAGGCGGTCCCCGGGATTCCGCCCACCGCGGCTCACCTCAGCCAGTTGACAGGGCAGTTCGCCGATGGCGGGGCCGATGCGATTATTCGTTCTCCCTATCAACATGCCAAGGCATCGGAGTGGCTGTCACAGCGCACAGGAATTCCGGCAATCGTCTTGCCGCTGACTGTCGGCGGATCTGAAAATGCGACCGACCTCTTCAAGCTGTTCGACGACATCGTGGAGCGGCTGCAGGGAGTGTGCGGCGATGCCTGATTTCATTGACTGGACGATTATCGGACCGGCGTTTGCCGCGGGTCTGATCGTGTTGAGTACACACGTACCGCTGGGGCAGGAAGTCCTGAAGCGCGGCATCATTTTCATCGATCTCGCGATCGCGCAGGTTGCAGGACTTGGCGTAATCGCGGCCTACGCCATGGAATGGGACCCTGAAGGGATCCAGGTGCAACTCGTGGCCACGGGCGCCGCGGTGGTGGCGGCGATCGGCCTGCATTGGACGGAGTCACGCTGGGCGAAGATCCAGGAACCACTGATCGGCGTGTTGTTCATTCTTGCGGCAACGGGCGGAATCCTGTTGCTCGCGGGCAATCCGCACGGCAGTGAGCATCTCAAGGAACTCCTCGTCGGCCAGATACTCTGGCAAACGTGGTCGTCGCTTGTGCCAATTGCCTTACTGTCTCTTGTCGTCCTCGTAGCCTGGTTCGGCATGCGATCCCGGTTCGCCGGTCTGGGTTTCTACCTGGCTTTTGCCGTCGTCGTGACGGCGTCCGTACAGATCGTCGGTATCTACCTCGTGTTCGCAAGCCTGATTATCCCGGCGCTTGCGACCGTGGGCATCAAGCGCGGGAACCGACTGGCCCTTGGCTACGTGATCGGGGCTTTTGGCTACCTCGCCGGCATCATGCTGTCGGTGCTACTCGATCTGCCGACGGGGGCCATCATCGTCTGGAGTCTTGCGATGGCGGCGTTGCTGACCGGGCTCTTTATTTCGGACAAGAGCCGGCCAGACTAGGCGCTAGTTCCCGAAGCTCACCTGCACACCAGCGTAGGCAGCGCGCCCGGGCGTCCGGTAGCCGTAGACCTGCTCGTACTCAGTGTCGAGCAGGTTATTCCCACGCGCGAAAACCTTGACGTTGTCCGTGACCTGGTACTGGGCAGTGAGATCCAGCAGCCAATAGTTCTCGAGCGTCACCACTTCCGATGGATTCGGCCACGGGGGGAAGAACACGTCGTGCCGTGTGCCACCATAGTCGGCGGCCAACGCAATGCGGCCGCGGCTTTCCAGGAAGCTGAGGCCGGCCTGGATGCTGCCCGAGTGGCGCGGTCGCCGTAGTTCAAGCGCACCGTCTTCGCTTGCGTCGGTGTAGGTGTAATTCAGGTTCAGGTCAAAGTCCCCAGTGACATCCCAGCGCGCGGCCAGCTCGACACCGCTGCGTTTGCTGGTCGTGCTCAGGTTGTCGGCCGTGAACAGGAATGAAATCGGGTCGAAAACGAATCCGTCGATTTCATCCTCGATATCCTGCCTGAATAGCCCGACCTGGATGCTCACGGAATCGACAATTCGTTGGTCGATGCCGATGTCATACGAGGTCGACCGCTCGGGTTTCAGGTCGGGGTTGCCGATGAATTGCCCCGGGAAAAAGCCGAAGCGCTCTATGAACGTTGGTGTCTTCTGGCCGGTGCCGATATTCGCACGCAGGGTGGTGCGCTCAGATACGTTCCAGGCCAGGGAAGCGCGGCCCGTCAGGACGTCCTCGAAGTCGCTGTTGTCATCGAAGCGCAGGCTCAGGAGATAGGTGAGGTCGTCGAAGGCGTGTCCCTGGAAATCGGCCACGGCACTCGTCGTATCCATTTCCTGGTCCTGGTTCGGATCGCCGAACCCCACGGCGCCCCGTTGTTCGAAATTCGTCTCTTCGCGTTCGAAGGCCACCGAGAGAAGATTGTCTCCAAGCGCGATGTCTGCCTGGTAGCTGAGAGACAAGCGATCGGCGGCGGACGAGGAGACTTGTGAACCATTTGTATGATCACGATGATCGCTGTCGAAATGACGCACGTTCAGGTGATGCCGGACACGACTGTCGAACGAGCCGAGCGCGAGCCCGAGGTTTGCGAAATTCTGGGTTGAGTCGGTGGCGACGTCCGAGTCGGTTGGCAGGCCGGTCGTGAAAAAGTCGACTGCATCGAACTGGGAGTACGCATCGACTGAGCGAAGGCCCATGCGCACAGCGACAGTATCCGAAACCTGGAGACGCGCGTTGAGCGATGCGGTCGACATGTCGGAATCGTCTTTCTCGTCGCCGCTGCGGGATATGTTGCTGCCGTCCGTGGTCAGCTGTTCAAAACCGAGACCCACCGACCAGTTGTCACCACCGAAGCCACCATTCAGGGAACCATTGGCGGTGTTGTTCGTGCCACCTTCGGCATAGCCACTAAATCCCCTGGCGTCGCTGCCCGTGCGCGTGATGATATGCACGACGCCGCCGATCGCATCACTACCCCAAAGGGCGCTCTGCGGACCGCGCACGATTTCAATGCGTTCGATATTCGCTGTCGCGAGGTACTCCCAGCGGAATTCATCGCCCGTGGCAGGATCGTTGGCTCGGACGCCATCGATCAGGACGAGTACCTGGTTCGCTTCTGAACCACGGACACGCACCTGGGTTTGCGACCCGATAACGCCGCTGTGGCTGACGGCGAATCCGGGCACCGCGCGCAGCAGGTCGGAGACATAGCGGGCCTGGCGATGTGCGATGTCCTCGTGAGTCAGGATCGTAACGGCACTGCCGACGTCGCCGGCTGAAATCGGCGCGCGCGCGCCCGTGACGATAATCTGGTCGAGGGGCGAGGTGTCAGCAAAGACGCTGGGTGTACAAACAAGGCTGGCGCTGGCAGTTGCCAGGAAGAAGGGCAGTATTTTCATTATCTCTCCCCCGCGTCTTCCCCGACGCGATCGAAAGTGGGTTGGTCGCCAGGCCGGTCTCCGGACTCATGAGTGGCTTACGCCTTTTCGATCGCCTTCCCACGCGGTCTGCGCAGTGGCTCGATGATCGATGAACTCATTCACCGTTGCGGGGGCAGTGACGGGATTGCCTGTGGGATGTAGTCCCGGGCGCACCGTCTTCCCGATTAAACGTTGGCCGTGAAACGACCGACGTCACCTTGCGAATTCGTGAGCGAGTGTGCCTTACTAACCCTGATCAAGCAAATCGCGCAAATTGATCACGGCCGCGTTGGCGCGTGCGAGATAATTGGCCATGACAAGTGAGTGATTGGCCGTAAGGCCATAGCCGCCACCGTTCATGATCATTGGGGAACGGAGCGGGTCCAGGCTGGCTTCGAGCTCACGAATTATTTGCCGAACGCTGGCTTCCGCATTCTTGTCCTGCAGGACATGCGCAAAATCAAACTCGGCCGCGCGGAAGAAATGCACGAGCGCCCAGGCGGTACCCCTGGCCTCGAAGAAGATGTTGTCGGTCTTCCACCAGGATGTCCTCACGTTGACCGTGTCGGGTTGCGGGACTGAGGCCTCGGCTGCCGTTTCGCCGGCAAGATCCTCATTGATGCGGGTTCTCGCCACGCTGTTGCCCAGGCGTCGGGTCAGGCTGCCAAGGCGTTTTTCCACCTGGGACAACCACTCGCGCAGGTTGTCGGCACGTGCGTAAAACTGCGTGTCGGGGTCGCCGGCCACCAGGCGTTCGCGGTAGCGAGTAAAGGCCTTGATGCCGTCGTTGTACTCTGATTCCGTCGTTGGAAAGACCCATGAGTCATTGTCGTAAAAGAAGCTGGGCGTGCCATCGGCGACATCCGGATCTTCCTTCGACTGCGACTGGCTGCGCGTGTAGTCATCGCGCATCACACGCCCCAGGTCGCTCAACTGGTTGACGACTCCCAGTTCCCAGCTCGGGATGTTGTCGAGGAACACGAATGGCGGCAATTTGTCGTTCGTCAGGTAGCCCGCGTTCTTGTCCAGCAACGTTTCGGCGACGCGGATCAGGGTATCGACGGTAGAGTAGCCGACGATCGCGGACTCTGTCTCTGCCGAACGATTGACCCAGAAGACATCGGGCTCCCGCGATGCCCAGAAGCCGATGACAAACATGACGAGCAAAAATACACCGATACTGATCGCGGTGACTTTGGTCCACTTGCCCGTGGACAGAATATTGGCGGCTGATCGTTCCATCGCTCTCGGTTCCAGTAACTGGTTTAGAGGGACAGGGAGTTTACCAGTTCCGGCAATATCACCCCCGAATTTCCGGCGAGTGAGAAATCGAAACTGGCGACATTCATCGTGGGGTTGGGGTTGATCTCAGCAACGATCGCGCCGTTTCGTTTCGCCAGGTCTGCGAGTCCTGCCGCCGGGTAGACCAGCGAGGATGTGCCGATCGAAAGAAACACGTCGCAATCCGTCGCGGCGGCGCAGGATTCGTTCAGGGCGTGTTCGGGGATTGCCTCGCCGAACCAGACTACGCCCGGGCGCAGGTTGCTGCCGCACTCTCCACACACGGGTACGCTCGAAGCGTCATCGCCCGCCTGCAACGAACCGTCGGCAAAGCACCGATCCTCGAAGATATTGCCGTGGAATTCGATGACCGCCTTGCTGCCTGAACGCTGGTGCAGGTTGTCGACGTTTTGCGTTACGAGCGTAAGCCGGGGGACAAGGTCGGTGAGTTGAGCGATTGCCACGTGCCCGGGATTTGGCTGTGCCTCGGCGACCAGGTCACGGCGCCAGCGGTACCAGCGCCAGATGAGCACGGGATCGGCGAGAAACGCCTCGGGTGTCGCGAGAGCCTCGGCCCGGTATTTCGACCAAAGTCCATCCTGCGCCTCACGGAACGTCGGTACGCCGCTCTCGGCCGAGACGCCGGCGCCGGTCAATACACAAACATGACGTGCATCCCGGAGCGCTGCGATGAGTGCGTCCGGGATGTCACTTTGGTGCGTCATGGCTATGCGGCGAGTTGTCGCAATACGTAGTGCAGGATGCCGCCGTTCTCGTAGTAGTCACGTTCTTTGGGCGTGTCGATACGAACCTGGGCCTCGAAAGTGGTTGTGTGTCAACCGA
>Ga0224508_10005191_pt1 | contig 10514 bp, 8 predicted proteins | sample SF_Jan12_sed_USG_4_FD_170157 | JGI IMG/M metagenome (GOLD analysis project Ga0224508, IMG submission 170157) | Sediment microbial communities from San Francisco Bay, California, United States - SF_Jan12_sed_USGS_21 | ecosystem: Environmental > Aquatic > Marine > Sediment | place: USA: California... | reverse complement strand
GCTCCAAAGCCACTCGGTCGCCGCCAAACCATGTACGAAAACACACACTCTTGGCGTAGCGTTGGGGAACGCGGCCACGAACGCTTCGCGCGTCGCTGGTAGCCGCCGGCCATCGTGGCGGAAGGTCATGCCGAGGGCGAGCTGGTGATTGCGTCGCCTCAAATGGTCGCCCCAAAAACCGTTTATCGAGGCCTGTGCGTGGTCCACGACCCAACTGGTGGTGCCCACGGCGGTCGCGTCGATCGGCGTAACGAGCTCGGACGCCTCGAAGGCGACTGTGTGACCCAGCTGGGTCTCCGCAACGTCGGCCGCGGTATTGACACCAAGACGTACGATCTTGTTGACGACGCGAATCGACCCGAAGACTCCACCAGAGATTGCCGTCTGAATCGTCGTGACAAGCTCGGCGGTGGTCTTAGCGGGCTCCACCGGGGCGAAGCGCCGGACTGTTCGTTGGACCACGGCGTCGTGGGTGCGCTCGACGAGGTTGGTGGTTTCTTCGACCACGTCGAAGACCAAATCTATGAATCCCCTCGCCCGTCTCATGAGCCGACTGTACCAGATAACGCGGTTCGGGGCGCAGTGGCTGTCCGGGGCACCAATGTGTGCTAGGGCGACGTCCGTGAAGAGAAAGCTCAATCGCGAAGCGATCATCCTCGGCGCGCTGCTAATCGCGGCGTGCCAAAGCAAAGGTCCGACCCCCAACGAAGGCGCCGCCGCGGCAACTGAAACGCAGAAGCCCGCAGCCGACCCTCACGCTGGCCTCGACCTAGCGCCCCAGCAGCAAGCCGCGATCGACAAGATCCCGAGACCCGAGCCAGATGCCTCTGGCAAAATCGACCTCGGCGCCGTCACCATGCAGGTTCCCGCAGGCTGGACCTTCGAGAAACCGCGCGCGCTCATGCGACGCGCACAGTTCAAAGTCTCGGGAGCCAGTGGTGAGGCGGAGTCGGTCGTGTTCTTCATGGGCACCGCGGGCGCCGGATCGCAACGGGCCAATATCGATCGCTGGATCGCCCAGTTCACCCATAAAGACGGAAGTCGTGTCGTCGACGTCAAACCGGTCGAAAAGAAGGTTTCGGGGTTCGACGTGACGCAGATCGAGGTCTCGGGCGAGTACGACGGGGGCATGACTCCGGGCGGCCGACCCGGCCAGGCCACGTCGGAGCAACGCTTGATCGCTGCCATCGTCGAAACGCCAATGGGCCCCTACTACATCAAGCTCCTCGGCCCGGACGCGACCGTCGCCGAGAACCGCAAGGTCTTCGACGCCATGATCGCGTCGATCAAACCGACACCCTAGCGCTACACATCCCGCTCGAGGATCATCGCCTGGGCCATCGCACCCGCGGCACAGATGCTGATCAACCCGTAGCGGGAGTTTCGGCGCTTCATTTCGTTGGCAAGAGTGGTTGCGATCCTAACGCCGGTCGCCGAGAACGGGTGCCCGACAGCGACCGAGCTCCCAAGCTGATTCAGCTTTGAGCGGTCGACCGTGCCGATCGGATCGCGCTTCCAACCCCGCTCCCATGCTGCGATGTTGCTCAACACTTGACCGGTGAACGCTTCGTGCATTTCGATCAGATCCATGTCATCGAGGGTTAGCCCCGTCTCGGCGAGGAGGTCGGGGACGGCGATCCCTGGCCCCATCAGCAACCCATCCCCGGGATCGATCGCAACCTTCTTGTAGCCACGAATGAATGCCAGGGGTTCTCGCCCTTCCTTTCTTGCACGCCCCTCGCTCATCAACGCGATCGCTGCTGCACCATCGGTCAGTGGGCTCGAGTTGCCCGCGGTGAGCGTGCCACTCCCCGACCTGTCAAACACAGGCTTTAGGGACGCGAGCTTTTCGAGTGTGGTATCCGGGCGAATGATCGTGTCGTGATCGATGCCATCGAGAGGGACGATCTCCGCTTTGAGTCGGCCATCCTCGGTTGCCGCCGCTGCGTTCTGGTGGCTCGCGAGGGCGAGCTCGTCTTGGGGTTCGCGGGCGATGTCCCATTCCTTGACGGTGATCTCGGTGTGCTCGCCCATCGAAAGCCCGGTCGAGGGCTCCACGACACCTGGTGCGTTTGGCATGAGATCCCGCGGACGAAGCGAAGAAAGGATCTCGATGCGGTCCTTGAGCGTCCGTGCGTTCGAAAGGTCGACGAAGACGCGGCTCGCGGTGGGAGAGAACAAGACGGCCGGATTCGACATCGACTCGACCCCACCCGCGATCCCGATCTCGGCACGGCCGGCGCGGATCGAGTCCGCGATCGCCATCATGGCCGTGGTCCCGGTGATACAGTTATCCGTCACGGTCCATGCGGGCGTTCCCGAAGGCAGTCGGCTGGCAAAAGCGACTTCACGCGCGAATTGGGGCCTGCGCGGGTCGAGCACCACGATTCCGAACACCATTTCGTCGATCGTGGACGGATCGAGGCTGTGTTTGTTGAGCAGGCCGTCCACCGCATGACGGGCAAGATCGAGCGCCGAGTGCTCTTTGAGCTTGGTGCCGGCTTTGGCGAAAGGCGTGCGCGCACCTGCAATGATCGCGACGCGAGGGGGGGAATCGGCCATGGGTCACCTCCAGGACCGATCCCTAGGTTGTAGGGCGGGCGGTCGCAAGGGCCGCGTCTTCGGTGTACGTTTGCCCCATGACGACGGCTGAGAACCGACGCCAACGCGAGATCGTGCGGCCCACAGACCTTCGTAGGCGGTCGCGCCTCGTGCAAGCTATCGCCTTCTCCCATTCGGTCTCCACGACTTCGACGCTTCGAAGGATGATGACCGTCACTACGTACGTCATGGCGTGGGTGTTGGTGACGCTGTTCGTTCCGGTATGGCTCCCGGTCCTGGCGGTAGTGGGTCTGTTTCGAAAGCGGTCGTTCATCTTGCTCCGGATGTTTGTGTTTCTTTGGTCGTACCTGACGATCGAGCTTATGGGCCTCACCGCGGCGGCTGCGATCTATCTCGTGACGCCCGGCAACATCGCCAAGCGCCGGGATCGCTTTTTCACGCTCTATTGCTGGTGGGGCACCGCGCTTTTCTCGACGATCGCGCGGGTGCTTTCCCTATCGGTGGAAGTCGAAGGTCAAGACGTAGCGCTGCCCGGGCCCGTTCTGGTGTTCATTCGCCATGCGAGCATCATCGACACCGCGTTGCCGTTGGTGTGTCTTTCGGACGCCAAGGGTTTGCGACTTCGCTACGTTTTCAAGCGGGAGCTCTTGGTCGATCCTTGCATCGACGTTGCCGGCCATGTCTGGCCCAACTACTTCATCGACCGCGCCGGCGACCCACGAGAGGAGCTGGCCGGAGTTCGGGCGCTCACCGAGGACCTGGGCGAGGAAGGCGTGCTGCTCTACCCGGAGGGCACCCGCTTCACCGAACGCAAGAAGGCAATCGCCATCAAACGACTCGCACGCACGCACCCGGACCTCGTCCCGATCGCCGAATCGTTCAAGCACTGCCTGCCTCCGAAGCTAGGGGGCGCCCTCACCCTCATGGATGCCGCTCCCGAAGCCGACATCCTCTTCGTAGCCCACCGTGGTCTTGAAGGCTTCGCCGAAATCCCCGACCTCTTGAGCGGCGACGTGGTTGGCAAGAAGGTGCAGGTTCAGATATGGCGAGTGCCCGCCACCGACGTTCCCGGGGGGGAAGACAGGCGGCGCTGGTTGTTCGAATGGTGGAAGCGCATCGACGATTTCGTCGCCGAGGCGTGACCCGTAAAGCGACTTCGTCGCCACGGGGCTCGGGGCTACCGGCGACGCCTGCGACGGCGTGGCTCGGGAGATGTGCTGGGGCCGAGGTAGCGATCGTCGGGAATGCCGTAGGCATCGAGGATCTCCTCGCTGGCGGCGCGGGCGGCACGTATGTCGAGGGTGAGCAGGAACCCATCGCCGGTGACGATGTGAAGCCACCTTCCCTGCGCGCTGTCGATGATTTTCGCCAGATGATCGAGATCACGCGGCACCACTCCATTGACGAGCCGAATCGTTTCGCCACCCCAGTCCTGATACCCCCGATTCACCGGATGCGGCAGCACCTGCTGGAGCAAGATGACCTCGCGGCGCTCCTTGGTGACCACGTTCTCGAGCAGGGCAAACACCTCTGAGTCTGGGTACACGATCTCGCTGTCCTCGATTAGCTCCTCGCTCAACGACTGCATGACGAGGCCGCCAAAGATGAGGTAGCGCGGTCGCTCGGTCGTGCGTCGCCCCGGCACCAGCAGGGTGTGCGGTTTGAGCTTGATCGTCTTCTCGAGCTTCTTTCCGTGCCTGAGGACGGTGACGGACACCGAGTCGCCCACCTGCTTCGTTTGAAAGGTGAGCTCGTACCCGACCCGCCCGATCCCTTTCCAGAACACGGTGAGGTCGTTTGCAACCGGGTGTTGGTCGGTGCTCAGCACGACATCGCGCGGCTTCAACGCCCCATAGGCAGGGCCCCCATAGTCGACGCGCGTTACGAGCCCGCCGGTTTGGCCAGGCTTCATACCTGCGGCATTGCGTTGCGCCTCGCTCTCCATCTCTTGAAGCTCGGCGCCAAGCATGGGGAAGCCGTCATAGCGACCATCGGCAACGTCCTCGAGAAAGTGGCGAACCACGGGCACCGGGATCATGTATCCGACGTTCTGCGCATCATCGATCATCTGCATCGCGACGCCGACGATCGCGCCATCGCTAATGACGGGGCCGCCGCTATTGCCAGGATTGATCGCAGCGTCGATTTGAACGGACAGGAGCATACGGTTCGACTGACTATAGGAAGAGAGCTCGACCCGAGAAACGATCCCGGACGTAATCGACAGGGTCGCGCCTCCGATCGGGAAGCCGTAGACGATCACCTGTTGCAGAAGCTTCGGCATCCGACCGATCGGAATGGGCTTGGTGCCTTTGAAGAATCGCGGGTCGTCGACCTCGACCAGAGCAAGATCCGCATCGTGGCTGATGAAAGTCACCCGCGCCGGAAACCGCTCGCTCCCATCGGCCCGCTTGACCTCGATGGCGACCGCATCGGCAACCACGTGAGCATTGGTGAGAATGCGATTGCCCTCGATGACCGCGCCGGAGCCACCGGAAAGGTCGATGCCCTCGGTTTGCCAGGGCATCGACAAGTCAGGCGGGTCAACGAGGACATCCAAGCTAACGACGCTCGAAACGATGGAACCCTCCGCCACTGTTTCGGAGGCGTCTGCATTCGCGAGCGCGAAGGGCCAAGCAATTGCGATCGCGAAGCAAACGAGCGCGGGTCGGAGCTGAGCTGAGTTCATGTCCGTCAACTTACTTCTCGCGGTCGGGGAACTGCGCCATTTGTTCGTGCACGCGGGCGTCGTGGGCAGGGACGATCACGAGCTCGGGGTTCGTTTTCTGGAGCTTGTGGAGAAAAACGAGCTGGTCCCGCACCAACGTCGGGTCGTCGTCGACCATACTGCGGGTGACGAGGGGCTTTTCGGCGGGCCACTCGACCCCTTCTCGGGCCCAGGCGGTGTCTCCGATGAAGAGGTAGCGCTTGCCCGACGCGAGATTGACCAAGATGCCCAGCGAGCCCGGAGTATGACCGCTTAGGGAGACCAACACCACGCTGCCGTCTCCGAAATAGTCCTTGCTCCATGGAAAGGGGCCGTACGCGCCATCGGTCAATCGATGCTCTCGGATCTTTGGCTTGGCCTGCGCCTGGAGCTCGCGAAAGAGCCGCCCGCCGCCTTCGTCTCGCCATGCGTATTCGATCTCTTCGTCGGTGAGCCATACCGGGACCTCGTCGCTGAGATCTGCCAGGCCGCTGACGTGGTCCCAGTGACTGTGGGTCAACCAGATGGCAGAGAGTCGACCTGGGTCGAGCCCGCCCGCCTTCAACGCATCGACAGTAGGCTGGTGCAAGGTGAGAGTCGACACGGCCCGCATCAAGAATGGAATCGTCTTCATGTGCGCATCGATCTCTCTGGCGGCGCCGGCATCGATGAGCACCTTCCCGCGAGGATGCTCGACCAAAAACGCCGCGATCGCTGATGTGAACCCATTGATGAACGAGCCACCTCTGACGCTGAAGGCGTGGAGGCTGGCGATCTCGGCGGTTGATACCACCGACACGGAGACCCCTTGCACATTGGGCAAGGGCGGCAGCGGCACACCAGGAGTATCAGGCACAGCTAGTGGCCGCTTCACGAAGGTCCACCCCGAGGCAACGATCAGCACCGCAAACGCGCCGAGAACGATGCGCGTCTTCACTGGGTCACCTGCATGCGGCGGACTCTAACACCCTGCGTAGGAGGTGAGCCCGAAAATGAGAAGCGCTCAAATCTGGTCGAGGGGCATCTCGCATTCGTCGCGGAGGCGGCAGTCTTTGCATTCGGCGCCGCGCCAAATGCGGTCGTAGCGATCTTGGACCTGATCGATCGTCTGCTCGTCCGACGTGAGGATTCCCATTTCGAAGTTTCGGCGATTGCCTCCTTTTGCGCCGAGGCCTGCGCCCGTCCAGTTCGCGCTCCCTAGATAGGCGAGACGAGCGTCGACCACGACGGTCTTCAGATGCACGCGCGGACACGTGCGCATTTCGAGGCCGCCGTCGACGAGCTCGGGTCGGGCATCGAAGCTACGCCGAAACGCTCGAGACGGAGGCGCTGCGTGCAATAGCCGAAGCTCGACCCCTTGCGACGCGAGCTCCGCAAATACATCCAACACGCTTCTGTAGCTGCCACGACGCCCGCGACGGCGCCCGGGGATCGCGCGCGGGTCTTCGACCATCACGTCTTTGAGATTCGCCGTCGCGATCCAGACGCTTTGCCGCGCCTCGAGCGCGGCGCTCATCACTTGGTCGTAGTGCTCACGATCGGCGACGACGCGGAGCGGCACGGGGCGAGCGGTGAGGTCCTGCATTCAGACGACAATACGTCAGCGGGAATGCCGTTCCGAAAAAGGAGCCCTCGTCGCTCAGTGCGACCCAAGAGCCGCTGCGAAAATCACAGGCTGGAGCTGCATATCGTCAGCACGTTCGCCCGTTCCGAGGTCAGTGCTCAATCCGACGAGTGCGAGAACAAGAAAAAAAAGAACGTACCGCATGTCTACCCCCTTTCGCGGGCCAACACGGATGGTTTGCGAGGATAATCCCACCTCACGATGCGAAGGTAAAGGAAGCAGAAATGTCCAGGTTCGTGGACGCCCAAGATTGGACTATTGCGTTCCGCCTGTGCGTCCGACGTGGTACGAAACCCGTATGTCTTACGTGGAAACCGAAGAACAGCAGATGCTCCGCAAGCAGGTGAGCGAAATCGGACGGAAGTACGGGCAGAAGTACTACGCCGACAAATGCAGGGCGGGTGAGCCTCCGAACGAGCTTTGGGACGAGATCGCACGGCACGGTTTCATCGGGGTCAACACGCCCGAGGAGTATGGCGGGGGCGGCCTCGGTATCTATGAGCTCCAAATCGTGTGTGAGGAGCTCGCAGCGGCGGGTTGCCCGCTGCTTTTGCTGTTGGTCTCGCCAGCAATTTGCTCCACCGTGATCGCGCGCTTCGGAACCGATGCACAAAAGGAGCAATGGTTACCCAAGCTGGCCTCGGGCGAAATGACGATGGCGTTTGCGATCACCGAGCCCGACGCCGGCTCGAACTCACATCGCATTGCGACCGAAGGGACGCGGGACGGCGACGACTGGTTGATTTCAGGAACGAAGTACTACATCTCTGGTGCCGACAGTGCGGATGCGATTCTGGTCGTTACGCGGACCGGAGGCGCCGAAGGTGGACGCGGACGCTTGTCGCTCTTCATCGTCGACGGGAGTGCTCCCGGCCTCGACAAGGCACTCATCCCGATGCAGATCCCAGGGCCCGACCGACAGTTCACCCTCTTTTTCGACAAGGTTCGAGTAGACAGCGACCGGTTGATAGGGAACGAAGGCCAAGGCCTCTCGCAGATCTTCGTCGGCCTCAACCCGGAGCGGATTCTCGGAGCCGCGCTTGGCAATGGCGTTGCACTGTTCGCGATCGAAGCTGCCGCCCGATACGCCAAGGAACGCGAGGTTTGGGGTAAACCAATTGCAACCCACCAAGGGATCGCGCACCCGATGGCGCAGGCCAAGATCGAAGTCGAGCTTGCGCGTTTGATGACGATGAAGGCAGCGTGGCTGTTCGACCAAGGTCAAGACGCTGGCGAAGCAGCGAACATGGCCAAGTACGCCGCCGCCGAGGCGTGCCTGTCTGCAATCGACAACGCCATCCAAGTCCACGGGGGCAACGGCATGTCCGAGGAATATGGGATCGCGTTGTTGTGGGGGATGGCTCGCACGATGCGGATCGCGCCCGTGAGCCGCGAGATGATCCTGAACTTCGTGGGGCAGCATTCGTTGGGATTGCCGAAGTCGTACTGAATCAATTGAAACGGGACTACGAATGAGAATCGACACCTTTTGTGGAGAGACCGACTGGAAGAAGTTGGCCGCCCACGCACAGCGCGCCGAGGCGATCGGCTTTGACGGTTTCGCCATCCCCGAGATCACCGGCGATCCTTTCATTCACGCGGCGATCGCCTGCAACGCCACCGAGCGAATCCAAGCACGCACCGCGATCGCGGTCGCGTTTCCGCGGAGCCCGATGGTCGTCGCGAGTCAATCTTGGGCAATCCAGGTCAACTCGGGCGGGCGGTTCGCGGTGGGCTTGGGCACGCAGGTCAAGGGCCACAACGAGCGCCGTTTCAGCACACCGTGGAAGGCCCCGCGCAGCCGGATGGTCGAATACGTCAAAGCCCTCCGCGCGATTTGGCGCTGCTGGGAGCTCGGTGAGCGACTCGACTATAAAGGCGAGCACTATCAGCTCACCCTGATGACCCCCGAGTTCACACCCCCCAAGTCCAACCTACCGATGACACCGGTCTATCTTGCAGCGGTTCGGCCAAAGATGATCGAGTCGGCAGCCGGCATCGCCGACGGGCTACGGCTGCACGGCTTTTGCACCAAGAAGTATCTACAAGAAGTGGTCATGCCAGCGATCGACCGCGGCCTCGAGTCAAGCGGGCGCTCTCGAAGCGAGATCGACATCTGCGGGGGCGGCTTCATCATGACGGGACCCGATGAAGAAACCGTTGCCAAGAATCGCGAATGGGTGCGTTATCGCGTCGCTTTCTACGGGTCGACGCGAACCTACGAGCCGGTCATGGCGCTCCATGGCTGGAACGATCTCGCGGTCAAGCTCCATCACATGTCGAAGACCGGTCAGTGGAAACAGATGGCGGCGGAAATCCCAGATGAGGTGCTCGACGAGTTCGGCGTCTATGCCACCTATGATCAACTTCCAAAGGCCATCGAGGCACGGTTTGGTGGGGTGTCGGACACCGTCGAGCTCGGCTTTGAAGACGACACCGACGTCGACTTTGCCCGGGACATCGTCGCGCGCGTTCGAAGCATCGAGGCGCGCTTCAGGGAGCCCCACCCCCACTACGCCAACACGAGGTAGCCAGGACTACCTGCAATTGCTAGGACTCGATCCCACCCAGCCACAACGCAAGAGATCCCCATGACCGAACCCCCCACGTCGACCAACGGCCGCCGCGTCCGAGCGTACGTAGAGTTTCTCTTCAAGTGGCGGTGGCTGGTCCTCGTCGGTACGGTCGGCATCGCGGCGCTCGCGGCAAGCGGGGCACGCTTCATCGAGTTCAAGAACGACTATCAGTACTTCTTCCGCGAGGACAATCCACAACTGCGGGCCTTCGAAGACCTCCAGGAGATCTACACCAAGAACGACAACACCCTGATCGTCATCGCGCCCGAATCGGACAGAGTGTTCGAGCCCGACACGCTTGCTGCCATAGGCGAAATCACCGAACGCGCATGGCAGCTCCCGTTCGCGACGCGGGTCGACTCGATCACGAATTTCCAATACTCGCATGCCGAGGAAGACGACTTGATCGTCGACGACCTGGTCGACCTCGAGCGAGACTACACTCCGGACGAGCTCGATGAGCTTCGTGCGATCGCGCTCGCGGAGCCGCTTCTAAAGCGTCGCCTGATCTCGGACAAGGCCAATGTCAGCGCCATCTACGTCCGACACACCCTCCCCCGAAAGCGCTCCGACGAGGCAACCAGAGCTGCACTGGCTGTCCGGGAGCTCGCTGCCGACGTCGAGAGCAAGTACCCGGACCATTCGGTACACCTCACCGGTAGCGTGATGCTATCGAACTCGTTCTTCGAAGCGTCGGTTCAAGATCTCTCGACCCTGGTTCCGCTCATGTACGTGGTGCTCTTGGTGACAGCGCTGCTGTTCCTGCGATCCTTCTGGGGGATGTTGATCACCTTAGTGATCATCGTCCTTTCGGCGTCCACAGCGATGGGGATCTCCGGCTGGGTGGGGATCCCGATCACCCCGCCGAGCTCGTCGGCGCCCACCGTCATCATGACTCTAGCCGTCGCCGACAGCATTCACCTGCTGGTCACGCTCTTCCAGTCGATGCACCAAGGCATGTCCAAGAAGGAAGCGATGATCGAGAGCCTTCGCATCAACTTGGGCCCGGTGTTTCTCACCAGCCTCACCACCGCAATCGGCCTCT
>Ga0224508_10005190_pt1 | contig 10515 bp, 11 predicted proteins | sample SF_Jan12_sed_USG_4_FD_170157 | JGI IMG/M metagenome (GOLD analysis project Ga0224508, IMG submission 170157) | Sediment microbial communities from San Francisco Bay, California, United States - SF_Jan12_sed_USGS_21 | ecosystem: Environmental > Aquatic > Marine > Sediment | place: USA... | reverse complement strand
TGGGAGACGTCGAGTAGCAGATCGCTGCGCTTCTCGACCTCCTCGGCGAGCCGGGCCTTCGCGGTGGCGATGTCCATCCGTCGACCCTAGCGGCACGCGGTCGTGAGAAATCCTGCTCGGCGTCCGACGCCCCGACACCGATCCGCTCAGACATAGACGCTGACCGCAGCCGGCTCGACACGGACCGACAGGGATCGGACCAGCCCGATCGCGGCGCCGTCGAGCCTGACCGGCCGTCCGCGCCCACTGAATCCGAACTGTCGGTGCGATGTCCTGCGGCTCGTGATCCCGGGATGAGGGATGTGCGAGCCCGATGGCAGGCGCCCCCATGCGAGCATCCGCTGCCGAAGGGGAAGGTCGGCCTCGATCACGTCGAACAGCCCGTCGCCGGGATGGGCGCGGGGCGCAAGGTTCGCCCGGCCGACGAACGATGCGTTACACACGGCCGTCGTCCGCCCGGAGAGGAAATGGCCACCGATCACGAGGTGCGCGATGAACAGGCCGACGACTCCGTCGCAGAGAGCCACACCCAGGTCGCAACGGACCCTGGTCGCCCCTTCGGCCCGGAGGCGGGCCTCGGACCGGCTGCCACCGAGCGTCCGGTGGAGGTCACCGCCGGTCAAGACGAGCTCGGGAAGGGGTTCGGACCGGCGACGCGAGGCTTCGAGCTCGTCGCGGGCGGCCGCGTCGGAGGCGACCGCGACCGCCCCGGCCGGGACCGGGGCCGGCTCGCCCCAGTCCTCGCCCTCAGCGATTGGCATCGCCGGCCGGCTCGTCGGGGCCCGCGGCCTCGGTGATCGACCCGGCGGCGACGACGCCACGATCGAGGGCACCGACGGCACGACGGGCGGTCGTGGCGGTCACCGGATCGGGGACGACGCTGCCGAGCTGACGGAGGAGATCGATGAGCTGCTTCGTGTTGCGAACGAAGTCTCCGCCCGTCAGGTCCTCGCCCAGGGTCGACGCGAGCTCCCGGCCCTCGGTCCAGCGGTAGGCCGGGAGAACGAAACCTTCATCAGGACGACGCGTCAGCTGGACGCCCGCCTCGGCCTCATCGGCTTCGAGCTCGTCGGCCAGGCGGTACAGACCGTCGACGCGCTCACGAAGCTGCCTGGTCGGAAGACGCTGACGAGGCGAGGGCTCGTCGCTGCGAGGTGCGAACGACAGACACGACGCCAGCGCGGCGACCGACGGGGCGTCGAGGTCGTCGAAGAGCCCGGAGGCCATCGCCTCGACGACCAGCAGGTCGCTCTCGTGGAAGATGGCGAGCAGCAGCATGCCCTTCGTGTCGAGGCGCCATCCGTCGAGGCAGTTCCGGGTCTGCAACAGCGCGATGATGGCGTCGAACTGACGGTCGAGCCCGGTCGCGCGGTCGTCGAGCCGACGCTCGACGCGGACGAGGGACCGTTTCTCGCGGCGGAGGCGATCGAGTGCGGCGATGTGGACGTCGAAGTCGGGACACGACCGGGTGCGTGCGATGTCGTCGGGCAAGGCGTCGGAGTCGACTCGTCGCGTCGACCCATCGCGTTTCCCGCCTCCCCGGCGCCGCAGGGCGAGGCGCAGCCGCTCGGCCACCTCGCCCCGGAATGCGACGCGCTCGGGAACATACGGTGTCGGCAGCTCGATGTGGTCGGTCGATGCCGGCACGACCGTGAAGTCGTCGAGCCCGAACATCAGGTCGGCGCCGTCGGCGTCGACCATGCGAACCCGGATCTCTCCATTGCGACGATGAGCCACGCTCAAGACCGCGCCCGTGCTGGTCGAGCCGGGCAGGGTGATGATGCTGCCGGGTCGGAGGCGGCTCAGCGCACCTCGTAGCTCGCCGGCCGTCGCTCGCTGTGCGGCCTCGCCGGCGGCGACGGCTGCAGCGACATCACCGTGGTCGCAGGCTGCTTCTGCCTCGGCCTCGTCGATCGTGCGAAGACGGCGGAGCCGCTGGCGTTCGAGACCGACGATCTCCCGGTCGGCCTGGAACTGCGCGAACGAGAGCCGAAGCAGCCGTTTCGCCTCGCTGGGGTCATGGCCTGAAACGAGGTTGGCGGCCATGTTGTAGCTCGGTCGGAACGCAGACGTGAGCCGGTAGTCGGTGCTCCCGACGAGCGAGGCGATCTCGTCGAACGAGATCCACGGCGACCACAACACGACAGCAGTTCCGAACGTGTCGAGACCGCGCCGGCCCGCACGTCCGGTGAGCTGGGTGTACTCGAGCGGGGTGAGCGTCTCGTGGGTCTCGCCGTTGAACTTGGTGAGCCGCTCGATGATCACAGCACGAGCAGGCATGTTGATACCGAGCGCAAGCGTCTCGGTCGCGAACACCACCTTCACCAGGCCGGCGAGGAAGCACTCCTCGACCGTCTCCTTGAACGCCGGCACCAGGCCGGCATGATGGGCAGCGACACCCGACGCCAGGCCGGACAGGAACAACTGCGAGCCGAGAACGTCGAGCTCACCGTCGTCGAGCGCGGCGAGATGCCGTGCGGCGATCACCGCGATGTGTTCGCGTTCGTCGGGGGTGGTCAGGCCGAGCCCGGCATCCCGCACCGTCGCGGCCGCGTCGTCGCAGCCGGCGCGGCTGAAGAGGAAGTAGATGGCCGGGAGAAGATCCTCCCCCGCGATGCGGTCGACGACATCGACCCGGCTCGGTGTCCGGTACCTCCGCCCGCGACCGCGACGAGGGTGGCGGTCGTACGAGTGTCCATGACGGTTGGGTCGCCCGTCGACGATGATCGGCAGGAAGACATCGTGATCGGACCCGGGATCGCCGATCAGCTCGAAGTGGGTCAGCTCGACCGGACGGCGGTACTCGGTGACGAGCGATGTCGGGCCTCGGACCTCACGCAGCCACTCGACCAGCTCGTCGACGTTCGAGACGGTGGCCGACAAGGCGACCAGCCGAACATCGGCCGGAGCATGGATGATGACCTCCTCCCACACCGCGCCACGGAACGGGTCGCGCAGATAATGCACCTCGTCGAGCACCACCCACGAGAGCCCCGCCAGCGCCGGAGATCCCGTGTAGAGCATGTTGCGGAGCACTTCGGTGGTCATGACGACGACCGGGGCATCACCGTTGATCGAGTGGTCGCCCGTCAACAATCCGACCGACGCCTCGCCGTGCTCGGCGACGAGGTCACGGTACTTCTGGTTCGACAGCGCCTTGATCGGGGTGGTGTAGAACGCCTTCCGGCCATCGGCGAGCGCGCGGCGCAGGGCGTGCTCGGCGACCAGCGTCTTGCCCGCCCCCGTCGGAGCGGCCACGAGGACCGACTCTCCCCTGTCGACCGCACGCATCGCCTCGCGCTGGAACTCGTCCGGCTCGAAATCGGGAGCAGGGCGCGGCGGCGCGGCTGCGGTCAACTCGACGCGGCGGCGCGGCGATGGCGGCGATCGCGGAGCCGTCCGAACAGAATTGCGAACTCGTAGAAGACATACATCGGGACGGTGAGGACCAGCAGGGTGAAGGGATCGCCGCTGGGGGTGATCACGGCGGTCAACACGACTATGCCGACGGCCGCGTACTGTCGTCCGGCTCGGAGCGTCTTGTTGTCGACGAGGCCGGCGAGCTGCAGGAAGATCAGGACGATCGGGAACTGGAAGCCGAGCCCGAACGCAGCCATCATCTTGACGACGAACTTCAGGTAGCGGTCGGGCGAGAAGAAGCTCACCAGGTTCTCGCCGCCGATCGTGTCGAGGAACGAGAGTGCTCGCGGCAGGCTCCAGTAGGCCAGTCCCGCACCGAGGACGAAGAGCGCGAACCCGGCGAACACGAAGATGAGCCCGTACCGGCGCTCCCTGGCGTAGAGCCCGGGTGAGACGAAGCGCCAGAGCTGCCACAACAGGAACGGCATGGCGAGGGCGAGGCCGCCGTAGCCGGCCACGGTGAGGCGGACCGTGAACGGTTCGAGCGGATCGGTGACGAGGAGCTGGCACTCGGGGTTCGCGCCCGGTGTATCGCCCGGAACGGTGTTGTCGCAGATGCCCGAGTACGGCTCGATGAGGAACTCGACGATCTGGGGGTAGAAGATCCAGGCCACGACCCCACCGACGCCGATTGCGACGGCGGACTTGATCAGCCGCGTGCGGAGCTCCGTGAGGTGCTCGATGAGGCTCATACGGCCCTCTTCGAGCTCGGCCTCCGACGCCGCGGTGGTCATCGTCGCCAGGGTTGCATCACGAGTCCTCGGCGATCGGAGCGGGCTCGGTTGCGGGTTGGTCGGCCGGCTCCGGCGCCTCGTCGGCCTCGTCGGTCTCGTCGTCGCCGAACATGCCCGCTGCTGCGGCCGTACTGGTCGGGGGGGACCCGGTACCCTCGTCGGGTGAGGCCCCGACCCCACCCTCGGGAGGGGCCGGCGCGGTCGTCGCGGCGGCGTCGGCGTCGGCGTCGATGAGCTCGCGACCCTTGGCCCTCGCCTTGGCTTCGATCTCGGCGTCGATGTTCGATCGGCGGAGGACTCGCTGGGTCTCGTCGAGCTCTCGCTTCAGGTCGTTCACCTCATCGGGAACGGCCGATTTCAGCTCCTCTTTGAAGTCGTTCGACATGCGGCGGAAATCGCTGAGCACCTTTCCGACCTGGCGGGCCGCGCCGGGAAGCTTGGTGGGCCCGAGCACGATGAGGGCAACCAACAAGATGACGACGATCTCACCTCCTCCGACATTGAACATGGCTGCATCCTACCGAGGCTCGAAGTCACGGACGGGGCGCACGGCGAGCTCGACCTGCGTTGCTTCTTCGGTGGCGGCGGCGATCGCAGCGAGCTCGCGGACCGTGCGTCGCAGCGACTGGGTTGCCGAGTCGATCGTCGTGATCAGGACCACCAGCAGGCCGACACCGACGGTGACGATCATCACCGACAATATCCAGAGTGGGTTCACCCCGTCACGCTACCGCGAGCCCTCCGGATCGGTGAGCGATGCGAGCGCGATCTCGACGACACGCTCGTCGGCGAGAAGCTCGTGGAAGTCCAGGAGGTCGTCATGGGTGATCGGTTCGCCGTGATGCTCTTCGAGGAGCTCCGCGGGTATCGACCAGCTCGTCACGTGGACGCCAGATGCCACCAAGAGGTCGATGATCCTGGGCTCCGCCGGCTTGGCGACCTCGGTCGCACACCGCGGGCAGTCGAAGTGGTACACACCCTCGTCGGTCGTCGTACAGACGCGTACCTCGACATCGGCGACGGTCAGCTCGACATCGCCGCAAGTGGTGCAACTGGCCCGGATCGTGGTCATCAGACGTTTCTCCTCCCCTGAGCCATCGGCTGGGAGATCCCCGAACTTGAGCGGGCAGGTGATTTTGCTCGTGCTGTGAGTGGCACCGGAGGCGGTCATCGGGAACGATGACCACGTGCCGCCGCGTTATCGACCCCTCCTCGAGCCGCCGATCGGGTTCGCACACCGCGGCGCGCGAGCCCATGAACGCGACAACACGATCGCGGCATTCGAACTGGCACTGCGGCTCGGCGCCACCGGCCTCGAGACCGACGTGTGGCTGACGGCCGACGGCGCGGTGGTTCTCGACCACGACGGGATCACCTCGAAGCTGCCGCTCGTGAAACGGCGGTTCCGCGACGTCGAGCACGCCTCGCTTCCGGCCTACGTCCCGACGCTCACCGAGCTCTTCGAGTCCTGCGGCACCGACTACCACCTGTCGATCGACATCAAGGACGCCGATGCTGCGCCCGCGGTGATCGAGGTCGTCGAACGCGCCGCGGCCGGCGACGACGAGATGTTCCGCCGGGTGTGGTTGTGTCACCCGAGCATCGAACGACTCACGACCTGGAAGGACGCCTGGCCCCATGTCCGGTTCGTGAACTCGATTCGCCTACCGAACATCGACGAGGGAATCGAACGGCGCGCCGCCCGCCTTGCCGCCGCACGAATCGACGCGATGAACATGCATTACTCCGACTGGTCGGCTGGACTCACGGCACTCTTCCACCGCTTCGACGTCTTGGCATTCGGTTGGGACGCTCAACACGAACGGGTCCTGGCCGAACTGGTCGACATCGGGATCGACGCGGTCTACAGCGACCACGTCGACACCATGAAGATGGTGCTCGACAGCGTCTACGGAGATCCGGCGTCGAGCTGAGACGTCGGTGCCGGTCAGAGCCAGCCGATGTCGGTGATCGGCCAGATGCGCAGGAACGCACGACCCACGATGCTGTCGGCCTCGATCGGACCGAATTTGCGGCTGTCGAAGGATCGATCGCGGTTGTCGCCCATCACGAAGACGTGTTCGTCGGGAACGGTGCAGATGGCGTCGCCTCCGCACAGCTCTCGCGCCTCGTCGGTGGAGAAGCCCAGCCACACGGTGTCGAGGGTGTCGGGAACGTAGGGCTCTTGCAAGCGCTGTCCGTCGATGAACACCCTGCCGTCGACGAGCTCGATCGTGTCGCCGGGAAGCCCGATGACCCGTTTGATGAGGTCGTCGGTGTCGCTCGGTGCACCAGGGGGTCGGGTGAAGACCACCAGATCGCCGCGGTTGACGTCGTGGAAGTCGTACGAGAGCTTGTTGACGAGGACCCGGTCGTTCACATGCAGGGTCGGCTCCATCGAACCCGATGGAATGTAGAACGCCTGGAGGAGGAACGTCTTCACCAAGAAGGCGACGACCAGCGCGACCACGATGACACCGATCCACTCCGCAACCGCGCGAGCGCGGTCCTTCGTCTCGTCGGCCTCGGCCGGGGATGTCGGGGCGGTCTCCGTGTCGTCCTGGGCCTCGAAATCGAAGACCGACGATGCCTCCGTGGTCGCCGTGGTCGCGACCGAGGCCCGGCGGGCGGCGGCGTCGCGCCGGGCGTCGGCCTCGTGATCGGGTGGGTTGTTGGGACCGGGTGGCCGAGTCGGTGCAACGCTCGGGTCGCTCCCGCGGCGTCGGGCCCGGCGGGCCTCCGATTGAGTGGTCGTGAGCGGCGGGGTCGGCTCACCGGCACGGGTCGCGGACCGGTCGGCCGGATCGCGCTCGGGGGGCTCGGGGGTGGGCCGCCGCGGCCGGTCGGGGGCCGACCCCTCGCGTGCCTGCGGCTGTCGCGGTGACGTCGAGACCTCGGTCGAATGGGACGATTCGCCTGCCGTTGGGCCCGCGTCCTGGTCGCCGGCGCTGACCTTGGCGGCATTCTCGACGGCGCGCGCCACGATGCGATCGACCCAGTCGGGATCGTCGAGAGAGCCCGGACCGTCGGGGGTTTCGGAGTCAGTCACGCGTGGGGCACGCTAGCCCAACATCGGTCACTTCCGACTCACCCCACGGTCATACCGTTCGAGCAGACGGGTGGCCGCGATACGAGCCAGGTCGGCCGGAATGCCGGCGCTGGCAGCCTCGATCGTCGCCGCCGGACCGAGCCGCAACAACAGCCGCTCCAGCCAGGGCACCGCAGTGACTGCCAGTTCGACGACCAGATCGTCTCCGTCCCTCTCCACCGACTCACACGGATAGTGCTCGGGAACCCACGCAGCGTCGGGAGAGAGCCGGAGGGTCACCCGAGCGTCGTCGTCGCGTGGCCGATAGACGGTCGGCACCGGTCGGCGGTCGGGGGGAACGAACGTGGTGCCGGTGGGATTCACCGCGTTCACTCGATCGACGCGGAACACGCGCTCGTCCTCGGCTTGGTGACAGTAGGCGAACAGGTACCACTGGCCCCCTTCGACGAAGAGGCGCAGCGGATCGACCACCCGCCGCGACCGCTCGTCGCGGCCGAATGCGTAGTAGTCGATCTCGACCTGGGTGTTCGTGGACTCGGCGGTGCGCAGCGAGTCGATGATGTCGGCCGGAGCCGCGCCGAGGCGTACGTCGATCGCCGCGCCGCCTTCGAGGCCGAGCGATCGAGCCAGCTTGGCGAGGCCGCGGGCGAGCGGACCGTCGGCTTCGGCCCCGGGCACGGCGAGCAGGCTCTGGCCCGCCGCGACCAGTGCCAGGGCCTGATCGGGGCTGAGCCGCAACGCCCGTTCGAAGTACTCGGCATACCGGATCCACACCTTGCCGTCGTCGACCATGACCTCGATGAGCTGATCGGGAGTGAACGGGTACAGGCCGACCATGAACACCACGTCCTGGAGGTCGGACAGCAGTCGCTCCTGGGGATAGTCGAATCGACGGGCGATCTCCTCGATGGAGGCACCGTCGCGTGCTGCCACCCACGGAACGATCGAGAGCAGACGTTCCAGGCGCTGACCGGCGCTGAGTCGCGATGCCGCGCTCATCGGCTGAGCTCGCGGAGCCAGGACACGACCATGTCGCGTAGCTCGGGTGGGTCGAGCACCTCACCGTGGTCGAGGAAGCTCAGGACGAAGGAGCGGAACGCGGCCTCGTCGCTCACTCCCATCTCGAGCACGAGTGAGCCGTCGTCGCGTCGTTCCGCGACGACCTCCTCGCCGAGCTCGTTCGCGACCCAGCCCGCCTGGTCGGCGTCGACGAGGACCCGCGCCCGTACCGGGTGGTCGTCGCCCAGCTCCCACGGTTGGCGCCACGTCGCCTGGCTGTCGACCGGTGGTGGCGCCGTGTCGCGGTCGTCGGTGGCGGGCTCGCCCTCGATGCGATCGAGACGGAAGTGGCGTTCGTCGTCGCGGAGACGGTCGAATCCGGTGAGATACCAGCGGCCCCGTTGGAAATCGAGCCTCCTCGGCTCGACCACCCGTTCATCGCCGCGATAGGTGAAGCGGACCAGGCGATGTTCGATCAGGGCGGTGAACAACGACGCGAGAGCCGGCGCGTTCGGCAGGGCGGCGAGATCGCCCGGCTCGCCGGGGTCGTCGACCACTCCCCCGAGCTTCCGCAGGGCCTCGGCGTGGCTCACACTGTCGAAGTGGACCGCTCGCGCCGCGAGGTGAAGCGCCGCCAGCTCGTCGGGATCGAGCCCAGGGTCACGCAGGTAGTACTCGTCCTTCGGAATGCGGTAACCGTCGACGATCGGGTCGGTTCCCGGCACCGCTTCGACCACGAGGGGGACACCCATTTCCCGCAGGTCGTCCTTGTCGCGCTCGAAGGCCCGCCGGAACGACGCCTTCTCGTCGGGGTAGCCGGGCACCCGCTCCCGCAGCTCGCGCGCGGTGAGTGGGCGTTCGGCGCTCAACAACGCGGCCGTCAGGTTCATCAGGCGCTCGAGCTTGCTCACCGGCTCACCAGGTCAGAGCGACTCGATCAGCTTGTCGACCCGTTCGTCGTAGGCCTTGAACGGGTCCTTGCACAAGACGGTGCGTTGGGCCTGATCGTTGAGCTTGAGGTGAACCCAGTCGACGGTGTAATCGCGGCGACGTTCCTTCGCCCGCTTGATGAACTCGCCGCGCAGACGTGCCCGTGTCGTCTCCGGCGGGTGTTCCATCGCCTTGGCGATGTCGGCGTCGTCGCAGATCCGTTCGACGAGGCCCCGGCGTTGCATCCGGTAGAACAAGCCGCGGTCCCGGTTCACGTCGTGGTACTGGAGGTCGACGAGCGCCACCCGGGCGTCGGACAGATCGAGGCCGTGGCGCTCGCGGAATGCCTGGATGAGCTTGTGCTTGATGACCCAGTCGATCTGGCTGTCGAGCCCGAACGGGTCGGTCTCGATGCCCTCGAGGCAGTGTTCCCACATGGTGAGCGCCTGTTTCTCGAGGACGCTCAGCTCGTGGCGCTGCGCGAACTTCTGGGCTCGTTCGAGGTATTCGGACTGGATCTCGAGCGCGCTGACCTCGCGGCCGTTCGCGAGCCGCACCCGTCGGCGGCAGGTGATGTCGTGGCTGATCTCACGAATGGCGCGGATCGGATTCTCGAGCGTCATGTCGCGCAGAACCACCGACGGCTCCTCGAGCATGCGCAGCAGCAGACTGGCGGCACCGACCTTCAGGAAACTCGTGTACTCGCTCATGTTGGAGTCCCCGACGATGACGTGTAGCCGGCGATAGCGCTCGGCGTCGGCGTGGGGCTCATCGCGGGTGTTGATGATCGGGCGAGATCGGGTGGTCGCGCTCGAGACGCCCTCCCAGATGTGCTCGGCCCGTTGGCTGATGCAGTACATCGCGCCCCGCGCGGTCTGCAGCACCTTGCCCGCACCCGCGTAGATCTGCCGGCTGACCAGGAACGGGATCAACACCTCGGCGTAGTTGGCGAAGTCGTCGCGCCGGCTCGTCATGTAGTTCTCGTGGCACCCGTAGGAGTTTCCGGCCGAGTCGGTGTTGTTCTTGAACAGGTAGATGTCGCCCTCGATGCCTTCTTCGAGCAACCGCTGTTCCGCGCTGGCGAGCAACTGCTCGAGGATGCGCTCGCCGGCCTTGTCGTGAGCGATCAGGTCGTAGATCGAGTCGCACTCGGGCGTGGCGTACTCGGGGTGGGATCCCACGTCGAGGTACAGTCGGGCTCCGTTGGCGAGAAAGACGTTGCTGCTTCGACCCCACGACACGACGCGGCGGAAGAGGTATCGCGCCACTTCGTCGGGACTGAGGCGCCGCTGGCCGCGCTGGGTGCACGTGACGCCATATTCGTTCTCGATGCCGAAGATGCGGCGTTGCATGATGCTGTCACGCTACCGGTGTCGCGCTCGC
>Ga0224508_10005189_pt1 | contig 10519 bp, 10 predicted proteins | sample SF_Jan12_sed_USG_4_FD_170157 | JGI IMG/M metagenome (GOLD analysis project Ga0224508, IMG submission 170157) | Sediment microbial communities from San Francisco Bay, California, United States - SF_Jan12_sed_USGS_21 | ecosystem: Environmental > Aquatic > Marine > Sediment | place: USA... | reverse complement strand
GGCAGTCGGGCCAACCCCATGGGCGTGGCCTACGGCGCGGCCAATGCCGGTCTCGAGAACCTCACCCGCACCCTCGCCCACGAGTGGGGGCCCGACATCCGTGTCGTGGCGCTCACGGTGGGCCAGATCCTCACCGACGACAACCGGGCCTTCTACGGCGACGACGAGTCGATCGACCGCATCGCCCAGGTGCTGGCCGCCCGGCGCTTGGGTGATCCCCAGGAGGTGGCCGACGTGGTGCTGTTCGCCGTGTCGGATTTGGCCCGATGGGTCACCGGCACTGCCATCGAGGTGCACGGCGGCGGCGAGGGCCCGGCCTACCTGCTGGCCAGCACCGGGGACGTGACCGGCTCGCCGAGGGGCTGATCGGGCCCGTCAGGTCGTGGCGAGGATCGCAGCCACGGTCGAGCCGTTGATGAGGGCGTGGGCCACGATCGCAGGGCCGAGGCGACGGAACTGTGCGGTCACCACCGCCAGGGCGATACCGAAGATGGCGATGCCGGCCACCAGGATCAGGTTCTCGGCCGCGGTCACGCCGGTGATCACGTGCACCAGGGCGAACGCCACCGTGCTCACGGCGATGCCCAGGCCGGTCGTCCATCGCTTCTCGGCCGCGCGGAACACAAGACCCCGGAAGAACAGCTCCTCGCTCAGCGGCGCACCGACCACCACCATCAACACGATGGGGATGATCCACAGACCCTGATCCGGCGCGTCGATGAAGTCGGCGTTGTCGACGGTGTCGACGTTGGCCCAGGCCGAGAGGGCCGTGATGACCACGTTGGTCACCACCAGTGCGGCGACGGCGGCACCCAGCCCGATGGCGAGGTCGATCCAGCGGAAGCGGAACCCGAACTCGCGGACCACCCCCTGCCCCTTGCGGCGGGCAACCCACACGACCCAGCCGATCATGGCCAACTGCTGGGCGAGGACCGACGACACCAGCACGGCGGGCTCGTCGGCCAACAGATCCGATGCGGTCTCGGTATCGGTTGCCTCGGGGATCCCCACGATCAGCACCGACAGCACACCCGCCACGCTGGCCACACCCAAGATGAACACTGCACCGAGCAGCACGTCGCCGAACCCCCAGCGCGACGGCGGCGGGGGTGGCGGCGGCAGCGACGACCACGACCGACCGTCGGGCGGCGGCACACTCGACACCGGCGGTCCGGAGGGAGGAGGCAGGTCGCGCCGCGTCGAAGGCGGAGGGAGGCTCGTGGCCATCTCCCCCCTTCGGCGGGGCTCGGGCGGGACTTGAGTCGGGATGCTCACGGGACCAGCCGAGTCTCGTACCCTCCCGGAGTGGCTTCCAGTCGCCCCCTGAGCGCCCGCGTCGACCGGTCGCCCCCCGAGGCGCTGTTCGTGGTCGCCGCCATCAGCCAGTACCTGGGCGCCTCGGTCGCGGTGGTCATGTTCGATCACATGGCGGCGCCCGGCGTGGCGTGGCTGCGGGTAGTGGGGGCTGCCGCGGTGCTCGTGGTGGCTCGGCGGTCGTGGCGCCGATCGTGGACCCGGCGCGAGCTGGCCACGGCCGGGGCGTTCGGCACCGTGCTCGCCCTGATGAACCTGTGCTTCTACATCGCCATAGCCGAGCTGCCGCTGGGCACCGTGGTGGCCATCGAGTTCCTGGGGCCGATCGCCGTGGCCGCCTTCGGGACCCGCACCGCCCGCAACGCGGCGGCGCTGGTGATCGCCGCCGCCGGTGTGCTGTTGCTGGCCCAGGTGCAGGCCGAGGGGAGCGGCCGCGGGATCTTCTTCGCCCTGCTGGCTGCGGTGTTCTGGGCGGGCTACATCGTGCTCGGTGATCGGGTGGCCAAGTCGGGTACTGCGGTCGACGGTTTGGGGGTCGGGATGGCCATCGGCGCGCTGGCCATCGCCCCCTTCGGCGTCCCCGACCTGGGTCCGGCGTTCGACCTGCCGTGGCTGCTGGTGGCGGGCCTGGCCGCCGGGGTGCTCTCCAACGCCATCCCCTATGCGCTCGACCAGGTGGTGCTGCAGCGCATCGAACGGGCCCGATTCGCGCTGCTCCTCGCACTGCTGCCCGCGACCGCGACGGTGGTCGGGCTGGTGGTGCTGGGCCAGGTCCCGTCGGTGGGCGAGCTGATGGGCATCGGGCTGGTGATCGGCGCGGTGGCCCTGCGATCGCGCGAACCGGTGCCGGCCCGGTGGCAGACTCCCGGACCATGACCGTGGCCTTCGACACGGACCACGACGTGGTCTACGGCGCCGTCGATCAGCTCTCCCCGCTGATCAGGCGGGTGACGGCGAACAACCCGTCGAAATTCACCTTCCGCGGTACCGGCACCTACATCGTCGGCACAGGCGACCACGTGGCAATCATCGACCCCGGGCCGCGCGACGACGATCACGTGGCGGCGCTGCTCGCCGCCGTCGAGGGCGAGCACGTCACGCATGTGCTGATCACCCACACCCACGGCGACCACTCCCCTGCCGCCGCTGCGGTCGTGGCCGCCACCGGCGCCACCACCTATGGATTCGGGCCTCATCCACCCGACGCGGTCAGCGAAGCCGACCAGGCCGCCCCCGACACCGACGACGAGCCCGTCGACCCAGAGGAGGCGGCCCGGCGGGCCGAGCAGGCCGAGCAGGAACGGCCTGACACCGACTTCGTGCCCGACGAGGTGGTGGGTGACGGCGACCGGATCAGCGGAGCGGGCTGGTCGATCGAGTGTGTGCACACCCCCGGCCACATCTCCAACCACCTCTGTTTCGCCCTCGCCGAGGAGTCGGCGCTGTTCAGCGGCGATCACGTGATGGGCTGGTCGACCACCATCATCCCCCCGCCCGACGGTGACATGGCCGCCTACCTCGGCAGTCTCCGGCTGGTCGCGCACCGTGCCGAGCGCGTCTACTACCCCACTCACGGTGCGGCCATCACCAACCCGGTGCCCTACGTCGAGTCGCTGCTCGCCCACCGCCTCGACCGCGAGCAGCAGATCCTCGATCACCTGAGCCTGGGACCCGCCACCATCCCCGACATGGTGGCTGCGTTGTACGCCGACGTACCCGAAGAGCTGCACCGGCCCGCCGCGCGGTCGGTGCGGGCCCACCTGGTGCAACTGGTGGCCGAAGACCGGATCGGCAGCGATGCGGGCGAGGCCACCGCTGACGCCACCTACAGCCGGCACTGAGCGAACTCGCGCCGCCCCGCCAAAACGAAGCGGCGCCGGCCCCGCACGAGCGAGACCGGCGCCGCATTCAGCGATACGGATGAATGGCGGGCGTCAGCCCTCCATCACCAGCCCGATGGTGCCGAGGTAGTCGGCGGCAACCGCAGCCGCATCCTCACCGTCGGAGACGCGTCGGTTGAGCTCGGTCATCGTCTCCTCGTCGAGCGGAGCGAGGATCGCCTCGACCAGCGCGTCCCAGTCGGCCTGGTTGGCCTGATAGAGCTCGTCGGGCATGGTCAGCGACAGGTTGTAGATGATGAACACGCCAGGGTCCTCGACCAGCGAGAGACCCAGGCTGGCGATGCGGCCGTCGGTGGTGAAGATCTCACCGAAGTCGCAGTTGCCATCGCCGGTCTCGGTGTAGATCACGCCCGTCTCGAGGATGTTGACCTGGCTCTCGGGCACCGTGTACCCGGTGGCTTCCTCGAACAGGATCAGCCCGTCGGGACGGTTCGGGAACTCGGTCTCGAGACACAAGACGGCATCAGGATTGGCGGCGAGATAGTCGGCCATGGCCTGCAGATCGAACTCGCCGTTCTCCTCGGCGAGGGCCGGACTGGCCGCGAAACCGTAGGTGTCGTTGAACGGCGAGCGGCCGATCCACTGAATGCCGTTGTCGGCCAGGTCCTTCTCGGCCACGTCTGCGGTGAGGGTCTCGGCGTCGAAGCTGGGCTCCTCCTGCTCGAGGTGCACGGTCCAGCCGGTTCCGTTGTACTCCCAGTACGTGTCGATCTCGCCCGCGAGCAGGGCTTCGCGGTTCACGACGGTTCCACCCAGGTTGACCTGGTTGTTGACCGTGGCACCGTACTCCTCGAGCGCCTGGACGAGGATCTCGCCCATCACGATCTGCTCGGTGAAGTCCTTGGAGCCCACCGTGATGTCGACCCCGCTGAAGTCGAAGGCAGCTGCTTCGCCACCGTCGGCCGTGTCTCCGCCGTCGTCTGCATCACCCGCTTCAGCGTCGTCGGCAGCGTCATCGCTGCCACCGTCGGCCTCGTCGGCAGCGTCATCGCTACCGCTGTCACCGTCGTCGTCGCTGCCACAGGCGGCAGCCAACAGGGTGAACGCGAACAACAGGGCAAGTAGACGCCAGAGATTGCGAGGCGTTTCCTTCATGATTCCTCCAGGGGATAGAAGCCAACTAGGCTACTCCGGCCCACCCCCGGTTGTGCATCGGTGCCGATCTGACCCACCGGTTCCGCTCGGTCAGAGGCCTCTGGGCCGCAGCACTTTCTCGACGATTGCGCCGATCCAATCCACGGTGAGTGCCAGCAGCGCAGTGAGCAACGTGCCGGTGTACAGCACGATCTCGCGGTCGAGCTTCAGGCCCGCGCTGATGGTGATGCCCAGGCCGCCGCCGCCGATGAGGAAGGCCAGGGTGGCCATGCCGACGTTGATGACGAGGGCGGTACGAACACCGGCCAGAATCACCGGCACGGCCAGGGGCAACTCGATCTTGGTGAGCACCTGGCGCTCGGTGAGACCCATGCCCCGACCAGCCTCCATGACCGACTGATCCACCTGATCGAGTCCGACGATGGTGTTGCGCAGCACCGGCAACACGGCGAAGAAGGCCAGGGCCCACACGGTGGTGTCCTGCCCGGAGCCCAGCCAGACGAAGAACAGCACGATGAGGCCGTACGCGGGCATGGCCTGGCCCGAGGTAGCCACCGCCAGGATCGGCCCGCTGTAGCGTCGGTAGTTGGGGCGGGTGAGAATCACGCCCAACGGGACAGCCGTGGCGATCACCAGAAGCGTGGACTTCCAGGTGATGCTGATCATCTCGAGCATCTGCTTCTTGATCTTCTGGTCCCAGTCGAGGGCCTCGGTGTCGAAGCTGAGCTTGTCGGCGCTGATGTTGTACCAATAGATGAAGAGCGCGAACAGGACCAGGAAGATGGGCGTCAGGATGAGGCCGAGGTTCGAGCGGGTGAATCGACGCCACGCGCTGCCTTCGGCCAGCTTCTGGGCATCGAGTCCGTCGGTGCCGTCGAGTGTGGCCTCGAACGCCATCAACTCACCTCGCGCAGCTGGTCGTAGTGCTCCTGGGCCTCGGTCTGCATCCGGTCGATCACATCGGTGAGCGTGAGGATGCCGACCACTCCCTGGAACGCACCCTTGCCGTCGACCACGCACACGTGCCCGCTGCTCGACAGCAGCATCTCCTCGAGGGCATCTCGCAGGGTGGCCTGGGGTTCGATGGTGACCTTGACCGGCAGACCGCGCTCGATGAGCGGCTTGTCGGTGCTGTCGAGGTAGGTCTCGTCGACCCAGCGAACCGGGCGATCGGCCTGGTCGAGCACCAGCAGCCACTGTTCGCTCGATTCGGCCAACGTGGTACGTGCCTCTGTGTGGCCCACGCCGGCCCGCACCACGGGGTAGTCGTCGAAGTCGACGTCACGGACTCGTTCGAAGTTGAGTCCCTTCAGCGTGGAGCCCGAACCGATGAAGTCGTCGACGAAGTCGTCGACCGGGTAGGCCAGGATGCGCTCCGGGGTGTCGAACTGGGCGATCCGGCTCTGGTCGCCCAGGATGGCGATGCGATCGCCCATCTTTATGGCCTCGTCGATGTCGTGGGTCACGAAGACGATGGTCTTCTTGAGCTCGGACTGGAGACGCAGGAACTCGTTCTGGAGCCGTTCACGGGTGATGGGATCGATGGCGCCGAAGGGCTCGTCCATCAACAAGACGGCCGGGTCGGCCCCCAGTGCCCGGGCCACGCCCACCCGCTGAGCCTGACCACCGGACAGTTCCTTGGGGTAGCGGTCGCGGAAGACGCCGGGCTCGAGGCCCACCATGTCGAGCAGCTCGTCGACCCGGCTGTTGATGTCGCTCTTGCTCCATCCCAACAACTTGGGAACGGTGGCGATGTTGGAGGCGATGGTCTGGTGCGGGAACAGGCCGATCTGCTGGATCACGTAGCCGATGCGGCGGCGCAGCTCGTCGGGATTCACCCCGGTGACGTCGTCACCATCGAAGATGATGCGGCCGCTGGTGGGCTCGATCATGCGGTTGATGAGGCGCAGGGTGGTGCTCTTCCCACAGCCCGACGGACCGACCAGGACCACGATCTCGCCCTCGGGGATGTCGAGCGTCAGTGAAGCCACCGCCGGTACATCGGTGCCCGGGTAGATCTTGCCCACCCCGTCGAGGTGGATCATCGTCTTCGGCGCGGAATCGTCGGTCATTACTTGAGCCCCTTGGGCGTGGTGAGTCTACGAAGCAGGCCGAAGCCCAAGTCGAGTAGTTGGGCCAGGATCAGGATGAAGACCACACCGGTCCAGGTGCGTTCGATGGCCGTGGGCAGGCCGTGACGGGTGAGTCCGTCCTGGACGAAGCGACCCAGCCCACCCCCGCCGACCAGCACGGCGATGGCGGCGATGCCCACGGTGAGCAGCGTGGCCACCCGAAGACCGGTGAGGATGACCGGCCAGGCCAGGGGCATCTCGATCTTGCGCAGGCGTTGAAAGGCCGACATTCCCATGCCCTTGGCCGACTCCACCACCGAGGGATCGACCTCGCTGAGCCCGGTGATGGTGTTGCGCATGATCGGCAGCTGGGCGTACATCGCCATGGCGATGATCGGGCCGCGGTCGCCGATGCCGATGAACGAGATGGGGATGAACACGGCGAACAGCGCGAACGACGGGATGGTCAGGAAGAACGCGGCGATGCCCAGGAACGGCCCCCGGAGGAAGTCGAATCGGTGGGCCACGATGCCGGCGCCGACGCCCACGATCGTGGCCCAGAACATCGAGGTGAGCACCAGCTGGGCGTGCTCGACGAGGCGGGTGCGGATCTCGTCTTCGCGATCGGCCGCGCGGATCCATTCGAACCAGTTGCCGATGCCGTCGGCCGCCCAGGTGAAGAGCAGCACGAGCAAGGCGATGGCCAGGGCGACGGCGATCACGGTGCTGATCGCCCCGAGGATCTTCTTCATCCGGCTCGGCCCGGCGTCAGCCGCAGGCAGGCGCCCATCGGCGATCATGGCCAGCTTGTTCCGGCCTTCGGCGAAGTTCACCGGGCCGGTGAGACCCATGATCAACCCGGTGACGATCACGATGAGACCACCCAGATTGCCGCCGACGGCGAAGCCGACGACGACGGCGCCAACCACCAGCACGGCACCGACGATGAGTGGTCGGTACGACAGCGTTCCCGCGTTCTCGTTGATGGCCGGAGGGGTCGCGGCGGCCTGTTGGGAGTCGTTGCTCACGGGCCCGCATCGTAGGCACCACCTTCCCAGCGTCACCAATGACACTTCTCCTCGTGCCCAGATTTCGGCCCCCTTGCTGCTCGGGACCGCACGGTGCACCGGCCACCGTGTCCTGGCCGAGGAGTCAGTACGGTGGAGCTGTGATCTTCGACGAGGACGACGAGGCGGAGGACGAGCAGACCCCTCCCCCGCCCAAGCCCCGGGCCGGGCCGGGCGCGTCGGTGATCGCGGCGGCCATGTTGGGCCTGGGCGAGGTGCTCGAACCCGAGAAGACCAAGGTCGACATCGAAGAGGTGGCCGAGGCCGACGATCAGGACGACCTGCTCATCGACCTCCACTTCGGCGACCTGCCGCCCCTCAGCGAGAACTGAGCCGGCCGACCAGAAATCCTGCGGAAAGGGTTGCAGACCCACTGCGCCGGCACTAGTATCGAACATACGTTCGCTGCACAGGTTCCGCAGCACCCTCGTCACCGGCGGGTGACCTCCCACAGAATCCATGTGTGTGCCCGGCCCGGCGCTCTGTCGACCGGCGGCCACGCGCATCGACGTCGAGAGGAGGCCACCGTGTCGGCAGCGAGCAACCCCACCATCGATCGGCTCGACGCGGCGGTGGCGGCGCTGCGCGACGACGTGGCCGACACCCACGATCCGGCGGCCCTCGTCGACGCGCTGGTACCCATCGAGCGCCGGCTGCAGAGCATCCGAGCCGACCTGGCTCGTCGTGCGGCCGAGCTCGACGTTCACCAGCGCACCGGTGACCGCGACCCGGCCTCGTGGCTGGCCCGCGCGTCGGGCACGTCCAAACGGCGGGCCGGCGAGGAGCTCGAGACGGCGCGCCGCCTCCAAGGTCTGCCGGTACTGCGCGAAGCAGCCGAGTCGGGCGAGCTCTCACCCGAGCAGACGGCACTGGTCGCCCGAGCCGGCGAGGCCGACCCGGCGCGGCAGCGCCAGCTGCTGGGCGCCGCCCGACGCGAAGATCTGGGCGGCCTGCGCAAGGAGGCCGACCGCATCATCGCCGCCGCCGACGACGATCAGGCCGCCCGCCACGCTCGCATCCACCGCGACCGATCGATTCGCTTCTGGCGCGATGTCGACGGCACCGCCTGCCTGCAGGCCCGCACCACCCCCGAGCAGATGGCCGTCATCAAGTCACGACTGATGAAGGAGGCCGACGCGGTGTTCGACGCCGCTCGGCGCGACGACCGCCGCGAGCCCTACGAGGCCTACTTGATCGACGCCCTGGCCAACCAGTGCACGGGCTCCAACCACACCACGGTGCCCCCCAAGCGCGACCTGCTCATCCACATCGACCTGCAGGCGCTGTTGCGGGGCCGCACAGTGTCGGGCGAACGCTGCGAGATCGTGGGCGTCGGCCCGGTGCCGGTCGAGGTGGCCGCCGACCTCGACGCCAACCCGTTCATCAAGGCCGTCATTCGTGACGGCCTCGACATTCGCACCGTCGCTCATTTCGGCCGCCACGTCCCCGCCGAACTGCGCACGGCACTCGAGGCTCGGGCCAGCCAGTGTGAAGTGCCCGGATGCGCCCACGAGGGCCGACTCGAGTTCGATCACGCCAAGGTCGACTTCGCCGCCGGCGGACCCCACGCACTGTGGAACGACGACGTGTTGTGCGACCACCACCACGACCTCAAGACCAACGAGGGCTACCGCCTCGATGGGCCGCCGGGCCGGCGCCGATGGCTCGGTCCCGCCGGCCAGATCGTGAGCGCCGACGAATGACCGGCACCGCGCTCGGTCAGCTCAGGAGCAGCCGGGTTCCGCTAGCCGAGCACCGCATCGCGAAAGGTGCGCAGCTCACGTTCGATGTAGGGCCCCGTCGGCGTGTACAGCAGCTCGGTGCTGCCGGCCTCGATCGATGCTCGGGCCTGGGCTTTCACCTCGTCGGGGGTGCCGATCCAGCCCATACCCGAGCCGAACATCGAGCCTTCAACATCGAGCAGGGGCCGGTCGCGATCGGTCACGTGCGAGCAGTGCCCCTCGTGCACGGCCAGGTGGCGCTCGCCCTCGGGTCGTTCGGCCTCGATAGCGGCCCGCCATTCGGCGCCTCCGGGCAGACCGTCCACCACCGTGGGGTCACCGCCGTGCCACATGTGGTGGTACATCACCGTGAACCACGGGCCCGCCGCTTCCCGCACCCGAGCACTCGACAGATCCTCACCGTCGTCGAGCACGGTGCCGTTCACCATGTGGATGCTCCAGTCGAAGCCTTCGACGGCGCCGATCGACATCACCCCGGCGGCGCCGATGTCGGCCGCAACCCCTTGACCCTTGGGCCCGAACGCGCTCACCACGATCGGCACGTCGATGGGCCGGGGCACGGCCAGCCCCGGGTAGTGGATCATCTGGCAGGGTTTCCCGTCGATCTCCACCACCTCGCCGGCCAGCAGGGCGGTGAGCTGGCGCAGGTAGGTCTCCATGTAGGCCCACGTGAGCGGCCGCTGGTCCATCACCAGCCGTCCCGTGAATCCGGTGCCGAACCCGGCCACGAACCGCCCCGGCGCCATCCGGTCGATGGTGGCGATGGCTGCGGCCTGGGTCATGGGGTGGCGCAGATGGGGAATGAGCACTGCCGTTCCCAGCCCCACCGTGCTGGTGGCCTGGGCGGCCAGGGCCAGGTGCACGTAGATGTCCTCGTACAGCGCCGGCGAGTCGTACAACCAGATCCGGTCGTAGCCCAGGCCCTCGGCCATCCGAGCGTGCTCGGCCGTCTCCGGCCCCGAGAAGATCCCACACGACAGCTGCATCTGCGCTCCCTCAAGGTCCGCGTCGAGCTGGGATGGTAGGGACCGTCACCAGCGTTGACGAACTCGTCCCCCACCGAGGAGCACCGATGCAGAAGATGACCGACGACGAGGTGCGCAGCTTCATGCGCACCGGCAGCCGCACCGGCAAGCTGGCCACCGTTCGAGCCGACGGCCGACCCCACATCGCACCGGTGTGGTTCGACTTCGACGACACCACCGGCGAGGCCGTGTTCGTCACCGGCATCGGCTCGGTCAAGGGCCGCAACATGGCCCGCGATCCGCGGGTGTCGATCTGCGTCGACGAGATGAAGTTCCCGTTCTCGTTCGCCCGCCTCGACGGCG
>Ga0224508_10005188_pt1 | contig 10520 bp, 8 predicted proteins | sample SF_Jan12_sed_USG_4_FD_170157 | JGI IMG/M metagenome (GOLD analysis project Ga0224508, IMG submission 170157) | Sediment microbial communities from San Francisco Bay, California, United States - SF_Jan12_sed_USGS_21 | ecosystem: Environmental > Aquatic > Marine > Sediment | place: USA: California... | reverse complement strand
ACGTACCCGGCGCCGACGTCCATCTCACCATGCGTCAGCGTGGGGCCGTCTTCGACCACCAGCACGCGTTTGCCCTTGACGAGAGATTCGTCTTCGACGCTCAATTCACTGTCGGCGCGGACGATCGCGGCACCCGGATTGAGGGTCGCGGTGTTCGTCTCCACGGTTTGAATCTGCTCGTCGCTCGCGGAATCGCATTTGTTGATTACGACCACATCGGCCATCGTGAGGTTCGTCTCGCCGGCCCAGTATTTCAACTCGTGACCGGCGCGGAGGGGATCGGCAACGACCAGGGTCATGTCGCTGGCGTAAAAGCTGGGGTCGTTATTCCCGCCGTCCCAGACGATCACATCCGCTTCCTTTTCCGCCTGCCGTAGGATCGCCTCGTAATCCACGCCGGCATAGATCACGTTTCCGGCGGCCACGTGAGGCTCATACTCCTCCATCTCCTCAATCGTGCACTCGTGCTCTTTGAGATCGGCGACGGTGGCGAAGCGTTGCACGGCTTGCTTGGCCAGGTCGCCGTAGGGCATCGGATGACGGATGCTGACGACGCTCTTGATTCCGAGGTCGCCTCTCAGAATCTCCACCACGCGGCGAGTCGTCTGGCTCTTGCCGCAACCGGTCCGAACTGCAAGCACGCTGATCACAGGCTTGGAACTCTTGACGTGCCCCTTCGACGGGGCCAACAACTTGAAGTCCGCCCCGGCGCTGAGCACCCGGTTACCGATCTGCATGAGTCCGACGTAGTGGATATCGGAATAACTAAAGACGCACTCGTCGACCTTCAACTCGCGGATGAGCCGTTCGAGTTGCTCCATCGGTTCGATCGAAATCCCCTGCGGATACAACTTCCCGGCGAGAACGGCCGGGTAGCGGCGGTCGTCGATTTCCGGAATCTGCGTTGCCGTGAAAGCCACGACCTCGGTTTCGGCGTCGTCGCGATAAGCCGTGTTGAAATTGTGGAAGTCGCGGCCGGCGGCGCCAATGATCAAAACACGTTTGCGGTTCATGGGGCTCCCAAGAAAAGGCTGTTCGACCTCGGCGGTCAGCCGCCGAGTCGAGCGTTGTACTCCTTGCGAAGTTGTTCGTCCTTGCTGATCTCCAGCATCATCTCCTCGAACTCCTCGGCGGTCACGCCGTGACGCTCCAGGATCTGTTCGGTGGCATCCGGATCAGCCTCGATCTCGAGCGCGATCGTCGCGGCTCGTTCGACCAAACTCGCTTCCCCGGAGGCCTCGGCTGCGGGCTCGTAGGCCTGACCGGTTTCCTCTCCGCCACCGCAACGAGGCATCGCCACAAGCGTCAACGCCAGCAGGCTCAGCACAATCCAGCGTTTGTGAAGCGCTTTCATCCTTCGCTCCTATCGCCTTTGTTTGCTTTGCCTTTGCCCTTGCCTTTCTCGAGTTTGTCCTTGCCTCTTTCGAGTTGTTCCTCGGCGTCGCGGATCTTGCCCTGCTCTTTCTTTTCCCGGGTCCGTCCCGCGTGCTCGCGATCTCCATCGTCGTCATCGTGGCCCGTTTCGCGGTCCCGATCGACGTCGTCATGGTGCTCGTACTCGTCATCGTCCCCGTAGCCCTTCGGTTTTTTGTTCTTCTTGGGCTTCTTCATCCCGCGAGCGTACTGCTCGGCGTGGATCGCTTCGGCCAAATCGCGTCCGCGAAGCCCACTGGCTTTCATCTGCTGCACGGCGGCGCCAAAATTATTCGGGTCACCGCCCTGGCGGATGGCCTCGTTCTCGACATCGAGGATTTCTCCCACTTCACCGGCCGGCACGTCGCGCTCGCGCGCGGAATCCAGGACATCACGCACCTTGTCCTCGGGAACGCCGGCATCCCGGGACTCCTGGACGACTTCCGGCAACCGAATCGCGCGCCGGATTCGCTCGCGGATTCGCTCGCGTGCCGTGGCTTCGGTCCGATCCGTCTTCGGATCGTCGGTTTTCGGTTCCTGCGCCTGAATTGATGGGGCGGAGAGGGCACCGAACAGCATCGCTGCAGCCGCGCTCAAAATTAGCCTTTTAAACATCGCTCACCTCCAAATTTCTTGTGGGCGTAGCATAACCCGGACTCGCGGTGGTCGCCCAGGGACGATCGGGAGCAACTCAGATCTTCAGCCCGCAGCGTGAACAGGTCAGATCGATCGCGTCCACGACTCCGGGTTTCGTGACCCAATCGTGATCGGGTGTCTCGGACGCCTTTTCGCACCGTGTGCAGCTTTTGAGCTGGAAACAGGGCCGCTCGCGTTCGACATCGGCCCACTCGTGGGCAGCGCTTTCTTCCGACCCACATCTGCGGCAAATCCCGCAGTCGTCCAGATCGCAACCGGAAAGTTTGCAGCGTAGGGAAGCCATTCCAGTCAGGCCGGACCAGGCGCCGGGGTTCCCATTTTGCGCATGCGAATCTCGCGACCCTCGTCGGCGTAGCGAACCTCGTCCATCAGTTCATTAATCAGGAACACACCGCGACCCGAACTCCTCAACTTGTTGTCGGCGCTCATCGGATCCGGCACCGTTGAGACATCGAATCCGCTTCCCGGATCGCGAATGACGATCAGCACCTCTCCGGAGTCGTCGCAGGTCACGCAGCATTGCACGCTCTTGGTGGGATCGAGTTTGCACCCGTGCCGGATCGCGTTGGCCAACGCTTCACGCAGTGCCGTCTCGATTTCAAACTGGTTCTCACCGGCCCAGTCGTTCTGACTGAGCACATGCATCACACCCTCCGTAACCGTGTCGATGTGGGAGGTCTCGGCTTGAACCGTCATGTCGAATTTGCAGGCCGAGCAAAGCGGGAGCATTCCGCTGAGCTTCTGGACGTTCTTCAGAGATTCCTGCAGTTCCTCGACCAGCTTCTGCTGCTTATCCTCAGCGGCCTCGCGTTTTTCGAGCGCGTGTTTCAATTCGATCAAGTTGCGACGCAGTTCGAGTTGGGCGACGGCCTGGTCGCGCAGTGCTTCCAACGCTTGCAGCTGCTCCCCAGACAGCGTTCGTGGCTCTCGATCGATCACGCAGAGCGTTCCCAACGCATACCCGTCGGGTGTGATCAAGGGAGCCCCCGCATAAAAACGGATGCGCGGTTCGGCAACCACGAACGGATTGTCACGAAAGCGTTCATCTTCCAGGGTGTCGGGGATGACGAAGAGGTCCGGCTGCCGGATCGCGTGACTGCAGAAGGCGATGTCCCGCGGAGTCTGGGTGGCCTCGAGCCCTCTGCAGGTCTTGAACCATTGGCGATCCTCGTCGACCAGGGTGAGTAACGCGATCGGCGTCCGGCAAATAAACGAGGCCAGCAGACTCAGATCGTCGAACTGCCGCTCGGGGTCGGTGTCGAGGATTCGGTAGCTTCGGAGTGCCGCCAAGCGCCGGGTTTCGTTGCTGTCCACCGCCACCTCCTTACCCGAACGCCTACCCGTCACCGTCTTTTCTACGGATGATCACCTCGGGATCGACTTCCCCGATCTCTACTTCGTTTTTCTCGACCCAGACCCTATAGGTCCAGGTTCCGACCTTAGGATTTCTACCGCTGTTGGCGATCGTTTTCGGAAACTCGATCTTTCGATGACGATTCGGCAGGAGATCGTCGCTTCCCGCCTTACCTTCGAAGAAGACGATCATGCCATCGGTGGCTCCTTCGACCTCCCAGCAAACGCGGCCGGGGGCACCTTCTTCGGGTTTGTCATAAATAATGACACTGTCCGGAATCACGGTGACCCTATCCTCTAAGGGGAGGGTTTCGTCGACGGTGACCGTGACTTTCACGCTGTTGTCGCAACTACGTCCAGCTGCCAAAGCCGGTGAAGCAACCAACGCAACGGCGAGCGGAAACATCCAAAGAACGATTCCAAGATTCTTCATCCGAGTCCTCCCTCGCCGCCCAGGATCATACACCCTGCCCGGCTGAACTCCCTCTCCACCCCCAAACGTAGTAAGGGATCTCTTCGAGGGGGAGGTTGGCCAGCAGATCGAGGATCGAGACCCCGTGCTCGAATGGATCCGCCAGCTGGGCGTACGTCGGGTAACCACCGTAATCCTTATAGATCGTCCGGATGTCGTTGTCGGCAAACAGCCCCTCGCTCCCCGAAAGATAATCCCGCCCGGCAGGACCCGAGATGTACTCGGTCGCCCCGACGTGTTTCAGCAGGGCGATCAGGCGCGTCACACGGTCCCCTTCCAACGAGAAATTCCGTGAATCCTCGAAGCGCGTCTCAATCCCCAACATCCGCGAAATCGTCTCGATCAGGTGGCGGTTCAGCTCAACCAGGTGCTTCCATTCCCGTTGCTGATACACGTCGACCAGCAGCGGCTCGAGCTGACCGAAGCACGGAGCGGACGCGTATCCGTAATAGAGAGACTTGTAGTGGGCCGTTCGCCAGTCCGTCGCCGGAAGTTCCACCTCGCTGATGCGTTGTTTCACCGCGCGCTTCGCGATCGGGATGGAGAGCCATTGGAGACCGTTCTTCGGATAGATCCGGTTCCGATTGCGCCAGTCGTTCTTGGTGTACTGGACCTCATCGTAGTAAACGAACAGATCGGCGTCGTGGATCAGGTCAAAGTAACCCTTCCACGGAATGTAGTTGGATTGCAGAACGACGACTCGCACATGCTTAGGGTACAACACGGCCGGAGTTCGGCTTGACCACGACTCCTGCCACTCCTAAAATGCCGCGCGCATGAGAATGTCATTCGGGCGTCGGTGGATTCGCGTCGCGGTAGCTCTGATCGCGATCACGACGGCCGCCTCTTGCGGCGGCGAGGAAACCCCTCCCAACGTCATCCTGATCGTCGTCGACACGCTGCGCGCCGATCATTTGGGCTGTTACGGATACGTCCGTGACACGTCGCCACGACTCGACCTCTTCGCCCGAGACTCCACGCTGTACACACGCGCCATGGCCAGCTCTCCGTGGACCGTGCCTTCGCATGCCTCGATGTTTACGGGGCTCAACCCATTCGAACACGGGGCGCATACGTGCATGCGCGACAGCGTGGAGGAATGCGTTTTCCCTCTTGCCGAGCGGCATACGACGCTGGCGGAGGTCTTGCGCGACCGCGGTTACCAGACCACGGCGTTCGTCGCGAACTCCGGGTACCTGAGGCCGCTCTACCGACTCGACCAGGGATTCGATCAATGGAAGATCGCACGGGTGAGCGGATCGCTCGTCACCTCGACGGCCATGAACTGGCTTCGCGAGGAGCGCGGCGGGCCGTTTTTCATGTTCCTGAACTACATGGATACGCATCGGATCTACAACACCTCTCCGCGACCCGGTCTGCTCGAAAGGCCCGCGGTTCAGGACCGTGGGGAACTGCTCAACCAACTAATCGCGAAGGTTCTACCCGGCCGTGGTGGCGTCCCGCCTCAACTCGTGCGGCAGGTTGTCGACCAGTACGACACGGCGGTCGCCAACACCGACGAGGCGCTGGGCACACTGTTCGACGGCTTGAAGGAGCTGGACCTCCTCACGAACACCATCGTCGTGGTCACCTCGGATCACGGCGAATACCTCGGCGAACACCACCTCGTCGAGCATTCCAAGGATGTCTATCAGCAGGCCCAATGGATCCCGCTGGTCGTCCGTGCACCCGGCCAAACCCGCGGCGAGCGACTCGACACGATGGCGTCGTCGGCGGATCTGCCACACTTGATCCTCAAGGAGTTCCCCGCATCCGTGCGCCGGGAACTGTTACCGTTGTTTCCAAACGCCCCCGGGAACCACCTCGTGATCAGCGAGAATTACTACACCCGGGCCAAGGATCTGTATGACAAACGCTGGGGTCACCGTTTCAACCGGGTACGGACGGCGGCATACGACTGGCCGCACAAGTACATTCGTTCCAGTGACGGACACCACGAACTGTACGACCTTGCCGGCGATCCACTGGAGGCGATCAACCTCTACTCCGAGGGCGATCCCATCGCTACACGACTGTCCGCAACACTGGCGCGGTTTCAGACCGAGCGGCTGGCAGAGATCGAAGGTAGTTCGGAATCTCCCGCCGAAATGAACCAGGAGCTACGCGAGCAGCTACGCTCGCTGGGGTACGTGGACTAACGCCGTCGCTGACGCGAAACGTCCCACGAGGTGACTCTTTTTCTCAACGCAGGGTCTCAGAAAACGACACGCGAGGGGAGGTGTCGCGTTTCGAGTCACGGCAGCGCAGGGATTTGGAAAGGAATCTCTACTCCGGGACGCTTCCTCACCTGGAACACGGATTGCTACTTGTTCCGATCAGGGAGGCTCGAATGCTGAACGATCGAATCAAGGCAATTCTGCTGGCCGGCTGCGGGATCATCTTGACACTGTGCGGGACGACCCTACTCGTCTAGTGGCCGCTCCTTGACGGGAGTGTCGTCGGCAACCGCGTCCGAGGGATAGAGAACCACTCGTTCCCCGCCGTCGAGACCGGAACGCACCTCCGCCGTCAACCCGTTGCGCCAACCGATCTCGATCGGTGTGCGCCGGGCGTGCCCTCCGGACACCGTGAATACGGCCCAGCCGGATCCCGACCGGAACAAACTGCTGGTGGGCACCCTCAAGACCTCCTGGGCCTCCCAGATCACGACCCGAGCATCGACGCGGTAACCATCGCCGAGAGCGACCCAGGCTTCCCGGGCGTCCTCGAAGTCGATCACGACGTTGACCCGCTGTTCTTCCACGCCAAGCGCCGAGATCTTGGTGAAGCCGGACGGTTCGACGCGGCGAACGACCGCGCTCAGCGGCCGGTCCCCGCCCCAGCGTTCGATCAGGACAGTGGCGCCCGGCCGAATTTTGACAGCGTCCTCGGACAGGAAGTCGGCGACGATTTCGAGTCGCGACGGGTCCGCCACCTCGATCAGAGGTTCTCCGGCGCCGACCACCGCGGAGCTCTCCCGTAATCGGCGCAACACGACACCCTCGACCGGTGAACGGATGGTGATCGGTTTCTGCCCGGCGCCGGCGTCGGCGTCGCGCACCAGTGTGGCGCGCGCCTGCGCGAGATTGTGTTCGGCGGTGCGCACCGCGAACTCCGCGGCGGTCCGGGCTTCGCGCCCAGTGTCGACCTGTAACTGCAGGGTGTCGCGCATTTCTTGCGAGACGATCTGATCCTCGGCCAGGCGGTTGATCCGTTCAAACTCCGACTCGGCGTAGCGGAACTCCGCCTGGGCCCGCGCCAGACCGGCTCGGGCGAGCCCGAGATCGGCGTCCGCGGCTTCGACGCGGGCCTCCGCTTCGGCCCGCGTTCTGGCGTCGAGCAGCAACGGGGGTGCCGGCTGGAGCGTCGCCAGGACGGTGTCGTCCGCGAGCACCGGATCCCCGGGCTCGAGTTCGATGCGTAACACGCGACCGGACACCGGTGCCGAGATCACGTAACGATCGCGTACGCGGGTTTCGCCTTCCTCATCGAGCGTCACCCGCATCGGTCCGCGATCGGCCGTGGCCACGTCAACCTCGACCGGGTCGGGGCGCAACGCCGCCACGACCAGAGCGACCACGGCGAGGGCCGGCACGATCCACATCCAACGCCGTTTCCCGTTCTTCCGCTTGCCCGCTGTCTCGGCCATCGCTCTACTCCTTGATCTTGAGTACCGCCACGAGGTTCAGATCACGCAGTCGCCGTTGCACCACCAGACTCGAGCAGGTCGCCGCCAGCAGGACCACCAACGCCGAGACGGCGTACGTGCGCGTCGAGATGACAAGCGGGAACCGGTACAATTCGGTATCGAAGGAAGCGACCATGAATCCGGCGAAACCGTACCCCATGAGTAACCCCAGCGGAATCGCGAGCACGGTGAGTACACCCAGTTCGCCAAGCAGGATCGACGAGATCTCGGCGCGCGTGAAGCCCAGTACTCGCAGGCTGGCCAGTTCGTGCTGGCGTTCGGAGAGCGCGATTCGCGCCACGTTGTAGACCACGCCCACGGTGATGATCGTTGCGAACAGGATGTTGAAGAAGATGAATACACCCATCATCTCGTCCATCTGCTTGCGGAACTCCGCCACCGCCGCCGACTTCAGCGCGACACCGGCCACCGCGGGGATCAACTTGATCCGCGTGTATAGCTCCTCGACATGCCGCGGATCCAGCCGTAGGTAAGCACCGCTGACGTTGGGCCCCTCACGCATCAAACGCCGCAACGCGTCGAGTTGCATGTAAGCCGAAGTGCCCATGTACTCGTCGACGAGCGCCGTCACGACAGCTTGTCTCACCGGTCGCGTCCCCTCCAACACCTCCAGCGTCACCGTTGAACCGCGCTGAACGTGCAGCGTCTCCGCCAGCTTGCTCGACAACACGAGTCCCTCCGCGGGGAGTTCCTGCGGCCGGTACGACGTATTCACGACGCGTTGCAGGCGGGGCTCGGCGACAATCCCCACGATCGCCGTTTGCCGCGAGCGATGACCCGCGCGCAACCGCACCGCCAGCGTGCGCGCCGGCGCCGTGTCGAGCACACCGGGGAGTCGCGCGATTTCGTGGAAGGCGCTGGACGAGCGTGGCTGCACGAAACTCACCGTCAGGTCCTGGCGCTGGATGTGGTTGAACTGAAGATCCATCAACACATCAATCGAATCGAGAAAGAAAAATCCGATGATCAATAGCCCCGCCGAGAAACCAATCCCGATCACCGACGCCAGTGTGCGTAGCGGGCTGCGCTGGAGATTGCGCAGGACAATGCGGGCGGGTTGCGACAGAAAACGCTTCAGGCCCAGGCGCTCGATCCAGGTCGTACGGTACGCGGCAGGCGGTTCCGGACGCATGGCCTCGGCCGGGGGCAGGCGCACTGCCTGTCGCACGGCGCCGAGAGCGCCGACGAGCGCCGCCGCCAGGCCGAATGCGATCGCCCCGAGCACAACCTCGAGAGTAAGCTGGTAGTCCAGGAACGGGAAACGGAAGTAGTCGTTGTACATCCCGATCATGGCGCGGCCCATCGCGCGACCGCCCCAGATACCGAAGACCCCGCCGAGGACGCTGATCAACAGGCTCCATTGCGTGTAGTGCCAGCCGACCTCGAAGTTGGAGTAGCCCAGCGCCTTGAGCGCGGCGATTTGCTCACGCTGGACCGTGATGATCCTCCGTAGCACGACGTTGAGCAGGAACGCCGCGACGGAGAGGAAGATCACGGGTACGAACATGCCGAAGCCCCGCAGCTGGCGTAACTCGCTATCGAGATACCAGTTCGACACCTGCAGCGAGCGCGGGATTGCGCCCAGGCCCCCGTAAGGCTCGATCAGCCGGTCGAGTTGAGCCATCGCGTCGTCCGGTGTCGTGCCCGGCACCAACTGCAGCGCGACGTCGTTGAACCCGCCCTGCATGTCGAACGCCGTCGCAAGTTCCCGCCGAGCCATCCAGAGCACGCCGAAACGTGCGTCGTCGGGCATCAGGTCTCCAGGGCGGATGGCGTAAACGTACTCCGGTGAGAGTGCGATTCCGACGACCTCCAGTTTCCGCTTCCGGCCGTTGATCACCGCTTCGAGCGCCCCTCCGGGGTCGAGGCTGTGCGCCAGCGCGAAACCCTCGCTGACCAGCACCTCATTGGCCCGATCCGGTTCGGGAAGCCGACCCCGCAACAGGGCCGCATGGTTGAGCGCCGTCGTCTTCCCCGGGTCGATCGAGATCAACCGTCCGGAGACCGGCTCGGTCATGCCCTCGACGTCGAGCAGGACATCGGCGACGACCCGTGTGTCGACACGCGAGACGCCCGGGATGGCGCCGATACGGCGCGTCAAGTGATTCGGCGCGCGTTCGAGACCGGCGAACACATCGGCAAAGTGATTGCGCTCGTAGAAAGTCTGTTGCGTGCGTCGTAACGAATCGAACGTCGACGAATAAGCGATGAACATGGCCACACCGACGGTGATCACGAGAGCGATCGCCAGTACCTGGCCCTTCATCTGCCAGAGGTTGCGGACGACTTTGAGTTGGATGGCTCTCAACGCGGTCTCTCCGGTCCTACCAGTGAAGGTCGTGAGGCCTCAGCCTGACCTCGGGAGTTTCTACGCTGGCGATCAACCCGTCCGCGAGACGAACCACGCGGTCGGCCATGCTTGAAATCGCGGCGTTGTGCGTGATCACCGCGGTGGTCGTCCCCAGCTCCCGGTTGACGCGTTCGATCGCCTCGAGCACCAGGACGCCGGTGGAAATGTCCAGGGCGCCGGTAGGCTCGTCGCACAGCAGCACGTCCGGCCGCTTCGCGATCGCTCGGGCGATCGCGACACGTTGTTGTTCACCGCCTGAAAGCTGCGACGGGAAATGGTCCATCCGATTACCCAGGTCGACGATCCCGAGCGCCTCCTCGGGCGCCATCGGGTCCTCGGCGATCTCGGTCACGAGGGCAACGTTCTCGCGAGTCGTGAGCGAGGGGATCAAATTGTAGAATTGGAACACGAAGCCGACGTGATGGCGGCGGTAACGCGTCAATTCGGCTTCGCTCGCCGCGGTAAGTTCGCCCCCGCGGTAGAGCACCTTGCCCGACGTGGGCGTGTCCAGCCCCCCGAGAATGTTCAGTAGAGTCGACTTCCCGCTTCCGGACGGACCGAGGAGC
>Ga0224508_10005187_pt1 | contig 10520 bp, 4 predicted proteins | sample SF_Jan12_sed_USG_4_FD_170157 | JGI IMG/M metagenome (GOLD analysis project Ga0224508, IMG submission 170157) | Sediment microbial communities from San Francisco Bay, California, United States - SF_Jan12_sed_USGS_21 | ecosystem: Environmental > Aquatic > Marine > Sediment | place: USA: California... | reverse complement strand
CGCCACCCTCTCCATTACTCAAGACAAGCAGTTTCGGATGCAGTTCCTAGGTTGAGCCCAGGGATTTCACAACCGACTTGCGAGTCCGCCTACACGCGCTTTACGCCCAGTAAATCCGAGCAACGTTTGCACCCTCTGTATTACCGCGGCTGCTGGCACAGAGTTAGCCGGTGCTTGCTAAGGAGGTACCGTCAAGGCGCACCCATTTCCTGATGCGCTGTTTCGTCTCTCCCCACAGTGCTTTACGACCCGAAGGCCTTCATCACACACGCGGCGTGGCTGGGTCAGGCTTGCGCCCATTGCCCAATATTCCTCACTGCTGCCTCCCGTAGGAGTCTGGCCCGTGTTCCAGTGCCAGTGTGGCTGATCATCCTCTCAGACCAGCTACCCGTCTTCGCCTTGGTAAGCCATTACCTTACCAACAAGCTGATGGGACGCAGGCTCGTCCTCTGGTGGTGCTTTGAGGCACCTTTAACCACTTTCACCGTAGTGAGCGTGGTCTTACGCGGTATTAGCATTCCTTTCGGAATGTTGTCCCCCGCCAGAGGGTGGATTACCTACGCGTTCCTCACCCGTGCGCCACTTTAATAACTCCCGAAGGAGCGTTCTCGTTCGACTTGCATGTGTTAGGCCCGCCGCTAACGTTCGCTCTGAGCCAGGATCAAACTCTCCAGTTGAACTGTTGAGCTGGTTATCCTGCTGAGTTCTGGCGCTCCCGCCAGACGCTCAAGAGCATCACATTTGATTATTGCGTGTTGCTCTCGGATGCGGCCTCCAATCGAAATTGGGACCGCTTTTTTGAATTGACCCTAGTCGTACGTTTTGTTGCACGACTCGGGACCCGAGTACGTAACTATTGATTCCGATTCAGTTTTCAAAGATCGATCGGCGGAATGCCCGCAGACCCCCTGCAAAGGGACGCCGAAGTTAGCGCGGAACCGGGGTCGGTCAAGCGGGAATGTCCACTTTCCTGGTCCCCTGCTAACAAACTGAAATCAAAGCGTTTTGTCCGCATAAATCCGGCCAATTTCTCGGATTTGACCCCAGCATCTGGTCAAAGAGGGTTTCGATCCCGATCGATCGCGACCAGAAGATGCCCGTCGACGTCGTCGGTGGCGGGGTCGGCGATCCAGGGGCTGAGGCATTCCCGATCGAGCACGCAGGCGTCGGTGAGCGTTTCTAGGAACGCCACGAGGTCTTCGACGTCTTGGTCGGTGAGCTCGATCGGCGCTCGGAGCGACTCGATCCCTCTGCCCGAAACTTCGAGGAAGTCGAGCATCTCTTGTGTGTTGCGGTCGAAGTCTTCGGACGCGGCGAAAGCCACGGTCGACGGATCGAAGCTGTTGATGGCGCCCAGCGGATCCAAATGATGGCGCACGACGTCGGCGAGATTGTCGTAGGTGCCTGCGTGCAGGTACGGGCCGGTCGCCGAAACGTTCAAGAGCGACGGCGTACGAAAGGAGAAGCGGTAGTTGCGGTCGTCGTTTTCGCGTGCGCGCCCGTGGTCGTTCGTGCCCAAAAAGCCGTCGCCCTTGCCGCGACCGACTTGCGGCGCGCAGATCGAATGGAAGTCTTCGTCCGTGAAGAAATCGCCTGAATGACAGCTTGCACAGTCAGCGCCGCCGTCTTCGCGCGTGCCAAGAAACAAGATCCCGCCGCGCTTCGCCGGCTCCCCGATCGCATCATGGTTACCCTCGACGTACGCGCGCCAGGGCGTGTCCGTGAATACCTGCGAATCTTCATAAGCCGCGATCGCTTCCGCGATGCGCGGGTAAGTGATTTCCGAAGAGCCGAACGCTGCTTCGAACTCTGCGTCCCAGCGTCCGTCTTCCGCCAGCCGTTGCTCGAGCGCCGTGCGAAGCTCGGCGTTGGTTCCATCGAGCACGAACTCGAAGCCGCGCATCTCGTCGGCCGAAGTCACCGGGAAACGCGCCTGGGCCTCGGAGAGGCTCGCGCCCGAATCGGGATCGGGCGTTCCAAAGTCGCTGTCTGGAGTTCGGGTGCCGCCGTCATCCAGGTTTTCGACACGAGAATCCCAGAACAAGCCCTTTTCCCAGAGCGCGATGTTGAAGGTCGTCGGCGCGTTGCGAGGGACGGTCAGATCGCCGTCCGGATGCGTACGACCGGGTCCGAGCAAGTCGGGGTCGTCCGCGCCAACGCCGATCGACATCGGCAGGCCATCTCCGCCGCCGAGCGCCGGGTGATGACAGGTCACGCAGGCGGAATCGCGATCGCCGCCGAGGCTCTTGCTGAAGAAAAGCTTGCGTCCCAGCTGCGCCGGCGGCTCATCGATGCTTGGGAGCTCGCGACCCAGAGCGGGGTCGCCGCGCAGCCCGTGCTTCTGAATCAAGCCTCGAAGCGCGATGTCGGTTTCGCTCCCGGGGTCAGGCGTCGAGCCGTTGCATGCTCCCAGCCAGATCACGCCCATGCCCAACACGAGCCAAGTCATCATCACGCGCATCGCCACACCGCCTAACTTAAGATCAGACCGGTCCTCATATCACATGGGGGCGAGAGGAGCGGGCTGCACTGCTCCGAAAGGCCCGCGAGTGTTCGAGAGCTCACCGATGGAACCGTAGATCCACTGGAATCGTGCTTATTTGACAATATATTGTCATTTTGACATATTATTGTCATGAAGCCTCAGAACCTCTTTGCGGAGATCGTACTCCTGTTTCAGGCGCTGAGGCAGTGGGGCGAGGCCCTGCATGAGGGCTTGGGGCTGACGGCTTCGACACGGGGAATCCTCGACACGCTCCTTCTCGCGGGGGCGGCGACGGTTCCCCGGATCGCGCGGGAGCGCGGGGCATCGCGTCAACACGTCCAGCAGCTCGTGGACGCGCTCCTCGAGCGCGATCTGGTCGAGCGACACGGGAACCCCAACCACAAGCGATCTTCCCTGATTGCCCTGACAGACAAAGGGCGGGCGCTCGTCGAGAACATGCGGGCCGAAGAGCGCAACGCGATCGGGCGCATTCAAGCCGGCGTTTCAGACCACGCGATCGAGGAGGCGGAGCAGGTGCTCGCGGCATGGCGCACAGCGCTCCAGCACGACACCGAGCGAAGGGCCGCGCGCTTGTAGGAACCGCGACTTGATCGTAAGCCATTCGGCATGGCGCTGATCTACTACGCCATCCCGTTCTTCCTGGTGACCTTGGGCATCGAGCGCTGGCTCGTCCATCGAAAGGATCGACGGGAAGGCGCCGAGGCAAAGCTGGCCGGCTTCACGACGAAGGACTCGTTCGCGAGCCTTTCGATGGGCGTTGGTTTTTTGCTCATCGATACGACGCTCAAGCTTCTGCCGTTTGCAGGCCTCGCGTGGTTCTACCAGTTCCGGCTCTTCGACATCCCTGTGGTCTGGTGGTCTTGGATCCTCCTGCTTTTCGCGGAGGACTTTTGCTACTACTGGTTTCACCGGCTTCATCACGAGGTGCGCATGCTTTGGGCCGCGCACGAGAACCATCATTCGAGCACGCACTACAACCTCACGACGGCGCTTCGGCAATCCTGGACGACTCCCTTCACAGGCTTTCTTTTCTGGGTGCCGCTTCCTTTGCTCGGCTTTCCGATCGAGATGATCATCATTCAGAAGTCGATCAGCTTGCTGTATCAGTACTGGCTCCACACCGAGCTCATCGACCGGCTCGGCTGGTTCGGCGTGGTCTTCAACACGCCTTCACACCACCGCGTCCATCACGGGCGCAACCCGATCTACCTCGACCGAAACCACGCCGGCATCTTCATCATCTGGGACAAGATGTTCGGCACCTTCGAACCTGAAGGAGCGCCGGTTGACTACGGACTCACCAAGAACATCCATACGTACAACCCCGTCCGGATCGCGTTTCACGAATGGAGCTCGATGCTCCAAGATGCGTGGAACGCGAAGAGTTGGCGGGGTCGATTTGGATATCTGGTGATGCCGCCGGGCTGGACCGAGGATGGCCTGGGCAAGACCGCGCCCGTCTTGCGACGGGACTACCTCGCAGCGCAGGCACTAGACCATGGAGCTACCGAAAGTTGACGGTCTGCACGGCGTTGGCAGCCGCCTCATCGATGTCGAAGACGAGCGGCATCGGTTCGTTGCGCAAATAGGGGAAGAGTAGATCTTCGTAGTTTGGCGAATCGATGTCGCCCGATTGTCCACCTGGCAGCTGGATGGTGCAGGTGGGCCCCGCGGCTGACGCCTCGCAGACAAATCGCATCGACGCGCCAGCGGTCTGCACGAAATCGTTGATACCTGGATTCGCAACATCGACCGTGAAGAGCCCGCCGTCGTTCGCGAAAAGTGGGTCGTTGAGTGGCGGATTATTGTAGTCGAGAATTCCAAACGTCGAGACGTCCGCGCTCAGCAAGAGGCCGTGGAGCCTACCCCAGGCCCACCGGGTCTCGTCCGCTCCGAGCTCGCCTTCGAGGAATGCGCCCGCCGCTTGGAGTGCCTCAGACATCACCTGGTACTTGGTCTCGACCTCAGGCTCAGGAGTTCCCGGGTTGTCCCAGTAGACGTCCCCCGCCACGAGCTGAGTGGGGTCTACGACCGAATAGTACATTGCGAAACTTGGGGCTCGGCCTCGGGGCGCGTTCTCATTGTCCTCGATGCGCGCGCGAAGCTCGATGAGCAGCGTGTGGAAGGCGGCGCACCCGGATGCAGCCAAGAGCTCGCCTGAATCAGAGGACAGAGGGGAGTTCTCGGAGTCGGTCCCGTCGAGACCAGTGGGACAGGTGAAATCCCAGTTCTCGAGAGCACTGATGACCTTGGCGCCGCCCAGGCCGGGGGTGGTCTGTCCATCGTTGGCGATCGCCAGGATGCCGGGACGCATTCGCTCACCGATGAGCGAGTGCACGTCACTGACGATTTGGTCCATCGTCGCGCGTGTGTGTTGGTCCCCGATGCCTTCAATCAGGTCAACGATCCGAGAATGCCGGAAACCAGCAGCAGCGGCCACTTGATACGGCGGATGCGGGGTGCCATTGACCAGCGTAGTCGGATCGCCATCGAAGAGCGCACCGGTCATGTCGTTGTTGGCGGTTGCGATGTAGCCCGACTCGGGATTCATCGCTTGTGGAAGCTCCTCGAGCGCGAAGTACTCCTCCCATTCGTAGTCGCCGCTGCCATCGAGGGGAAGCCAGGGAGGAGCGTCGCCAGCGAGGTTGGTGGCCCAAGTGCGCTTTGGTAATCGGTTGTATGGGAACCATCCGATGTTGTTTTGCGAATCGATAACGACCCAGTTCTGCCCGACAGTGGTGCCATTTGAAACAGCCAGCTTCGCCTCTTCGATGTTGGTCGCCATCGCGAGCTCGGCGAACAAATTGATATCCGTGTCGATGTCGTTCCCCGTCCAGCGCAGCGTGACCGCGGTGTTGTTGTCCATGTCGATCTCGCGGACCGGCCCGTGATGAGGCACGAACAAGAGCTCCCGGTCCTCGGTGCTACCGTCACTAAACTCCACGGTGAACGTGCGACGCACAAACGGGACTTCCTCGCCCTTGAACATGACCCCTGTCGCGTTGCCGTCGCCGTCCTTTACCAGCGTTTCGATGTAAAGGTCACTGAAGTCCATGACCGTGGTGGTCGCGCCCCACGCGATGTCCTCGTTGTGCGCGAGGAGGGGCCAGGGGATGCCCGCGAACGTAATGCCAGCCACGTGAATGTCGCCGCGTCCGTGCGTCTTCGCATCCAGGTGTGCCAAGTACCACGTCGCTGGCTGCGTCATTCCCAAGTGTGGGTCGTTCGATAGTAGCGCATTGCCGCCGGTCGTGAGCGAGGGCCCAACGACCCAGTTGTTCGAGCCGATTTGATCGCCAATCGCACCCGACCCGAGGACCAAAGACTCGAGGTCGCCGATTCGCTGGAGTTGCTCATTCAGCTGCCGAATGACGGGTGCGGTGTTGATCCGCTCACGAAGGGTCAGGCGTGCGAGCATCGGCGGAACGGAGAGCTTGTCCGCTGCCGCCAATGCCGGGGATGGAGGGACCCAGTCGGGCGGTGAGATCGCCGAATCCTCCAGGGGTCGCCGGCCCCAGAGGTCTGTGAACTTCGCGTCATCGTTGATCGCTTCGCGAGCGGCGCCCGCGGCGGCCTGAGCCGATGCATCGTTGGTGAGCTCGTTCGCCAGCGCAATGACCGTCGCCACGCTGTCTTGGGGAGTCCAGTCGGGTACATTCTCGGGACCGTAGTCGAAGGCTGGGTCGGTGAACTCGCGAGGAAACGTGGCTCCGTTCTCGCCATTCTTCATGTCCGCGATCCACTTGTTGACGCCGACCGTGTAGGCGTCGAGCATCGCTTTTGCCTTGGGTGTCGCTTGCTCGTAGAGAAACTCTTCGGTAGGTACGCCGTCACGCGTCGAGAACGTCGCGCGGAGGTTCGCGAAGTTGTCTGCCAACAAGCCGGCTAGGGATTTCGGCAAGATGTCAGCAAGTCGCCCCGTCGTGAAACGGCGCCGGAAGTCCATCTGAATGAAGCGATCGAACGCGTGGTAGTACCCCAGCGCCATGGTGCAGTCTTCGTCGGTGGCACAGTCGGCGTTGAAGACGCGGTGTTCGTCGAAGTAGACCGTCGCGTCGGGCGGCCATTCGAGGTCGCCGGTGGTGCCCCCCGCGCCGCTGCTGTCGCTGCTACTGCAACCAACGGTGAAAAGACCAAGCACCAGAAGAAAAAGAGAAAGTCGTCGCATCACGGGCTACCTCGCTGAAACAAGACGGACCGCGACCATAGCCTCTACGTGGCCAAAACCAAACCCTGGACGGCCTCGCCAAGTAAAACGCCGGGTGGATCGGCTGATCCACCCGGCGTGCAGCAAGCAAGTCTCAGCCGCTAGTTGCGCCGATAGCGGCGAATCCCCAAGCCAAAACCAAGCATCAGTAGTAGAAGAGCGCCGCTCGGTCCGCCTTGGCCTGGCGTCCCGACCGTGCAGCCGACGCCGCGCCCGCCTTGAAGAATCAAACGGCCCGTATCCTGCGCTTCGTCGAGGTCTTCCAAGTAGTCCGGAATGCCGTTGCCGTTCTCGTCGCCCGCCTCGTCGCCGTCATCGACGCCATCGCCGTCGCTGTCCGTGTCGAGCCAGTTGACCAGTCCGTCACCGTCCGGGTCGTCGTTGCCGGTCGCGTTCGATCCCGCGATCTCGTCGGCCGTGTCGATGCCGTCGCCGTCATCATCCTCGTCGAGGTAGTTGGGCGTGCCATCGCCATCGGTGTCGTCGTCCGTTGGGTCCGAATCCCCATCGGGGCTCTCGTCTGCGGTGTTGACGCCGTCGCCGTCATCGTCCTCGTCTTCGAAGTCCGGCGTGCCGTCGCCATCGGAGTCCTCACAAGTCGCGGGTTGCGCCGGGTTTCCGGGCGGCGGGCACTCCACGGTGTCGGGAATCCCATCACCGTCGGAATCCGGCACGTCGGCTTCGACGCGGCAGCTGGCGTTGCAGCCATCGCCATCGACCGCATTGCCGTCGTCGCACTCCTCCCAGCCGGAAGCGAGGTCGATCACGCTGACCCTGTCATCGCCGCAAACGTCGAGGTAGTCCGGCCGTCCGTCACCGTCGCTGTCCGAGCAGCCCGCGCCGAAGTCCGGACACTCATCGACGGTCAGAACCCCGTCGTCGTCATCATCGGGATCGAGATAGTCAGGCGTGCCGTCACGGTCCGAGTCCTCGTTCGTCGGGTCATTGTCCCCGTCGTAGTTCTCGTCGGCGGTGTCGATGCCGTCGTCGTCGTCGTCCGGGTCGTTGAAGTTCGGCTCTCCATCACCGTCCGTGTCGGGACAGCCCGAGGGGTCGGCCACTGGGTCGCCCGGTGCCGGACACTCTACGACGTCGGGAATCCCGTCGCCGTCGGTGTCGAGCGGCGTGTTGTCGAGATCGAGGGAGTCAGGCGTGCCGTCGCCGTCGCCGTCGGGGCAACCTGCGCCCGGGTCAGCGCACTCGAAGACGGTATCCACACCGTCACCGTCGTCGTCCGGGTCCTGGAAGTCCGGAATGGTATCCCCATCCGTGTCTTGCGTCTGCGCCTCGGTGCCGCCGTCATCGGTGTCGAACGCGTCGTCGAGGCCGTCACCGTCGGTGTCCACGCCGAGTGGCACCGTGTCTGGGACGCCGTTCATATCCGCATCGTGGCCTTCGACCAGGTCGACGATGCCGTCCCCGTCCGCGTCCTCGTCGAGGTAGTCGGCGCTGCCATCCGAATCCGAATCCGAACAGCTTGCAGGAGCGCTGCACTCCACCGTATCGGTGATTCCGTCCCCGTCGCTGTCGATGTCACGATGGTTTGGAACGCCGTCCCCGTCCGCGTCACACGCGTCGGGATCGACGCCGCATTCGGTCGAGGTGGGAATCCCGTCGTCGTCGTCATCGGGGTCCATGTGATCCGGGTCCCCGTCCCCATCGGTGTCGACGCAGCCAGGCACGTCGCCTGCGCATTCGACCTCGTCAGGAATTCCATCTCCATCGCTGTCGGGAGGAATGGTGTCCGGATCCAGGTGGTCGGGTATGCCATCGGAGTCGCTGTCCGGACATCCGGCAAGCGCATCCGGGCATTCGAAGGCCGTCCCCACACCATCCCCGTCGTCGTCGGAGTCGCTGTAGTCGGGTATGCCATCACCGTCGAAGTCGGGCAGCGGCGCGGGAACGCCACCGGCCATGTCGATGTCGTAGGCGTCGTCGAGCCCGTCCTCGTCTTCATCCATGCCAAGCGGCAGGAAGTCCGGCACGCCGTCGCCATCTGCATCGTGACCTTCGATCGCATCCGGGATGCCGTCGTCATCGGAGTCCGTATCGAGAAAATCGGGGGCGCCGTCGCCGTCTGAATCCGCGCAAGCGGTCGGGTCGGCGCACTCGTCGCGATCCGCGATTCCATCCCCGTCGCTGTCCTGATCGATGTAGTCGGGTCGACCGTCGTCGTCGCGATCCTGACCCGTTGCGCCGATCCCGCCTTGATCGATGTCGAACGCGTCGTCGAGGCCGTCCTCATCGGCATCGACGCCGCTCGGAACCGTTTCGGGCTGCCCATCGCCGTCTCCGTCGAAGGCTTCCACGCGGTCGAGTAGGCCGTCGTTGTCGCTGTCGGCATCCAGGTAGTCCGGAGCGCCGTCCCCATCACTATCCGCGACGGGCGCCACGATTCCGTCCGCGGCGCAGGCTCCGGGCATGCCGGCGCAATCCGCGTCGAAGGCGTCGTCGAGGCCGTCGCCGTCGTCATCGTTGCCCACCGCCACGGAGTCCGCGATGCCGTCCCCATCCGCGTCGTGCGCTTCGGTGGTATCCGGCAGGCCGTCCGCGTCGCTATCCAGGTCCAAGTGGTTCGGCAGGCCATCGCCATCCGCATCCACCTCCGTGGGAAGGGAGTCGCAGATCCCGTCCGGCTCCGCGTCCGCACAGGTCACCTCATCTGGATCCGCGTAATCGGGAACCCCGTCTCCATCTTGGTCCGCGGACCAGTCGGTGCCGCTGCCTTCTTCGGTGTCGGAAATGCCGTCGCCGTCGTCGTCGACATCGACGTCATCACGGATGCCGTCACCATCGCTATCCGGGTAGTCACAGGCATCGTCGTCCGTGCAGACCTGCAGCCCGGGGCAGTCATCGTCCGAGAGACACTCCACGCATGCGCCGCCGGCGACCGAGGTGTCGCAAAGGGCCATCCCCGCCATCGTGCAACCGGTGTCCATCGCGCCGCCGCTCATGTCGTCGAGGCAGAACACACATGTGGTGCCGGCCTCGCCAGTCGCGCCGTTACAAACCGGCAGCGCCGGGTTGGTGCAGCCTTCATCGGCGTTCGCGCCGGCCTGATCGTTCACGCAGGTGACGCATGCACCCGGGCTCGACTGCGACGTATCGCAGACCGGCGCCCCGGCATCCCTACAATCGGTGTCGTCGAAACAGCCCGCGACACAGAGGTTGGTCGCGACGTTGCACGCGTCGCCAAAGGCGCAGTCGGCAGTCTCGGTGCAATCCACACAGACCGGGTTGCTGCCGCTCTCGTCGCAGGCATTGTCGCTGCCCGAGCAGCCGACATCGGTTGCGCCCGAGCCGTCGTCCGCGCAGCCCGCAATGCAGAACGGAAAAACGCCGCTCGCATCGCAGTACGGCGCAACGCCCCCGCAGCCCGCATCAACGGCGATGCCCACCTGGTCATCGAAGCAGACGACGCAGCCCAATCCGCCAGCATCGCATTGGCCGGTCGCGCACTCGGAGCCGAGCGTGCAGCCCGAGCCTTCTTCGAGGAGGCAAATGCTGTTGCAACCGTCGCTGTTGTCCGTGTTGCCATCGTCGCAGGCCTCACCGGCCTCTACGGTGCCGTTTCCGCAGGTGTCGGCCGGCTCGCAGACCGGCGGCGCCTCGTTCAGGTCACAGACACCACTCGCGCAATCCGCTCCCGCAGTGCAGCCCGAGCCATCCTCGACGAGGCAACTCGCATCGCAGCCATCGCCTGTAGCCGTCCCGCCGTCGTCACAGGACTCGCCCCCTTCCACGGTGCCGTTTCCGCAGATTCCGGCCGGCTCACAAACGGGCGGCGCCTCGTTGAGGTCACAGACG
>Ga0224508_10005186_pt1 | contig 10521 bp, 11 predicted proteins | sample SF_Jan12_sed_USG_4_FD_170157 | JGI IMG/M metagenome (GOLD analysis project Ga0224508, IMG submission 170157) | Sediment microbial communities from San Francisco Bay, California, United States - SF_Jan12_sed_USGS_21 | ecosystem: Environmental > Aquatic > Marine > Sediment | place: USA... | reverse complement strand
TCACGCTGCCGCTCGCAACCAGCTTCGACCTGACGGCCAGAATGACCAGGCTCAGCAGGAGCACGATGCCCGTAAATAACGCTACTCCTAATGTGATCTCAAGCACGGCTAACTCGGTCGCAGAGCGTCACAGTTGTATTCCGGAAAAGGCCATAAAGCCCAGCGACATGAGGCCCACGGTGATGAAGGTAATCCCGAGGCCCTGCAGGCCCTCGGGGACGTCGCTGTATTTGAGCTTTTCCCGAATCCCCGCCAGCGCAACGAGAGCCAGCGCCCATCCCGTTCCGGTTCCCAATCCATATACGATGCTCTCCCCGAAGTCGTAGCGACGTTCCACCATGAAGAGCGTGCCGCCGAGGATCGCGCAGTTGACAGTGATCAGAGGCAGGAAGATGCCCAGCGCCTGATACAGGGCGGGCACGAAGCGGTCCAGCGTCATCTCGAGGATCTGAACCATGGCCGCGATCACGCCTATGTAGCAGACGAGTCCAAGAAAGCGCAGGTCGACGTCAGGCAGCCCAGCCCAGGCTAGCGCGCCGTCATCGAGCAGCGCCTGGAAGATGATGTTGTTGAGCGGCACCGTGATGATCTGGACCACGATCACCGCCGCGCCCAGTCCGAGCGCGGTCTCTATGCGCTTAGAGATGGCCAGGAACGTGCACATCCCTAAGAAGAACGCAAGAGCGAGGTTCTCGACGAATACCGCTTTGATGAACAGGTTGAGGTGGCCTTCCATATCGCTATTCCACGGATTCCTGGATGCGGAAGTCCGGCTGTTCGACCTGGGCGCGCTTCCATGTGCGTGCCAGCCAGATCAGCAGGCCGATGATGAAGAAGGCGCTCGGAGGAAGAAGCATCATCCCGTTGGGATAGAACCAACCGCCTTCGGTCGACAGACGAAAAACGGGTATGCCCATCAGCGTCCCGGCGCCCAGCAGCTCTCTCGTCGTTGCCACCAGGATCAATATCAGGCTGTATCCGAGTCCGTTGCCGATCCCGTCGAGCAGGCTCATGCGCACGCCGTGTTTCATGGCATAGCTTTCTGTGCGGCCCAGGACGATGCAGTTGGTGATGATCAGTCCGACGAATACCGACAGCTGCTTGCTGGTTTCGTAGGCAAAGGCCTTGAGGAGCTGGTCCACGACGATTACCAGGGAGGCGATGATGGTGATTTGGACGATGATCCTGATGTTGTTGGGGATCTGGTGCCGGATCAGACTCACGGAGGCGCTTGCGAAGGCCGCGACGCTGGTCAAGGCCAGGCACATGAGCAGAGCCGGCAACAGCGAGGTCGTGACCGCCAGCGCCGAGCAGATGCCGAGGATCTGAACGGTGACCGGGTTGTTGTCCACCAAGGGGTCGAACAGAACGTCTCTTGCAGTGTCGCTCATGATCTCTAGCCTTCACCTTCTCCCACGCGTTCCAGGTATGGTCTAAACCCGTGCTCGCCAAGCCAGTAGCGAAGCAGGTTCGTCACGCCTCTCCCCGTCAGCGTGGCGCCGCTCAGGCCGTCGACCTGGTGTTGGCTGCCTGTGGCGTCGGTGACTTTGCCCCGTATCACTTCGATGGCCGGCTCGCCCAGCTCGTTGTAAATGTTCTTACCTCGCCACAGGCGGCGCCACTGCGTGTTGTCTACCTGATCGCCCAGGCCGGGCGTCTCCTCATGCTCGTAGAACTGCAGGCCGACAACAGTGTTGGCGTCGGGTTCCAGAGCGATGAAGCCGTACATCGTCGACCAGAGTCCGGGACCATACACGGGCAGGATGATTTGCTGCACCTCGTCGCCGCTGTCCCTGACCAGGTAGACGTTGGCGAGCGTTGCGCGCCTACCGATATTGGCGATATCAAGCTCCTTGGGTATCGGAACGCTGAGCGCCGGGTCTTTCGCTGCCTCATGCTGGTCGTATTCCGCGGCATCGATGTCTTCCACGTAAGTGCCGCTGGCGAGCTCTACTACCTTCGCATCTACTTGCTTGAATAGCTCTTCGATGCTCTTGCCTTCCTCCAGCAGGTCCACGACCTGCAGGATGTTGCGCTGCTTGTTCACCGCTTCGTTCTTGAGCTGCCTCGGCCTTAGCTGCACCGCCGCGGTGGCAACGAGTGCGGAGCAGACCAGGCTGACCAGGAGAGCGACCAGGAGGGTATGGGCCGCGCCATCGCGTCGCGAGGCTTCAGTGCCGCGATCAGACATTGCGGCGCATCCTTCTTCTGATATTGGCTTGCGTGACGAAGTAGTCGATGAGCGGGGCAAAGATATTCGCGAGCAGGATAGCGAGCATGATCCCCTCAGGAAAGGCGGGGTTGGCAACCCGGATCATGACTGTCAGCACGCCGATCAGAAACCCAAATATCCACCGTCCCGCATCGGTCTGGGCCGCAGTCACCGGATCGGTCGCCATGAACACCATGCCGAAAGCGAATCCGCCTAGCACGAAGTGCCAGTGCCATGGCATTGCGAACATGGGGTTCGTGTCGCTCCCAATAGAGTTGAACAGCAGAGTCGTCAATACCATGCCCGCAAACACACTGGCGATAATGCGCCAGGAGGCGATACCCGTGTAGACGAGAAAGGCGCCGCCAATCAGACAGGCAAGCGTGGACGTCTCGCCGATGGAGCCCTGCATTTGTCCCACAAAGGCCTGAGTCCAGGTGATGCCGGATTGGGCAATCGCCTCCATGCCGCCGATTGCCCCCAGGCCCAAAGGAGTCGCGCCGCTGAACCCGTCGACCGCGGTCCATACGGCGTCGCCCGAGGTCTCGATCGGATAGGCGAAGTACAGGAATGCGCGCCCCGCCAGGGCAGGGTTGACGAAATTCTTGCCCGTCCCCCCGAACACCTCTTTGCCGATGACCACGCCGAAGGAGATGCCGACGGCCACCTGCCACAGTGGAATCGCTGGAGGGAGAATCAGGGCGTAGAGGATCGACGTCACGAAGAAGCCTTCGTTGACTTCGTGCTTGCGGATGACCGCAAACAAGACTTCCCAGACTCCGCCAACGACCAGCGTCACGAAATAAATGGGCACAAAGTAGACGAAGCCGTGCGCAAGGTTGGCCCAGGTACTGTCGGCGTCGTAGCCGATTCCAAACAAATCGAGGACGCCGCCACGCCAGCCCGGCGCCGAAGCCACTCCCATGTCCGCCATGGCCAGATTGGCCTGGTAGCCCGTGTTCCACATCGCCATCAGGGCGCACGGCATGGCCGCCAGCACGACGAATACCATCACCCGCTTGAGGTCGATGCCGTCGCGAACGTGGGGCGCGCCGCGCGTCACGTCCGGCGGCGAGTACAGCGCCGTATCGATCATCTCGTAGACGGCTTCGAGCTTTTCGAAACGGCCGCCCGGCGAGAAATGCGGCGCGAGCCGATCCAGGAATCTCCGTAAGCGACTCACTGGGACCTCGTCGCGCTTGGCTGGGAGTTCTGGTTATCCATGTTTCTCAATCTGGGTGAGACTGTCTCGAAGCGCCGATCCGTAGTCGTATTTACTGCAGCAAACGTAAGAGCACAGGGCGAGATCTTCCTCGTCCAGCTCCAGGCATCCGAGCGCTTGCGCCGTGTCTGTGTCTCTCACAAGCAGCGCTTTGAGCAGCGGTGTCGGGAGTATATCGAGGGGCACCACGGTCTCGAAGTTGCCAATCGGAACCATCGCCCTGGGGCTGCCGTTCTGGGAGGTGTCCAGGTGGAAACGTCTCTTCGGCAGCACACTGGAGACGAACGCATTGATTCCCGAGAACTTGTCCCGACCCGGGCTAATCCAGGCCAGGAATTCTCGACGGCCTCCTTCGGGGAGCGCGCTGATCTGATTGTGATAGCGGCCCAAGAAACTCGTCGAATCCAGCGCACGCCGGCCGGACAGCAGCGAACCGGAGACGACCCTGGAAGGCGCCGGCCGCAGCTCGTCTTCGAGCAGCTCTTCCGTGCTGGCACCAAGACGGGTACGAACCAGCCGCGGCCGCAACACCGAAGGTCCCGCCAGCGAGACCACGCGTTCCGTCCATAGTCTTCCACTCACGAACAGCTTAGCGATAGCGATGACGTCCTGGTAGCCGATGTGCCACACGGTCTTCGCCGTGCTTACCGGGTCGAGAAAGTGGATGTGTGTGCCCACAAGCCCTGCAGGATGCGGGCCCGAAAACTGTGCGACCTCCAGCGTATGGATTGGAGGGGTCGAGAACTCGGCCTCCGGCGCTGTGCACAGGAAAACTTTGCCGTCGCTCAGCTTGCTGATGAGCACCAAGCCGTCGGCGAAGTCCTGTGAGTGCTCCTGCGCGAAGACCTGAGGATCGGGGGCAAGCGGGTTGGTGTCTATGGCAGTCACGAATATCGAATGAGGCGTCGAATCGGGGGCAGGGACTTTGCCGTAGGGTCTGGCGCGGAAGGCGGTCCACAGTCCGGATCCGACGAGAGCCTGTTGCAACTGAGCTCGCTCAATTGCCGCCAGCTCCGTTCGCGAGTGTGCAGTGAAGGTCTCCTCTTCGTTACCCTCTATTTTCACGACGACCGATTGAAGTGCGCGCTTGGCGCCCCGGTTGATACCGGCGACGATGCCGCATGCCGGCGAGGTATAGCGGACGTCGGTGTGCTTGTCGGTGAACAGAGGCTGTCCCAGGCTGACTCTGTCGCCCGCCGAGACCAGCATCCGGGGTTTGATGCCCGGATAGTCCGCGCCCAGCAGCGCCACGTGTGTGACGGCTTTCCCTTCGTGTATGACCTGCTCCGGTTCGCCGGCCACTGGTAGGTCGAGCCCTTTTTTTATTCTTATGTGCATCTTTCGTTTGTTTTTGTGTGCACCTCGACGGCGGCTATTGCAGGCTAATATACAGTATGTTTCCCAGCACCCAGAGGCAGCCGGCTGTGTGAACGCTCAAGGTCATCTCTATGCTTTTCTTCAGGCGCTCGCGGGTGTCGGGCGCGAGGCTGATTCCCGACGATGCGTAAATCGCAAGTATCATCAGGACGCCCGTTCCTGCTATTGCCGGCCATGGCAACAAGTCCCGGGCGACTGCGATGCCGACGCTGAGCACTGCCGCGATGTGCAGAGCCAGATACAGATTGCGGGATCCTCGCGCGCCCAGGCGCACGGGCAGCGTCCTCTTCCCAGCCAGCGCGTCGGCTTGAATATCGGGGACTTCGTTGATGAGCAGGATCGCGGCAACCCACATGCTGACCGGTAAGGAAATCAAGAATGCGTTCAGGTCCACGATACCGCTCTGCAGCCAGGCCGCACCCATGACGGGTAAAGTCCCGAATGCCAGCGCCACGGTCGCCTCGCCTATTCCCCGCGCGCTCAACTGGACGCGAGGCAGCGAATAGAAGACCGCCAACGAGACTCCGACGAGGCCAAATAAGAGGACCCCGGTTCCGCTCGAGGCAATGAGCCCCAAACCGAGTAACGTGGCGATCACCAGCAGCGTAATCCCCCAGATCGTCATCTGCTGGGTCGTCATGATTCCGTTTTGTATGAAACGAGAGCCACCGGTGTAGGGGTAGATCCGGTCCGTGTTGTCGCGATCACTCCCTCCGATTTCATCTCCCACATCGTTGAGGACGTTCGCGCCGGCATGGACGCATACGGTGGCCAGCACTGCCAGGACGAACGGCATGATGCGAAACTCTCCCGCTACCGCGTAGCCCCACGCCGTGCCTACCAGGACCGGAAGCACCGAGGCCGGGAAGAACGAGGGCCGCGTGGCGAAAAACAATCGTTTAACGGTCGCGGCGACAGAGGAGCCGGCGAAATGTGCCGGGTCCGGTCCAGTTTGGGCTACTGTATCCTCGATCATTCTGTCGTTTCCTTAATCGTGCCACGCGTTTCGTTTGGGCGATGAGCCTGTCGGACTCTGATGGCGTCTTCCTGTTCCAGTGCTTCGAGCTGCTCTTCGATGAACTTGAGGTCGCTGTCGATCTCAGGGAGCAGCACGTTTTCCAGCGCACGTGCGCGACGTTCGGCGCGCACATACTCTATGTTCAGCCGCCGCAGATTCCCGGACAGCGCACTAAGCTCCGCTGCACAGTGCAGCAGTTTCCCAAAACGCCGTCGGCAGTCTTCGGCCTCGTAGGACGGGTAGACGGGCGAATGCGTTAGCGCCTCGGATTTCATCTCAAGTCGTGTTTCCAGCAGAGTCATGCCGACGAACGGTGTACGCCGGGTATCGAGCCGGACGCTAGCCAATTGTGCAGCAGGATAGACCGTCAATCCATCCAAGCCATGACGCGATACCGCCTGAGCCAGCGCCTGGCAGGCCTTGCGATGGAGCGCCAGATACCGGTTCCATAAGGTCTCGTAGCTTCGCACCTGCTGCAGTATCCGGTTTGCAAGGATTATTCTCCTCTCGTCCAGGAAGTCATAGCCTTCTCGCACAAGAGCTCGTTCCGCGCGGAGCTCCAGGAACGCGCTGCGGGTCGGGGAGAGCTCGGTCGCCATACTCTTAGCGCTCGCCTGTTTGCATGTGGCGGGCGATCTGCTGCTTGCTCAGCCGCGTAAGTTCGCTCTCAGGCAGCGAGCTCAGCAACCGCCAGCTGATCTCCATGCTCTCGTCGAGGGTGCGAGGCTCGGCCTGCTGTACCAGGCCCTCTTCGAACGCGTCGCCGAACTCCAGATACTGCAGGTCGATATCCGGAAGTCCCTCCCGGCCCATGACGCTGGCGAGCACCCTTACTTTTGCGGCGCGCGCATAGGCTGCGAACAGCTGTTGGGCGAGGGCTGGATGATCGGCGTGGGTGTATCCCTCGCCCACGCCGGCATCCATGAGCCGGGAAAGACTCGGCAGCACGGCGATAGGGGGATAGATGCCTTTGCGATGCAGCTCCGGTGCGAGGACTATCTGGCCCTCTGTGATGTATCCGGTGAGGTCGGGAATCGGATGACCGATATCGTCTCCCGGCATGGAGAGAATCGGAATCTGGGTCAACGTACCCGGCAGGCCGTGGACGCATCCCGCGCGTTCGTAAATAGTCGCGAGATCCGAGTACAAGTACCCAGGGTAGCCCTTGCGGCTCGGTATCTCGCCGTGACTTGCCGACACCTCTCTCAGCGCCTCGCAGTAGTTGGTCATATCGGTCATGACCACCAGCACATGGCGCCCCTCGACGAACGCGAGGTACTCGGCCGCGGTGAGCGCAAAGCGGGGTGTCAGCAGGCGCTGGGTGCTCGGCTGGTCGGCCAAATTGAGAAAAAGGGCAGTGTGCTCCAAAGCGCCACTCGTCTCCATCTCCAGGCGGAACGTCTCGGCGGTGTCGTGCGATACGCCGATACCGACGAAGACGATTGCGAAGCCGGATCCCTCGCCGCGCAGCCGCGCGCGCTGCGCAATTTGGGTCGCGAGCCTGTCGTGCGGCAACCCACCGCTGGAGAAAAGAGGGAGCTTCTGGCCCCTGACCAGGCTGTTCAGCAGGTCGATGGCGGAAACCCCAGTCTCAATGAAGTCCCTCGGCAGGCTGCGGGCGGCGGGGTTCATGGCCAGGCCGTCGACGCGCGAGAGCCTGGCTGCCGCAATCGGTGGGCCGTCATCTAGTGGTCGCCCGAGGCTATCGAATACCCGGCCTAACATGTTGGGTCCCACGGCAAAGCGCAGCGGCGTGTCGAACACTCGTACCCTCGTGTCGTCTACACTCAGTCCGGTGGTGGACTCCAGCACCTCAACCACCATTGCATCATCGTCCAGCGCCGCGACGCGGCCGATCCTGGAAACCTCGTCTCTACCAAATACCTCCACGGCCGCGTTCAGGCCGACCTGCACGTCGCGCTGCAAGAACAGCAGCGGCCCTTCGATTCGGTTGATTGCGCCCTTCAGGCTAAGCTCAGCTTGCACGGGCGATCTCCTTCAGGTCGGCGAACTCGCTCTCGAGTTGACGCAACAGGTCCCTGATACGATCGATCTCCTCTTCTGCAATTTCCTCTCCCAGGCGCTGCAGCGCCCGCAGAATCGGCAGCGCGGCGATTTGCTCCGGAGAGGCACCTTCCTGCATAGCGAGCTCCGCTAGATCGATGAATCGTATGATCACCCGGAGCATCGCCGACTGCCTCCTCGGCGAGCAGTAACGGTCCGTCTTCGAGAAAGCGGACTGCCGGAGAAAACCTTCGTTGACGAGATCCGCGCAGATGAGGACGACCTGCTGGGCGGGCGGCAGCGCGTCTTTGCCGACGATCCGGGCCATGCGTTCCAGGCGTGCCTGTTGCTGGAGTAGCGTGAGCACGCGCTGGCGATGCGTGCTCCACTCTGGATCGCCCTGTCTTTGCCACCAGGCGGACAGCACATCGGCGTCCTCTGTGTAGGATTGAAGCGGATGGATCGCCGGGTAGAATCGGGCGTGGGCCCGTTCCGGGTCGAGGGCCCAGAAAGATCGGACAAAGCGCTTCGTGTGCAGGGTGACGGGTTCGGAGAAGTCTCCCGCGGGCGGGCTGATCGCCCCGATGATCGTCACCGAGCCGTCCCGACCCGCCAGTGTGCGGACCCGGGCCGCGCGCTCATAGAATTCAGCGAGGCGGGAACTCAAGTAGGCGGGATATCCGGACTCGCTGGGCAGCTCCCCAAGCCGCCCGGATACCTCGCGCAGTGCCTCGGCCCAGCGGCTCGTCGAGTCGGCCATCAGGGCGACGTGCAGGCCCTGGTCACGGAAATATTCCGCCACCGTGATAGCGGTATAGATGCTCGCTTCTCTTGCAGAGACTGGCATATTGGAAGTATTGGCGATGATGACCGTGCGTTCCATGAGCGCGCGGCCGGTCCGCGGATCCTCGAGCGACGGGAATTCGTCGAGCACCTCCGCCATCTCGTTGCCACGTTCGCCGCAACCAACGTATACGATCACGTCCGCATCACACCATTTCGCCAGGGCCTCCTGCAGGATAGTTTTTCCGGTACCGAAACCACCCGGCAGCGCGGCGCGGCTGCCTCGAGCGACGGGGAACAGCATGTCGAGTATCCGCTGTCCGGTAACCATGGGCTGGTCAACTGGGAGACGCTGTGTGATCGGGCGGGGCCGCCTGACCGCCCAGTCGTGACTCAACCTTAAGTTCTGACGCTGCCCGTCGGCGGAGTGGAGAACACAAACGGTTTCGTTCTCGCTGTATTTACCCTTTGGCCTGATGCTCTCGACGATGCCGCTCCGATCGGGCGGTACCAGGCAGGCCTGCTCACGGCTGGTCATCACTGTGCCGAGCACCGCGCCGGCACTCAGTTCCTGGCCTTCGGTCACCGCCGGCGCGAATTCGAACAGGCTATCGTTGTCCGGGAGGTTGCCACCCGGCTCGACGAACTGCTGATCTTTACTACCGAGCGGGCGCAGCAGTCCATCGTATATGTGTCCAAGTAGGCCGGGCCCAAGACGGACCGCCAGGGGCCTGCCGGTTCCCTGAACCGGATCCCCGGGCCGCAGTCCGGTGGTGTCTTCATACACCTGGGCGACCAGTTCCTCTTTCGAAACCTGGATGACCTCTCCCCGCAGGCGTTTCTCACCTACCTCCAGCGCCTCATGAACCTGAAACGTTCCCCGGCAGCGGGCCCGCAGGACAGGTCCCGATATCCAGCGGATAGATGCCTCAGACATGGCTCTCAGCGCCTCCGCGTATTTGATTCGCGCCTTCTCCCTGACGGGTCCTGTTGATCTCGTCCAGCAGACGCGCTTCGACATATCTGCGGTCTGCGAGCAGGCCGTCGATCGTACCGTCCAGGATTGCACCTTTGAACGAGATGATGAGGCCGCAAGAAATGCCTTGCCGGGCGGCGAACGTGGCTTCGGCTCCCCGGTCCTTGGCGATTGCCTGCAGGCGGTCCTTTTCCTCTGCGCTAAGGGTTGCGGGATGCTCCACGCGCAGGTCGACGGCGCCGAATGCCTGCGCGGCATCCTGGATCAGCGTTTCACACCATTGGCGCCTGGCATGCGTGTCTTCCCAGTGTCGCTGCAGGACTTCCGGTAATTGCTGCCAGCCCCGCCTCAGTAGCTGCTTGGCTTTCGCTTCACTTAGCAAGCGTTGCTTAGTTTGTTGTGCCGCCTCGGCCATGACGCTGCTGCGTTTCAGTCGTCTCCGTTCCGTGGCTATAGCCTCGTGCATCGTCTGCCTGGCGGTGCGGTGAGCCTCACGGATGCTTTCCTGGGCCCGTAGCTGCGCGCTGTCTATCAGCTCATTGACCTGCTCTACCCCGTGACGCCGTAGTTCCGCGAGCATGGCCTCGGTTTGGGTGCCCAGGATTCCAACTTCGTCGTTCATGTTATGAGGCCTAAAGTACGTTGCGAGATCATGGCAAGATCGGGGGGCGTCACAAGCTCGCGCACGTCGGGTACGAGCACGAAGGATGGTCGCTCGGCTGACAGCGCCTCGAGGAGGATCGATTCGGGCACTCGCTGTGCGTATTGTGCAGTCATCAACACAAGCTCGCTCTCGGCCAGCGCGTGCTGCAAGGCCTTCGTGACTTCATCGTCCTCCGGCACGAGGGTTCGCGCGCCGGCCAGTCTGAAGCCTGCCGCGCTGAGTGCATCTCCGATGAAAATGGGGGCCGACATTCAGCCTACCCGAT
>Ga0224508_10005185_pt1 | contig 10521 bp, 9 predicted proteins | sample SF_Jan12_sed_USG_4_FD_170157 | JGI IMG/M metagenome (GOLD analysis project Ga0224508, IMG submission 170157) | Sediment microbial communities from San Francisco Bay, California, United States - SF_Jan12_sed_USGS_21 | ecosystem: Environmental > Aquatic > Marine > Sediment | place: USA: California... | reverse complement strand
GCTGCAATGAGCCCGGCCGCTACGTGCACGGCAACTTCGCCCGATCCGCATTTGCGATCAATGGTTAATCCCGGCACTTTCTCCGGCCATCCCGCTCCAAGCAACGACGTACGCGCGATATTCGCAGATTGCTCGCCAACCTGGGTTACGCAACCAAAGACAACATCGTCGATATCGTTTGTTTGGAACTCGTTACGATCGACGAGGGCGTTGAGCAGATGCGCGCCCAGATGATCGGCCCGGACCCCGGCAAGGCTGCCGCGGTATCGGCCTATGGGTGTCCGGACGGCATCGACGATGTAAACACCGCTCATAGATTGCTGCCCTTTAGCCCGGAGCCGGCTACCCGCGCGCCGTCGGTATCGTATTCATAGACTCCGTGACCAACCTTGCGGCCAAGCCTGCCGGCGGCCACCATTTTGATGATCAGGGGACACGGACGAAACTTTTCCCCCAACGTCGAGTGGAGATATTTCAAGACCGCCAGTCGCGTATCCCAACCGGTCAGATCGCCTAGCTCCAAAGGACCCATGGGATGATTGAAGCCCATCCTTAGGGCTGTATCGATATCCTCGGCACTGGCCGTGCCTTCCTGAAGCATCCACATGGCCTCGTTACCCAACATCGCCGACATGCGGCTGGTGGTCAGGCCGGGAGATTCGTTGACCAGGATCGAGGTCTTGCCGATGGAATCGCACCACTGCCGCGACACTGCGACGGTCTGTTCGTCGGTGGCGATACCCAGCACCAGCTCAACCAGCTTCATCTTGTGAACGGGATTGAAGAAGTGCATTCCGATAACCCGATGCGGGTTGGATATGACACTGGCGATCTCAGTGACACTTAATGCCGAGGTATTCGTGGCGATCGTCGCATCTGCTCCGAGCAGCTCGGCCGCTTCTTTTACTACCGCGTGTTTGATTGCCAGACTTTCAGATACTGTTTCCACGAGCAGTGACGAGTCGGCAGGAACATCGCTAAGTTTTTCTGCTGTGACAAGCCGGGAATTGGCGGATTCGGCCTCTTCCGCACTCAGTTTCCCGAGTTTGACGCCGGTTGCCAATATATCTTGAATCTTTTTTCTGGCTTTACCGAGAGCGTTGGCATTGGTGTCAACAAGCGCGGTAGCATAGCCGCTGCTGGCAAAGGCATGAGCGATACCCGTCCCCATCAGGCCGGAGCCCACCACGACCACTTTGTTTGTTTGATCCAGCATGTTCTTCAATCCTGCTATTCCCACCCTTACGCAAGCGCAATCCGCTGCGCAACTATTGATATGTCTTTTCTGAAACCCGGTTGCGAATGGTGCCTATTCCTTCAATACTCGCTACTACCATTTCACCTGGATTGAGGTACCGACCTGTACCGTGTCCCACACCATCAGGGGAGCCGGTGAAAAGAATGTCTCCGGGAGAGAAGCTGGAACGTTGTTCAACAAAGCTGACCAACTCGGGGACTCCCCAGGTCATGCTGCCTGTGGTGCCGTCCTGCCTGACATCACCGTCTACAGTCAATGTTAATCTCAGAATCGGGCTGCCAGCAGGAAACTCGTCCCTGGTAACAATCCATGGCCCGACACCGGTCGTCTTGTCCTGGCTCTTCGCCGCGAACAGATCCATCCCAATACCTTTGGGACCACTGCGCTGCAAATCGCGCGCACTGACATCATTGCCCACGGTATAGCCGAGTACACTGCTAATTGGATCGTCCAGGTTGACCGGGGTGAGACCCAGCACCACCACCAACTCAACCTCGTGGTCGAGTTCAGCAGTAAGCGGTGGATAACGAATCGGATCATTGGCACCAATCAGGGAACCGTAGGCTTTGAGAAACGCGACTGGCTGAGGCGGCGACACAAGCCCAAAATCATCAGCCAGGTGTTTGGCGTAGTTTGCGCCGGCAACCACTACCCGGTTAACAGGCTCAATCGGCGGCAATAGACGCACCGTCGCCAAGTGATGCGATTCTCCGGTCAATTTCAGCGCTGCGCGCCCCTCGTTCGCACGTCCCTCATTAATCGCTTCAGTAAGACTTGGGCCCCACGCAGAGAAATTGTCCACAATAGCTCGCACTGTCTTGGTCCCGACATCCAACAGGCCCCAGAATTGCTCAGAGCCGACCTCGCAGCGGGCTATTTTCATGATCAGGGCGCTGTTGCTGGAGAGCCAATGTCGGAGGGATCGAGGTGCAACAGTTCGCAGGCGTTCTTCCAGCGAATCTTATCCATATCCGTTTCGGACAGGCGCAAACCTTCGGTCAGATCGTGACGTACGACGTCACTGCCGCCGAAATTGGACCCGTACAAGATCCGGTCGGCGCCGATAACCTCAATCAATGCCTGGCGCATCGGCAGCTCATGCAATTCCACATCAAAGTAGAAGTTCTTCATGTAATCGAGCACTGGCTTCTTGTTGTGGTGGGTATCAAGATTCGGGTTCGTTTGCGCGAGGCGACCCAACTGGTAGGGAACGAAGCCACCACCGTGCGTAATGTACACCTTCAGATTCGGGAAACGGTCGAAAACACCACCGTTCACCAGGTACCAGAAGCACCTGGACTCGTCATAATTCATGCCCACAATGGAGGTGGTTTCATAACGGTCCGTGTTGGCTTTGTCACCCCAGGTCACTGACTGGTTGTAACCATGCACGAAAATCGGCAGATCCAGGTCACACATTGCCGCCCAGACAGGGTCAAGTTCCGGAGAGTCGTATTCCAGCCCACCGAAGTTCGAGCCACCGGCGGAAAGGCCCTTCGCACCCAGCTCATTGCAGGCCCGGCGGATCTCCTTGGCGGCTTCTTCGGGGGCATTCAGGGGGGCCAGTCCCCAGAACATGAGACGATCCGGCTGCGCGGAACAATACTCGGCCAGTACGTCGTTTACTTTCCGGGCAAAAGACACCGAGAATTCTTGCTCAGCCCAGTACATGTAGCAATGGGCAGGAACGGACACCACCTGTGCGTTCTGTCCGGCGGCGTCCATACCGGCAAGGCGCGCTTTCGGGTCTCGCCACCGTTCCATGTATTCACCAACATCGAGTGTCTGACCCTCAGCGTGGGCCTTTCTCAGCGCAGCCTTTCTCTCCGGAGCTCCCAGCGTCAGTATCCACTCCCCCACACGCAGCTTGATATCGCCATCGGATTGCAGCTCAAACGCCGGCCCCCAGTGCGGATGCTGATTGTAATAATCGGGATGCGGTGCATGAGCGTGAAGATCAATGAGCATGAAGTAGATCCTTTCTGTAGTAACTGACTGCTTTCCGCGGCCGGCCGGGCCCTCAGACCTCATCTTTCACCGCTGGTGGATTCGTAGCCGCTGTTTGTGTAAGAATGCCAATCATGACAAATATAAACACAATTGGCAATTATGTTTATATTATTATCTGGAGTCCTGCCCTGAGATGCCCTGTTTCCGACGTGTTATCGAGATAGTCACCCACGGATCCCGGGCGCGCGGATGCGCGCGGGTAGCCCTGGAAGACGACTATCATCATTTCCGGGTCAGCCTTGAGTACCGCAACAGGTTCATTACGAGAGCGACCGGGGATGCCCTTCGGACCCCCTATGATCTCTGCCGCGATGCCACGATCGGGCTGGGCCTGTTGCGCGGTATGGCGCTGGAAACCGACGCGGACGTGGTACTCAATCACATCGATCGGCGCCAGCAGTGCACGCACATGTTCGACGAGGCTGGCCTGGCGGTGGCGGCGGTAACACGGAATATTCGACAAAGGCGTTACGAGATCGAGGTTCCCCGGCACGTTAGGGGCGCAACCCGGCCCCGGCTATGGCGGGACGATGACCTGTTGCTTGACTGGCAAGTCGAGGACGGTGTCATCGTCTCCCCGGCACCTTTTGCGGCGGTCAACCTGGGTAAAGGCATGGCACGCTGGGCGCTCGACAACCTCGGACCCGACGAGGCCGAAGCGGCGATTGTACTGCGCCGATGCAGTCTGATTTCTCAGGGGCGATTGCGCAATCTGGACCTGGAGTCGAACGCCAGCGTTACAGGCAGATGTTTTGTTCAGCAGCCTGAACGTGCGAAACGGGCAAGCCGGGTCAAGAAATCAACGCTCGACTTCACGAACTGCAAAGAGCGCCTCTGTGCAGGCGATCAGAGCTGGCTTAGTGAGTCCTCTCTGAATTGCCAGGCACCGTAAAAACTTGCACATATTTTGAAAAAATGTATAACCAATGTCTGCGGACTCGTAGATATGACTAAGAGGAATTTCTGACAATGATTGATTCGGGATACGAGAAGAAAACGGTCGTAGTAACGGGTGCCGCGTCCGGCATTGGCGCGGCAACGGCAAGCAAGTTGATGGCCGCGGGAGCGACAGTCATCGGCGGGGACATTGCCGAGATATCTACAGCCGGGGTTGACGGACGGCGGCTGGACCTCGCTGATCCCGACTCGGTGGATCGTTTCGTTGCCGACCTGGGGGACGAATCGATCGATGCCCTGTTCCATTGCGCCGGCTTGCCGCAAACACACGCTGCGTCAAAAGTTCTAACCGTTAACTTCGTCGGAGCGCGTTACTTCCTCGAGGCAATGTTTCCGAAGATGACCTCGGGCGGTGCCGTCACGGCTGTCGCTTCGCTGGTAATTGGCTGGCCCCTGCATGTCGAGAATCTGATGCCAATGATCAACACGGCAACTTTTGCCGAGGGGCTCGCCTGGGCGGAAGCCAACGGCGAGGGACCCGACCTGGCCGTCTGCCAGGGAGACCCGTACATGTACAGCAAGGAAGCACTTGCCTGCTGGTGTACGATGATGGCACCGCGCTGGATCCAACGAGGCGTCCGACTGAATGTCCTCGGGCCGGGACCGACGGATACCCCGATGATGGGTGAGTTCGAAAAGGCCGTTGGCGAGGCGTTGGCAAGTTTGCCCCTGCCGATTGGCCGCAATTCGACGCCGGAGGAGCAAGCCGATGTCATGCTGTTTATGAATCATCCTGCCTGCTCCTATCTTGTCGGCGCCACCGTTCACGCCGACGGCGGTGCTTCTGCAACGCTGATGACGATGGGCGCAGCTGGGCTAATAGGTTGACCGCTATGAGCAACGAACTACGAAGGAACTACGCAGACGTGTTTATCAACGGGGAGTGGGTAAGGCCCGACCAACACGCGCCGACCGACGTCATCAACCCGGCGACCGAGGAAGCTATTGGTCGCGTGGTCGAAGCCGGATTGCCCGAGTGCGAATTCGCTCTGAACACGGCGCGGCAGACTTTCGATAGCGGCGACTGGGCTCACATTGATGCGCACCAGCGTGTGCAGATTCTCGAGCGCTTTGTCGATTGTATCGAGGCCAAGGCGCAACAGATCATCAATCTCATGGTGGAGGAGTCGGGCACACCGGTTGGGTCTGCTTCAGCTTTCATGTTTTACCCGGCGCTGGAGATTGCACGCCACTACCTCGACCTGGCGCGCGAGGATCACACTTATTTGACACCGCTGGAAATCAATCCTCACGTTACAGCCGGCTCGGTGATCAGTACCGGAGCCGTGGCGCACGAACCAGTCGGCGTGGTTGCTTGCATCACTCCATTCAACGCACCGCTGTTTCTCAACATTGGCAAGATCATTCCGGCCATGGTCATGGGTAATACGGTGATCCTGAAACCGTCACCGTTGACGCCGATTCAGGCGCTGTTTCTAGGCGACATCGCGCAGGAAGCGGGATTGCCCAAAGGCGTACTGAACATTCTCACCGGACCGATATCAGTTAGCGAAAAACTGTCGTCGGACCCCCGCGTCGATCTGGTTAGCTTCACCGGCTCTGACCTGATAGGCGCTGCAATTATGGGTCAGGCCGCGCCAACACTGAAGCGCGTCTTACTCGAACTCGGTGGAAAATCAGCGAACATCGTTTGCGCCGATGCCGACGTCGATGCCGCGGCCCTTTTCGCGATTGGCGGCACCGCGACTCTTGCCGGGCAGGGTTGTGCCATTTCCACCCGTCACCTGGTACACAACTCGATCTACAAAGATTTTGTAGAGCGCATCCAGCGCCTGAGTTGGGCATTCATGTGTGGGAATCCGAAGACCGGCTCAACGATGCTCGGTCCGCTAATCAGCAAGCAGCAACGGCAAAGGGTAGAAGAATACGTCCAGATCGGTCTCGACCACGGCGGCGAACTGCTTTGCGGCGGTACGCGACCGGACTATCTTCGCCGGGGCTACTATCATGAAGCGACGATGTTCGTCGGTCTCGATAATCAAAGCCGGGTCGCGCGCGAGGAAATATTCGGCCCGGTCGGCATGGTCATGGGCTTTGATACTGAGGACGAGGCGATTGCCATTGCCAACGATTCGGACTACGGGTTGTCGGGCAACGTGTTTAGCCGCGACACGGGCAGAGCGTATCAGCTGGCTCGGCGCATGCGAACAGGGAGTGTCTGGATCAACGGAGGCAGTGGCGCCGCAGTTGCAAAACAGCCGTTCGGCGGCATCAAGCGTTCCGGATTTGGCCGCGAGAATGGCATCGATGGGCTGATGGAGTACTCGTTCAAGAAAACCATCACGTTCCGGGCAGCCTGACGCAGCGTAAATTACGTCAGCTGTGCATGCAATTCCCATAATGGCGGAATTACGCTCGGATCGGCCTCTTCGTCGACGATCCATTTCACCATGCGCCGCACTGGCTCGACCGCATCGTGCGGCGTCGCAAACGCAAAAGATCCACCGACATAGCCAAGCGATACGAGCCTCTGCGCACCGAATAGCGGCACTATGTCCTTGAGGCTGTCCTTTAAGCTCTCGGGGTAGATGCCAACAGTCTGCGTGTAGGCGTCAAAATACTTCAGTGCATCATCAACGCCATTAATCGGCACAAAATTCGCGACGCGATCATTCAGCAGGTCCCAATAGTCGACCGGGTCGGGCTGTTGAGAAACGACGATCGCTCCCTCATCATCGTTGCCACCGACAACGTGATAGGACTCGCCATCCAGCCGGCAACTATCCAGCTTCGCTTTCAATTTCGGATTGATACCGTGCTTTGGCTTGGTGCTGATTTGGCTCGGGAGTTTTAGCAGCGCCTCATAAGAATAATCGGCCAGTTTGTTCAGATTGGCGAGCCCCTCATGGTCGGTTCCGCTCATCACGTAGACGACCCGCGCATTCACACAGCCCACCTGATTCTCCGCGCCGATATCGCATGCGACGCGCTGCGCGACGTCACGCATCGTCTCTTCGTTTTCAAACGCTTCCTCGCCGATAACGCTTGCGCTGCGTTTCGGATCAAGTGTGACCAAGTCCATGCCGGGCTGCATAAAGCGCGCAACGTGCCTGATTGAATGCAATCCACCCCAGGCAACAATCTTTTCGACGCTTGCCGGATTGTAGATCTGCTCCTCGACCTCCGTATCGCCACCTTTCCAGTACGCGACAGCCAGATGTTTTGTCAACGGGTGATCTGGCGCCATATCGCACATCGTCCTGGCGAGCGCCAGTGAGAACAAAGGATCGTTTGATGGCAGCTTTATAAGCGTATCGCTGCGAGTCAGCGCATTTCGGATCACCGCGAGCAATCCGGGTACCGGGTGATTGCCGGCGATAATATGAACCGCCCGGGCGCCAAAAGCACGAACGCGCACCTTTTCACCGTTCACCAGAGTCGTTTCTACCCAACCTTCCAGATAATCGATACTTCCCAACGGCTCTTCTACCATTTGCCTTAAGGTTTGACGCTCGAAAAACGCCGGGATAATTTCGTAATTCCAGTCGACGATCGGCGGTGTCACCGGCGACGTCAGGTAGGAGGCTTGTCGGGCCTGATCGAGGTACTCGTTTTCAGACACGATCAGGCGTCCGCCCAGTTCCTCAAGGTAATCGAGAATGTCCTCAAAACTGAGGTCGTACAGGTCGGCCAGACTCGTTGAATCGCGCAGGGAAAAACGATCCGCGTAGACATGGGGATCCGGTATCCGAAACGTCGTATTGCCGCCGCGGCCGCTGAATTCAATCAGATTGTCTTCGATGTATTCGCCCCGCAGAACTATCCCAGTCGTAAATGCCGCCATCTTGACCTCCCAGGGTCGTTACAGCCTCGAGTTCATAGTGCCAAGAACTTCTCTGTGCACATCATTCTTTTATCGGAACGCCGGCAGGGCGTGAGTTATAACCCGGCAAGTGCAGCCCCCCATCAACATGTAGTGTTTCACCCGTTACGTAACGGGACATGTCAGACGCGAGGAACAGTACGGCTGGGCCAACATCCGTTTCAGGATCTCCGCAGCGGCCAAGCGGCCGCATCGCCGCGGACCGTTCCGCATGTTCGGGGTGTTCCGCGACCAGTTTATGAAAGGTCGCTCCCATCGCCGTCGGCGCAATCGCGTTGACGGTGATGTTGAATCGACCCCATTCAGAAGCGGCACTGCGCGTAAGACCCACAACTCCGGACTTGCCGGCATTGTAGTCGGCGTGCAACCAGGCACCGACATCAACGTCTATCGACGTGAAATTCACGATCTTGCCGCCTCCTCTGGCCCGCATGTGCGGCAACGACGCGCGCATGGCCCACCATGCGGTCTTAATGGTCGCCGTCAGAGTCTGCTCCAACAGTTCATCCGTTTTTTCCTCAAGCAGTACATTGGACGACGGCACGTAGGCGTTATTGACCAGAATATCCAGGCCGCCATAGTGACTGACCGTTGCTTCCACCGCAGAAAGCACACTGGCCTTGTCGAGCACATCGGTCTTGACAAAAAGGCCCTTGCCGCCAAGCTGCTCCATGTCCTGGGCAACTTGAGTACCAGAATCCTCATCGATTTCAGCGATGACAACCGCTGCGCCTTCGCGAGCAAAACACCGGGCGACACCTCTGCCAATGCCGCCACCGGCGCCGGTAATCAACGCGACCTTGTCAGCCAGTAGACCCATACTTGATTCCTTGGAACAGACGCCTCTCCGCTATTTTTGTATGCCGTACAGGGCGCCTTCGTACTTAAGATTCTAAACACTTTTGTCATTTATGTCTATAAACAAGGTCAAATCAGCCGCCAGCGCATTTCTTGATAAGCAATCGCGGCCGTCACGCCGTCTAATCGCCTCATTATTTGAACATAACTGGAAAATGTGTTAAATATTAGGTCGAACAGGCACTCGAGAAGAGGCATAAAACCGAAATGACCACCGCAAATCCTGTTGCAGCCGCTGAGCAGCTCCGCGGCGAAGCCTCGCATGCCCAGGAGCTTTCCGAAGAGCATCTCGAGGAGCACTTCCAGGACCATTTCGGCGTCGGCATTTTCGGCCGCTCCGGGGATAAGGATATCCTGTTCGTCAGCACTATTTACCATGTCGGCGGACGCAAATGGGGCATCAAGGATGGCGCCCTGATACAAACAGACCTGGTGATCGCCGACACCAGTGACCGGAGGATGACGGACAACGCTTTTGTCGCAAATCGGATGGATGCAATCAACCATTTCGACAATTTCTCCGTCACCACCGAACCTGGCCGCGTCGTCTGGCAGGCCGGGAACCGCCAAGTCATTGCCCGGCCCCCAGTGTGGGAGGTCAGGGGCGAGCACCTGGGCGTGGATGTCGATCTGCAGCTCACGGCCATAGGCAGCGCAGTGCCCTATCACGGCCCCTGGGAGGGCCTCGCGGAAAACGGCGTGGCCGGCAATGAACAACTGGCACGCGCGACCGGCAGCATAAGCTACAAAGGCGATACCTACGTACTTGACGAGGGTTGGGCCGTACGGGAAAGAACCTGTCTGGGCAAAGACTTCGACGTGCCTGCCCTGCTCGGCCAGAAAGAAGGCTACATCTGGGGCTGGTGTTTCAGCGAAGCGTTGAAACTGTTCTGCTTCGCCCAGGGAGGCTCGGGGCACTTTGCCGGCCGGGTTTTTCTGAAAGACCAACAGATTGATTTCGACGCGGACAATACAACGGTGGAAGAAACGGCACGCTGGACTGACCCGACTTGCCGTGCCACGTTCGCCACGGATTGGCACATCATCATGGCCTCAGCCGCCGGCCGCCTGGAAGTCAATGTCAGGACCTGGACACGCTACCTGTTCGGGTTTCACCTGATCGATGGGTACACTACCCACTTCGGTTCGCTGGGCAGGGCATCGGGTTCATTTACGTTTCCGAATGGCAATGTCATTACCATGGACGACCAGATCGCCTATTTCGAACAGGGGTTTGCCACCATGCTGCCGGCCGCCTGAAGCGTTTTTATCTCTACACAAATTTAAAGGACACCCGACCTATGAGAAAACCCTATCGAGTTATCGTCTGGGGCCCTGGACGCATGGGCGGAATCAGTATCTGGGAAGTTGTCAATTCACCGGCGTTCGAATTGGTGGGCGTCAGGGCGTACAGTGATGCCAAGAACGGCAAGGACGCCGGTGAAATTGTCGGTATAGAGGCGACCGGGATCACCGCCACCAATGACGTAGATGCCCTGCTAAAGGTCGATTGTGACTGCGTGATATATACGGCCCATGACAAAGGCAACTACAACAACGACGACGAAATCCTCATGATCCTCAGAGCTGGCAA
>Ga0224508_10005184_pt1 | contig 10522 bp, 11 predicted proteins | sample SF_Jan12_sed_USG_4_FD_170157 | JGI IMG/M metagenome (GOLD analysis project Ga0224508, IMG submission 170157) | Sediment microbial communities from San Francisco Bay, California, United States - SF_Jan12_sed_USGS_21 | ecosystem: Environmental > Aquatic > Marine > Sediment | place: USA... | reverse complement strand
TCACGCAGGCCCTGATCCAGGGTGCCCATGAAGCTGCCCTGGTCAACACCGTCGGCCATTCCGTGCCGCAGCTGCCGGGAACGATCTTCGTCAAGAACGGCACGCGTTTCATACCTCTGAATGACGCGGAGCGGCTGAAGGCGGCGAAACTCTGTGCGCCGGAATTTGTTCCCAAGCCCTGGGAGCAGTGGCGCGAGCGGATCAATGGCTGGGCCGGCGGCATCGACACCTATACCGAGATCCACAAGATTGCTCGGGAGATTCCTGCCGACACGCTGGTTGAGAACGTGGAACCACGCCGTTGGTGGAAAGCGTAAACCTCCTCCCTGGGAGGCACACCGGAGCGGCAATTGCCGCTCACGTGGTGGAGTGCGTGGGGTGATCGGCGCCCCGCGTACTCTCCTCTTCATTGCGCACCGGTCTCCGCTTATGCTGACTGCCAGTGCGGGAGTCTTCCGGCCGGGTCGGTAATGCACCTTCAATAACAAGACTCCGCAGGGAACAAAATCGATGAGCAATACAGCGACGGCAGACCTTCGCCCCGATGCGAAGCAATTCGCCCCCGAGGCTCTTGAGGTTACAAAACGGCTTTCCGGCAAAGTGCTCGTCGATGGCGACGTTCGCAAAGCGCTCACAGATGAGACCTTTGACGTCATTCATCCCGGCGACCTCAGCGTCATCGGCCAGGCCCCGAAATGCGGAGCCGACGACGTCGACGCGGCCGTTGAAGCCGCCCGGAAAGCCCTGGGCAACTGGCGCAAGGTCCCTGCCCGCGACCGCGGCCGGATGCTGCAAAAGGCAGCCGACGCGATCGAGGAGAACGCCGAACTGGTCGAACAGGTTCTGGCGCTGGATACGGGCAACGCGCTGCGGACCCAGGCCAGACCGGAGACCGCATCAAGCATCGATCTGACCCGAATGTTCGGCGGCCTTGCCGGCGAACTCAAGGGAGAGACGGTCCCCTCGGCGAATACCGACGTGCTGCAATACACCACCCGCGACCCAATCGGCGTGGTCGCGGGGATCATTCCCTGGAATGCGCCTTTGTTTCTGTTCGCCGCCAAGGTGGCCCCCGCCCTTGCGGCAGGGAATACCGTCGTCATCAAGACGGCGGAACAGGCACCGTTTTGCGTGCTTTTCCTGGCCGAGATCATGAACCACGAATTGCCGGCCGGCGTATTAAACGTGATTTCCGGTTATGGCGAAGAATGCGGCAAACCGCTCGTCGAGCACCCCACCGTGCGCAAGGTTACCTTCACCGGCTCACTTCCCGTCGGCCAGGCCATCGCCGGCTACGCGGCACCGAAGCTATGCCCTGTGACGCTGGAGCTCGGCGGCAAGAATCCGAGCATAGTCATGGCCGATGCCGATCTCGAACTTGCAGTCCCGGGCATCATCGAAGGCATGCGTTACACGCGCCAAGGCCAAGCCTGCACCGCGGGAACACGGGTCTTTGTACATGAAAGCGTCTACGACCAGGTCATTGAAGGCGTGGTCGCGAAGTTGGCCGACATAAAGCTCGGCAACCCGCTCGATGAAGCAACCGACATGGGTGCCATCATCTCGGAGGAACAATTCAACCGGACGCTGCATTACATGGACATCGCGCGCAACGCACCCGGCGCACGTGTTCTTTTCGGTGGTGAGCGCCCGACCGACCCCTATCTCAGCCAGGGCTATTTTTATCCGCCGACGTTGCTGGACGGCCTGCCGATTGAATCGGAAGTTTGCCAGGACGAGATTTTCGGACCCGTCGCAACGGTCCTTCCCTTCAAATCGTTCGATGAGATGATAACCAGCGCCAACGACACGGAATACGGGCTGGCGGCAAATCTGTGGACGCGCGATCTCTCCCGGGCACTGGAGTATGTCGAGCGCATCGAGGCCGGCTTCGTTCAGGTGAACCAGTGCGTCGCGCCGCGCTCGAATGTTTCCTATGGGGGTTTGAAAATGAGCGGGCTCGGCAAAGAATACGCGCTCGACAGCATGGTGCATCATTTTACCTGCTCGAAGACAGTTTTGATCAACCGGGGAACGCCGGGCCCCGAAGTGTAGCGCGTTGTGGGGTCGCCGCGGGCGTACATCATCTACAGGGAAACAGGCATGGCAGAGGTAATTGGCTTTATCGGGCTCGGCAATATGGGAACGCCGATGGTCGAGCAACTCCTGAAAGCAGGATATGACGTGCGGGCATTCGATCTGTCGAAGGATGCCCTGAAACACGCGGGCGATCTGGGGGCAACCGCTGCAACCTCGATCGCGGACGCGGCCAAGGGCGCGAGCATCGTCATCACGATGCTGCCGGCGGGTGAGCATGTGCGCGCGGTCTATTTTGCCGATGACGGGCTCATAGCATCAGCCGCGAGAGGAACATTGTTGATCGACTCATCGACGATCGATGTTGACACCTCCCGCGCGGTTGGCGCTGCGGCCACCGACGCCGGGCTGGAGATGATCGACGCGCCGGTAACCGGCGGCGTTATGGCCGCGCGGGTGGGCAAGCTGAATTTTATGATTGGCGGTACGCAGGAGGCTTTCGACAGGGCCAAACCGGTGCTCGATGTGATGGGCCAGAAGCTGCTCTATGCCGGACCGCAGGGGAGCGGGATAGGCGCCAAGATATGCAACAACATGTCGCTCGGTATTTGCATGATAGCCGCCGCCGAGACACTCATGATGGCGAAACGGCTGGGCCTGGATCTGGAGCGCACATATGAGATTATCACCAATGCGTCCGGACAGAACTGGGCGTTGAGCAGCTATTGCCCGCTGCCGGACCTGCTCGATGGCGTGCCTGCCAATGACGGATACAAGCCTGGATTCTCGGCCGAGATGATGCGCAAGGATCTGCGGCTTTCGCAGGACGCCGCGCAATCTGTCAATGCGGTGACGCCACTGGCCGCGCACGCCCTTGCAATCTTCTCGCATTTCTGCGACGGCGGCGACAGCCAGACCGACTATTCCGGCATTTCGAAGCTGATCGGTGGCGATGCCTGGGACTATCCGTTCGATCCGGGCAAAAAGTAGCCGACCAATTTTACCCATTCCCTGATCCGGAACAGCTGACCGAGAACGCACGGCGATCACGCCCCCTTGAATCGCCGGTGATCGGTCAGTGATGGTATTTCTTGCTGGACCTGTAACGGATGGGAGAGACACCAATGCGCAACCGCGCGCTCATCTTCGCAATGGCGGCCATGCTGGCTGTGTTTTTCGTGCATTCTAACGCGCTGGCACAAGCCAGCCCGCGGAAGGCACCGCAATGGGATATCTCGGAATGGATGAACTCATCCGGTTTGCAGCTGGATCAACTGCGCGGCAAGGTCGTCGTCATCGACTTTTTCCAGATGTGGTGCCCGGGATGCAAAAAGTTCTCGATCCCGCTGATGAACCATTGGGAGAACCAGGTCTTCACCAAGGAACTGGTCAGCGGCAAGCTGGTTTTCGTGAGCATCCACACGGTGTTTGAAGGCCATGGCTACCAGACGCCGAAGCGGCTCAGGCGCTTTATCAAAGAGAAGGGTATCACCCACCCCGTCGGCGTCGACCGCCACATCGCCGGCCGGCGGATCCCTGAGACCATGCGCCGCTACAATACCGGCGGAACGCCGGAAATGGCCTTCATCGACAAGCAGGGCAACATCCGGTTCCAGAAATTCGGATTTTTCGAGCCGTCATACGGCGAGACACTGATCCGGACGATGCTGGATGAAACAGTGAAAGCTGAACCGGCACGCGCGACAACGCTGCAATAAGCCCACAATTGCGGCCGCGCGCAGCTTGGGGAAACGGTAACGCCCGGCTGACCAAATGGCCCTATTCGACGGCCCGGCCTATTGCGAAAATGCCATATTTTGCCCCTATCCTGCGCGTTGTTGCGCCCGGTTGCGGGGCGCAACCTCGGAAACCCGGAAAAGACTTCGAGCTTGCATGCACGACTGCGCCTTTCCCGAAAATCTGAGATGCCCCGGCTGCTGCGCAGCCGAGCGAACTGGTCTGTTAGTAACATGAGAGTGGGAAAGGAACTCCCGATGCGCCAAAACGGTACTGTCAAATTTTTCAATCATTCCCGCGGCTTCGGCTTCATCACGCCGGAAGAGGAAGACAAGGACGTCTTCGTTCACATAACGGCCCTGGAAAAGTCCGGTCTTCCGGCCCTGGACGACGGCACCAAGGTCACCTTCGAGGTTGAAGACGATCCGCGCGGGCGCGGCAAACAGGCGGTCAATATCGAGGTTGCCTGACCCGATTTGAGGAGTTTCCACGACGCCAAACCGCCGGGTTTCTCACCCGGCGGTTTTTTTTGATCCGCACCGCAAGCGCGGCGCTTCACGGTTCACTATCCCTATGGACTCCGGTCCCCAAAAAATTAGAAAATCGGTGAAAGATCATGCGTTGCGTTACCCGCGCCTCACGCGCAGCCGATTGAAGCCTCCCGGAGAGACAAAAAATGGCCCAAAAGCGGGCGATGTCGCAGGATCCTGTCAGCCAGGCAATCCAATATATGAACGCCGACAGGCCGAGAGCAGCCAAAAAGCTGCTTCGCGGCCTGTTGTCGAACCGACCGGATCACGCGGATGCCAACCATATCCTGGGCATTATCGAGCTGCGGGCCGGCAAGCTCGAGGCCGCCAAGAAACGTATCACCAAGGCGCTGCGGGCCAATCCCGACATGATCTATGCGCACAACAATCTGGGTGAGGTTTATCGCGCCCAGGGCCGATTGGACAAAGCGGCCGCGTGCTATCGCAAGGTACTGGATTTCGATTCCGCGATGCCGGAAGCGCACAACAATCTCGGCCTCGTGCTGGAGGAGTTGGGTGAAACGCAAGAGGCAATATCCTGCTACCGCTCGGCATTATCAATCTCGCCGGAAGATACCGAAGTCCTGCAAAATCTTGCGACAGCGCTGCAAAGGCAGGGCGCGCTGGATGAGGCGGAGGGTTGTCTGCGGACACTTATAGACCTCGAACCCAAGCTGGCGGATGCACACAACAATCTTGGCGTCGTGCTGCAGAAGCGGAACCGGCTGGATGATGCGGTCGACTGCTTCAAAACGGCAATCGCCCTGTCGCCTAGCCATGTGGGTGCACATAGCAATCTCGCTCAAGGTTTGATGACAATGGCCCGCTACGCCGAGGCGATCACCGCCTATAGGGAGGTTCTTGCGCTGGTGCCGGATGACATTCAGGCCCACTACAGCCTTGCCAATACATTTTGGGAGTCCGGCGATTTGGAACAGGCTCTCGGCGTTTACAAGAAAGCGCTTGCGGTCGCGCCCGGTGATCCGAAGAACCATTACATCGTCGCGGCAGCCTATCTGGAAGCAGGGCGTATGGATGATGCTATTGCGTGCTATCAAAAGGCCTTGGCAATCAAGCCGGACTATTTCGAGGCCCACAACAACCTCGGCAATGTGTATGAGCGAATGCACAAGCTGGAGAAGGCCGAGGAGTGCACTCAAAAAGCCTTGGGTTTTGCGCCCGACGACCCGGAGACCAACCTTTCACTGGCTGTGCTTCTCAGACGCCGGGGCGAGATGGAAAAGGCGATTGCAACGCTCGAGCCATTGATCGAGAGGGCGATGCCTGCGAGAAGCCTTGCCCGGATCCACTTCGAGCTTGGCCAACTCCACGACCGGCAACAGGATACGGAAAAAGCCTTTCACAACTTTTCTGTTGCCAATGACCTGCAAGCCCAAAGTGAACTATCGAGCGTCTACAAGAAGGAAAAATTCCTGTCCGAGGTCGAAGTGACGGAACAGGCACTGACCGCCGAATGGATTAACTCGTGGGCGAGCGTGACCGAAGACCCTGACGCGGCGACCCCTGCCTTTATTGTCGGCTTTACGCGCTCAGCCACCACCCTGCTCGATCAGATCCTGGACAGCCACCCCGCGATGCAGGTGATGGAAGAAAAAGAGGTGCTTTACCACGACCTCATAGGCGAGATCACGAAGACCCATGGCGACCACAATGCGGCGCTGCCAAAGCTGAACGAGGAGGAAATCAAGAATCTGCGTGAGCTCTATTTCCGGAGTGTCGAGCGCTATGTCGAGCGAGACGCGGAAGCGCAGTTTGTCGACAGATTTGCACTCAATATTCGCCACCTGCCACTGATCGTCCGGATATTCCCCAACGCCAAGATTATCCTCGCCCTGCGCCACCCCTGCGACGTGGTTCTCAGTAATTTCATGCAAAACTTCAAGATAAACAATGCGATGGCAAATTTTCTCACGCTCGACGATACCGCCCAATGTTACGCGCAGGTGATGGGGCTGTGGCAGAAATGCGTCGAGTTGCTGCCGATGAACTTCCATATTGTCAGGTATGAATCCCTGGTAGCTGACTTCGAGCAAGAGGTCCGGCAGTTGCTTGAGTTCCTGGAAGTTGGCTGGGATGACGCGGTACTTGATTATGTCGCCCACGCCAAAAACAGAGGTGCCATCTACACACCAAGTTACCAGTCCGTCGTTGAACCGATTTACAAGCGTGCGAGTTACCGCTGGAAAAGATATTCCGATCAACTAGCGCCCGTGATGGCTGGACTCTCGCCGTTTATCGATGCATTCGGATATTCCGAAGACGAGACGTGATAACAAGCGCCTGACCGATTAAGCGGTTATTAGGCATATCCCTGCAGACTTGGGCCGGGTTTAGGAGGGTTGCATGAGTTCAGTTGCCGGTATCGCGATGGCGGCGGTCGCTGCCAATCAGGCGCAGACACAAATGGCCCTGGCCGCAAAAATGACGAAGATGAACGCCGAAGCGCAGAACTCGATTGTGGCCCTGCTCGAAGCCGCAAGCGCCAACGGCCAGGAAGCGGCAAATGCCGTTCTCGAGGCCGGCGTCGGCGGTCAGGTCGATATCAGCGCCTAGTCTGCGTTGACGCTCGACGCCTGCTCTATCCCAGCCTGTCTCCCGCCTTGAGACCGGCGTTCGCGGCGTACTCATTTGCCGGGATTTTCTTTTCCTTTGCCGCGCGCATGCGGCCGACCCGAACCGCACCGCCTTCGGCGGCGATGGCAATACCGTCATCGGACACCGCGAGCACCTCGCCCGGCGCCCCCTCACCTTGCACGCGGGTACTGTCGTAGAGCTGCACGACTTGATCGCCGTTTTTGGTCCACGCGCCCGGTGCCGGATCGGTGCCGCGAATAAGGTTGTGCACCTCTTCAACCGGTTTCGACCAGTCGATTTCCGCGTCTGACGTCTTGCACCAGCTCTCATAGGTCTTCTTCGAGTGATCCTGCTCGATTTTCGGTGCCTTGCCCTCACGCACCAGATCGACGGATTCGCACAGCGCCTCGACACCTAAGGGAAAAAGATTGTTGAAGTAGATCGTCCCCAGCGTATCGTCGGGGCCGATTTCGACCTCCTTCTGCATCAGGATGGGGCCTTCATCGAGCCCTTCATCGGGCCAGAAAATAGACAGGCCCGTCTTTTTCCGACCCATGATGATCGGCCAGTTGATCGAACTGGGACCGCGGTGCAACGGCAGCAGCGAGGGGTGATACTGGATCGTGCCGAGCTTGGGAATATCGAGCGCGGCCTGCGGCACGAAGAGGGTAACGAATGCCATCACGCCGAGATCCGGCTCGAGCGATTTCAGATGCTCCCACACCTCTTGGCTTTTCCATGAGGCCGGCTGGTGCACCTCGAAGCCCTTCTCCTCAGCAAAGACTTTCAGCGGATCCGGCGGCCTGCCCTCCTTGTCCGGGGCGCAATAGACGCCGACGATATTTTCTCCGCGCTCAAGCAGTGCCTCCAGCACAGCCTTGCCGAAAGCCTCCTGTCCGTGAACGACAATTCTCATCACTATTCCCCTCTCAGTTACTTGAACCGGCGATCGCGTCGCGTGCCTGGCGGGCGAGCGCCGGCCCGTCCATCGACGGATAGACAGGCTCGTCCTCCGCGAGGCGTATCTTTGCCACCGCGATGACCGGACCGGGGCGCTTCAGCAGAAAGTCCGGCAGCGCCGCCACCTCCGCCTGTTCGCGAATAATCCGCGTTTCGGCAAAACCGGCCGCCGCGGCGATACCGGCAATATCCACGCCCGACGCCGTCAGGCCCGGCTGCGCGCCAGTCTCCTCGAAAACCTCGTTGTCCATTACCAGAATGCTCAAATTTTCCGGCGCCTGAACGGCGATGGTGGCAAGCGAGCCAAGCCCCATCATCGCATCGCCGTCGCCCGTCACCACCAGCACGCGGCGATCCGGCTGCGCCAGGGCAAGGCCGAGCCCGATCGAGGCGGTGATCCCCATCGACCCCCACATGTAGACATTCTCGGCCGCGTCACTGACCGCGAACAGGTCATAATTGGTTGTGCCCAGCCCGGCGACAACCAGGGTACGCCCACGCTCCGCCAACACCCGGGAGAGGACATCCCGGCGAGCCAGTTTTTTTTGACCGCCACTCATTTCGAAAACGCCTTTACGCCGATAACCTGCTGGGCGATGAGGACCGCAACCGCCTTCCCTTCGCCGAAGGCCAGCTCCGCCGCCCTTTGAAAATAGTCGGAGACCTCCCCGGCCGTCTTTGCTTCAAGGCAGGTCACGCCCATCGCCTGAAATACCGGCGCAACGCCCCGGCCCATCGGAATCTGCGCCGGGTTGCCCTCACCCTGCTGGCCACGCATCGTAACCAGCATCAGACAGGGCGCTTCATGATAAGCCGGCAGCGCCAAGGCGTTGATGCAATTGCCGGTACCGCTCGACTGCATGCACAGCAGTGCTTTCTTGCCCCCGAGCCAGGAGCCGTAGCCAATGCCGATCCCTTCTTCCTCGGTTGAAAGCGTAATAACGCGCACCGCGTCATCGGCCTTGCACATATCAAGCAGCGGCGTCAGCCCCGCGTCCGGCACGGTGGCTACGATAGTGATGTCCTGTTCCTTGATCAGCCGGTAGACTTCCGTCGACCAGTTGTCATCTGGAGCCCGCACTCTGGCTCTCCTTCGCTAGTTTTTCCTCCCCGGCGCCAGTTGCCGGACCGTCTCTCTCGCAACCGGCGGGAAGTTTTGCCGGCCACTCTATGCCGACCCTGTTGCCTGGAGGCAAGAGTTGAAGTGTTTTTCCAAGCGCCTGTCAGGACCAATATGATCGCGCGCAGAATGGGAGCTAATTATGAGTTATCTACCTGGCGCACCAGCTTGTGCCACAGGCTTTGCCGCTTCACCGACGGCACGACAACGACTTTCGGTTTCGCCAGGTTGCGAAACCGTTCCCGTGCCAGAGCCAGTTGTCCATGGACCGTAATTGTGAGTTTGCCGTTGATGCCCTCTTCGACAAAACCGGATTCAACCAGATTGTCGATATGCGACCTGGATATCTGTGTCGCTGGCACGCCGCCTTTGTTTAGCTGATTCAGAAAGCGCCGCTCAGCCCGGACGAGACCGTCAACTTCACGCAACTTCTTACCCCCACAACCACTGCTCTTTTGTAGGTGAAGTGAGAGTGGTGAATCAACCGCCAAGGTTGACAATCACCTGTTATCCACATGGGGAAACGGTTCCGGATGGTCCGGTTCATTGCCTCCGACACGGAAAGTGGCGACGCTGGCCGCGCTCTAAGCTCTAAAATGCGTATTCGAAGAAACGCGAAAGCGGTTGCTGGGACGTCGCGGGGAATGTCTGCTCGCCCCCCGAAAGCGGCCATTTGTCCAGACAGGCAGGAAGGTTCGCCAAGGGCCACAAGCGGAAAATTGAAGGCAAGGCGCGCGAGTAGACCAGATCGGCAAGCGTTACCCTTGTGTCAAGGCGCGCGTGGCGATGTAGCCGAGCCAGGCGGCGGTGCCGGTAAGGAAGGTGCCCCATGCGGTGTCGACCAGCGCGACGACAAGCGGCCAGTTGCGCAAGGTCGCGTAGTTGGTCATGTCGTAGGTGGCATAGGCAAAAAAACCGAACAGGGCGCCGTAGACCAGCGCGGTGAAGCCTGAGCCCTCGCGCAGCGCCGGGGCGACCGCGAAGATGATGATCCCGACTACATAAACCGCGTAGAAGGCGGCCGCCGCGCCCAGGTTCGGCCGCTCCAGCAACAGCTCGCCGAGCCGATCGAAATAGAATTTCCTGGCGATCAACCCCAACCACAGGGCATCAATGCCGAGAAACGCACACGCGGTCACGCCGTAGGCGATCAGATATTGAGTCATGATGGAGATCCTCGCTTGATTGGGTCGGTACGCAGGCGCGCAAGCTGCGGATCACTGGGCCGGCCCCTGATAAGCAGCGGTGATCCAAGGCTTGCAAGGCTGCGTATCGATGCCAGAATGTCCCTGAGAGAGCACAAATGAACCGTTTGAGAATTGCGGTTATCGGGTCCGGCATCGCTGGGCTCTCAGCCGCCTGGCTGCTATCGAAGCGTCATCAGGTAACACTGTACGAGGCCGGGACCCATCTCGGCGGCCACGCCAATACAGTAGAGGTCAACACCCCGCAAGGCGCCGTTGCCGTCGATACCGGGTTTATCGTCTACAACGAGCCGAACTACCCGAACCTGACGGCCTTGTTCGACCATCTCGATGTCGCG
>Ga0224508_10005183_pt1 | contig 10522 bp, 6 predicted proteins | sample SF_Jan12_sed_USG_4_FD_170157 | JGI IMG/M metagenome (GOLD analysis project Ga0224508, IMG submission 170157) | Sediment microbial communities from San Francisco Bay, California, United States - SF_Jan12_sed_USGS_21 | ecosystem: Environmental > Aquatic > Marine > Sediment | place: USA: California... | reverse complement strand
GACATCGGCGGCCCCGCGATGATCCGCGCCGCCGCGAAGAACCACGCGCGGGTGGGCGTGGTGACCTCGCCCGAGCAGTACGACCGGATCCTCGGCGAGCTGACCGAGAACTCCGGCGAGCTCGGCGCCGGACCCCGCCGCGACCTGTCAGCCGCCGCCTTCAACCGCACCGCGCGATACGACGCGGCCATCGCCAATTGGATGACGCCGCCGGAGGAGGACTTCCCGGAGACGATCCTGATCGACTTCGGCAAGGTGAGCGAGCTCTCATACGGGGAGAACCCACATCAACGCGCGGCCTACTACGCCGAACGCAGCGCCCGGACGCACCTGCTGTCCCGCGTGGAGCAGCTCCACGGCAAGAAACTCTCGTTCAACAACCTGCTCGACCTCGAAGCCGGGCGAGCGCTGGTCGCCGAGTTCGAGCTGCCGACGTGCGTGATCATCAAGCACAACAACCCCTGTGGCGTGGCGGTGGCCGAGGACATCTTCACCGCCCAGGAGCGCGCCCGGGCCTGCGATCCGGTCTCCGCCTTCGGCGGTGTGATCGTCGTCAACCGTCCCATCGACGGACCGCTGGGCGAGGTGCTTGCCGACACCTTCGTCGAGGTGCTGCTGGCGCCCGGCTACAGCGACGATGCCTTGGAGGCCCTGACCCGCAAGCCGAATACTCGGCTCCTGCTGAGTAACGAGCGGCGGCGGAGCAATCCCGGAGAGCGCGACCTGCGGCGCGTCTCCGGCGGCCTGTTGGTGCAAGATCGCGACTCCGAGAGCGAGGAGCGGGAGGCGATGGAGGTGGCCGGCTCGCGCGAGCCCACCGACGCGCAGTGGGGCGACCTGATGTTCGCGTGGCGGGTGGCCAAGCACGTCAAGTCAAACGCCATCGTGCTGGCACGTGGCCTTGCGACGGTGGGCATCGGCGCCGGCCAGATGAGCCGCGTCGACTCGGTACGCCTGGCGATCGAGAAGTCCGAGGTCGGTGTCGAGGGATCCGTGCTCGCAAGCGACGCGTTCTTTCCCTTCCCGGACGGACCCGAGACCGCCATGGACGCCGGTATCGCGGCGATCGTCCAGCCTGGGGGCTCGATGCGCGACGCCGAGGTGCTGAGCGCCTGCGAGGATCGCGGCGTGCCGATGGTCCACACGGGCCGCCGGCACTTCCGGCACTAGCCGCGACCGGGTAAGAGATGGGCGTGCGCGTATTGCTCGCCCTGCTCGTGCTGGGCCTCTCGCCGTCGCTCGCCGCACCGGCGATTCCCGACGACCTGTCCAACGACCCACTCGACCGTGGAGCCCTGATCGCGTTGCCCGGCATCTACCAGGTGGAGGCACGATTCACCGTCGGTGGCCTGAGCACGAGGTTGAATGGGGAGCAGCAGCTCGATACGGGCGGGCCGGTCACCGTCGTCGGCTCGGCCTTCGGCGTAGCCACAGGCGGCTGGATCCTGACCGCCGATCACCTCGTGAACGGCACGAGCGCGACTCTCGCCGTGGCGGCGCTGAGCCGTGACGTCGGTGCCCAGGCGCGACTGGGCACCGACGATCCCGAGGAGTGGGTCGAGCAGACCGGCGCGCGCGCCGTCGATGTGCGCGCGCTCGACATCCGGCTACGCCACGTGGAGAGCGGGCCAGGCGCGCCGCCATTGGCGGCGGCGCTCCAGAGGAGCGAACCCGAGGCCGACATGGCGCTGCTACGCACCGACAGGACGGACGCTCCTGTCCTGGAGTTGGACGACTCCCAATCGGTCGGGACCCCGGTGGCCACGATCGGCTTCGGAGGAGGCGGAGAAGGCGGGGTCGCCGGGCCGGCGATCCGGCAGGGGGCCCTCGCGAACACCGGCACCATCGCCGGGCGAGGCTCGCGCGTGTTCACCCAGGTGACCTCACCGGTGCGAAGTGGGGACTCCGGCGGCCCGGCGATCGACGCCGAGGGCAACGTGCGGGGGATGGTGATCACTCGCGCCCGGGTGGGGGGGAACCTCGTGCCCGGTCCTCAGATCCGCCGCTTCGTCGGCACTGAGCGAATCGAGGTGGCGAGCGGCACGCAGGAGAGCTATCGCGAGGGCCTCGATCACTTCTGGGCACTGGATTTCGAGGCCTCGAGCCTCGCGATGGAACGCGCGCTGGAGGCCTACCCCGAGCACCCGTTGGCCGAGGCGTTCGTTCGCCGGGCCGCGGAGCTCAGCGGCGCCTCGGTTTCCATCGGCGGTCCGGACATCGCCAGGAGCTTCCTGCGCGCGCTCGCGCTCGTGTCCGCAGTGATCTCATTGGGGCTCGCTGCGCTGCTGGTGCGGCACGATACGAGACAGCGGCATCCCCGACGGCTGCCGACCACCACCATCGACCAGGACTGACCCATGAGAGTCGGAGTACCTCGCGAGACGAAGTCGGACGAGCATCGAGTGGCCATGACGCCTGCGGGCGTCGACGAGCTCGTGCGCCGCGGGCACGAGGTCTGGGTCGAGAACCAGGCCGGCGCCGGAGCAGGTTTCGACGACCCAGCCTATGAGCGCGTCGGCGCGATGATGGGCGACGCGCCCGCCTGCTGGGACTGCGACCTGGTGGTGAAGGTCAAGGAGCCCCAGCTCGAGGAGTTCGCGCTTCTGCGCGGGGATCAGATCCTGTTCACCTATCTTCACCTCGCCGCATACCCGGGTGTCGCCGACGCCCTGCTGGAGGCAGGCACCACCTCTGTCGCATACGAGACAGTCGAGGACTCCAAGGGCCGCCTCCCCCTGCTCGCCCCCATGAGCGAGGTCGCAGGCCGACTGGCGGTTCAGGCCGGCGCCCAGGCGCTCGAGAAGCCGGCGGGCGGGCGCGGGGTTCTGCTGGGCGGCGTCGCGGGAGTATCTCCCGGTCGCGTCGTCGTCATCGGTGGCGGGCAGGTCGGCATCAACGCGGCGATGATCGCCTCCGGGATGCAGGCGCAAGTGGCAGTGCTCGATGTCGACCTGGGCCGGCTGCGCGAGCTCGAGCTGGTCATCGGCGGACGCATCGAGCTCCTCCACTCCACCCGACTCGCCATCGAGGAGCAGATCTCCCAGGCGGATGTCGTGGTCGGAGCCGTGCTCGTCCCCGGAGACCGCGCGCCACGGGTCATCACGAGGGAGATGCTCGGCGTGATGCGGCCGGGTTCGGTCATCGTGGACGTCGCGGTGGACCAGGGCGGTTGCGTGGAGACCACCAAACCGACCACCCACAGCAACCCGACGTATGCGGTGGACGGAATCGTCCACTACTGCGTCGCGAACATGCCGGGAGCGGTCCCGGTCACCTCGACGAGGGCGCTGAGTAACGCCACCCTGCCGTACGTGATGGCGATTGCCGACGGCGCCGTCGAGGGGGCCGCCCGACATCTTCCCGCGCTCGTGCCCGGCATCAATACGCAGGCAGGCGAGGTCGTCAACGAGACGGTTGCCCAAGGGATCGCCCAGGCGCGAGCCGCCTAGGCGGCTCGCATCAGGCGAAGCCCCACGTACTCGACCGGCACGGCAAGCAGCACCGGCAGCGGCGCGAGCCCGCCGTGGACGGCCGTCTGCTCCCGCGATGTTGATCATCCGCAAAAAACAGATGAAGCCGGTCCAGAGCGCGGTCGTCAGCAGCAGACCACCGAACTCTCCCGCTTGGCGCGGCCACGCATGGCGGCTGCGCCGCGCCTTGCCTTCGCCCGCGCGCGGGTCGGCCCCAGTGCCACTCGGCGGAAGTGCCAGGCGACCGGATGCCTGCCCCGCGTCCGTTCTGGACTCTAGGTTTAGCCTTCATGGTCGCCTCTCTCGAGTCCTCGGACCGCAGCCCCGTCGTGGGCCTGGTGATCGGCACCGAGGACGCCACTCCGCTAGAGTTCTGGGTCGGCCTGGCGCCCGACGCCTACCTTCAACTCGACGACGTCGTGGCCCTGGAGCGGACCCTGCCGGGTCCCGGCGAGACGGTCCGCATATTCGGGGTCGTGAACCAGGTGCGCGCCCGCTTCGAAGGTGTCGAGCGCGACAGCGACGTCTTCCACGTCGCGGAGGCGACCCTGCCGGCCGAGACCTCGCGCGCCGCGCTCATCCAGGCGACTCGCTTCGAACCCGAGATCTTCGTGCCGCCGCTTCCCGGGCAGGAGGTGCGCAAGGCCTCGGACAGCCTGCGCGACGAGGCGCTGTTCTTCGACGGTATGGCCAGCCGCGTCCCCGCAGGCTTGAGCCGCGACGACGAGCCGATCTACCTCAACCTGGAGTTCTTGGACGGCACCCGTGGCGCCCACGTGAACATCAGCGGGGTCTCCGGTGTCGCGACCAAGACCTCATACGCGACCTTCCTGCTCTACGGGCTCTTCCACTCGGGCGTGCTGGGAAACGAGGCCAACAACACCAAGGCCCTGATCTTCAACGTGAAGGGCGAGGATCTGCTGTTCCTCGACCATGAGAACACTCAGCTCTCCGAGAGCGAGCGGGCGCGATACGGAGCGCTCGGGCTCTCCGCCGGTGCGTTTTCGAGTCTCAGCGTGCTCGCGCCGCCACGCCCGGATGACCCCACTGCCACGCCGCAGGTCTCGAGCCGCATCTCGGGAGTCACCTCGTTCTTCTGGACCCTCCACGAGTTCTGCCGAGACGAGCTGCTGCCGTTCCTGTTCGCCGACGCCGAGGACGACCGACAGCAGTACACGATGGTCGTTCACAACGTGGCCCATCAATTGGCGCGCGCGACAGCGGCCGGCGACGGAGCAGTCTCCATCGAGGGGCAGGTGGTGCGGACCTTCCGTGAGCTGGTCGAGCTCATCGAGGCCAAAGTCCTCGATGAGGACGGCGACGGAATGCGCTGGGCAGGCCGTTCCATCGGCCTCGGAACGGTGAACGCCTTCGTACGCCGGCTGTGGGGCGCGGTGCGCGACCTCGAGCACCTCATCCGGGCCGACGTGCCCCACCCCGAGCGGCACGCGGTCCGTTTCGAGGAGCAGGTCACGGTCGTCGATCTGCACAACCTGCGCGACCGGGCGCAGCGCTTCGTCGTGGGCGTGGTGCTGCGGCGGGCTTTCGAGCGCAAGGAGAAAGAGGGCCATGCCAGGCCTCTGCAATTCGTCGTGCTCGACGAGCTGAACAAGTACGCGCCCCGCGAGGGCACCAGTCCGATCAAAGAGATCCTGCTCGACGTCGCGGAGCGGGGGCGGTCGCTGGGGATGATCCTGATCGGCGCCCAGCAGACGGCCAGCGAGGTCGAGCGGCGGATCATCGCCAACAGCGCGATCCGCGTGGTCGGTCGGCTCGACACCGCCGAGGCGGGGCGGCGGGAGTATGCGTTCCTTCCCCACGTCCAGCGCCAGCGGGCCACCATCATCAAGCCCGGCACGATGCTGATCAGCCAGCCGGAGATCCCCATTCCCCTCGTCACCCAGTTCCCGTTCCCGGCCTGGGCGACGAGGTCGAGCGAGGCGGCGCCATCCCGCGGGCAGGGTCCCGATGACCCATTCAGCGGCCTCTAGCCCGACGGGCGCGTGAGGCTCCTCCACACCGCCGACTGGCACGTCGGCAGACAGATCCGCGGGCGCAGCCGGGCCGACGAGCACCGCTCGGTGCTCGACGAGATCTCGCGGATCGCCGAGCAGCGCGAGGTCGACGTGGTGATCGTCGCGGGCGACCTCTTCGAGACCGCCGCGCCCACCGCCGAGTCCGAGCAGATCGTCTACTCGACGCTGCTTCGCCTGGCCACGATCGCACAGCGGGTGGTGGTGATCGCCGGCAACCACGACAACCCTCGCCGGCTCGCGGCCGTGTCCCCCCTGTTGGAGCTCGGGAACGTCATCGCTCTCTCGGAGGCCGCCCGGCCGCACGAGGGCGGAGTCCAGAGCATCACGCTCGATGGCGGCGAGCGGCTGAACCTCGCCCTGCTGCCCTTCGTCTCCCAACGGGGGATCGTCCGGGTCGAGCAACTGATGGCCGAGGACCCCGACCAGCACGCCCAGACCTATGCGGAGCGTGTCGCCCGCGTCATCGCGAGCCTTTGTGCCCCGCTCGAGCAGGCGACCGGGGCGGTGAACGTCCTCGCCGGCCATCTTACGGTCTCCGGCGGCCTCCTCGGGGGTGGGGAGCGGAGCGTCCATACCCTGGGCGCCTACGCGGTGCCCGCCGGCGCGTTCAGCTCGGCGCTTCACTACGTGGCCCTGGGGCATCTACACCGCACCCAAGAGATGGCCGCGCCCTGCCCGAGCTGGTACTGCGGCTCGCCGCTCCAGCTGGACTTCGGCGAGGAGAACGACAGCAAGCACGTGCTGGTGATCGACGCGGAGGCGGGTCGGCCGGCCAAGATCGACCAGGTCCCGCTCACCGAGGGTCGCCGCCTGAGGACGCTCGCGGGGAGCCTGGGCGAGCTGATTCCACAGTCCGATTCGATCGGTGAGGACTGGCTGCGCGTGCGAGTGCACGAGGTAGCCCGGCCGGGTCTGGCCGACGACGTGCGCGAGCACTTCCCGAACGCCGTCGAGGTGATGATCGAACGCCTCGAGGATCGGGACACGCCCGCCCGACCGCGGCGCATCGGCCGCCAGCCGGGCGAGCTCTTCGCCGAATACCTGGAGCTCAACGACATCGAGGACCCGCGGCTTATCGCGCTGTTCGCGGAACTCCACGAGGAGGCCGGCGCGTGAGACCGGAGCGGCTGCAGCTCGAGGGCTTCACCGCATTTCGCGCACCAACAGAGGTCGACTTCTCCGGGGCTGAGCTGTTCGCCCTCAGCGGGCCGACCGGAGCCGGCAAGTCGAGCCTGATCGACGCCATTACCTTCGCCCTCTACGGCACGGTGCCGCGGTACGCGAACCCGCGCCGCATCGAGCCGGTCATCAGCCAGGGCGCTGTAGAGGCTCGGGTGCGGTTGGACTTCACCGTCGACGGAGTGTCCTACAGCGCCGTGAGGGTGGCTCGCCTGGGCTCTCGCGGCGGTGCCAGCACGCGCGAGGCCCGCCTGCAACGCGGCGATGAGGTCCTGGCCGGAGACGCCGACGCCGTCAGCGCCGAGGTAGAGCGCCTGCTGGGCCTCTCCTATTCCCATTTCACGACCTGCGTCGTGCTGCCCCAAGGCGAGTTCGCGCGCTTCCTGCACGACACGCCGCGCAGTCGTCAGGACCTGCTGATCCACCTGCTCGACCTCGACATCTACGAGCGCATGGCCCAGATGGCCCGCCAGCGGGCGAGCCGCAGCGAAGGGCGTCTCGCAACCATCGACGAGCAGCTGCACGGGCTAGAGACGGCAACCGAGGAGCAGGTCCGCGCCCTGGAGCGACGCGCCGAGGCGATCGCGCAGCTCGTCGCCCGCATGGGGTCGGCGGCGGCGCGGCTGATCGAGCTGGCCGAAAGCGCCCGGGCAGCGCGATCTGACGCTGAGCGGGCTGGCGCGCTGGCGGACTCGCTTCGCGCCATCGCGATCCCGGATGAGGTGTTGCGCCTCGACGAAGAGATTCGTGACGCGACGAAGCAGCTCGAGACAGCCGAAGCCGAGCACCGGACTGCGACCGCAGAGGCAGATCGAGTCGAGGCGGAGCAACCCGATCGCGGGGCGCGCGGTCGACTGGAGCGGACGATCCACCTTCACGCTGAACGTGCCGCCGCCGCGCAGGGCCTCGCGCGCTTGGAGAGCGAGGCGGCGGACGTCGAGGCGCGCGCCGCGGCGGCTGAGGTTCAGCTCCGCGACGCTGAGCGCGCCGAGGTCTGCGCCCGCGAGGCCCTCGAGAAGGCGCACGGCCTGGACCGCGCTCACGCGCTGGTCGGTGCGCTCAACGTCGGCGAACCCTGCCCGGTGTGCCGGCAGGTCGTGGGTAAGCTGCCTGAGCACGAGCACTCCACGAGGCTGACCGAGGCCGAGAGCGCTGCACGGGCGGCAACAGGGGCAGCGGCCACCTGCAGGGGAGCGCTGGAGGCGGCGTCGCGGGCTCGCGAGGTCCACGCGGCGCAGGTCGCGAGCGCGGCGGATGCGCTTCGCCGTATCGACGTTCAGCTGGCGGAATCTCCCTCCACCGAGGACGCGGCCGCCGGGCTGAGGGGGTTGGACGCAAGCGAGGACAGGCTGCGGGAGGCGCGGCGACTCGTGGCGAGTCGTCAAAAGGAGCTCGACGAGGCGAGAGCTCGCGGCGAGAGCCTGGTCGCCCGGCAGGCGGGGCTGCGCGGGGATCTGGACCAGGCACGCGACTCCGTCGCAACGCTCGGGCCGCCGGCGGCCGCTCACGCGAGTCTTGCCGAGGACTGGCGGCGGCTCGCCGACTGGGCGGCGCAGACGGCGCCCCAGCTGGCGGACCGCGCCGATGCTGCCCGGAAGGAGGGAGAGCTCATGGAGCGGGAGCGGCTGGGGATCGAGGAGGAGCTTACGGCGGCCTGCGCAGGGCTCGGCGTGGACGCCGGATCCCAACCACGGGAGGCAGCCGCGGCCGAGGCAGCGCGGGTCGAAGAGCGGTTGAGCGCCGCTCGGGACGCCCTTCTACGGCGGCGCGAGTTGATCAGCGAGCAACGGCGGCACCGCGAGACCCACCAGGTGGCCTCGATGCTCGGCACCCACCTCTCGGCCAATCACTTCGAGAAGTGGGTGCTCGAGCAGGCGTTACAGCGCCTGGTGGAGGGCGCGAGCGGCATCCTGAACGAGCTGTCGGACGGGACGTACTCCCTCAAGGTCGATCGACGGGGCTCCGGCTTCGAGGTCGTCGACCACACCAGCGCCGACGCGACCCGCTCGGTGCGCACGCTCTCCGGCGGCGAGACCTTCCTGGCGTCGCTGGCGCTCGCTCTTGCCCTGGCGGATCAGATTGCCGAGATGGCGCACGCAGGAGCTCACCGGCTGGAGTCCATCTTCCTGGACGAGGGCTTCGGCAGCCTCGACTTGGACACTCTCGATACGGTCGCGGCGGCTCTCGAGGAGCTGGGGGGGCGCGGGCGCGCGGTCGGTGTGGTGAGCCACATCCCCGAGCTCGCCGAGCGCCTTCCGACTCGGTTCGAGGTACGAAAGCAGGGCGGCACCGCCACGGTCGAGCGCGTCGACCGGTAGCGCAGCCACAATCACCGGTGTGAGGTACATCCCCGAATCCTGGGCGCCCGAGCACACGGCGCCGCTCCCCGAAGAGCCCGCCGAGGACTCCCCGGTCAACGTGGAGGTCGAACGGCAGGCCGACGACTGGGGCGCCATCGACTGCGCCGGTCAGCCCTTCGCGCGGGTCGCGTTCGTGGACGGGGTGCGGCGGCGAGACACCTGGGTCGTCGCCGAAGGCAAGGACAGCGACTGCCGCGGCCTCATGGCCTCGTGGGCCGCGGGAGCGGTCGTCAGCGACGGCACCGCGGAGATCACCGGCGTCCAGGTCGAGCGTGGGGTGTTCTGCAATGCCGAGGGCGCAAAGGACGTAACGCCGATCCCCGGCTTCACCTACCGCCAACGGTCAGCCGCGGGCGACAGCGCGGAGGAGCTCACGATGGAGGCGCACAAGGCCATGCTCGACCTGGAGCTCAAGGTCGCCGCGCGGCTGCCGGTCAGCGACCTGCTCGTGCTCGACGGCCCGCTTCGCGGCACGGTGAAGGACGATCAGCTCACCGTGGGCTACGTGAAGACGCACTACCGCGCCTACGGCAATGAGCTGGTCTCCGACGCGGTAGCCGCACTCAGCGCCGGGCAGCGCACCCCGGTCTTCATGATCTCGAGGCTGGGAACGTCACGCCTCACGTGGTACCTCCGGCTTCCCGGCGAGCGAGCCCACCGTTGGGCCGACATCGCCCGATGCGAGATGCCTCCGGATCCGCCGGAGGGGGACCTCACCGAGATCGCGAACCGGGTGAGCCGGACCCTGCTCGCCTTTGCGTCGAAGAGCCACCAGGACCCGCGCGCGCCGCAGAATCTGCTTCCGATCGGTGCTCTGGAGCGGGAGCTCCATCACCGGTTGGGTGACCGAGGGCTGTTCTTGAGAGCTTTGCGCCAGGTGGCAAGCCAAACTCCATAGCGTTCAGAGAGCGCCCAACTGGCGGAGCGCGCTCATCGGCGCGCCTGCGTTCGTGGCCCTCCGCGGTCTGCTGCCGTGGACCCTCGTTCGGACCACACCGCGCCGCCAACCGGCCATGGCCGGTCTGCGGCGCCTGATTCCCTAGGGCGCGCCCTCCGCCCGCCCGCCGAGGTGCTTCGCGAAGAAGCCCTCCATGGCGCGATAGACCTCCATTCGGTTCTCGGGGACGACGAAGCCGTGGCCTTCGTCCTCCTTGAGGATGTACTCGACGTCGACGTCGCGCTCACGCATGGCCGCCACGATCTGGTCGGACTCCTGCTGCTTGACCCGCGGGTCGTTGGCGCCCTGGACGATGAGCAGCGGCGTGACGATCCGGTCGACGTAATTGAGGGGCGAGCGGGCCTCCAGGTCGGGGAGCTGCTCGGGGTCGTCCGGGTCGCCGACGTAGCGATGCCAGGTGCCCTTCAGCAGCGGGCGCCAGTACTCCGGCGTGGAGCGCAGGATGGTGACCAGGCTGGACGGGCCGACGTAGCTGACCGCCGCAGCGAACACGTCGGGCGTGAAGGTGACGCCCACCAG
>Ga0224508_10005182_pt1 | contig 10523 bp, 9 predicted proteins | sample SF_Jan12_sed_USG_4_FD_170157 | JGI IMG/M metagenome (GOLD analysis project Ga0224508, IMG submission 170157) | Sediment microbial communities from San Francisco Bay, California, United States - SF_Jan12_sed_USGS_21 | ecosystem: Environmental > Aquatic > Marine > Sediment | place: USA: California... | reverse complement strand
CAAGGCCATTCCGATCGAGAAGGAATTTGAGGACGAGGAGCTCAAGGAGGCGCGCCTGCGCTTTTACCGTGAAGCCGAGTCCGCGGGGCGGCTGACGCACCCGAACATCATCACTGTTTTCGACGCCGGTGAGGACAAAGGCCTTGCCTACATTGCGATGGAATACGTGCCGGGCATACCGTTGAAGAAATACACCGACCCGAAGCGGCTGCTTGCGCCAAAGCGGGCACTGGAACTTGGTGCCGCGACGGCCGAGGCGCTCGATTACGCTCACAACCAGGGCGTTATTCATCGGGACATCAAGCCAGCAAACCTCCTCTACAACCCAAAGGAGGGATCTCTCAAGATCACGGACTTCGGCGTTGCCCGCATGACCGATAACAATCGTACCAAGACCGGCATCGTGTTGGGCACCCCGATGTACATGTCTCCGGAACAGCTGGGCGCTGAAGAACTAACGGGCCACTCGGACTTGTTTTCGCTTGGTGTTACCCTGTACGAGCTGTTGGCTGGGGAAGTGCCGTTTCAGGCAACCAATATCGCCGTGCTCATGACAAAGATTACGACGGAAGATGCCGCGCCCATCTCGCAGAGACGCGCGGGCATACCACCCAGTGTGGATACTGTTTTGGCCAAGGCCCTTGCCAAGGCACCTCAGGACCGGTTCTCTTGTGGCGCCGAAATGGCGATCGCACTTCGCAACTGTGCCCGATACTCGTAACACGGAATAATTAAGAGCAATGCCGACCAGCCTGCGCGGAAAAATTGACTTCACTGAGATCACGGACACCGGGCGTGTGCGCGAACACAATGAAGACGCCATCGGGTCTGATCCTGACATCGGCCTGATGGTGCTCGCAGATGGAATGGGCGGTTACAACGCTGGCGAGGTAGCCAGCGGCATCGCCATCGATATTGTCAAAAACCTCGCCACCGAGGGGGCGGGTCGAGAGAATCGCGATGACATAGATCCGCACAGCGGCATGATGCGCCAGTCGATTGTGTTGCGCGACGCCGTCTACCGGGCCAATAAGATCATCTTCCAGACGGCGCAGAGCCAGACGCATTGCGAGGGCATGGGCACGACGATCGTCGCGTCGATGTTCTACGACAACAAGATCTCGATTGCTCATGTCGGCGACTCGCGAGCGTATCGATTGCGCGGCGGCGTCTTCGAGCAGCTGACAATGGATCATTCACTGCTACAGGAACTCGTTGACCGTGGCTTCTACTCGCACGAGGAAGCGCAGCGCTCAACCAACCGCAACTACGTGACGCGGGCTCTGGGCGTGGAGCCGACCGTTGAGGTCGAGGTGCACGAGTACGAGGTGCAGCAGGACGATGTCTACCTGCTGTGCTCGGACGGCCTGCCAGACATGGTCGAAGATGAAGATATTCACTTAACTATCAGCACTTTTAATGCTAGTCTTGATGTCGTTGGTAAGCAATTGATTGAATTGGCAAATGACCATGGAGGTCGCGATAACGTGTCAGTAATGCTGGCCCAGGTTCTCGCGCCATTCGCAGCCAAAAAAGGGCTGTTCGTCAAGCTTGCGAACTTGTTCCGCGCATAAGGGTGCAGGGGTTACCAGGAGATTGCGGGATGTTAGAGCGATACGGCTGCGAACCAGCCGGGCCTCTGTCATGCCCATCGACCCCCTGTTTTGATTTGGTTTCACTGAGAACGGTGACATGGCACGGTTAATACTTAGTCTGGACAACCAGGTTCTGGCTGAATACAACATGACGAAGGAGCGCTACACAGTTGGGCGCCTTCCTGACAATGATGTACGCATTGACAACCCTGCGGTTAGTGGTCACCACTCGCTTATCATCAACATCCTGAATGACTCGTTCCTCGAGGACCTCAACAGCACCAACGGCACATACGTCAATGGCAAGCTGATAAAGAAACACGCATTGCAACATGGCGATGTCATCACCATCGGCCATCACCAGCTGCGATTCTCGGACCAGCAGACGACCGAGACCGAGCAGGACGAGTTTGAGAAAACCATGGTCATTCCGGCCGGCCAGCAAAACGCCGAGCAACTGGCCAAAGCTGAAGCCGCAGCAGAAGCGGCCGCGGCCATGGTCGAAGAGGATGCGGGGGCAGCGGTGCGGCTCGACCCCGAAGAGGCCGCAGCGCTCGACGGCGAACCGGAGCCACCGGCGCCAGAACCAGAGCCGGAACCCGAGCCGGTGCTCAAACCCGAACCTGAACCCGAACGCGAACCTGTCCACGCCAGGACAATTGCACACTCCGAGACACATGCGGGCATCGACCCGAGCAATGCACCGAACGCACTGCCGCTTGCGAAACTGCAGGTACTAAGTGGCGCATTCGCGGGACGCGAGCTGGAGCTAACGAAAGCGCTGACGACGCTTGGACGACCCGGCGTGCAAGTGGCAGCGATTACACGTCGTGCTGAAGGCTATTTCATCGTGCACGTCGAGTCGGGCAAGGAAGGCGACTACCCGCTCGTCAACGGCCAGGCGATCGGCGCACAGGCCAGGAAACTCGTGGACAACGATGTAGTGCAACTGGCTGGCGTGAAGATGGGATTCTTCGCCTCCTAGATTGCGATTTCCGAATCCTCGCGGTTCATTACACCGCAGACGAGCTCGTAAGGAATGGCGTCGGCCCATGGGGCCACAGTTTCAACAGGCAAGCCGTCACCCCATAACGTCGCTATGTCCCCAACGCGATCACCCGCTTCTGGTCCAAGGTCGACAGCAATCATATCCATGGAGACGTTGCCGATCAGCGGCACCTGGCGACCGTTGAGCAACACGGGTGTGCCCGTGCGAAAATGGCGCGTGTAACCGTCGCCATAACCCGCAGAGATAATGCCCAACTCGCTGTCGCGCTGACTGCGATAGCGGCCCTTGTAGCCGACGCGGGCCCCTTCGCCAAGCGACTTGGTCGCAATCAGGCGCGCCTCAAACTGCATGACAGGTGTTAGCCCGAGATCTGTCCCGGTCTTGCCCGCGAACGGCGATATGCCGTAGAGACCGAGTCCCGGGCGAATCCAGTGATCCCCTTCGAAGCCCAGGCTGTCGCGCGCAGCCGCAACCGCCGGCCACCCGAGCGCCGCCGGCGTGTTGGCGATGCTGACGGCGCCTTCAAAACCGGCAGCGATGCTGCGAAATAGCACCAGTTGCTCTTCCGTCGTTGCGTTTTCAAGCTCGTCGGCGCTGGCAAGGTGTGACATCAGGCGAAGTTCACCGACTGCCGGGCAGACACGCAGCCGGTCCATCAAATCCGCGGCGCGAGCTGGATCGAAGCCCAGACGATTCATGCCGGTGTCGAATTTGACCCAGACGGTCGCATTGCCCGAATCCAGGCGCTCCAGCAGTTCAACCTGTTCGAGGCAGTGTACGACGATTTCGAAGCGACGACGCACAGCATCGTCGAGTTCTATATCGGTCAGGACACCCGACAGCAGGACAATGGGCTTGTCCACGCCTGACTCGTGGAGCCGGATCGCCTCGGGAAGTCGCGCAACTGCGAAGGCATCGGCGCCACCGAGCGACCGCACCACCGTCTCCATCCCGTGCCCATAGGCATTGGCCTTGATAACCGCCATGACTTTGGCGCCAGGCACGGCCGCGCGAATAACTCCAAGATTGTGTGTGAGCGCACCGAGCCGGATGAGTGCCCGTGCACCGAACGTCACGGATAGCCCTCGTCCGCGTAGGTATCGGGTACCCAGTTTTCGAACTTGGTGTAGCGACCGACAAAGGTCAGCGGAAAGTCTCCGATGGGTCCGTTACGTTGCTTGGCGATCGCAATGTCCGCGATGCCTTTACGCGGCGTATCCTGGTTATATACCTCTTCGCGGTAGATAAAGACGATCAGGTCAGCGTCTTGCTCGATTGCACCCGACTCGCGAAGGTCCGACATGACCGGGCGCTTGTCCGTACGCTGCTCGACACTTCGATTGAGCTGCGATAACGCAATGACCGGTAGCGAGAGTTCTTTGGCCAGTCCCTTTAGCGAACGTGAGATTTCGGAGATCTCGGTCGCGCGGTTTTCCTTGCTGCCGGGCACTGCCATCAATTGCAGGTAGTCGACCACAATCAGTCCCAGTCCATGCTCGCGTTGCAGCCGTCGCGATCGGGCCCGAATCTCGGTAGGTGACAGGCCAGGCGAGTCGTCGATAAAAATCGGCGCCTCGGACATCAACTGTACCGCCGTATTAATCCGCGACCAGTCTTCGTCGGGGAATCGTCCCGTGCGGAGATGGGTCTGGTCCACCCTGCCCAGCGAGGAAATCATGCGAAACGCGAGTTGCTGGGAAGGCATTTCCATTGAAAATATCGCTGTGGGCACTTTCGAGCCGATCGCGGCATTTTCGGCAATATTGACCGCAAGCGTGGTCTTGCCCATCGAGGGACGGCCAGCAATGACGATCAGGTCGCCCGGTTGCAGCCCCGCCGTCATCTTGTCGAACTCGTGGTAGCCGCTCGGAATACCGGTGATATCACCATCCGACTGATGCAGAATGTCGATCCGATCGACGGCCTCGGGCAGAATCTGTTTCAGCGGCTTGAACCCCGAGCGGCCCCGCGCGCCCGACTCGGCAATCTCGAAAACGACCCGCTCAGCCTCGTCCACCAGTTCGGAAGCTGAACGACCCTCGGTCGAGAATGCGCTGCCACTGATTTCGTTGCCCGCAGTGATCAACGCACGCAGCATAGAGCGCTCACGAAGTATCCTGGCGTACGCGCGCGCATTGGCGGCACCGGGTGTTTCGTTGGCCAGCGTTGCGAGATACTCGAGGCCACCGGCCTTGTCCAGCTCACCGCGATTGTCGAGGCATTCGGAGACGGTCACGACATCGCAAGGATTCGCGTCCTCAGCAAGGCTCGCGATGGCGCCGAAAATCAGGCGGTGATCCTTGCGATAAAAATCCTGAGCGGTGACAACATCGGCGATCTTGTCCCAGGATTTGTGATCGAGCATCAGTCCGCCGAGCAATGACTGCTCTGCTTCGATGGAATTTGGCGGTACCTTGAAGTGCTCCGCACCCCCGGTCGTCATGCCATCATCCACTGCTCGGACCATAGTCAGGCTCTCTTCGGCCAGTTGTTCACCTGCCACAAAGTTATCACAGCCGCGACGGGCATGCTGAAGCCTTATTCGGCTGGAATTACCCGGATCTTGATATCGGCGTTAACCTCCGGATGCAGATGCACGCCCGCCTCAAATTCACCGAGCTCGTGAATCGGGCCGTCTGGCATACGCACCTCGCTGCGCTCGATTTCGACCTGGACTTTCTCGAAAGCATCAACGATGTCGACGGGACCGACCGAGCCGAACAGTTTGCCTTCGCTGCCGGCATTGGCGGGAATGACGAGTTCGATGCCTTCGATGGCCTTCGCGCGTGCCTTGGCGGTGGCCAGCTCTTCGCCGGCTGCCTTTTCCAGTTCGGCACGACGCGCTTCGATGGCTTTCATGTTGTCAGGCGTAGCCAGAGCCGCTTTTCCTTTTGGAATTAGGAAGTTACGACCGTAACCCGGCTTGACCTTTACAAGATCGCCGATACTGCCGAGGTTTTCGACGTTGTCGAGAAGAATCACATTCATTTCAAATACCTTTGCTTACTGTTGTCTGGCGGCCCGGTTACGATAACCGAACCACGCGTCCATATACCCCAATACCGCCAATGCAAAAATCGTCAATACCTGGAAAACCAGCACCAGTCCATACACCGCGTAAACGGCGAACTTCGGCAACTGCCTCTCAGCGTGCAACCAATGCACAATAGCGAGTCCCTGGACCCCGAATACGGCAAACAATACAACCGCAACGTTTTGTAGCAGGTCTGCCCCGCTTGCCCAGGCGATGACTGACATCACTGCCATCACCAACGCAATTACGCGTCCAAAATTCAGGTCGCAAAACCGACCAAAGTCACCGGTCTGTATCGGCAACGACTGATACAGCCGGTACCCGAACAACAAGTACACCGTGTAAAGTAACCAGCGCCACACGATCGCTGCCAGCGACAGCAGTTTCGCTGCCAGTTCCGGCTCCGCCGCGATGAAGTCTGCCTGTGCCTGCAAACCGATCTCGCGTGCGAGTTGCTGCCACTCGACCATGACCGGTTGCCAGAACGCAACCATGTCGTCAACGGCGAGCTGAAAAACCAGCATTGCCACTGCTGCCAGTATCGCGGCAACCTGCAGCGTCAATGTCAACGAGCGTGTTGCCTGCAACAGGACGCCCAGCAAAACCGATGGCACCAGTGTCAGCCCGATGCTGAAAACAACCTGCCCCGCCGGCGCACCGACGAGGAAAGCAACTGCCGTCAGTAGCACCCCGGCAATTGCGCCAAGCACCAACGCCAATTGCGCCCCGCGCTGTAATACCAGCAGCACGATAATCGCACCGCTAAGCAGATGTAGCACCGGCAACAACAACGTACCGGCCAGGGCCAGCACGGCGTTATGCGGCCGGGCAACCAGCCACGTGGCTACCGACTGCACGGACCGGACCCGTTCGACTTAGTGTCGGTCGGTGTACGGCAACAACGCCAGGTAGCGCGCCCGCTTGACGGCGGTTGCGAGCTGGCGTTGGTAGTGAGACTTCGTTCCCGTTATGCGGCTCGGTACGATCTTGCCGGTCTCGGTAACGTAGGCCTTAAGCAGGTTGAGATCCTTGTAGTCAATCTCTTCAATGCCTTCGGCTGTAAACCGGCAATACTTGCGCCTGCGTGAATATCGACTCATAACTGTGCTCCTCAGGCGCTTTTCTCGACGGGCTCTTCAACCGCCGCTTCCGGTTCGTCGACCTCGGCGGCGTCGGCTTCGGGCGCAGCAACCGCTGCATCCACTTCCGCCACAACTGCCTCGGGTTCTTCTGCCACAACTGCCTCGGGTTCTTCTGCCACAACTGCCTCGGGCTCTTCTGCCGCAACTGCCTCGGGCTCTTCCGCCACAACCGGCTCGTCGGCCTCGGGCACGGCTTCTTCGGCATCTGCGTCGGCATCCGGCTTACGCATCGCAGCTTCCGCCGCCGCTTTGGCGTCACGCCGTTGCTGTGCTTCGCGCTCCTTGGCTTTTTCTTCGGCCACTGCGACTGCCATCGGCGACGCCTCGGTGATCGCTTTGTCGCGGGAAATCACCAGGTTTCGCAGAACTGCGTCATTGAAGCGAAACGCGCCCTTGATCTCGTCAAGCACAGCCTGCTCGCATTCAACGTTCAACAGCACGTAATGGGCCTTGTGAATCTTGTTGATTGGGTGCGCCAGCTGGCGACGACCCCAGTCTTCGGTGCGATGAACCGCACCGCCCGAACCGGAAACCATGCCCTCATAGCGCTCGACCATGGCAGGTACCTGTTCGCTCTGGTCAGGGTGGACCAGGAACACTATTTCGTAATGTCTCATTTTCTACCCTTGTGGATGAAATCCGGCCGGTTATCCGGTCAGATTAAAGCCACCCGGCTACCCGGTGTGGCAAGAGTTTCGGCCTTGCGGCCGCCCGGCATTCCTGACGGGGACGCGCATCCTAACCTCTGCTCCGGCCCCATGCAAGCCAGAAGCCCGTGGTTTTTCAAGGGGCTGGGGGGCCGCTTAGCGGCGCTGGCGCAGTACTTCGTACAGGCAGATACCGGTGGCGACCGAAATGTTCAGGCTGGCGACCTTGCCCTGCATTGGCAGCTTCAGGATATCGTCGCAGCGCGCGGCCGCGGACTTGCTCAGACCCGTTTCCTCGCGGCCCATCACCAGCGCCACCGGCCGGTCGAGATCCATATCGTACAGGCTGCCCTCGGCCGCGTCGCTGGTGCCAATAACCACCACCCCGTAATCACGTAACCAGCCGAGTACGCGCCCGATATTGGGCACCTGGGCGAAGGGCAACTGCTCTGCGGCGCCCGCAGCGACTTTGCTCACGGTCGGGCCCAGGCCCGCGGCCCCGTGCCGGGGTACGATGACCGCATGGACCCCTGCCGCATCAGCCGTACGCAGGCACGCGCCGAGATTATGGGGGTCCTGCACGCCGTCCAGGACCAGCAGGAGTAACTGGCTGTCCCCACCGGATTCCAGTTGCTCCTCAACCAACGAACGCAGCCCCGCCTCGTCGAGTACCGTGCTGCGGCGTACCTCGGCGACAACGCCCTGGTGCCGCCCTTCGCCGCTGATCTGCTGCAGGCGGGCGCGATTCGCCGGCTGCACTTCGATGCCGCGCTCGTTAGCTTGCGCAATGATCGCTTCGACACGGGGATTTACGGTCTGGTATTCGGCGTACACGCGCCGGACCTCCGCGGCGTCCGTGGACATCAGTTGTTCCACGGCACGGAGACCTGTGACGTAGTTCGATTTGCTCATCGCTTCGACCTGGCCGGTCGAAAATCGATTTTACGGCTTTCGGTGTCGACGCGCTGCACCTGCACGCGCATCGCATCACCGAGCTTGTAGGTCTTGCCAGAGCGTTCGCCTACGAGATGCTGAGAGCCCGGCTCGAAATGGTAATAGTCGTTGGCCAGGCTCGTCACGTGTACGAGCCCGTCGATCAGCAGTTTGTTCAGTTGCACGAACAAGCCGAAATTCGTTACGCCCGTGACGACACCGTCAAACTCGTCGCCGACATGGCCTTCCATGTACTCGCACTTGAGCGCGGCCTCGACATCGCGTGTTGCCTCTTCGGCGCGGCGCTCGTGTGCCGAGGTGATCTGGCCAAGCCGCTCCATTGACCCTGCATCGTAGTGGTATTTGCCCGGCTTGCCGCCACGAATGATGTGCCGGATCGCGCGATGTACAAGCAGGTCCGGGTAGCGCCGGATTGGCGATGTGAAGTGCGCGTAGGCATCGAGCGACAGCCCGAAGTGGCCGATGTTCTTCGGCGTGTACTCCGCATGTGTCAGCGATCGGAGCATCGCCATCGAAATCGCCGCACTGTCAGGACGGCCCCTGACTTGCTGTATCAGGTCGTTAAACTGGTTTGGCTTGACGTGGTCCGGATGCGGCACCTTTAACCCGAGACCCAGCAGGTATTGGCGCAGTTCCTCGAAACGATCGGGATCCGGCTTGGGGTGAACACGGTACAGGCCCGTGATGCGATGCCGTCGCAGGAATTTTGCCGCCTGCACGTTGGCCGCGATCATGCACTCTTCAATCAGCCGGTGCGCATCGTTGCGCGGCACGGTTACGATGCGCTTGATTTCGCCTTTCTTGCCGAGCTCGAATTTCGTTTGCGGCAAATCAAGTTCGATTGCACCGCGGCGCTGCCGTGCTTTGGCAAACGTCTTGAACAGCGAGTGCAATTCGCCAACAACACCGTGCACCGGTTTCGGCACAACACTCTTCGACGAGCCTGAAAGAAACTCGTTAACCTGCGAATACGTCAGGCGCGCCGACGAACGCATGACGCCGTCAACAAACGTTGCATGCGTGACCTTGCCGTCCTTGTTGATGCGCATGTCACACACGAGGCAAAGCCGATCGACCTTGGGGTTTAGCGAACACAGGCCGTTGGAAAGCACCTCCGGCAGCATCGGCACGACGCGATCCGGAAAGTACACCGACGTGCCGCGCACGGTCGCCTGCTTGTCCAGCGCAGAACCGATCTCTACGTAGTGCCCGACATCGGCGATCGCGACCAGCAGGCGCCAGCCGCCGCCGGACTTCTCGCAAAAAACCGCATCGTCGAAGTCGCGGGCATCAGCGCCATCGATCGTCAGCAGGTCGAGTTCGCGTAGATCAACTCTGCCACGCTTCGCAGCCGACGGGACATTCTTGCCAAATTCTTTTATTTCCTCGCGCACCGCCTTCGGCCAGTGCGTGGGAATCGCGTGCGAGTGAATTGCGACGTCGGTTGCGATGCCTTTCTGTTGCGGATCGCCGATGATGCGAACGATACGACCGGTCGCCTGTTCAATCCGGGTTGGGTAATCGAGAATTTTCGCCACGACGATCTGCCCGGGCTTGGCGCCGTGCGACTCGCCCTTGGCGATCAGGATGCGGTGCGAGATCCGGGAATTGTCGGGGATGACGAGGCCAATGCCGCGTTCGCGAATAAACTGTCCTGCAACCTCGCGGGCACCCCGGTCGAGTACCTCGACGAGTTCGCCCTCTGGCTTGCCGCGCCGATCTTTGCCGATAACTTTGACCGCGACCCGGTCACCGTCGAAGAGCGATCGCATCTCGCGCGCCGACAGGTAGATGTCGTCACCACCGCCATCGCGAATCACGAAACCAAAACCATCGCGGTGACCGCTGACCGTACCCGCAATCAGGTCGATCTTGGCGGTCAGGCAGTATTCCCGGCGTCGATTTTCGATGACCTGACCGGCACGAACCATGCCTTGCAGCCGATCGACCAGCAGGGTGCGCATGCGCTGCCCTTTGAGGCCGAGGCCGGCGAGGATCTTGTCGGCCTTGACCGGCTTACCGGCCTTCTCGAGGAAGTCCAGCAGTTCGTTGCGGCTCGGGATCGGATGCTTGTAAGGCTTTTTCTTGGTTTTCTTCGGTTTCGACATGCGTAATTGACAGGTTGCACCCGCATTCAGTAGA
>Ga0224508_10005181_pt1 | contig 10523 bp, 6 predicted proteins | sample SF_Jan12_sed_USG_4_FD_170157 | JGI IMG/M metagenome (GOLD analysis project Ga0224508, IMG submission 170157) | Sediment microbial communities from San Francisco Bay, California, United States - SF_Jan12_sed_USGS_21 | ecosystem: Environmental > Aquatic > Marine > Sediment | place: USA: California... | reverse complement strand
AACGCCACCGCGAAAAAGGCCGACCAGCACCTGATGCTGCGCCCGGGCAGCGACGGCGCGCTGGCCTGCGCGGTAATGCACCAGCTGTTCGCCGAAGACCTGGTCGACCGCGATTACCTGGCGCAGTATTGCGATGCGGCCGACGAGCTGGAGGCTCATTTGCAAACGCGCTCACCCGAGTGGGCCGCCGGCATTACAGGGCTGGAAAGCGGCGAAATCGTCGATTTCGCGCGGCTTTACGGTAATACCCGGAACAGCTTCCTGCGCCTCGGTTACGGTTTCACGCGCTCGAGAAACGGCGCCGCCAACATGCATGCCGCAAGCTGCCTGCCGGCCCTGACCGGCGCCTGGCGCTATCCCGGGGGCGGTGCCCTGTACTCGAACAGCGGTATGTACGCGATCGACCAGACGGTGATCAAGGGGCTCGACCTGCTCGATAGCACGACACGGGTGCTGGACCAGTCGCGGATCGGCGACGTGCTATGTGGCAATGCGGACGATTTGCAGGGCGGCCCGCCGGTTAACGCGCTGATGGTGCAGAATACCAACCCGGTGGTGGTGGCGCCGGAGACGCACAAGGTATTGAAGGGATTCGCGCGCGACGACCTGTTCGTCTGCGTGCACGAACAATTCATGACCGAAACCGCGGCCATGGCGGACATCGTGCTGCCGGCGACGATGTTTCTCGAGCACGATGATTTTTACCAGGCTGGCGGGCATACCCACGTACAGGCTACTCGACCGCTGGTGAATCCATACGCCGAATGCCGCAGCAATCACTGGGTATTGGGGCAAATCGCCCGCAGGCTCGGCTTTACTCATGCCGGATTTGAAATGGAGGCGCGTGAATTGATCGACCAGAGCCTCAGGCAGAGCGGCCTGCCCGACGAAGATACCCTGTATCGCGATCATTGGGTCGATTGCGCGCGCGGATTTGAATCCGATAATTTTCTCGACGGTTTCGAAACACCTGATCGGCGATTTCATTTCAGGCCCGACTGGAGCAGGGTAGGCGCCGATTTCGACGAAATGCCGTCCATGCCAGATCATATGGCAGTTGGCAATGAAGCCGATGATGATCATCCTTTCCGGCTGGTGGCGGCGCCGGCGCGTCAGTTCCTGAATACCAGTTTCACCGAAACCGGAAGTTCGCAGCGTGCTGAAGAGCGGCCTACGCTTTTAATCCGCGCTGACGACGCAAGCGATCTGGGTATAACCGAGGGCGCGCTGGTAAGGGTCGGTAATCGGCTCGCGAGCATAGTTTTACACGCCCGTTTGTTCGATGGCATGCAAACCGGCGTGGTCGTCATCGAAAGCATCTGGCCCAACGGTGCTTTCGTCGAGGGACTGGGCGTCAATGCGCTGGTTTCGGCCGAAGCGGGAAAACCCAACGGCGGTGCGATTTTCCACGACACCGCGGTGTGGATAAAATCCGAACCAGGAGAACAGGCATGAGCGAACATGAAAAACTGGATTATGTTGAATTCCCGGCCGCCGACATGGAGGCGACGCGGACTTTTTTCAGCGAGGTTTTCGGCTGGGATTTCGAACAGTTCGGCCCCGACTATTGCGCCTTCTCGAAGCAGGGGCTGGATGGCGGCTTTTATCGTTCGGAGCTCTATTCGAGCAGCCGTAACGGCAGCGCATTACTGGTTTTTTACAGTGATGACCTGGAGGCCACGCTGGCAAAAATCGAGAACGCCGGCGGGCGTATAGAAAAACAGGTATTCGCTTTTCCAGGCGGTCGTCGGTTTCATTTTTGCGAACCCAGCGGCAACGAGTTTGCCGTCTGGTCCGATAAGCCGGAGCAGTAGCGCTGTAACCGATGGCAGGTCGAGGTAGCTGAAACTAATGAAGAATGCCCGCCAGGCGCTGGACGCACTGATCGAAGGCAATCGACGCTTTGTCGCCGAGGTTCAGGATTATGGCCTGCAGACGGAAGTCAGGCGACGCCATCGGCTGGTGCCGAGACAGGAACCCTTCGCTATCATTATCGGCTGCTCCGATGCGCGAGTGCCGGCCGAGATAATTTTCGACCAGGGGCTGGGCGACCTGTTCGTCATTCGGGTAGCCGGCAACATCATCGCGCCATCGCAGGTGGGTAGTGTCGAGTTCGCGGTAGAGCGCTTCGGCACACCGCTGGTGATGGTGCTGGGGCATTCCCGCTGCGGCGCGATCGAGGCGACGCTGGAGGAGCTCGAGCGTCCGAGCGAAAACCGTTCTCCTAACCTGAGAGCGATCGTCGATCGCGTCCGCCCCTCCGTCGAATCGCTGCTCGAGGCCGGACTGCAGCTGGATTCCGATCAGATGGTGGAGCAGGCGGTGCGCGCCAATATACGCAGCTCGGCCAACCAGTTGAGACACGGTTCGGAAATGCTCGAAAATCTGATCGATAAGAAGGCATTGCTGGTGGTGGGGGCCGAGTACTCGCTGGAGACCGGCGGCGTGGACTTTTTCGACGTCGACCACTGACGCCATGGACCCGGGCATCGATTCCTTATCTGAGCTGGCGCGGGCTAAGCTGCCCGATTTCAATCGATTGCGTAGCGAAGCGAGGGGTCTGGCGCGCCAAGTCGACATCGGGCGAACCGCTTTTATGCAAAAGTTCGGCGTCGAATCCGAACTCGAGTACAAGCGCCAGGCGATGCAGGGCGGCCAGATCATGTACCACGCGCACGTCGGCATGAACGATATCGACAGCACCGCCACCGCGCTGTCGAAAATGAACCGGGTTCTGGCTGACGAGGGCTTTATGCTCGATCGTGCCGGCTTCGCCATCGATCGCCGCATGGGCCTGCCGCCCGAGCGCCGCGACCAGGTTGCCGCCGAAACCGGGCCCATGCTGGCGCTGCACAGCGACTGGGATGCGTTGGCGCAATCGGCGCCGATACAGCCGCATCTCGGCGATTTCATGATCGGTCAACCGGCCTCGGTGGCCAATACGCTGCAGGCGCTGCGAATCGGTTGCACCACGATCGGTAATCTTTCGCAGTATTTTACTTTCGAGGCGCCGGGCTGGACCGATGCCGGGGAAACCGCGGCGCAGACTTACCAGGCGATGGTGCTGTTGTCCGAGTTTCGAGATCGAGGCGCGATGCTGCATTCCTACCTGGAAGATGGTTATGGGGCGCTGTTTCGACAGTGCGCCACGGTCGCCGCCTGGGCCATGCTGGAGCGTTATATCGTCGAAGAGCTGATCGGCGCGCGCCTGAGCCACTGTATCGGCGGCCTTACCTCGGATCCGGTCAAGCGCGCTGGCTGGGTGCTGGCGCTGCATCAGATACATCAGGGGCAGCAGGTCGGCTCGATGATATACGGGGATACGATTTCCTTCGGTCAGGCCTTCGAACAGAATCGAGCCCTGACAGCCGAGTACCTGTTGTGGGACATACTGATACAGCTGCATGCCCCCAGCGGCCACGCGGTGCTGCCGTTACCGGTTACCGAGGCGATAAGAATTCCCTCCGCTGATGAAATCATCGAGGCGCAATTGTTCGGTCGCCGCGTCGAGGCCAGCGCGCGCCGGCTCTACCCGCACGTGGATTTTTCCGCCGCGCAGGCGTTTGCCGACAACATCTGCCGCCAGGGCAGTGACATTTATCGGCAGGCGCTGGACGGTTTGCGAGATATCGGCGTCGACATCGCCAATCCGCTGCAAATGCTGTTCGTGTTGAAGAAGATGGGGCCGCAACGTTTCGAGCAACTGTTCGCGGCCGGTCTGGACCCATGCGAATCGATAGAGACCGATATTTACGCCATGGCGCAGGACGTGGTCGCCGCGCATCGGCCGATGTTCGCCGATGCCGGTTTGCGTAAACGTGTCGCCGGCAAATGCTTCGTCATCGCCTCCAGCGATGTACATCAGCACGCGGCCGGCGCGCTGGCGCAGCTATTGGGTGAAACCGACGCCAGGGTTATCTATCTCGGTGCGGAACAGAATCCCGCCGATCTGGTCGCGGCCCTGGCCCGACAACCTGCCGATGCCATATTGCTCAGCACCCATAACGGCATGGCGCTCGAGTATGCGCAACAGTTGAAGAAATTGCTGCAGGAGGCCGATATTTCCCTGCCGGTCATCATTGGTGGCGTGCTCAATCAGAAAACGGAGGGTCAGCCGTTACCGGTCCCGGTGGTCGAGGAGTTGAAAGCGCTTGGTATGGTTCCCGCCACCGCCTTACCCGCTATTGCCAGGCTACTCGAATTCGATTCCTGAACCGGGCCGTCGCCCAGTTCGAGTTTATCCCTGCCGATAGTTAGCCGCTAATGGCTCGATCAAATGTAGGGGGGTAGTGCGCGCCAGTTGAACATCGGCGCCGCGGCGGCAACGGTTTGCTGCTGTCTTTGAAAGCGTCGGTAGAGCGCAACAGGCGAGTTTTGCGGCCCGTCGAGAGCTTGAAAGATAGCGATTTCGGAATCGGCCGTTTTTTCGCCGCCGACGAAGGTGGAGTCGCTGTTGCTGCAAAAATGGGCCAGTGCCCGGTAGTAACGCGCGCGTTCGGCAATCAGGAAATCACGACTGCGTTGGAATGCCGCCTCGTCGTCACTGCCGAGCGTAACCCGGTTATGCGGATCGATACCGTAGGGATTGAGGTGGCCATAGACCAGGATTTGGCCGTCGACTCCCGGGTTGGCGTCAAAGTGGGCTTCCACCGCGGCGACATAATCACAATTGATTTTCCATATCTGTCGCACGCAGGCGGCGACATCGTCCGCGGCGACGCGAATATTCGCATCGCTGTGGTTTTTGTAAACCAGTTTGCCGGCAGGAGACTGCATGCGCGCTTCGTAGGGAATGGCTTCACGCACGGCGCGCATTTGTTCCGCATCGGCAAACACTTCGGCGTGCTCGAGATCGATGCCGGCAATGGATAACTCGTCCAGCTGGCTGTCGTCGGCCAGGTCGATGAGGAATTCGTCAATCGAACGATCGCTGAAGCCGTTGATGAAAATCAGTCCGTCGGCGCCTGCGGCGCTGCATTTTTGCTTCAACTCGCGTGCCTTCGTCGCCATCGGATTAGTGCTGCCGTCACGCAGCAAGGGCTGCATCGAGCCGCTACTGACGTGCTCCAGCCCAAGAATCAGGTCATTCTGGTTGGCCTCGGAACGAACCCCGCTTTTATCCAGCTTGAGATAAGTGTAAGCCGACAGGTGTTCGAGCAGCCTGGCCAGTGCGGCCGGGGTGTTGCCGACCGGCAGTGCAAACGCGATTTCATTTTCCGGAAATCGATAATAATCACAGCGCAGCGCGCTGACGATGCCGCTCCATCCATAGGTGCCGGCGTAACCCTGCAGCGCGTCACCGCTGATTTCCCTGATTTCCTCGCCGTCGTGGATTGCGGCCTCGACGACGCTATCGCTGAAGTACCTGCGCTGCGGTCCCATGCCCCCGGTCATGAAAGTTGCGCCCACGGCGGCGTACATATAGCTGGTCAGATCGGCCCCGGGCACCTTGAAATTGTGCCCCAGCCGATGCGCCAGCGCCTGGTTCAGCTGATCGAGGGTAATCGCGGCGCCGGCGCCAACCTGCCGATTTTCCTGGTCGATGACAATTTCGTCGAGTTCGAGATGCGCCAGCCGCGGCAGGGCCGCGAGGCGAATACGTGGATTCGCCGGGGGATCGAACCTGAGGCCGACGATCGGTCCGAGGGAACGATTTCCAGCCTGGAATATTCCGCCGCCGCAGGAGGTGCCGGACATGGGTAGCAGGTAGATATCCGCACCATGTTTTTGTTTGAGCTCCTCCAGTGCAGCGGGCAGGTTAACGCGTACCGGGTAGGCGGCATCGAATTCGATGCGGTTGTTTTCCCCATCCTGCGCCTGATCGATGGGACTGCCCAGATACCGAGGCATGCGCTGGCTAGGCCGCCTTCCTGGCTTCCAGCGACGCTACCAGGTTTTTCTCCAGGTTATCGAGTATCGACTGGTCGGTAATGGCTGTGCCTTCGGGAGTGGTCAGGTAAAAAATATCGTCGATTCTTTCGCCCAGGGTAGAGATTTTTGCATGCGTGATATCGATATCCATTTCGGCGATGACGTTGGCGATGACCGACAGCAGCCCCGGCATGTCGAGCGCGCTGATTTCCATTACCGTGCGCCCGTTCAGGTAGTCCTGCTCGAAACGCACCGTGGTTGGATGGTCGAATGCCTTCAGCTGGCGCGATTTGCGGGTATTGCTCTGGCCCTCGTAAATCGAATCCGACTTCAGGGCTATCAACAGGCGTTTTTCGATTTCGGCAATAGTGGCGGCATCGGTAACCGCCTGGCCGTTGTGATCCTGGATAATAAACGTATCCATGATCTTCTTGTCGTCGGTGGTGAATATCTCGGCGTTGAGAATACTCAATCCAAGCGATCCGAGCGTGCCGGTAACCTGTGAAAAGGCGTGCTCGACCTCGTCGCCATAGACAAAAACCTTGGTGTTGCTGGTATGAGCCGACTGGCGGATACTGACCAGCCGTTTATCCTGCGGGTGGCCCAGAATCGCGTTCACATGCCATTTGATCTCGAGCGGGTGGTGGCGCAGGAAATAATCACCGGGCACGCGGTCGCAGACCGAGTTTATCTGCTCGGCGCTATACGGCAGGTCGGCCATCTCGTCGAACGCGGCGTCGCGGTTTTCCTGGATGATTTCGTCGATGTCCGGGGTCTGGTCGATGCCACGGCGGATAACCGTCTTGGTAGCGTTGTACAACTGCTTCAACAGCGCGTCTTTCCAGTTGTTCCACAACTTGGGATTGGTGCTGCGGATGTCGGCGACGGTCAGCAGGTAGAGATAATTCAACATATTCATGCTGCCGACCTGTTGCGCGAACTCACGTACCACGTCGGGATCGCTGATATCCTTGCGCTGCGCCGTTACCGACATCAGCAGGTGGTCGCGTACCAGTTGCGATACGATCCGCGTCTCTTTGCGATTGAGCTTGTGCTGTACACAGAAGCGGGTCGCATCCTCTGCGCCCAGTGCCGAGTGATCGCCGTCGCGGCCTTTGGCAATGTCGTGAAACAGGGCCGCCAGGTAGAGCAGGCAGGGATTCTCCAGCTTGCTGTAGACCAGGTTGCAAAACGGGAATTCGTGCTCGTGTATATCGAGCGCGAAACGTCTCAGGTTTCGAATCACGAAGATCGTATGCTGGTCGACCGTATAGGCATGGAACAGATCGTACTGCATACGCCCGGTTATCTTGGCGAAGGCCGGAATATAGGCGGCGAGGAAGCCATAGGAGTTCATCCGGCGCATCTGGTGGGTTTGCCCGCTGGGAGCGCTCATCAACTGCATGAACAGGTGGTTGACGGTTTCGTCGTTACGAAAATCGTCATCCACCAGGTAGAGATGCTCGCGCACCAGGCGAATCGTCGAGGCGGTAACGCCGGCGCAGTGATCGTTCAGCGAAATCAGTAAAAACAGTTCGACCAGCGCCGCGGGATGCTCCTTGAACACGTCGGCATGCGCCACCTCGAGGTAATTGTTGCGCAGATTGAAGCGCTCGTTCAGCGGTTTGATTTTTCTTTGCGAGGCGGTTAGCAGGATTTCTTCCCTAAACATCTGCAGCAGCATTTCGCTAAGACGTTCGAGTTCCATGATGGTGCGGTAGTACTGCTGCATGAACTGCTCGATGGCGAGGTTCTTTTCTTCGGAGACGAAACCGAAGCTTGCGGCGATTTTCTTCTGGTAATCGAACAGCAGCCGGTCTTCGCGTCGACCGGCGAGGCGGTGCAGCGCGAAGCGCACCCGCCACAGGTGACGTTGCCCGGCATCGAGAATTTCATGCTCCGCCTCGGTGAGAAAGCCGTGTTGCACCAGTTCCTTGAACGACTTGTCGCCGAAATGCCGCTTCGCTACCCAGCCGATGATCTGGATATCGCGCAGGCCGCCGGGGCCTTCCTTGATATTCGGTTCGAGGTTGTAGGCGGTGTCGTTGAAACGCAGATGCCGTCCCTGCTGTTCTTCGAGTTTGGCCTCGAAGAACTTGCGCGACGACCACAGTTTCCTGGGTCCGATCGCCTGCTGGTACTTTTCGTAGAGTTTCTCGTTACCATAGATCAGGCGCGACTCGATCATGTTGGTCATGACGGTGACGTCCGCCTTGCCCTGGCGAACACAATCGCGCACCGTGCGCACGCTGTGACCGACTTCGAGACCGATATCCCACAGGAAGGTCAGAAAGGCCGATATTTGCTGCTGCTGCGTCTTGTTGGCACTTTTCTCCAGCAAAACCATCAGGTCGATGTCGGATCCCGGTAACAACTCCGCGCGGCCGTAGCCGCCGACCGCTACCAGGCAGCAGTTGCACTGGCTGCGGTCGCCGATGAAATGCAGAAAACAGAATTCCAGCACACGGTCGATCAGGCCCGACATGTCGCCGATCAGTACTTCAGCGGGCACGCCCTGGTCGAACTCCTGGATTATTTTTTCACGGGCCTGCTTGAGACCGGCGGCGATGGTCGCGGCCTTCAGCGGTCGCGTCGATTCCGCTTGCTGAAGAAATGATTCGATTGCTTCAGCCACGAAAAATCAGAATCCGAAATCCGGATGTAGCGTCAGTACTTCGACGCCGCTTTCGGTGACCAGGTTGGTGTGCTCCCATTGCGCCGACAGGCTGTGGTCCTTGGTGACCACGGTCCAGTCGTCGGGCAGCAGTTTGACATGCCGCCGGCCGAGGTTGATCATCGGTTCCACGGTGAAGGTCATGCCGGGTTCGAGCATCAACCCGGTATCCGGTTTGCCGTAGTGCAAAACCTGCGGGTCTTCGTGAAACACCTTGCCGATGCCGTGACCGCAATATTCCCGCACCACGCTGCAGTTGTTCTTTTCGGCATACTGCTGAATCGCATGGCCGATATCGCCCAGGCGAATGCCGGGCTTGATCATTTCGATGCCGAGTTTCATGCAGTCATAGGCGATTTGCGAAATGCGCTGACCCTGGATGCTGGCTTTGCCGACCAGGAACATGCGGCTGGTATCGCCATGGTAACCGTCCTTGATCACGGTAATGTCGATGTTGATGATATCGCCGTTCTTGAGCTTTTTCTCGGCGGGAATACCGTGGCAGACAACATGGTTTACCGAGGTGCAGATCGAGCGCGGGAAGCCGCGGTAGTTCAGCGGTGCGGGCACCACCGCTTGCTGGTTGACCATGAAGTCGTGGCAGATGTCGTTCAGCTGCTGGGTTGTCACACCCGGTTCGACATGGGATTCGATCATGCGCAGCACGTCGGCAGCGAGCCTCCCGGCAACACGCATTTTTTCAATTTCTTCCGCGGATTTGATCGTAACGCCCATAAAAAAACAGCCGACTGGTTGTTGAGAATACGCGATTATGGTATAAAGCGCGCGCCTACGGCAACTGCCGGGCAAAATTAATCGAAACACCGCTTTTATCGGCGTTTCTTAACGACACACACATGCCGCAACGCGTTCATGGGTGCCTGCGTTTTACCAGAGACAGCAGGTCGTGAACGTCGGGTATGTGGAGGCTTAACCCGGGATAACCAGGATTAAGGTTATCCAACAGACATCTGGAGAAACTAATGTCTAACGTCACCATGCGTGAAATGTTGGAAGCGGGCGTGCATTTCGGCCACCAAACCCGTTTCTGGAACCCTAAAATGGCGCCCTTCATCTTTGGCGAGCGCAACAAGATTCACATCATCAATCTCGAACAAACCATGCCCCTGTGCAAGGATGCGGTCAATTACCTCGGTAAGGTCGCCTCCAAGAAAGGCAAGATCATGTTTGTCGGTACCAAGCGTGCCGCCAGTGACGCGGTCAAGGAAGAGGCGCAGCGTTGCGGCATGCCGTTTGTCAATCACCGCTGGTTAGGCGGCATGCTGACAAACTTCCGCACCGTGCGCGCGTCGATCAAGCGTCTCAAGGAACTCGAAGAGATGGCGGCCAGCAATAGCTACGAAAAGATCAGCAAGAAGGAAATTCTGAATCTTTCGCGCGAGCAGGAAAAGCTCGAGAAGACGCTGGGCGGTATCAAGGAGATGGGTGGCTTGCCCGATGTGCTGTTCGTCATCGACGTCGGTTATGAAAAGATCGCGGTTCAGGAAGCGTCCAAACTCGGTATCCCGGTGGTCGGTATCGTCGATACCAACAATTCGCCCGATAACGTCGACTACATCGTTCCCGGCAACGATGACTCGATGCGCGCTATCAAGCTGTATGCGCGCCTGGTGGCCGACGCCATCGTCGAAGGCAAGCAAAGCATCGTAGGCGGTGTCGACGGAGACGAAGAGTTGATCGAAGTCGAGGCCGATGCGCCCGTTGCCAAAGATGCGGTCAAGGTGACGGCGAAGAAAGCCGCCCCTGCCGCTGCGGCCGACGACGCCGAAGCGCAGTCTGTTGCCGAAGCCCCGGCGAGCGATGAAGCAGAGCCAGCCGAAGCTGCCGAGGCAGAAGCCGACGAAGCGGCCCCAGCCGAGCAAGCCGAGGCGAAAACCGACGAAGCGGCTCCAGCCGAGCAAGCCGATGCGAAAACCGACGAAGCTGAGCCGGCCGAAGCCGAAGCGGCCGCAGCGGA
>Ga0224508_10005180_pt1 | contig 10525 bp, 10 predicted proteins | sample SF_Jan12_sed_USG_4_FD_170157 | JGI IMG/M metagenome (GOLD analysis project Ga0224508, IMG submission 170157) | Sediment microbial communities from San Francisco Bay, California, United States - SF_Jan12_sed_USGS_21 | ecosystem: Environmental > Aquatic > Marine > Sediment | place: USA... | reverse complement strand
TGTCGGCCAGCATCATCGTGCAATACGGTCCCGACAAGACGCGCGTCAGGTCGATAACGGTGAGTCCGTGGAGCGGTCCTTCGGGCGTGCTAATCCTCCTTCTCCGTGACCTCGACAGGCACCCGTTCGATCAGGCTTCCCAAGAGGTCGGCATTCTCCGGTGCTTGCAGTGCGCGCGGGGTCTGGTCAACAGGTGAGAGCTCTGGGATCGGCTCGTTGGCCGCAATGCCGAGGTCCTTGAAGCGACGAGCCGTCACCAGCACCCGTGACTCGAGAGTTCCGACGGTGCTGTTGTACGCATCGACGGCGCGGGTCAGTCCCTTGGCGAGGTCGTCGAAATGAGCGCCCAGCACTCGTACCCGGTCGTAGAGCTCACGGCCCAGCTCGCTGACCTGTTGCGCGTTGCGGGCCACCAAATCCTGTTGCCAGCCATAGGCGACAGCCCTCAGGAGTGCGATGAGCGTCAGCGGGCTTGCTGGGATCACACGCTTGTCGACCCCAAACTCGATCAGTGCCGGGTCGTGCTGAAGCGCCGCGCTGAAGTACCCCTCACCGGGGAGAAACATGAAGACGAATTCCGGGGCCGGCTGGAATTGGTCCCAGTACTTCTTACTACTGAGCTGAATGATGTGCTCGCGAACCTGCCTGGCATGGTCCTTTAGCCTCGCGGTCCTGGTGGCATCGCTGGCTGCCTCGACCGCGGCACGATAGGCGATGTACGGCACCTTGGCATCGACGATGATGTTGCGCCCGCCGGGGAGCTTGATGATGAGGTCAGGAACGAACCGCCCTTCCTCAGATGTCGCCGTCTTCTTCTCGACGAAGTGGCAGTGGTTCACCATCCCCGCCATCTCGACCACGCGTCGGAGCTGCACCTCGCCCCAGCCGCCACGCACGTTCGGCGTTCGGAGGGCGCGTTCCAGATTGGTTGTCGTGACAGCAAGGGTTCGCAGCTGCTCCGACAGCTGGGAGTGAGTCCCCACGCGCTCCTTCTCCACTTCTTGAAGCTTGGCGTCGACGCGAGCAAGCGATTCGTGGAGCGGTTTGACGAGGTCCCCGATCTTCTGCTGGCGATGATCCAGGTCTGTTGATGCCTGTTTCTGATATTCGGCGAGCGAGGCCTTCGCGAGCTCGAGAAAGGCTTGATTGTTTGTCCGTAGCGCGTCAGCCGAAAGCGAGGTGAACGTTTCTCGTAGTCGCTCATCTGTCTTCGCAAGCATCTCTCGGCGCTCGACAGCGGCCCGTTGCTCAGCCTGGAGTGCCGCGCTGGTGACGGCGAGGCGCTCCATGTGAGTGGAGACCTCGCGTCTCGATTCGGCGAGCGACTCTTCGAGGGCGGCCGCCTGGACGGCCGTCGTCTCAAGCTGTGCACGGGTCGAGGCGGCTTCGGCGCTGAGGTGTGCGTGCTGTTCTGCATGCTCGCGGGCACTGCGGGCACGCGCGATTGCCCACCCGAACGCGAAACCGATAACGAGCCCCAGGAGGAGCGGCGTGAGAGGGGCGAGGGGTTCCATCAGGATTCGCGTCAGAATATGCGAACCGACGCGCTCACACAACCTGCGCACCGTTCGGTACCGGCGTCTAGACAATGCTACGATGGTCTGATTCGGTGTTCTTGGGAGATGCCACAGGGGAGCACGATGGTCGACCCTGATCTGCCGTGCAGATCTGGCCGACCACTGTGACGCCGGAGCGAAACAAGATCCTGCGTGCCGACGGCGCCGATCTCGTCTGCCCCGCGCAGCGCACACCACGACGCACACGGACGCGCCTATCTACGATGGCACGGGGCGCCTCAACTCCTAGCCGAATTGGGGACGAGCGATGTGCCTCGGCCAACGGTTGCGGGAGCCGGATGACAAATGACCGAAGCTGACAGTGCGGGGCGTGTCGTGTCGGACCGGATACTGCGTGTCGACGCGGGAGTCGTCGCCCTCATCCAGCAGCACGGCCGTGATGCGTACCCGCACGAGTGCTGCGGTGCCCTCATCGGGACCGGAAATGTTGTCTTTTCTGGCTGTCAGCTCCCCAACACCACTGAGGAGGGGCCGCGGAGCCGCTTTCTCGTGCGGCCGACTGATTATCGAGCCGCCGAGGGACGGGCAACCGAGCTTGGGCAGGAGCTGCTAGGGTTCTATCATTCACACCCCGACCACCCAGCCAGGCCCTCCCAGTATGATCTTGATCATGCATGGCCTGTTTTCGCGTACGTGATCATCGCGATCGAGCAGGGCGAGCCGGGGGCGATGACGTCGTGGCGACTCCGTGACGACCGCTCGATGTTCGACGAAGAGCAGATCACTATCGGCACTGACTAGTGAGACAGGACGGACTATGGCCAACAGGGTACTCATCCCAACACCGCTGAGGGCGTACGCAGGCGGGCAGGATGTCGCGCAGGCCGCCGGCAACACCGTCGGCGAGCTTCTCGAGGACCTGACAGCGCAGTATGCCGACCTGCGGAAGCATCTCTACAGCGACGACGGACAGCTTCGCAGGTTCGTCAACGTGTACTTGAACGAGGACGATATCCGGTATCTCCAGAAGGAGGACACGCCGGTGTCAGACGGCGACACGATCAGCATCGTCCCGTCGGTCGCCGGCGGAGTGACGATGGTGGCACGCGATGCCTGAGCCGATGGAGCTGAGCAACCACGAGGTTGCTCGATACAGCCGTCACCTAATCATGCCGGAGGTCGGCATGGACGGTCAGCTCAAGCTGAAGGCGGCCAGCGTCCTATGCATTGGTGCCGGTGGACTTGGATCTCCGGTGGCTATGTATCTTGCGGCGGCCGGCGTCGGCCGGATCGGCATCGTCGACTTCGACGTGGTCGACTACAGCAACCTCCAGCGCCAGATCATCCATGGGACACCCGACGTGGGACGTCCGAAGCTGGATTCTGCGCGGGACGCGCTCATCCGGATCAACCCGGAGATTGCCGTCCAGACCCACGACGTTGCGCTTTCTTCCGAGAATGCGCTCGACCTACTCGCTGGCTACGATGTCATCGTCGACGGCACCGACAATTTTCCGACGCGGTATCTCGTCAACGATGCCTGCGTCATTCTCGGCAGGCCTAACGTCTACGGCAGCATCTTTCGGTTCGAGGGGCAGGTCTCTGTCTTCGCCACGACAGATGGGCCGTGCTACCGGTGCCTCTACCCCGAGCCGCCTCCCCCGGGGCTGGTTCCGAGCTGCGCGGAAGGCGGCGTTCTGGGCATTCTTCCAGGCGTCGTTGGCACGATTCAGGCCACCGAGGCTGTCAAGTTGATCATCGGGGTGGGTGAGCCGCTCATCAATCGGTTCATGCTCTACGACGCTTTGAAGATGCGGTTCCGAGAGCTCAAGCTGCGCAAGGATCCCGACTGCCCGGTGTGCGGAGACAACCCGACCGTCACAGAGTTGATTGACTACGATCAGTTCTGCGGCATCGCGCCGGCACCGGCACCGACGCCGGCGGTGGCCTCGGATGGTTCAGAGATCACTGTCGACGATCTGAAGGCGCGACTTGACACCGGCAACGCCCCGTTCATCCTCGACGTACGAGAACCTCAGGAATACCAGATCTGCCAGATTCCGGGCGGGGTTCTCATTCCGCTTGGTGACCTTCCGAAGCGCCTGATCGAACTGGAGGGGCACGATGACATGGTTGTGCATTGCAAGTCTGGCGCTCGAAGCGCCAAGGCGGTGAAGCTCCTTCGCGAGGCCGGCTTCGCGCGGGCGAAGAATCTTCGAGGCGGGATCCTGGCCTGGATCGACAGGGTCGACCCGTCGCTACCGAAGTACTAAGTCCTGCTCGTGCATTGTCGACCCGTCGGGCGCTATACTGGAATGACACCATGTTGCGACTGTCAAAAAAGGCCGACTACGCGCTGATCGCCCTCAAGGATCTCGCGTCGAGTTCATCGGGGACATCAAGTGCGCGTGAGATCGCTGCGCGCTACGACATCCCGGTTGAGCTGCTTGCCAAGGTTCTTCAGCGGCTGGCGCGACACGGTCTATTGGCGTCGCATCAAGGCACACGCGGAGGCTATCGCCTCTCGCGTCCGGCCAGTCGAATCTCTGTCGCGGACGTGATCGAGGCAATCGATGGCCCGGTCTTGGTGACTGCGTGCAGCGACATCGACGAGACCTGCGATCAGTACTCGAAGTGCAACGTCCGCGATCCGCTCTGGCGCCTCAAGGACCGAATCGTTCAATCGCTGGCGTCGTTCACGCTTCAAGAGCTGGCCGCAGACGACGATTCCTCAGCGTTCCCCGTGACGATCATGCCGGGTGAGGCTGAACCCGTTGCCGTGTCGGCCAGATCCGCCGACTAGTGGCGTCTTTCAGATGGGGCTAGCGCCCCAAACCCCTCGCCGTCGCTCGCGGGGGCCCCGCGCCCCGCACCGCTTCGGCGGGGCGCGCTGTGCGCGCCCTCGCGACACCGCAGGTGAAAAACGCGTCAAACCCAAAGTCGGTTCATCCACCCGCTCCTGTCCGAGACGGACATCCGATGCTGACCCTGCCGATCTACATGGATCATCACGCCACGACTCCGACGGATCCGAGAGTCCTGGAAGCGATGCTCCCATTCTTCACCCAGACCTTCGGTAATCCAGCGAGTCGACACCACTCGTTTGGCTGGGCGGCGCGAGATGCGGTCGAGACCGCCCGTCGCCAGGTCGCGCGCCTGGTCGGATGCGACCCGAGAGAGCTGTTCTTTACGAGCGGTGCGACCGAATCGAACAATCTCGTGATCAAGGGATGTCTTGCAAAGGCGCCGCGTCCGGCTCATGTCGTGACCGTCGAGACCGAGCACCGGGCGGTGCTCGACCCCTGCCGCCGTCTCGAAAGCGAAGGGGTCCGAGTGACCTACGTTCGGCCTGGTCCCGATGGTGTGGTCGACCCACAGGATGTCGAAGAGGCACTGACGGATGACACCGTCCTCTTGACGGTCATGACTGCCAACAATGAGATTGGCGTCTTGCAGCCGATGGCCGCGCTGAGTGCCTTGGCTCGGAGCCTGGGCGTCTTGTTTCACACCGATGCCACGCAGGCCGTCGGGAAGATTCCCTTCGATGCGTCAGAGCTCGACGTCGATCTTGTCTCCATGAGCGCGCACAAAATGTACGGCCCGAAGGGTGTCGGCGCGCTTTGCGTCCGCCGCCGCCGGCCGAGGATTGCCATCCAGGCTCTTGTCGAAGGCGGCGGACATGAGCGTGGCCTGCGCTCTGGAACGCTCAACGTTCCTGCGATTGTCGGTTTTGGGGCCGCTGCCGATATCTGCAGATTGGAAATGGACGATGAGATGCAGCGAGTCGGCGCGCTGCGCGATCGGCTGTGGAGAGGATTGTCCGATCGCGTCACGGGGCTTGCGATCAACGGTTCGGTAACACACCGCCTGCCTCACAATCTCAACGTGTGCGTCGCCGGTCTTGAAGGAGAAACGCTGCTCGTGGGACTGGACGACGTCGCGGTCTCATCCGGTGCAGCCTGCACGTCGGCGCACCCAGAGCCGTCTCACGTACTGCTGGCTCTTGGCCTGTCCGATGAACAAGCGCGGGCTTCGATCCGCTTCGGGCTCGGCCGTTGGAACACCGAGGCGGAGGTCGACTACGTGGTCGAGAAGGTCAGCAGGCTCGTTGTAAGACTTCGCGAGATGTCGCCAGCGTGACGCCTTCTTGACCGGTTCGATCAACAGCATCATTGGGTCCGATCGGGTACACTCGAAGTATCGTGATCGAGGTAACCCCGGCGGCGGCAAAGCGGATACGGGAGGCGATGGTCAGCGAGGGCGTCCCCGAGGGAGGGCTGCGTGTCGGGGTCAAAGCTGGTGGCTGCAACGGCATGAGCTACGTCTTCCGCTGGGAGGCAACACCGAGGTCCGACGACGAGGTCTTCGAGAGTCCTGACGGTACCCGCATTTTCGTCGACAAGAAGAGCTACACCTATCTGGATGGGACCGTCCTGGACTGTGATTCCGAGATGCTCGGGCAATCGTTAGTCTTCAGAAACCCGAAAGCGAAGAGCGAGTGCGGCTGCGGCCTCTCGTTCAACGTATAGGGTGCTGTCCGAGTCGCGGATCGTCTTGCGTCCGATAGGACTCGCTTCAAGGGCATTCCTGCGCACCAATGTCGAGCGACCCCGACCATGTGATCGCGCCCGACCGACGACCCCATCCGCCCCTTGTCGTCGTCTCGAACCGCGAGCCATATCAGCACTCTAGGCGCGACGGCAGTATCAGTTGGTCCCCGACAACCGGCGGGGTGTCGGTTGCGCTCGACGCGCTCATGCGGGAACGCGGTGGAGTCTGGGTTGCCCACGGAGCGGGCGACGCTGACCGTGACGTGGTTGATGCCGATGACCGTGTCCTGGTGCCTCCTGACGCTCCGTCGTATGCGCTTCGGCGCATCTGGCTCACCGACGAAGAGACCGAGCGCTACTACGAGGGGTTCGCCAACGAGGGACTGTGGCCGCTGTGTCACGTGGCCCACGTGCGTCCGGTCTTCCGTGCGCGCGACTGGAAGGCGTACAAGAGCGTCAACGAGCGGTTTGCCGCTGCGATCGAGGACGAGCTGCCGGATCTCTCTGCGCCGGTATTCATCCAGGACTACCATCTCGCGCTCGTAGCCGCTGCGCTTCGCAAGCGATGTCCGGGCGTTCGGACGGCGCTCTTCTGGCACATCCCTTGGCCCCACGCCGATCGGCTTCGCATCTGTCCGTGGCGCAGGGAGATTCTGTCCGGGTTGCTGGCGAACGACCTGCTTGCGTTTCAGCTCGAAGGCGACCGCCGAAACTTCATCGCCGCAGCGCGAGACGAGCTCGGTGCCGTGGTCACACGCAGCACGGTTCGGTATCAGGGCCGTCTCACCGTCGTTGACGCCGTGCCAATCGGTGTGGACTACGACCGGATCCAGCAGATCGCGAGCGACCCCGCACTCGAGTCAGACATGAAGCGCTTGGTGACCGAGCTCAAGATTGAAACCCCGATCGTTGGCGTCGGTGTCGATCGCCTCGACTACACCAAAGGGATTCCTGAGCGGCTCGAGGCTCTGAGCGCACTGCTGTCGAGCCGGCCTGACCTCCGGGGGCGACTGACCTTCGTGCAGATTGGTGTTCCCTCGAGGTCGTCCATCGGCAGCTATGTCGCCGTCGAGGAAGAGATCGACGCGAAGGTAGCCGAGCTCAACGAGAGGTTTGATGGCGCCGGCGGGCCGATACGTTATCGCAAGTCAGCGATGCGCCTCAAGCGCCTGGTGGCACTGTACCGGCTGGCAGACTTCTGTATCGTCAGCTCGCTGCACGATGGGATGAATCTGGTGGCCAAAGAGTTCGTTGCGGCGCGTGAGGATCTCGACGGCGTGTTGGTGCTGAGTGAGATGGCGGGGGCGGCGCAGGAGCTCGGGGACGCCGTGATGATCAACCCGTACGACGTCGAAGGTTTTGCCCAGGCTCTGGCTGGCGCGATCGACATGCCGATTGAGGAGCGCCGAAATCGAATGCGAGCGATGCGGCGGGTCGTTGCCGGTCGGAATATCTTCGGCTGGGCGTCGGACATCCTGGAAGGCCTCGAGAGCCTGGATCTCCGGGCGATCCCACCCGCACCGGGGAAACTCACGCGCGGCCGAAAGGGCGCCGTGCGCTCGTCGAGTCGGGCGCCTTCCGACTCCGTCCGGCCTGAACGTTAGTGGAGTGTCCTTGTGATTCGTAAAGCGATCTCCGGCCTCGGCATCCCGCCTCGCCGCGTTGCTCCTCGGTCACACATGCCCAATGTGCTCCCTCGTCGCGCCTTGCCAGGCGGGCGCCGCCGTCCGGATCTCGCGTCACGAATCACAAGGACACTCCACTAGCTGCGTTTTTCAGATGGGGCGAGCGCGTTTCTGGAGCTCGGGTCCTATACACTCCCTCGCGTGGCGGTTTGGAATAGCCTGAGCAGCGTGCGTCAGCACAGTATGCGTGCGTACTACCTGCCGATTGTGTCTGGCCTGGCTCTTGCGGTCAGCGCGTTCCTGCCGTGGATGCGGATGGGGGACCAGGGTCTCGGTGGTGTGCCAAGCATGGCCGGGATATGGATTCTGGCCCTGGGGCTGCTCGCGGTGGTGTTGGCGTCGCTCAGCATCGTCACACGACGCAACTCTCGACACCCGCTGTTGCTTGTCGGGTTAGCCGCCTTTGCGATCCTCATGGTGGGCGAACGGTTTCTTGAGCGCTCGGCCGCTAACCAGCTTTGGGCACAGTCGCAGGCTCGGGCCATCGTTCAGGGTACGCCCGTCGAAGACGTACCGCCCCCCACGATGGCGATTGGGGCGTACATCGGCCTGACGGCGTCATCGGTGATTACACTCTTTGGCCTGACGATTGTCGTGCGCAGAGTGGCGCAGCCGTACGCGGAACCTGACGACGACGACGCGTAGGGTCTGCAGTCCCGACTCGCGGTGCCGCTCAGTGGGCGGGCACTCCCGGTATACTTCTTCTTCCACACGCTATGAAGATCACGGTTGCACACAGTCCAGATTCAGACGACGCGTTCATGTTCTACGGCCTCGCGTCGGGTGCCGTCTCGGTGGACGGGTTCGATGTTCATCAACACCTGGCAGATATCGAGACGCTTAATCGTGCGGCGTTTGATGGACGATACGAAGTCACCGCCGTCTCGTTTCATGCGTACGCCCACTTATTGGATCGCTACGCGCTGTTGCCACACGGGGCCAGCATGGGCGATCGATATGGACCAGTGCTGGTTACTCGCGCGGATGGCCCCGAAAGCCTCGATGGAGTGACAGTCGCTATTCCTGGAACCTTGACAACGGCATATTTGGCTCTGCAGTTGTACCATCCGGGCGTTGCGTACGAAGTCATGCCGTTCGATGAGATCCAGCCAGCGGTACACGAGGGCACGGTCGAGGCGGGTCTTCTGATTCACGAGGGACAGCTGACCTACGCCGATGAGGGATTGCGCTCGGTCGTTGACCTTGGCGTGTGGTGGGCCGATCGCACCGGCGGTCTTCCGTTGCCCCTCGGGTGCAACGTGATCCGGCGTGACCTTGGCCCCGACACGATGCGCCGCGTATCGCAGATTCTTCACGACAGCATCGCGTACGCTCTCGAGCACCGGGCCGAGGCGATTGACTACGCTCAGCAGTACGGCCGCGGTCTCGACCAGGACAAGACCGACCGCTTTGTCGGCATGTATGTCAACGACCTGACCCTGGACTATGGGGATCGCGGGCGCGCCGCGGTCGAGCAGCTATTCCGTGAGGCGTACGAGAAGAAGCTGATCCCAAAGCCAGTGCTCGTCGAGTTCGTTGGGTAACCCAGTCTTCCACCGCCCACAGGGATTCATCGTCGCTCTGAAAACCGGTCGGCCTCAGTGACCCTGGGTGCTGCCTGGAGCGGCATCGAGGTTCAGCCTCCGGTCCTGCCCATCTACGGTTTTCGCCGCGAGGATGAACCCCTGCAGGCTTTTCCTCGATGGTCGATCCTTCGAGCGGAGCGCTGGGTTCCCGTTTGTGAGGGAGCCGGGGGAGGAGCCCGATCTAAGCAATAGAGTCACGGCGCGCACAGCGCGCCGCGCGGCGGCGGAGTGGGGCGAAAGGGGTCCCCGCGCAGCCGCCGCGGGGGCTTGGGGCGTAGCCCCATCTAAGGTAGAAGCCACTAAAACGCCTCCGGATGGAGCAACCGTGCCAGTTCCGCGGTAGCCTCGGCCACGCCCGGACCGGGCACGACGAATCGGTTCCCCATCAGGAAGTGAACCCGGCCAGTGCGCACGGCCGGTAGCGTCGACAGCTGCCCATACACGGCGCGCTCGCGATCGAGGGTGCTCTGAGAGAGCGAGTCTTCGTAACGGATCTCGATGATGACGTCGGGTGCCGACGTGAGGATTGCCTCGGAGCTGACCTGCGCGACTCGCTCACGCTGCACCGCTGCGAACACATTCTCACCGCCGGCGGCGTCGAGCATGTCGTGAAGGAACCCGATCCCTCCGCTGACGTAGACGTTGCGCATCGCCATCGGCTCTCGTGCGAACACCAGCAGGGTGCGAGGCCGCTGCCGGCCAGCGACGCGGTTTCGGATCTCGGCTAGTCCGGCCTCGAGCTCCGTCGCGACGGCATTGGCTTCGACCGGATGTTCTGTTCGCTGGCCGAGGTCCCGGATCGTTTCTGATATCTCGGCGAGAGTACCGTGTTGGTATGGGAGCACCGGAATACCGGCGCGCCGTAGCTGTTCCTGCGGGTCCGTTTGGCTCTCATAGAGAATCACCAGATCCGGGCGGAGCGTGAAGATACGTTCCATGTCGGGGTCGAGCAATCCTCCAACTCTGTTGATCTCATGACTGTCTTGAAACTGGTCGGGGATGGTATCGAAGCTGCCTATGCCGACGATCTGGCCGCCTGCGCCAATGGCGAAAAGGATCTCGGTGACGGACGGCACGAGAGACACGATGCGCTGAGGCGCTGGTGATTGGCCGACGGCCGGCGTCGCCAGGGGGAGGCTGGCCGCCACCAGTATCAGCAGAACACGTCTAAAGAGCCGACCGCCAAC
>Ga0224508_10005179_pt1 | contig 10525 bp, 8 predicted proteins | sample SF_Jan12_sed_USG_4_FD_170157 | JGI IMG/M metagenome (GOLD analysis project Ga0224508, IMG submission 170157) | Sediment microbial communities from San Francisco Bay, California, United States - SF_Jan12_sed_USGS_21 | ecosystem: Environmental > Aquatic > Marine > Sediment | place: USA: California... | reverse complement strand
ATCTTCTTGCACCGCAGGGCGTGCGTCGCCGCCAACAGCCCTGCGTGGCACGCGGCTGGCGATGGCCGTGACCACCTCGTAATTGATCGTGCCGAGTGTCGATGCCAGCTCATCGGCAGTCACCTCCTGGTCGCCCTGGCGGCCGATGATGACGACGTCATCGCCGATCTCAATTTGGCCACGCAACGCCGTGACGTCGATCATGCTCTGATCCATGGTGATGCGACCGACCTGAGGACAGCGCTTGCCGCGAATGAGGAACGCGCAGCGGTCCGACAGTGAGCGATGCAGCCCATCGCCGTAGCCGATCGGCATCGTTGCGATCAGCGAAGGTCTTGGGGTGATGAAACTGTGGCCGTAGCTTATGCCGGTACCGGCAGGCACCTCCTTTAGGAACGTAACCTTGCTTCGCCATTCAAGCACGGGAAGCAGGTTCCGAACGCGTCGATTGACGATGTTGACCGAGGGCGCCAATCCGTAAAGGGCAATGCCTGGCCGAACGGCATCGAGATGTGAGCTCGGAAGATCGAAGATCGCGGCGCTATTTGCCATGTGGAGACAGTACTCGCCATCGTTCTTGGCCTCGGCTGCAACGCCGAGAAAGCTTTCAAACTGCCTTTTGGAGCAGGCTTTGTCCGCCTCATCGGCCCGCGCGAAATGGCTCATGAGACCGCGCACCTCTAAGTGCGGCAAGCTACGGCAATAGTCGAGAAACTGCCCCACTTCAGCTGGCGCGATGCCAATGCGCCCCATCCCTGTATCCACCTTGACATGAACAGCGATCAATTTGTCTTGTCGCTCGGCCTCTGCCGAAAGCGCCGCTGCCATAGCAGCGGTGCAGACAACCGGTTCGCATCCAGCAGCGACGATGGCACCGGCCTGTTCGGGGAGCATCGCGGAGAGAATGACGAAGGTCGCCTTGACGTCGGCTCGCCCAAGGGAAAGGGCTTCCTGCGGATGGGCGACGCAGAGGGTCTCATGACCAAGTGCCGTCAGGTGGCGCGCGACGATTTCCGCGCCGTGGCCGTAGGCGTTGGCTTTGATGGCGGGCCAAAGGGGGCGGCTACCGACCAGCTGCTCAATCAAGCGAACGTTATGCGTCAGTCGATCAAGATGAATCAGCGCCTCTGTCGGGTGCTTGTCCAACTGACTCAGATCGTGACCCATCGATCTCAGACCTCCGCCGCCCGCGACTTGTGCCCTTTGCAGAAGCGCTTCTTCACATAGGTCGACGTCATGGCGGCGAGTAGCGCTCCATAACCGAGCCGAAAGGTGAGGACATCACCGACCGCAGCAGCGTCGGTCGCTTCGGTCACATCAGCAACGAGATAGCCACTGGATGCGCCGACAATCGCAATGCCTGGGTCGAGCGGCGTGAGGCTACCGATATCCACGTCTTCTCGTCCCACATTAAGGAGGGCTCTTACCCTCTCACCTCGATTATCGAAGGGAGGTCGCTGACCAAAGGCATCCTCAGCCCTTTCGCCAAGAGGATGCGAAGGCTTCCGCTTGCACTCGAGAATCTCGGCGTAGAGCAAGAAGGTATCCTGGCGGGTACCCGGCCATGGCCGACGATGCGTCGTCTCGCAACCGAGAAGGATCGCTTCGCCAATGCGCGCATGGTTGACTCGAGCTGGCATGCCGCCCGCTGCAAGGAGCTCTAGACCGCTGGAGTTCATGCCTGAGATCAGTTCAAGCTCGAGCCCGAACTTGCTCTCGATTTCCTCGGCGAGCACAACAAGCTGGGTCATATTGTCCGGGCTCGGTACGACGCCGGCCAGACAGGCGAGGTTTGTGCCGAGGCCGGCAAGACGCACGCCAGGCAAGTCGAGCATGCGATCGACGAAAGGCATCAGATCGTTGGGGCAGATTCCTTCACGCAGATCGCCAAGCTCGACCATGAGCACAACGTCGTGGACCACACCACAACGTTCGGCTTCGTCGGACAGAGCCGCGACAACGTCGATCTCAGAATTGAGGCTGGCGTTCGTTCTCGCTACCACCTCGGCAATGTTGGAGAGAGCCGGTAGACGAAGCAAGGTCAGCGGCACATCGATACCGCCATCGCGCAGCTGCGCGATGTTCTCCAATCGCGAGTCGGCGAGGGTTTCGATGCCGCCTCGAAGCATGGCTTTGGCGATCTCAGGATCGCCGCACGCGCCTTTGGTGACACCAGAGACCGCGATTCCGTGCTCTGCAAAAAGCCGGACGATGGCTTGAGCGTTGTGTTCGATTGCCCCGAGGTCGATCGAGAGGCAGGGCGTGATCACCCAAGCGATCCGTCTTCCAAGGCGCGCAATCGACGCACGAGAAAACTGGCGACATCGTGGCCAGTCGTGCCGCGACCAAAGCCGGCGTCCAGGCCGCATGCGCGAGCCAGCGCGTCCGTTACCATGGTACCGCCGGCGGCCAGGATCAGGCGGTTGCGAATCCCTCGTTGCACAGCGAGGTCATGCAGTGCGCGCATGTTTCGTTCATGCACGCCGCCGTGGGTGACCATGGTCGAGATCAGTACGGCGTGAGCGCCGACCGCCGCAGCTTCATCAAGCAATTTGTCGAGATCGACCGATGTACCGAGCGCATGGCAGTGAAAACCATATTTCTCGATGCCGCCATGCTTGATGTCGAGGATCTCGTGCAGTCCGACAGAATGCTCGTCCTCGCCCACTGTCGCTGCGACGACGTGTACATCACGGCCCCGGCACCAATCTTCAATCTCAGCTTCGGGGAGCAGTTCCTTCGAGGTGGATGGGTGGAGCTCATCGACTTTCAGCGCCACGTCGAGCCTGCCCTTGATCTCGAAGACGCTGCCTTCCGCAGGATGCATCACACGGCGGCTGATGACTTCGGGAGCCTCAAGTCCCATGCGCCGCGCCATCTCAAGCGCTGCAGCCTCGGCAAGCAGCGGTTCGGCAGGGACGAAGAGCGTCACGCAAACGATACCGTCACCATGCTTTTCAACTTCGGGCCTGAGCAGACCGGCCGCGCGCTCGGCCAAGGGCCCCTTGAGGCGCTGATCCACGTTGTCGTCGTCGACCTCGTCGATGTACTGAATCTTCGAGGGATCGCAGAGCGTACAGCCACCATAGGTGCCGCAGGCCTTACCCTTACCGCTGTCATAGATGTTTGTGCCGAAGTGGCTGCATACGGGCGCGCCGTAACCCGGCTCGCGCGGCACGACGGTTCCGGCTGCATCGCCGCCAGCGGGATCGCGGACGATGCCGTCGCCCTTTCGTTCCGGATAATAGCCGGAGTCGACAAATTGCCCGTCTGCGACCGCTTGGTAATAACCGCCGTTCTCGACGATTTCCTCCAGGAACAGAACTGCGCGCTCTTTGATCTCGCGGGACATGCCGGCCAATGCTGGAGCATCGCGTCTCAGAGCAACGACGTCGGCAAGTCCGTCGACGCCCATCAGCGTCTGGCGGGTCGCATTGACCCCGGCGATGTTGTTGTAATGCCAAGGAATGTTGCGGCCTTCGTCTGGTGTGATCGTACTTTGGATGTGAGCTGAGGTAAGCCGCGAAACGATCGTGTCCAGAACATGGGTTACCGTCGCTTCCCTTGTGTCGGCTTCGATATAGCGCGTGTTCTGCTGGGCACGGAATCGGCAGCCTTGAAAGAGGTCACGCAACGCCAAGGCGTAGGGCAGATCGAGCCGGAGCTTGGGTGCGGGCGGCGCCGTTGGCGGAACTGTGGACAATGCGATCAGCTCATCGGGCATGCTGGCCGCACGCGAATAGGCCGTATTGATCGCATGCTGCACCATTAGCTCCGGCGTCACTTTCCAAGCCTGCTTGGCGGTCGCATTGGCGTTGTGCGCGCCGTCCAGCTGGAGAATGCCGGCATCCGCCATGATCCGCTTGGCTTCTGCGGCGTCGACGAACGACCGGTGCATATTGATGCCGCGATAAAGCGTATTGTACTGGGGATCCTGATGAGCGCCGTTGACACCCTCTTCGACGAACAACACGGCGATATCGGGCCCTGCTAGCCCACTGACATAGGAGTGAAAGTTGATCGGTCGGCCGACCTCGTCCTCAATGGCATCGAGCGCCTTGCGCGATGCGCGCAGTTGCTTGCGTGTTATCGGGACACCGCCAACCCCTTCCGGTGTGCCTTCGATCAGACCGTCAATGTGCGACTGGCCCGTGGTGCGGATGACCATGATGTGATCGGCGCCATGCCAAGCTGCCATGCGCATCCGCCGAAGATCGTCTTCGAAACGGCCTGAGGCAATCTCGGTGGTGATCACGAAGTCGCATTGCGGATCGATGTCGTCGAAAGAATGCGCTGTCGGCAACGGCACCGAGCGCTCCAGGCCCTTGGAGCTGTCGCGATACAAAAAGGCTCCAATCTGCTGGTTCTCGATTGGTTGGCGCCAGGTCCAGCCTCGTCGTCGTGGTCGATACTCCGCAAGGCCGGACAACACCTCCTCGATATCGAGTTTTTCGTTGGGGACAAGCTTCACGGCGCCAGATCCTCCCAGTGCTGCCCCGCGAGCAGGGCTTCGGCGGCCTCGCGCACAGTGACGCCCTTGGCCTTGGAGAGTTCGAGAACCAGACGTCCGGCGCCATGGCCCAAGAGCCCGCGCTGGCTCATGCTATCGACCAGGCCCTTGGCTTCGATGCTGGACAGCCCCATGCGCAAGAGCACCGAGCGTTCGATGGAAGAGCTTGTGTAGCTTCGAGCCTCGTCGATCAGCGGATCAACAACCTGCTCCACCAGGCTCCAGAAGTGAGCATGCAACTCCTCGTCGGATAGGGCTCGCAGATGTTGGCGCCGGCTTTCGAATTCATCCGGCCTTTCGGACAAGCTCATCCAAAACCTCCTCCACCTGCTCGACCGACAGGCGCGTTTCAGCTGCCAGGAATTCAAGGTCTACTGTTTCCGGACGAGTCGCTTCGGGTAGCCTGCCTAACGCATTGCGCAGATAGGACCGACGCACGCCGTCGAGGGCAACATCACGTACCGTGACCTGGTTAGGGTGTTCGGGGATGACAATGCACTGTCCCGGCACATTCTCGGCCGGATCGCCGCGCATCACCTCGACGCCCATGCGCTTGGCCAGATTGAGCTGTGCAATCGGATGCTTGCCGGCGCCGGTATACTCGGTTTCCTGGACCACGATGACACGATCTCGATCCAGTTCCCTTGCGATCGCTAACGCGGCCGCGAGCGAGGTATTGCCTGCTGGCCCACGCTCCAGACCTTCGAGTTCGGCCAAGACTTGCGTGATGTAAAACACCTCGCCCTGGGTCACGGTGACAAAGCGGTCGATATAGCGCAGCGGCCTTGCCGCGCTCCGCGGGACGTCGACCCGATCCGGCCAAGTCGTAAAGGGCAGCGAAAACCCCGTATGGCCCGTTGTGAAGGACTTCCGATTGAAGTCATGGTCGGAGGCCATATGCAGGCCGGCAAGGTCAACGCTCACCGCGATCATTGAAGTGTCGGTCGCGCCTGCGGCGCGTAAGCCGCGAGCCGTGCCGGTCACGTTGCCGCCTCCGGCATGGGTGGTGAGCACGGCGTCAGGAAACCGCCCCGTCCGTTGCTTGATCTCTTGGGCGATTTCATAGCCGAGGGTCTCGATGCCGAGGATGGAAAAAGGCGTGTAGAGCGAAGCGTTGAAGTAGCCGGTCTCCTCGAGCACGCATAACAGGCTGTAAAAGAGCTCAGGTCCCACTGAAAGACGCACGACTTCTGCGCCATAGGCTTCGCAAGCCCGTGTCTTCTCGGCGATCTCGGGTTGGGCGATGCCGGCGCTGTCAAACGCTTCCTGCACGATGATGCAGGGTAGCTCCGCCTTGGCCGCCTGCGAGGCGACAGCTGCACCGTAATTGCCGCTGGTGGCGGCGGCGACGCCGGCAAATCCATGGCGCTTGGCTTCGTGCACGGACAAGGAAGCACGTCGGTCCTTGAACGACCCTGATGGGTTTTGCGCCTCGTCCTTGACGAAGATACGGGCGCCCTTGCCTGCGGGGGCGATGGCGCGCGCAAGCTCGGTCACGTTTCTCAGCTCTACCAGTGGCGTTTGGCCGACTGCCGTCGCCGCCTGTACCTCGCGGCTTTCCTCGACGCTGTAACCCGCTTCTGTGAGCAGACGCTCATAGTCGAAGGCTATATGACCCCTTGCATATTCGGCGTAGTCAAGCCCCGCTGACCGTGCCACGATCTCCCCGCGCCGAGCCATGATCGCCTGATAGCTCATGCCGGACGTCATTTGCCCTGATCCCGCGCATGAAGGATGGCACGCACCTCCCCACCAATCTCGAGCAGCTCCGGAAGTGGTTCACCAAAGCCATGATCGTATGGCGGGTTGGCTGTCATAACGGCACCGCGCTGACGGCGGCCGGTCGTGGTCGTGATCTCGGCTTCACTGCCGAGCTCGGCAGATTCGACGAGAAAGCCTTTGACCCGCATTTCGAGCGGAACGTTCGCGGTATCCTCGGGCGCCTGCGGAGCCCGCTCGCCAGCCGGCAAGACCACCCCAAGGATTTCGACCCAGGTTCCTTTGGCAAGACGCTCAGGCATGACGCCCCCTCCTGTCGCTGAGTTCTGTACCCAGACCTACCCCGCCTAGAAGGGCCACCGGCACCGGAAGATCGGCCATCGAGTGATAGCCAGGAGCGGCAGCAAGGACGCGGGGTATCATGTTGACGGCGATCGCGATCGTGCCTACTCCACCAGGAATTTCTGGATTGCCAGTCAGGCGCAGGTTGGGTGTGCCGTCGATCTCGATGAGATCACCAGTCTCAACACCGGCTAACTTTGGCCTCACCTGTTGGGGATGGTCGAGCGTGATGAACGGTTTTCCCTGCCGATAGGCGATAGCCGTGTGTCGCGTTCCTGCGACGCATCCTGGCTCGACCGTGATGAACGACGTCTCGCGCCGAATGTCCGAGACGATCGGCTCGACGGTCTGCTCGATGCTGTCGATGCTCAGGCCGAGGGCCGCCGCGATCATCGAGATCGACTCGGCAAAGCCGATGTGGCCCCTGACCGTGCCCGCTTTGGCGCCAGCCTTGAAGCCATCCGGTGTCATGCCAACGCCCTGGGCTCTGAGCACGGTAGGGCCGTAACGAGAAAGGTCGTTCACGCGTGTCGCCGTAATCGAGTCGATGCTTAAACAGACACCCGTCAGCAAGATAACGAGAAGATCGAGCACGAAGTCAGGATTGATGCCGGTGCCAATAACGGCCGCACGGTGAGTGCGCGCAAGATCATCCATCGCCGCCGCTATCGTCGGTGAGCTGCAAGATGGATAGGCCATCTCTTCGGCGATCGAGACAACCGAGATGCCATGGCGAAGAAGTGTTTCGATCTCCGGCCATGCATCCTCAAGCCTGGAGCATGTCGCTTGAATGGCAACGTCAGGCTTTGTCCGCGTTGCAAGTGAAGTCAGGTCGGTTTCAATGGTGAGCCCGAGATCACGTCCAAGACCGATCGCGCGACCGACATCGAGTCCGGAACGCTCGCGCCGTTTGCCGTAGACGCCGACCAGCTCCAGTCCAGGCGTCGCAAGGACATGACGCGCTATCCCGGCACCCATTTGGCCGGTTCCAAGAACCAGAACTCGGCTTCCACTTTCCATAACGCAAAAATACGACAATTCCTCACCCGAACCTTTGATTTAAGTCATCAAAGAGACTGGATCCGATCGCGGACGGCGTCTGGCGGCGCGCCTTCCGCCGAGCTGACCACCAGGATCGTAATAAGTCCGGCCAGGAATCCAGGCAGGATTTCATAGATATCGAAGATCCCGCCCTCAAGATTGGCCCAGCCCACCACAATGATTGCGCCGATAGGCATGCCTGCGAGCACGCCATTCCGCGTCGTCTGTGGCCAAAGCAATGAGACGATGAGCGGCGGACCGAAGCCTGCGCCAAAGCCTGCCCAGGCATAGGCAACCAAGCTGAGCACGCGGCTGTCGGGATCAGCAGCAATGACGGTGGCGATCAGGGCGATGACAACGACAGCGCCGCGGCCGATCCACACCAGCTCTCGATCTGCAGCCTGCTTGCGAAACGCGGCTCGGTAGATGTCCTCAGTCAAGGCGCTCGAACACACTAGCAGTTGTGAATCGACGGTGCTCATGACGGCAGCCAGGACGGCGGCGAGGAGGCAGCCGGCAACCCAAGGCGTAAACAGGTCTCTGGTCAGTGCGATGAAGGCAGTCTCTGGATTCTCCAACGACGTTCCATTGTAGTAGCCGATGGCGATGAAACCGGTAAATACAGCGCCATAGAGGGAGATGACCATCCAGCTCATGCCGACCAGACAGGCCGTCGGGGCATCCTTCGAAGAGCGCAGCGCCATGAATCGAGCGAGGATATGCGGCTGGCCAAAATAGCCGAGTCCCCATGCCATAAGAGAGATGATCCCGATGACCGACACGCCCGAGAAAATGTCGAGTCGACCCGCACCATAGCTGCCGATCCGGTCGATCGCTGCATCCCATCCGCCAATCTCAAAGGTCGCCATGACTGGCACTGCGATCAGGGCAAGAAACATCAATCCACCCTGAACAACGTCGGTCCAACTCACGGCTAGAAAGCCACCGAGCAACGTATAGGCAACGATCACCACAGTTCCGACGCCAAGTGCGGTCGCGTAGTCGAGCCCAAAGGTCTCCTCGAAAAGGATTGCGCCCGCGACCAGTCCTGCTGCCGTGTAGATTGTAAAAAAGAACAGGATAACGATAGCGGATAGGATGCGCAGTGCACCGCTCTCGTCGAGGAATCGGCTTTCGAGATATTCTGGTAGCGTCAACACCTCTGGCGCGGCCTCAGTGTAGCGGCGAAGGCGGGGCGCTATGAGCCTCCAATTGAGATAGGCTCCCAGCGCAAGGCCGATCGCGATCCATATCTGGTTGAGGCCGAAGGCGTAGACAGCTCCCGGAAGGCCGAGCAGCAACCAGCCGCTCATGTCCGATGCGCCAGCGCTAAGCGCAGCGACGACAGGCCCCAGCCGTCTGCCGCCAAGAATGTAATCGGGTAGCGTCTCTGTAATTCGATAGGCAGCCAACCCAAGTGCAAGCATCGCGAACAAATAGGCGACGAATGTGATGAGCAGCGGTCCGTTCATCTCACTCAGACCGTCTTTGTTTGTACCGTCGCGACCTCAGATAGCCGGCAGCGGCAAAGACCAACACCAGCGGCATTGGGCCAAAAAGCGCGATCCAAGTCAGCAGTGATAGTGAATGGGTTACCTCCACGGCTCACCTCTCCACTGGCACTTGGCCATTGTTTTCATTACCAATGGGTCCTTGGGCTTGACTTTTATCTCGGTCAAGAGCGTGGCGATCAGTGCATCGCGACCGAGGTGATTTCACAGCTCCTGCTCGATGAGATAGCCGATCATGCCCTCGCTCTCGGCATCGAGCCCGTCCAGTGGACAGGCGGCGGTCTGCGATCATAGCTTTTCGTCAACGCCCATGCCAAAAAAGTCAGACATTTCATATCCTACCCCTGATTCGACCCTCCGGAGTACCTTCGGCCACACTGATGATTGCACTAACAAAAACTATTCGGTCAACTTAGGCTTTACTGCTCTCTCTCCGATATCCCTTCAGGACATAAGCGGCCAGTGGCCTGATAACGTACGTCCCACGACTGCGCACAATGGCGATTAGAGGCAATCGTCCGCCTAGCGACATGATCGCGTTGACTGATCAAGATCAACGCCCGCCAAAGACGTCGATATTAGCGTTCTTATGACGGTCGAATGGTTCAGCAGGATTGGCTTGCGCACAGACATCGACAAAGCGGTGTCATGACGGAGGATGGTTCATGAACGAGAGCGAGCGGCAGACGATGATGCGGTCCATGATGGAACAGTTCTTCGGCGGCATGGGTGCGGACGAGAAGAAGGAGATGTGCGCGACCATGATGACCAAGATGACCGAAGGTCTCGACATGAAGGAGATGGTGCCCAAGATGATGATGGGCATGATGTCCGGAAATGCTGGCGACGGTCCCGACAAGATGCAGGATATGATGGGCAAGATGATGAAGGGTGGCGCCGAACAGCAAACGTCGTCCATGCCCGAGATGATGCCTCACTGTATGGGGATGATGTTGCCTGCCATCGAGCCGGATAAGCGCAGCGAGATCGCGGCAGCCATTCTTTCCACAATCGTCAACAAGGGGTCCGTCGGGATGTCGGACGAGCAGAAGCGCTCGTTTCTCAGCGCGCTCGATGAAGTCCTGAAGACGTCGACAAGATCCACGTCTGATGCCCATGGAGGACACAAGTCATGAACGACACAACGGCACAAACCAATCCCTATCCCGACAAGTTGCGAAACTTCGAGAGGAATATGCGTAGCCTTGCATCCGCTCAGCCTGCGTTGATGAAAACGTTTTGGGGACACCACAAGGCTGCTGTCGCTGCTGGCGCACTCGACACGAAGTACAAAGAACTGATCGCCTTGGCAATCAGTGTTGCCGCACGCTGCGACGACTGCATCGCGCATCATACCTATGACGCACTCGAAGCCGGCGCCACCAAGGAAGAGATTGCGGAG
>Ga0224508_10005178_pt1 | contig 10528 bp, 8 predicted proteins | sample SF_Jan12_sed_USG_4_FD_170157 | JGI IMG/M metagenome (GOLD analysis project Ga0224508, IMG submission 170157) | Sediment microbial communities from San Francisco Bay, California, United States - SF_Jan12_sed_USGS_21 | ecosystem: Environmental > Aquatic > Marine > Sediment | place: USA: California... | reverse complement strand
TTTAGCGCAGGTCGACACCTTAGCCAATGCGTTACCAAATGGTTCCTATGCCATCAACCTGTGCGGGAACCGTTACCGGTTTCTGGTCGCGTTCGCGGCAATCATTGTTCGTGGGCAATGCAATTTGTTACCCGCCAACAAAAACAAGGCAACCCAAAGTAATCTGGCCCAACGTTACCCCGGCAGTTATATTATTCACGACGGTGTTGAACTGGCACCGGATATCCCTGCGTTCGAATTTGGTAGCGTCAATCAAGATGAGCGTAACAGAACCGAGATACCTGAAATACCTTTAGATCAATTGTGTGCGATTTCGTTTACATCAGGCTCGACCGGTCAATCCAAAGCAAATCTGAAGACCTGGCATACTCTTTATCATGGTATGGAGGTCAACGCACGCTACTATCTGGATAGCAAAACTAACGCCCAATCATTGTTGGCGACCGTACCGGCTCAACACATGTACGGTCTGGAATCTTCGATAATGCTGCCCATGAGTGCCAATGTGTGCGTGATCGGCGGCCATCCTCTTTTCCCGCAGGATATTTGCGATACGCTGGCTGCAATGCCGACCCCCCGTATATTGGTGACCACTCCGGTACATCTGCGTGCTATGGAAGAAAGCAAGATCGATTTCCCCAATGTCGATTTACTAATCAGCGCCACCGCGCCCCTCGACCCAAACATGGCCAAACGCATGGAGTCAATGTTTACGTGCACTGTGCGCGAGATTTATGGATGCAGTGAAGCCGGGTCGATCGCACGACGTCAAATCACTCAAAATTCAGCGTGGGAAGCCTTCGACGTATTTCGTTTCACCCATTCTGAAACTCAGGTCATGCTCGATGCCGATCACCTGCCGGAACAGATTCCATTGCAAGATGTACTCGAATTTTCCAGTGCGCACCATTTTCACTTGCTCGGCCGGCACGAGGATATGATCAATATTGCGGGTAAACGCGGTTCTTTGGCTGAAATTAATCGCTTGCTATTGTCCACAACCGGAGTACTGGACGGTGTTATCTTTGAGCCTCCAAATGACGAAGCATCTGAGCGATTGGTGGCTTTAGTTGTCGCTCCAGGATTATCGGGCCGCGCAGCGATGGCCAACTTACGTGACAATGTAGACGCCGTTTTCATTCCTCGGCGTGTCATTTTCGTTGATAGTTTACCGAGATCTGAAACTGGCAAATTACCGATGAATAAAATTTTAGCTTGCTATAACAACGCGTATGATTCCTATTTGGCATCGAAGACCTGAAGCCGGTACACGTTGGGCCACACGGTTGTATGTGTGGTTTGCTCTCAAGCTTGGCCGCAACACAGCACGGATTTTATTGATCCCTATTTGCACCTACTTTTTGTTAATTCGCGCTTATGAACGGCGTGCTTCAAAAGTATATTTACAGCGCGTATTAAAACGGCCGGTAAGACTCGTTGACGTGGCAAAACACTTTTTTACCTTTGCCCAGGTCGCACTTGACCGCGTGTATCTACTCACTTCCGAGCAACCAGGTATGGATATAGTGGTCGAAAACGTTAAGTCGCTTGATCACGCTCTGAATCAGGGCCGCGGTTGTCTTTTGGTGGGATCACACCTGGGTAGTTTTGAAGCCAGCCGCAAAATCAGCCTGCAACGCCCTGACGTAAAACTTCGAATACTGATGGATCGTTCACAGGGCCGCAATGCCATTAACACACTGGAAACACTCAATCCTGAACTGGCCAAACAGGTCATCGATGCGTCAGTCAACCGCGGTACCTTGGCATTGCAGATCGGTGAAGCATTAAAACAAGGCGATCTGGTTGCAGTTCTGGCGGACCGGGTTGCAGATGGTGAACGCAATGTTGAAGTTGATTTTATGGGACACAAGGCGGAGCTTCCGATATCGCCTTTTCTACTGGCCCGTGCAACTGGCGCACCGATGGTATTGTTCTTTGGTTTGTTTCAGGGAGGAAATCGCTATCGAATCGTGTTCGAACCGTTTGCGCCGTTTGACGAAACTCCCCGCTCACGTAGTAAAGAATACCTGAAAGCCGCCGTACAGGCGTACGCACATCGACTCGAACATTTCGCTTACCATTCACCATACAACTGGTTTAATTTTTATCCGTTCTGGACAAATGAAAGCGTATGAACATCAGGTGCGGTTGTGTCATTGCACTGATCGCTTATTTATTAATCCATTCCCCGTCAGCTTTGGCGGACGATGCACTCAAGCAACGACTGCAAACAGTGAGCGCGTATTTACTCAATGAACAAAACCGGGAAAATCCGAACCAGGGTAAACACGAGACCGGTTTCGAGGAGAAACGCTTCAGCGAGCTGTTGAGCGAGCCGGCAATTTTTTCAGGCACACTTGTGTACGAACCGGCGACCCGCAGCATGAGTAAAATTGTCAGTGAGCCTGACGAAATCAGCATGATCATGACTGAGAAAGCCGTAATCATCGAAAGCAGTGAAGGGAAACGCCGCTTGTCGCTGCGCGCGCGACCCGCACTACGGGCCATTCTGGTCGGTTTTCGCGCATTGGTGGAAGGCGATATTGAAGCCTTGCGATCACATTTTGAACTTGACTACAAAGATAATGATTCAGTATGGACGTTAGTGTTAACACCACGTAGCCAACGCCTGGCGCGCCGTCTTACCTCCTTGGTCGTGTCCGGACAAGACACGCAAGTTGATAGCATGGTCACAACAATGCAAAACGGTGACCGTCAGGAGATGACGCTCTTGCCGGTGTCAGCCATCAATGAATGAAAATAGTGTTCGTGGTAGCGGAATGCGGACACGTATTGCATTGTGGTTCTTATTTATCTCGATTTGTGCGGCTAGTTTGTATTTCAACCTGCGCTTTAGCTATGACCTGGGCGTTTTCCTACCAGCGCCACAGACCGATGAACAAAAAGTATTAATCGAACGCCTGGGTGAAGGACCCGGTTCGCGTTTTTTACTGCTCGGTTTGCATAATGCCAACGAAAATCATGTGGAGTTGGCAATCGAGGCATTGCAATCGTCCTCCGTGTTTAGCCGTGTATTGTCCAGCACGTCTGCGCCTGAGTTATCCGATATTCCAGATATTATTTGGCGTTATCGTTACCTGCTCTCGGATACGCCATTAAACGCGGCAACCATCAACACAGCGTTAAAACAACGCGCTACCGATCTGGCGCTTTTTTCCGGTGACGAATTTAATACGCTTCTGCGCGCAGATCCTGGATTCAGCGCAATCGACGTCATGCAAGGTTTGGCCGCCACCCTGCCTAGCGAGGAAGATTGGGTTACGGATGACGGTACCACACTGTTAATCGTGGAAACCCGCACACCCGCATTCGACTTGGCGGGTCAAAAAAGTGCTGTGAGTGCCATTCGTAAAATTCTTTCTGAGTCCGTCGGATTTGACGCAGAGAAAATCGAAATCAGCGGTGTCGGTGCATTTGGAGTCGAGTTGCAACACACTATTCAATCGGAAGCGACCAAGCGTTCCATTTTCGCCAGCATTGGGCTCGCTCTGGTATTGTTTTTCGCCTATCGCCGTCTTACACCACTCATATTAGCTGCCATACCACTATTAACCGGCCTACTCGGTGGTTTGAGTATTGTCGCCCTGGTTTTTCCTCAGGTGCACGGCATTACACTGGCATTCGGATTCACTCTGTTAGGCATTGCTATTGACTATCCGTTGCATCTCTTCAGTCATGCGCGCCGTCAAAATGCTAAATCGGCCATAGACAGTATTTGGCCGACATTGCGTCTGGGCGCGGCCAGCACATTGATTGCCTATATCGGGATCTCGTTGTCCGGGGCTGAAGGCTTGGCGCAACTTGGAATGTTTACATCAGTCGGCGTGTTAACCGCCGCGTTAACCACACGCTGGGTATTGCCATACTTTACATGGACTCATTCCGACACCGATACGATTGACGCAAACATGATTGCCGCCAACTCTCAAAACGACACAAGTACTGTCTTGCACTGGTCACCTGCCACTGTGTTGTTTTTAATCGGTGGTGGCTTGATATTTGCGTCATGGCCCAACACCGATAATCCATCTATCTGGAACAACAGCTTGTCATCATTGAGTCCAGTACCTGAACAACGATTATCAAGAGATCATGAACTGCGACAACTGGCCGGCACACCCAATTTACGCTATGTCATTGCGTTGCGTCATGGGGATTTGCAACGAGTGTTGGAGTCTACCGAATCTCTTGACAATAAATTACAAACTACCGCCAATGAGGGGTTGATCGACAACTGGCAAACCGTTACACGCTTGTTGCCAAGTGAAAAGAGTCAATTGCAGCGGCAAGCAAACCTACCCGAAACAACGGCATTGCAAAACATGCTGGTCGATGCCGTGACTGACACGCCGTTTGCCTTACAGGCCTTTACGCCCTTTATACAAGATGTTGACGCTAGCCGTTCTCTTGCCTCGCTAACAAAAGAAGATTTTCAGAAGTCATCCGTACAGGCATTTATCGACAACCAACTTTATCACACAGAAGACAAGTGGGTAAGCATCATTAGTTTGCACAATCCACAGGATATCAATGCGCTCGAGAATTGGCTAAGCGAAAACAGTGTAAATGCGGTGCTGGTGGATTTTAAAACTGCATCAGAAACACTGGTTGCCGATTATCGTCAACACACCCTTAAAGTGCTGGCAATCGCGCTGATCGTTATTCTGGGATTATTGTTATGGCGTTTACCATATTCCCGTGCCCTGTGGTCACTGACCAATGTGCTCTCAGTTGTAGTCACGACCACGGCTGTTGTCTATTTACTCGCCGGCGCATTGAATCTTTATCATATGATGGCCTTGTTGCTGGTTGCCGGATTGGGTTTAGACTACGTGTTGTTCACGAGTCGCAACGAAGAATCCGGGCAAAATCGAGCGGACACTCGCCACGCGATAATAGCGTGCGCAGCGTCCACTACGGTCGCGTTTGGTATTTTGGGAATGTCTGCAATCCCGGCCTTACAGTCCATGGGTCAAACAGTGGCAACGGGCACCGCAATGAGTTTCCTGCTGGCGTGGTTTGGCGTTAAACGAAAACCGTCAGTTTCAAGTAAAAGTTAGACCAGTAACTTTTGCGGCCGGGATACGCAACCAGACTATGCCGCCAGACGCTTGCGAAAATCTCCCAGCAATTCTGTTTCTCGCGTATCAGCACTACCCTGAACACCATTTGCTAATAAATCCTCTAAACAAATCGATACATCAGACAAAATCTGCACATTGTTTTTAATGCGTTCGGTCATGGTCTCGTTGTTCAGCGGCATACTCAATTCCGCATTAAATTTTCGCAGGCAGTTAACTTTCGATTGATCGATAAATATACCGCGTGGTGGTAAACGGTTCGCCTCGCCCGCACGCTTGCGGAACAAAGATTGCATGCTTTGATTGTAACGCTGTGCTTTTATAAGGTGCATACCCGATGCACTCATGAATTCGACATCCGTAAAGGATTCATTAAAGAACAATTGTGACAAAATACTCCAGTAAAATGCATAGTCCCAAACGGTCTTAATCATCATCAAATGACTATCGCCAAAACCGGGATACTGATTTTGATACAACAATAAAGTGCTTTGGAAAAAAGACGTAAACAGTTGCTGATAAATTCGGCTACGTTGTCTGATGTCTTCACTCGCGAGTTCGCGACAAATCAAATCAGTGATAAACGTGTTACTGATGCCAATAAAGTCACTACCTGGCGAATAAAACGGATCAAGAAATACACCGGATTCACCGGACAACGCCCATCGTTGATCAGAAAAAACCCGCTGGCAATCGTGCGAATAGTTACGCAGAACGCGAAAATCGAGTACGTCGCGACCCCGCACGCTCTGGGCGCAACGCGGTTGGTGTTGCTCCAACCAATCCATCGCCAAATCAAACGTTCTCATCGAATCAAGCGTGTGATATCTGGGATCGGCCACGATCCCTAGACTGGTAGCCCCGGATGACAGCGGGATAATCCACACCCAGTAACCCGGCCCCATAAGATGGTTGGTGCTTAACCAACGCATGCCGTTTAATTCAACACAGCGGTTGCGCCAATCGGTGCAATCCGTCCAATCGTCGATACAAATTTTGCCGGCCACGCGAAACCACACCGCATTGCAATTGTGCTCGTTCTCACGCGCAAGCCCCAGGGAAGTCTTTAATGGACTGGTGCGACCGGCCGCGTCCACCAGCCAGCGGGTTTTTAGTTGATATTCATCCTGCTGGTTGCGAAACACCACGCAATGCTCTTTGTCGTCGATCGACACAGAACCCACTCGTGCGCCATCATAAAAATGAATCCCCTGACGCTGGGCTTCCTCGGACAAGTGATTCTCTAACAGACCACGATCCAGTTGATAAGTCGGCACGGAAAGTAAGCGGCTACTACCCAGTTCATCGGCCTGAGCAAAGTCGTCACGCGCATCACCAAAGAACAATCGCAAACCAAACTTTGGTAATTGCTCGTTTTTTAAATGCTCGCGTTGACCGATAGTGCTGGCCAGATAATGGGCGCCAATTTCCACCGTGGACTCACCGACTTTCGGTATGGCCGCTGGTAACGGATGTGATTGCCTTTCTATCACAGCAATATCGACATCACTCCTCGCCTGGCGTAACTGCAAAGCCAGGGTCAAACCGGCCAGACCGCCGCCGACAATAGCGACGTCTGTGGACATTGAGTTTTTAGTGCTGGATTTGCTCATACCACACTAATGTAAGGACATAACCAGACTCGCATCCTCACCCAATGGCATTTCAAATGAAGAATGATAACGACCATGGATATGTTCGAACAATGGGAGGATGCGAGCGGACGGGTTAGTAGTATAAAGAGTCTCCAAAAATTTGTATTGCGATGGTAAGTCGAGTAGCGGCCAGTCACCGGAATGTGATTCTCGCTGTACTGTAAAAATCGGCGCTCCGGGTTCGTGATCATTTATTGAATCAGCAATTGGCGCTAACACAATCGCGGCAGCGAATGAGTCGCTGATCGGGATAAATTCATAGAGTGTCTCAGGTGTAGCAATATCGAATAACACTAACAATACGGGTCGCTGTTCTGTTGTACAAAATACCGCAGCCTCGAGAATTGTTATCGGTGTGGTCAACTCAAAACCCGAGACCGAATTGACCGCTTGTTGGCAGCCCGTGCTGATTGACCAATAACCGGCCGGCGCATTGTGCACAGAGTTATGAAATTTGGTCGGCGACAATAATTTCGTATCCGTTACCAAAGTACGGCACATGTAATCGGTAATGTCCGAATCACCCATGCTCGATCCAAAGACGCACGCCGTGTCCGCAGGATTCAAACCCGCTTGTGTAACGGCCTGCGCAGCCACCTCGACCGCCATACGTACACACAGTGGCGAACGTCTACGTTCCTTAGCGGGAATTAAATCAGGATTTGGTGTTTCGGTTGTTGGATTATTATTGCCCAAATCGTAATTGCCGTCGAATAATCTACTCAATGATGTCCAATTACAAACTCCTGGACCCCACACGCCAGTTCCCAGCACCTGACAACGCATCAAAATTCCATGCTCAACGATGCTCGATTCAATGCACTTGCCCCTTGCTGAATACCAGAGAGCAATTATTACCGCCGAAGCCAAAGGAATTTGACATCACATGCTGCAACGGCATATCCAAATTAGACTGCTGAACCGGAAAAGAAAGCGTCTCATCCGGCTGATCGAGATTCAATGTGCCCGGAATCCGATTCGCGTGTAACGATTCAATCGCGATTATGGCTTCAGTAATTCCAGCTGCGCCCAGAGCGTGGCCTGTCCATCCCTTGGTCGACGACACTTTGGTCGCAGACGTGAATAACTGTGCAATAGCCCCACTCTCGATGGCATCGTTTACCCGGCTGGCGGTGCCATGCAGATTGATGTAGCCTATGTCTTGCGCTGACAGTCGCGCCCGCGCGAGAGCGCCACGCATTGCTTGCTCTGCACCACGACCTTCGGGATGTGGATGAGACATATGATATGCATCCGAACTTTCGCCGTAGCCTGCACAACGCACACTGTGCGTCGGCGCATCGTTGGCAGACACTATTAAAGCAAAACCCGCGGCTTCGCCAATGTTAATGCCATCGCGGCGTTGATCAAATGGTCTGCAAGGTGACGGGGAAATTAATTCAAGTGAATTGAATCCGTGCAACACACTAAGACACAATGAATCAACCCCACCCACCAATACGGCATCGACAATATTCGCTTCTAACCATCGTGCTGCGGTTGCAAAAACTTTTGCGGAAGATGAACAGGCCGTACTGATGGTCATGGCGGGACCGCGCACACCAGTATAGTTCGCCAAAAAAATTGAAGGTGAGTGCGAATTGTGCACTTTGGGTTGATGAAACTGACGCGGCAGCATTTCGTTCTCCATGTCCCGGTACGCCAGCTCGGTATGCCCGATACTGGAAGTACTGGTTCCGATCACTATGCCGATGCGATCATTACCGAGTTTTTTTACTACCTGGTTGAGTTCACTCATAAATCCGTCTTGTTCAATGCCGATGGCCGCCAGGGCATTGTTGCGTGATTTCCATTCGGCATTGTCCTTTATCCATTCGTAGTTTTCGACGTCAGCGACCCGTCCTATCCAGGTGTGAAGATCCGAATAAGGGAAATCGTTTTCCCGCAACCCACTGTCCCGCTTCCACAAAGCGGCACGCAGTGAATCCAGCCCGGCACCCGTGGCACAGGTGAGTGTATGCGCGCGAACTCGAATATCGATCATGATGATTCAAGTATAGAAGCATTGTCCGCCGCCGACCACAGGCTGAATCAAACAAACGTTGGAATGTCACAATACATTTATCAACCTGAATAACGTGTCTTGCAATTCATTGTTTACGTCTAACGGTTAAACTACACGGATGGAAACATCGAAAACCCAATAAAAGTGCCGGAAAACGTTACACCAAAACTGACTGCCCGAATCAATCGTGTTTGGCGTTTATTTGCAACCGCACTGAGTTTTTCTTTATTTGGTGCGGGCAGTCTTGTGCTTGGGATTGTGGTTTTTCCCTTGTTCTGGATTCTTATTAGAAATCCGGAACGTCGACGCGACATTGCACGTCGGATGGTCACCGGTGGGTTTGGCTTATTTGTCGACGTGATGAATAGCCTGGGTGTTTTGCATTATCGTATTACCGGTTTAGACATCGCCAAGTCGGCTCGCGGTTGTTTAATTGTTGCCAACCATCCAACACTAATCGACGTTGTATTTTTATTATCCGTTTTTCGTGATGCCGACTGTGTCGTGAAAAGCGCGATGTGGTCAAACCCCTTCACCATGGCGACCGTACGTTCGATTGATTACATACCCAATGAAGACCCATCCATCGTCATGGCCGAATGCGTAAAACGATTACAGGCGGGTAATAACCTGATTCTTTTTCCTGAGGGAACACGTTCGATTCCGGGTCAGACACTGAACTTTGGCCGAGGCGCCGCAACGATCGCTGTACGCGCAGGCGCTCCATGTTTGCCGGTATTATTTCAATGCACACCAATGACGCTGACCAAATCAGAACCCTGGTATCGCATCCCCGCGAAACGCGTGTTGTTTGAAATGGAAATTCTGCAACCGATTCCTGTTCAACCCTTTATCGAGGCGTCGACCGGCGAAAAAAATGCATCTCTTGCATTAAACGATGTTTTACACGATACCTTGTCACAGTATCTGGAAATAACCGCCTAAAACGGGTAAATTGCAACCAGGGACAGCAGGATGCGGCATTTTAACCGCGTGTGCTGTTCTCAAACCATTAAGCGGCATTCTAGTTTTCGAAATTCATCCAATGACTGAGCAGGAAATCCGGGATCAAGTCAGCGCGATTCTGGTGGAACAATTTGAAATCGATGCGACTGAGGTCAAACCACAGGCACATCTGTACGACGATCTGGGCATCGATAGTATCGACGCGGTGGATTTGATTGTGCGATTAAAAGAACTTACCGGTCTGCGTATTCCACCTGCGGACTTCAAAGACGTTCGCACGGTGGACGACGTGGTTCAAGTGGTGACCGCTCTTACTGCCAATTCCTGATTTCTGTGCGCCAACGTAGTACGGTGTGATCGACACACAACGATAAAAATGGAGTTCTTGGCTTTACGCACTCTGTTTATAAACCCAAATCAATAATTAGCACGTGCTGAAAATATTTGTCGCTGCGCTGCTGGTGATTTATCCGGCGTTGGTTTATTTCGGACTGGCGTATCTGCGACCGGGGGTTTTCGGAATTGCGTTGTTAGTGCTTGCATTATTGCGCGCGCGTAGTATTCCCCAACAACAGCGCCGTGATTTATTGATACCGCTCATTTTACTTATGTTGTATTCACTGACCATCGCGATCAGCGACAGTGAAGTGTTACTGCGTTTTTACCCGGTCATAATGAATCTGACAATGCTTTTCATGTTCGCCAAAACCCTTTGGCAACCGCCGACCATGATCGAACGATTGGCCAACATGCGTGGAATGGAAGTCAGTCCCGAG
>Ga0224508_10005177_pt1 | contig 10528 bp, 7 predicted proteins | sample SF_Jan12_sed_USG_4_FD_170157 | JGI IMG/M metagenome (GOLD analysis project Ga0224508, IMG submission 170157) | Sediment microbial communities from San Francisco Bay, California, United States - SF_Jan12_sed_USGS_21 | ecosystem: Environmental > Aquatic > Marine > Sediment | place: USA: California... | reverse complement strand
TACCGATCGACGCCGATTCTGTGAACTTACCTGCACGATTTTTCCGGACTTCAGGCGAATGCGATAGAGCGAGCGGTTTCCGAGATACCCGAGGTCGTCGACAACACCCTCAATAAAAGTGTCTTCGGCATTATCGGGCTTCTCCTTGCTGATAAAAATTTTCTCCGGTCGAATGGCGACCTCCAATTTCTGGCCCACCTCGACAGGCTGTTTGCCCAGTGCCGTCAGTTCTGTCCCAGCCTCTTTTGAGTTCACCCTGATAAACTCTTCATTGGCTTCGGAAACGGTACCGCCGAACGTATTTATCGTGCCGATGAATTCGGCAACATATCGATTGGCCGGAAACTCGTAAATCTCTTTCGGCGTGCCGATCTGTCGGAATTTTCCGTTGTCCATGACAACGATACGACTCGACAGTGTCATTGCCTCTTCCTGATCGTGCGTAACGACAACGAAAGTAATGCCGAGCTCATCCTGAATGTTCATCAGTTCGAATTGAGTGCGCACGCGGAGTTTCTTGTCGAGTGCCGCGAGCGGTTCATCAAGCAACAGAACTTTCGGGCGCTTGATCAATGCGCGGGCGAGCGCAACGCGTTGTCGTTGTCCACCGGATAACTGATCGGGCTTGCGTTTACCGAACTGATCGAGCTGCACCAGTTCAAGGACCTCTCCCACTCGCCTGTCAATTTCATTTTTCGCGACGTGTTCCTTGCGCAAGCCATAAGCGACGTTCTTTTCTACGGACATGTGCGGAAAGATCGCGTACGACTGGAACATCATGTTGACATGACGGTCGTAGGGAGGCTGGTGTGTTATATCGACGCCGTCGATCTCGATCGTGCCTGATGTTGGAATTTCGAAACCGGCCAGCATGCGCAGCAGAGTTGTTTTGCCACACCCCGAACCACCCAGGATCGAAAACAACTCACCCTTGCTAATCTCGAGATCGACGTTATCGACTGCGACGAAATTGCCGAAGTGTTTGCTGAGCCCGCTGATGCGAATGAAGTCCTTCATAAGCCGCTCTTTACGCGCGCGAAAGCGCGGGTACGGACACGTTCCTGCTTGGGGTCGGCCGAGATGATCGGATACAGGAGCGTCCAGGTTTCCTCGTCTGGAAATACAGCCGGGTCGTTAAACACGGCCGGGTCGATCAGCTCCCATGAGGCCCTGTTTGCATTGGCGTAATTCACGATCTCGGCAATCTCCGCGGCGATGTCCGGGCGCAAAAGGAAGTCTATGAACTTGTAGGCATTGTCGAGATGCTGTGCATCAGCAGGGATATAGATGCCGTCGACCCAGAGCCCGGAACCTTCTTTCGGGGTTGTGTAACGCAGCTCTATTTCGAGCCCCGCATCCCGGGCCCGAGCCGCGGCCGACGCGTAGTCACCGCCCCAGCTCATTGCGACGCAGACCTCCCTGTTGGGAAGGTCAGACAGCATTTTTGTATTGCTGAAGTAGCGGACGTAGGGTCGAATTTTGGACAACTGCGCCTCGGCTGCGGCGAGGCTCTCGTCATCAACGGCCGTCGGGTCGAGCCCGAGGTAAGCGAGTACCATCGGAAACAGGTCTGTCGGTCCATCCAACAGGCTGACGCCGCAGTCTGCGACTTTGGAGATGACATCCGGGTCAAACAGGACGTCGGAGCTATCCATGACGTGATCGGGAAGCCGCTCCCGAACCATTTCGACATTCCAGGCATAGCCGGTGGTGCCCCAGTGATAGGGAATGTTGTACTCCTCGACAACATCGTAAACACTGATCCGTTCCAAGATGCTGCGATCGAGATTGCCGTAATTACTCAGCTTGCTGGTATCGATCTTCTGGTAGACACCTATCGGTGCAAGGCGCGTCGAGAACTGATTGCTGTGAATCACGATGTCATAGCCGCTTTTCCCGGCCAGCAACTTGACGTCAACGACCTCCGACGAGTCGTACATGTCGTAGTTGACCTTGATGCCGTACTCGGCCTCGAATTTTTCCAGGGTATCCGGAGCAATGTAGTCGGCCCAGTTGTACACATTGACGAGGTTCTGGCCACCAGATGAACTGTCTGAGTCGCCTGAGCAGGCGCCAAGCAGGAGGAGTGATGATAAAAGGGCAGTGCGAAAGATCGCTCGTGCAGTCACATTCCGTCCAATCCGCGCTTCAGCAATGATCGGGCGATTATAAGTCGCTGGATCTCGCTTGTACCCTCCCAAATGCGATCAACGCGAAGCTCACGAAAAAAACGCTCGGCGACATTTTCGCGCATATATCCGCGGCCGCCGAAAATCTGCACGGCGCGGTCGGCAACACGATTCGCCATTTCAGAAACATAGAGCTTCACCATGGAGCAGCGACTGTGCTGGGCCTTCAAATCGTCGCCACGGTCAGCCGCACGCGCCGCTTCATAGGTCATCAATCGGGATGCGTAGAGCTCAGTAACGCTGTCTGCCAGCATGAACTGTATGGCCTGTTTCTCGCTGAGAGGGGCGCCGTCGATAATGCGCTCGTTGGCAAAGGCCATAGCCTCTTCGATCAGGCGCGCGGCGGCACCGCAGCTGCGCGCGCCGATCATGAGTCGTTCATGGCGAAACCAGCTGTGCGTAAACGCCATGCCGTCGCCTGGTTTGCCGACGCGCTGCGAGGAGGGCACGCGTACGTTCGTAAAAAGGTAGGTCGGATGATGTGATGCATAAGTGTGGCTGAACCTGGGATTCGCGATGACCTCGATACCATCGCTGTCGTGGTCGACGAGGAACAGTGCTTCGTCATCCTCGTCCGGCAGACGCGCCTGGAACCAGATGAAGCTCGCCAGATTTCCGCTCGTCACATACCACTTTTCGCCGTTGAGCAGGTAGTCATCGCCGTCTCGGGTCGCGGTCGCCTCGAGGCTCGAGATGTCGGAGCCCGGGCCGGACTCCGTGATGGCATAGCACTCTTTGTGTTCACCACGCACCATCGGCAGGATATATTTTTCCAGCTGCTCGTCGGAACATGCGTCGAACATCCACGACTGTGCTTCAGGAAAGCACCATGACAGCGCGTTGGTCACCCGACCCAACTGTTCCCAGATCGCCACCTGCGATTCCATCGGCAGTTCGAGTCCGCCATGGCTCTTCGGAACATCGATTGCGGTGAAGCCGAGATCGATCGCTCGCTGCTTGTTGCGCTTCGTGATATCGGCAGGCAGTACACCGTCGTTGAGTTCTGCCTCTACTTCATGAGGCTGCAGGTAGTTATCCGCGTAGTCGCGGGCAATTTTCTGCCACGCGAGTGCGTCTTTACTGATGTTTATATGCATCCGGCTCTCTCAAAAAAAATGCTTCGGAAAGACGCTGCGAAGATACGCATTCACTGCATCTTTCGCCTTGTGTCGATCGAATGATCGCGGGCTGATCAGGCACGACAACCATAGTCCGTTGGTCATGGATGTTAGTGCCATTGCCACGGATGATGCCGTTATGCCTTTGTAGTTGCCTTCAGCAATAATCGCATCGGCCAATCGTTCTACGACCTCATCATAGTATCGATCCGATTCGTCACAGATCTTGCGATAAGTTGGTCGCTGCCCGACTTCTCCCCAGAATGCGAACCAGATGGCGACCTTGCGGCGATCACAGATGGACGGACGGAGGTCGAGTTCCATAAGTGCCCGGAGCTTGTCAGCGGCGCCGGGCCCCGCCTTCTCAAATGTCTTGTTGAACTGGGCCTTGTACTCGTCGGCCAGGTAGCGAAGCGTCTCCTTGAGCAGGTTGTCCTTGCTCTCGAAATGCAGGTTCACGATGCCTTGCGAAAGTCCGGCCTCGCCGGCGACATCCGCGAGCGTCGTGCTGCCCATGCCCTTGCGGGCGATGCATTTCATCGTTGCATCGATCAGCTGCTGGCGGCGTTGTTCGCGTCGCGCCGTGCGCTTCGCATTCCTGACTGTGGCTACCATGCTGCGATCATGCCATAATATGAATGAATACTCATTCATTTTTCTGATCATCAAAGCCACGGAGGCATGCATGCGCAGCCTGTCCCGATCCAATCAGCATTTCAAACAAGCGAAAACGAAGCTGCCGCTCGGCGTGTCCTCCAATTTTCGCTACTGGGGAGATGACCAGACGATTTATATAGATCGTGGCAAGGGCGCACGCGTCTGGGACATCGATGGGAATGAGTACATCGACTATCGCCTGGCCTATGGCCCGGTGATCCTCGGCTACGGCGACCCACGCGTCGACGAGGCGGCTCGAAAAGGCATGGAGGTTGGTGGCGTTTTCGCATTGTCGACCGAGCTTGAATACGAGGTTGCCTGTCGTATCAGCAAAATGGTGCCGTCCGCGGAGCTTGTGCGATTTTCGAATTCAGGTACGGAAGCAGTCATGGCGGCATTGCGAGTGGCACGCGCGTTTACAGGGAAGGACGGCCATGTCGTAGTCGAAGGTGGATACCACGGGGTGTTTAGTGAAGTCATGTGGTATTCGGAGGTCGAAGAGTGGACGCCGGCGCAGGGCGATCCCGAAGTGATTCCTTATGGTGATGGCGTACCGGCTGTCACAAAGCAGCTGTTCCACACCGTTCCGCTAAACGACGCGACCGCGCTCGAAGACCTCCTGAAGAAGAAGCATACGGAGATAGGTGCTTTCCTGATCGAGCCCATCATGGGCAATTGCTGCGCGATCAGGGCCGATGAGCAATACATGAGAGACGTGCGAGAAATCTGCGAGCGCTACGACGTGCTCTTGATCATCGATGAAGTCAAGACCGGTTTTCGCGTTGCGAAAGGTGGTGTTCAGGAGTTATTTGGCGTTAAGGCAGATTTGTGCACTTTCGCGAAAGCGATAGGAAATGGCTATCCGCTCGCGGTAGTTGCCGGGCGTGAGGACGTAATGCGTCATATCGGCGATGGTGTTGTGCACGGCGGTACGTTTACCGCCCACTCGGTTTCATTGGCTGCAGCCGCCAAGACGCTGGAGATACTGGATGAAACAGATGCCCTGGCCAATATCGAAAGGTATGGGCTAAAGCTGCAGCAAGGGCTGAGCGACATCCTGAGCAAACGTGGAGTTGTGCACAGCTTCACGGGTCACCCGGCCCTGATGGGCCTGTTCTTCGCGGAACAGCCGCCAAGCAACTACAGGGAGTGGGTGAACTCGAATTATGAGTTTTACGACGCGCTTGCGCAGGAGCTGCACGAGCAGGGGATACTCGTTGAGCCGGATTCACGGGAGCCATGGTTCCTGTGCGAATCTCACAATGTGGGATGCCTGGACGAAACACTGGACAAATTTGAACGCGCGGTAGACATTACTCTGCCCAAACTCGAACAAAAACGCGTGAGTTCGGCAGGCGGAGGGCCGATACACAAATGAAGACATACGACGCGATTGTCGTGGGTGCCGGGCACAACGGACTGACAGCGGCAGCTTTCCTCGCGAAGGCCGGTCTGGATGTCGTCTGCGTAGAGAAGAACGACTACATCGGTGGTGCGGCTGTAAGCCGCAATCTCTACAAGGACTGGTGGTACTCGAATTGTTCCTATGTTTGCAGTTTGCTGCGACCGGAAATATATCGAGCGCTGGAACTCCATAAACACGGATTGCAGGTAACACCATATGGCGGATCCCTGACGTTTATGGAAAACGGCGATTACTACGGCTCGTACCATGACCATGAGGTCGCCTACCGGGAGATGGCGCGGTTCTCCCGGCATGACGCAGACGCCTACAAATCTTATTCGGCCGACACGATGAGGCAGTGTCGCTTCATCCGCGACTTCCTGCTCAGCACCGCCCCCGATCCAACCTCGTTCAAACCAAGCGACATCAAGGAGCTCATCCGGATAGGTGGCAAGTTCCTGGATATGGGCGAGGATCGCATGTACGACACGATCCGGTTCTGGACCATGAGTGTCGCCGAGTACCTTGATGAATACTTCGAGACGGACGTTATCAAGGCGGCGTTCTCGGGCAGTGGCATCATCGGCACAGCGCTCGGCATTCATTCACCGGGTACGGCATACGTTTTGTTGCATCACTACATGGGTGATGTCGATGGCAATGTCGGCTCGTGGGGGTTCGCGCGGGGCGGCATGGGCGCGGTATCGAACTCCATCGCCGGCGCATTCCAGGCAGCGGGTGGCGAGCTGCGTACCGAAGCCGGTGTGGATCAGATAATCGTCAAGAATGGCAAGACGACGGGCGTCGCACTGGAAAATGGTGACGAACTATCGGCGCGTGTCGTCGTGTCCGCGATGGACGTCAAGCGCACGTTCCTGACATGCATGGACAAGAGCGACTTGCCGGAGAAATTTCATCGACGTGTCGAAAATTTCAAGATTCGTGGCTCATCCGGCAAGGTGAACATAGCGCTGGACGGTCTGCCGACATTCCCGGCGTTGCCTGACGGCAGTCCGTTGTACTACAGCGACATGCATTTCATCGATTCGATGGAACGCATGGAGCGCGCTTATGATGACTGGAAAGATGGAACGTGGTCGAAAGACCCGTACATCGACATGACGATTCCCACCACTAACGACCCCACGATGGCACCGCCTGGCAAGCACTTCATGAGCTGTTTCGTACAGTACTGCCCCCACAAGATCGAGGGTCGCGACTGGACGAACGAAGAAAAGGAAGCGTTTGGCAAATCGGTCATCGACCAGATTTCCAATTACAGTCCCGACTTCAGGGACCTGATTCTGCATGCCGAGATCAGAACGCCGCAGGATATCGAATCTGACATTGGCATTACCGAGGGCAATATTTTCCACGGCGAATTGACGATGGATCAGCTGTTGTTCAACCGGCCGGTACCGGGTTATGCGCAGTACCGCAGCCCGGTCGGTGGCCTTTATATGTGTGGTTCGAGCACGCACCCCGGCGGTGGCGTGATGGCGGCGCCGGGTGCTAATGCAGCCCGTGAGATTCTTGCCGATTTAAGGCGGCCAAACACCATACCCGAGAGTTTCGGCGATGACTAAGAAAAATGGATAACAGATACGACGCAATAGTTGTGGGGGCCGGACACAATGGCCTGGTCTGTTCTGCGCTACTTGCAAAAGCGGGCAAGAACGTATTGGTGCTCGAAGCCAACGACCAGGTTGGGGGCGCTGCCGTTACGCGAGAGTTCGCTGATGGTTACTCGGTCTCTGCGTGTGCGCATTTGTTGTACCAACTTCAGCCTGAGGTGTGTAAAGAACTCAAGCTTGCGCCGCGGTTGTCCAGCGGAGATATGACGACCATTACGCTGGATGAGAACGGCAAGCACGTTCGGCTATCCGGCGACGCGGTCGAAGGCGTATCAGACGAAGATGCCGCGGGCTACAAACGCTTCAGAAAACGCATGAACCGTTTTGCGGACCTGCTGAGAAAATATCTGAACAAGCCGCCACCTCGTCTCGGCAGCAGAGATCTGAAGGACCTCATGACGCTCGGACAGCTCGGCTTTGATATACGCCGCCTGGGCAAGGAGGAAATGCAGGAGTTCCTGAGACTCATCGGAATGAACATTCACGACGAGCTCGACGAACGCTTCGAAAGCTCGTTGTTGAAAGGCGCAATCAGCCTTGATTCGGTGCTGGGCACTCATTTGGGCCCGCGTTCGCCCAACACCATCATGACCTATCTGTACCGGCTCGCCGGTGGTCACGGCCGCGTTGCATCACCACAGGGCGGCATGGGCAGCGTCAGCGAAGAACTCGCGCATGCCGCGCGCAGCGCCGGCGCGACGATTCGCACGAAGATGCCCGTGCAACGTATCGTGATCGAAAACGGCAGGGCGACCGGTGTAGAAACCGAAGACGGCCAGCGCTTCAGCAGCTTTACCGTTATCTCCAATGCGGATCCGAAACGCACAGTGATGGAATTGGTCGGTGCAAGACACGTCGAGACCGGCTTCGTGCGACGTATTCATCACCTGCGCTCGAAAGGCAACGCGGCCAAACTGCACCTGGCACTCGACGGCCTGCCGACAATTGCGGGCCTCTCGAAGAAAGATTTTGCCGAGCGGATAGTCATCGCGCCTGACGAACACTATGTTGAACGTGCGTTCAACCCGGCGAAGTACGGTGAAAGCTCGCCGAATCCCGTCATCGAAATGACCTTCCCGAGTTTTCGCGACGATTCGCTCGCGCCAACGGGTAAACACGTGTTGTCAGCGGTCGTGCAGTACGCGCCTTACGCACTGAAAGGCGGTTGGAGTAAGGACGCGAGGGAGACGTTCACGCAGGCAGCGGTCAAGACAATTGCGAAATACGCACCGGATATCGAACAGCGCATCACGGCGAGTGAACTGCTTACACCGGCGGACATAGAGCACGAGTTCCACATCACGGGTGGCCACTGGCATCACGGCGAACTCACGCTGGATCAGTTCCTGTTTGTCAGGCCGGTCAGCGGCGCAGCGCAATACCAGATGCCGCTTGATGGGCTCTATCTTTGCGGTGCGGGCGCGCATCCGGGCGGTGGCGTCAGTGGCGCAGCCGGAAGAAACGCGGCAAGAACCATCCTGAGCCGGGAGAAAGCAGCATGAAGAGCCAAGCAGTGCACCAGGGACGCCTGAAGACACCGTTCTATTCCCGGCTGGCGGCACTCGACACGGTCAATGAGTGGCATGAGTGGAAGGGCTATTCGAGCGCCGACTCCTTGTACTGCGAAGACATGGAATACTTCGCGATTCGAAACGCGACGGCGGTCTTCGATCTGACGCCCATGACGAAGTACCGAATTACCGGTCCCGACTCGCTCGATTACCTGAACCGTCTCGTGACACGGGATATGGCCAAGATTCGTCCGGGCCGCGTTGCCTACGCCGTATGGTGTGATGACCAGGGCAAGGTCATCGACGACGGCACGATCTTCCATTTGCGAGAGGGCGAGTATCGTCTTTGTTCGCAAGAGCGACATTTCGCCTGGCTGCAGGCCGCTGCTATTGGTTTCGATGTGACGATCACACATGAGACGGAAGATGTCGCCGCGCTTGCCGTGCAGGGACCAACCTCTTTCAGTGTGCTCAATAACATGGGATTGCAGGGCCTTGAGGAGCTGAAGCCGTTTGGGCTGGCACATTTCGACTTCGAGGGCACCGAGCTAATGGTCTCCCGCACAGGTTTTACGGCCGATCTGGGCTACGAACTCTGGATCGTTCCGGACAAGGCCGAGGCACTTTGGGACGCTTTGTTTGCAGCGGGGCAGTTGTTCGGCATTCGTGCGATCGGCACACACGCATTGGAGCTGGCACGTATCGAGGCGGGTTTTCTTGCGGCTTATATGGAGTTCTTGCCCGCGGATGAAACGGTGCGCACGGGCCGTTCTCGTTCGCCACTGGAGCTTGGCCTCGATTGGCTTGTTGACTTCAAGAAGCCGAACTTCAATGGTCGCCGGGCGCTGGCCGAGGAAAAGCGCGATGGCTCGACGTGGCGGCTGGTGAAACTCGATATCGAGGGCAACAAGCCGGCACACAATTCCTACATCTTCGCGAACGCGAAAGCCAGCAAGGGTCATATTGGTTTCATCACTTCGGCAGCGTGGTCGCCTGTCTGCAAACAGAACATCGCGATCGGCACGGTACGCACACCACATGGCAAGCCCGGCAGTTCGGTATGGGTCGAGATCTATTATCAGCGTGAGATGCACTGGAATCGTATGATGGCCAAGGCGACGGTCGTCGATAAGCCGTTCTGGTTTCCGCCGCGTCGTGGCGCGACGCCGCCCGGACCCTACTAGTCAGCACCGCATCGATGAGGCATCGGCTAGACCCATTATTGCGGCCTCGTTCGGTCGCAGTCGTGGGCGCATCGAGCCGTCCCGACTCCATGGGCGAGTGGGCGCTTAAGAACTTACGCTTGGGCGGCTACCAGGGCAACGTTTACCCGGTAAATCCGGCTTACGCATCGCTGCAGAGCCAACGTTGTTTCGCGGCAATTTCCGATCTTCCCGAAACGCCCGACCTCGTCGTATTCGCCCTCAGTGACGAGCGCATCGAAGCCGCGCTGGACGACGCCATATCGGCCGGAATTCCGGCGGCAGTCATCCAGTCCACGCTATTCGCCGACAATGATTCTGTCCCCGCATTGCGTGATCGTGTGCAAGAGAAAATCAACAATGCCGGTATGTTGGTTTGCGGCGCGAATGGCATGGGCTACTACAATGTCCGTGATCACGTGTGGGCATGTGGGTTCGATAGCACGTCGCATCAGGCACCCGGTAACGTCGCGCTAATCAGTCACTCAGGCTCGGGCATGTCAGGCATTATCGATTGCGAAGAACGATTGCGAATAAATTTCGCCGTGTCGACCGGCAATGAACTCAGTGTGACCATGGACGAGTACCTGGACTTCGTACTCGACCTGCCTGAAACGAGTGTCGTCGGATTGTTCATAGAGACGGCAAGGAATCCTGAGGGGTTTCGGGCGGCGCTTTCAAAAGCGTCGCAGCGTCGCATTCCGATCGTCGCATTGAAAGTCGGGCGCACCGAGACGTCTGCACGACTCGCGGTGTCGCATTCCGGTGCGATGGCGGGCGACGACGCGACCTATGACGCTTTGTTCGATCGC
>Ga0224508_10005176_pt1 | contig 10533 bp, 9 predicted proteins | sample SF_Jan12_sed_USG_4_FD_170157 | JGI IMG/M metagenome (GOLD analysis project Ga0224508, IMG submission 170157) | Sediment microbial communities from San Francisco Bay, California, United States - SF_Jan12_sed_USGS_21 | ecosystem: Environmental > Aquatic > Marine > Sediment | place: USA: California... | reverse complement strand
ATCAGCACTTTCTTGCCAGCCAGTAAATTATTCTCAGCCATGATTTTTTCCTTCCCTGCTCCACCGGCTCTCACGCATTGATTTCATCACGAAGCTGTCGTTTTAGTACCTTGCCCGAAGGGTTGCGTGGTAACGCGTCCCTTATGATGAGGTCTTTGGGCACTTTGAATGCTGCCAGCTTTGTTTTGCAGTGAGCGACCAGCGATTCGAAATCCAGCTCACTGCCATCAGTCGGCACAACTACGGCGACAGGAACTTCACCCCACTTGCTATCTTTTCTTCCGACGACCGCGACGTCGTCAACCTCAGGCCATAGGCGGATTACACGTTCCAACTCCGACGACGCGATATTCTCACCGCCTGAAATAATCATGTCCTTCTTGCGATCCGTCAGATAAAGAAAGCTCTGAGCATCAAGAAAACCTATATCGCCGGTGCGAAACCAATCGCCAAAAAACGACGCCGCAGTTTTCTCTTCGTCTCGCCAGTACCCGGAAAATATCTTCGGCCCACGGAGGCAGATCTCGCCATCAACATTTTCGGGGAGTCGCTTCCCGTTTTCATCCCGAATTTGAATCTCTACATGCGGAGTCGCTTGACCCGTAGACCCGATTTTCTCCAATTCTCGTCCAGCGACCATGAATGAATCGCCACTACAACTCTCTGTTAGCCCGTACGCATCGATGTACCGCGCGTTCGTGAAGAATTCAGAGAACTCGCGAATTCGGTTTTCAGGTGTCCGTTCGCCTCCGCCGACGATCCAGTCCATGGTCGATACATCATGTTTGTCCCGATTCTTCCATCCCAAGATCGTACTGGTCATGATCGGTGCTAACCAAGCTGAGTTCAGCCGATACCTCTCAATTGCCGAGAGAGCTGCATCAGCATCGAAATCTCTTTGAATAGCCAGCATTCCACCCTGCCAAAGGACCGCAATACCAGGCAAGTCAAATGCGCCAACGTGATACAGGGGACCGACGACCAGCAGTCTGCTGCGGTTGCTCAAGCCAAGCACAACAACGTGATCAGCAGATTTCCAATAGAAGTTGTTGTAACTGTGCATCACTCCCTTGGGTCGATCTGTTGTCCCGGAGGTATACATCAAGCGAAATAAATCTCGCCCGGCAACTGCGTGCATCGGAGCAGGCACGCATATGTCTGACAGCGATCTTGTACTCGTTTGCTCGCCAGGTCCCAAACATACGCGTTGAACGGCTAGGTCCATCGCCTCAAACTCCGAATCGGCAAAAAGCAATCGCGCTTCGGAGTTTTCGCAAATGTAATTGACCTCATCCTCCGAAAGCCGAAAGTTAATCGGAAGGAAAACAGCCCCAATATGGCTTACAGCAAAAGCAATTTCGAGAAAAGCAGGGCTGTTCTTCATTAGGACGGCAATCACATCACCAGGCTGAATCCCGCGCTCAACCAGATAGCCCGCTAAACATTCAGCACGACCAAGAAGCTCTGAATAGGAGATGGTCTGCTGCTCGTAGACGATTGCTGGTCGGTCTGGCGTCGTGCGCGCATGGTATTCAATGAAGCTGGTCAGGTTGATCATTGATTCAATCTCAATACCGCGCTGATTCGGAGAGCGTTCTTACGCTATCGATTCCAGGAAAGCCTCAGACGTCGTTATTTCCGCCTGTCGGTTGAGAATATTCTCCATTAAGAACTGATGGACATCGTCGGTGTCGTAACACAAGTCTTCGAGTACGATAATCTTGTAATCACGATCCGCCGCTTGGCGAACTGTAGACAGAACGACGCCACTTGTTGTGATGCCGAAAAGAATTAGCGTATCGATACCCTGCGCATGCAGCAGCATCTCAAGGCTAGTTCCCTCAAATGCACTCACCCTGTGTTTCAAAACACGCAGATCGCCATCTCGTGGCGCTATTGCTAGTGGAATTTGAGCATCGTCGCTATCAGTCAAGAATCGCTGACCGTCCCGAACGGCTTTGAAAATCATATTGTTCTCATTGACTTCCGGGTAGCCAGCACTGAATCCGACTGTCACATAAATTACAGGCAAATTTGCCGTCCGTGCCCTACTCAGAACATCAGATACCTTCGCGATCGCCCTTTTAGTATCGGTCGCGTAGCCATTGACCAGTAACTCCTGGTAGTCCATTGCCAGCACTGCTGTTCGATTCAAGTCCACTTTGTTCACTCCGCTCTATGCGCTCTGCCGTTGCCCGTTAGCAGATTGATCAAGTCCGAGCTCCTTCAAAATTTCGGCTGAATGTTCGCCCAACAATGGAGGCGGCAAATCCGATCGCCACGGCCGTCCGTCACACATGAATGGCGTGCCGACGGTCTTGGTCCGGCCGACCGTTGGGTGCTCGTACTCGAACACTATTCCTCGAGAAGAAGCATGCTCGCATTCTAGAGCCTCGCCGACAGTATTCACTCGCGCTGATGGAACATCAGTATCGGAAAAAATTTGCAGCCACTCGTCAACCGTTTTGCCGGGAAATATCGGCAGAACAATGTCGTAGAGAGCATCCATGTTGTGCTTTCTTGCAGTGATATCAGCAAATCTCGGATCTTGTTTGAGTTCGGGCATTTCTATTGCATCGACGAATTTCAGCCAAAAAACCTGCGTAAATGCCGCGACGATGAAATAGCCATCGCTCGCCTGAATCGCTCGATAGGGCGCGATATGATGATGCCCAGACCCGACCGGACCAGGAACGTCGCCGGTCGTAAAGTAGAGCTGTCCGACGTATCCCAGCAATGACACCAATATGTCGTGCAAAGCCAGATCGATATGGACACCTTCACCCGTTTGCCGCCGACCATACAAAGCCGCCAGTACGCCAAACGCCGCAAAGATGCCACCTCCAAGATCGCCGGCCGGCAATCCAACGCGAACTGGCGGTCTTCCAGCCTCGCCAGTCACTGACATAGTTCCGGCCATTGCCTGGTTGACGAGGTCAAAACTGATTTTGTCTCTAAGCGGTCCCGTTTGACCATAGCCAGAAATTGAGCAGAGAATAATGTCCGGGCGAATTTTCTTTAGCTCACTGTAGCCAATGCCAAGCTTGTCCATGACGCCCGGTCGAAAATTCTCAACGACAACGTCCGCGGTTTTTACGAGCTCAACTAAGGCCTGTCGACCTTCATCTGATTTGAGATCGAGCGAGATACTCCTCTTGCCTCGATTTATCGCCATGAAATAGGTGCTTTCGTCACCTAATTTCGGAATATTGTGCCGCGTAGGATCTCCAATACGCGGCTCTTCAACCTTGATTACATCGGCGCCGAGATCGGCGAAGATCAATGTGGCGTAAGGCCCTGCGAGCATGCGTGTTAGGTCGACAATACGTAACCCGGCCAACGGCAATTCAGAGCTGTCGCCCTCATTGTTCAAAGAGGCCTCCGGGGCGCCGCTTTGTAAGGGATTCGCCGTACATTCCCCGGGTACCGACGACCCCCGTACGACTGAGTCGTGCACTAACTCCTCGATCGTAGTCTGCTCGTACCCCAGCAGTTTTGAAAGAATTGATTCTGTGTGCTGACCGACAACCGGAGGTGCACGATACGGAGTTTCGTATTTCCGACCATCGGCATAAGTCAGGTGAAAGGGTGATCCCAGTGTTTTTTGCTTGCCGCAAACGGGGTGATCAAACTCCGCGATCATTCCACGACTTTGAGTGTGTTCCATCTCGATCGCGTCCTTTATCGAAAGTACAGGGCCATTTGGCACGTCGCCAGTGTCAAGTCTTTCGCGCCAATCGCTGGTACTGCGGGTCTTCATGATTGGGTCAAGAACCTTCGCAAGCTCATCTCGGGCGGCTAGTCGTTCTTTGAATGATTTGTAATTTGGGTCCTCGCCGAGGTCGGGACGCTCAATAGCGGTACAAAATTTGCGCCAAAATGCGTTCGTGAACGGCGCGACAACGATATAACCATCCGTCGTTTCAAATGCATTGTATGGATAAATCGTCGGATGCGCCGAACCGACCGCCGTAGGACTTTCACCGGTTGCGAAGTAAATATTCGCCATGTAACTCAGCATCGAGATTCCGGCGTCGAACATTGAGGTATCGAGATAGCAACCTTTGCCAGTTCTTGCCAACCGTTCGACGCCGGCAAGAATCGCAATGCCGGCAAAAAGCGACGACATCTCGTCCGCCAATGGTAGGCCCATCTTGGCTGGCGGACGGCCCGCCTCACCGGTTACAGAAAGCGCACCGATTACGGCTTGAATGACCAAATCGTAAGCCGTCTTATCTCGCCAAGGTCCGGTTTGCCCGAATCCTGTGATGCTGCAGTAGACCAACTTTGGATTGATCTTAATAAGACTGTCGTAATCGAGCCCTAGCCGCCCTGCAGCGCCATGGCGAAAATTTTCAACAACAACATCTGCCTGCCGCACCAAGCCCAAAGCGATCTCACGCCCTTCTTTGGTCTTCAGGTCAACTGCGATGCTTTCTTTGTTTCGATTAATAGACAGAAAATAATGGCTTTCGCCGTTGATGAACGGATGATTGTGTCGTGTCGTATCCATTCCTTCGATATCTTCAACACGAATAACGTGCGCACCCAGATCCCCAAGAATCATGGTAGATAAGGGGCCCGACAACATTCTGGAAAAGTCTACGACCCGCAACTTTTTCAATGGCGCTTTGTGCCGATCACCGGTATTCGATTGTTTCTTTGTCATATTTTCGACTTTACGCCTTACCCAATTATTCTGTATTATGAATATTCTATTTCGATACTGAATACCTGGGTTATAGAGTGCAGGCTATCCTTACTCGTTACAGCGAGTCAATACTTGGATAAAATCCAATTTTTTCATACTGTTAATGATAGACATTCGGGCCAAGTCAGCACTTGCGTCAGCGGTCTACCTATGTTCTATTGTGAATAGATATTCAATAATAGCAGACAACGACACCAGCAATCTGCATAAATTGCGGGCTCAAAGGACATTCATTGGGCAACAGTCCGATCATAACAGGGGCTTTCGCGACGAAAGTCGGGAAACTCGCCGACTCCAGCTGCCTTTCGCTTCATGACGAGGCGGCATTCGGTGCTATTCGGGACGCCGAACTGGACGTGCGCGAGATAGATGGCGTCATTTGCGCCTACTCGCTAACAGAACCCCATCTGATGCTGGCCTCCTGGTTTTGCGAGTTTGCTGGTTTATCGCCGAAAATCTGTTACGCAGTACAATCCGGAGGTGCCACAGGGGCGACGATGATCATGCAGGCCGCCAGCCTTATTGCCGCTGGCACCTGTCGTCACGTACTCGTTGTCGCCGGTGACAATCGCTTGACGGGATTGTCACGCGACGGCGCAATTGCCGCGTTATCACAAGTTGGTCACCCACAGTTTGAATGTCCATACGGATTATCGATTCCGGCTGCCTACGGTTTAGTCGCCAACCGGTATATGCACGAATTCGGCGTAAGCGACGATCATCTGGCTGCTGTCGCAGTTGCCATGCGCGCCAATGCTGCAAATCATCCTGGCGCTCATATGTCAGACCCAATCACGATTCGCGATGTAAGTGAATCGCCCATGATCGCCTCGCCGTTGCGGCGGCTTGACTGTAGCCTGATATCCGACGGCGGGGCCGCACTTATTGTCAGCGCGGCGCCTCGAGACAAGGCTATCGAAATTCTAGGCGCCGGTCAGGGCCATTCGCACGAACACATAGTCGCAGCTCCGTCGCTGGTAGATTTTGCTTGCCGACAGTCATCTGCACGCGCTTTCGAATCTGCAGGCGTAACAGCTGACGATATCGACATTGCCCAAATATACGACTCATTCACGATCACGCTCCTCGTCGAACTTGAATCGATCGGTTTTTTCGAGCCCGGGGCCGCTGGGCCCGCAATTATGAAGGGTGCACTTCAAACCGATGGTTCGTTTCCGTGCAATACACATGGTGGTTTGCTTTCACACGGTCACCCAGGAGCTGCTGGCGGCTTATTCCATGTAATCGAAGCCGTCACCCAGCTTCGAAAAGAAGCTGGAGCCAGACAAGTGAGCGACGCAGAACTTGCGTTTGTGCATGGTGACGGCGGAATTCTTTCAGCTCATTGCTCGCTTGTTCTCGGTCGCGGTTGAATTACATGGATAAACCCACTCCCAAACCGACCAAAGAATCTTCTTACTACTGGGAAGGTTGTTTCGAGCATGAACTGCGTTACCAGTACTGCGAAAATTGTGACCGTGCACAATTTCCACCTGCGACGCGTTGCGGAAATTGCCACACAAGTAAAATCGAGTGGAGAAAGTCCGAATTGAGAGGAACGTTGCACAGCTTCTCCTTAGTTCACAGGGCATCGACGAAAGCGTTTGTTGCGGACGTTCCCTACTACGTCGGATTAATCGACATGAACGAAGGATTCAGGATCATGACCAATATTCAACCAACAGGCGATCGCGAGATCAAGACAGGTGCACCCGTTCAAATCATTTTTGAGAAACGCGGCAGCGCTACCGTCTTGCCGCAAGCAAAAATCGCAACCAAAACGGAAGATTAGTACCGATGCCAAATAACAGACGGCCAATTCGTATTGTCGGACTCGGCGGCGCCTTGCGGCGTGGGTCATCGACCGAGAAAGCGCTTGAATGTGCGTTGGCAATGGCAAGAGAGCTCGGCGCCGAGACACAGATCTTGACTGGTAGTGACATCGCACTACCGCCCTTCACGCCCGACGCAGACACGCGAACGTCAGAAGCGATTAGACTAGTCGACGAACTACGGAGCGCCGACGGCATTATACTCGCATCACCGGCGTACCATGGAGGGATTTCCGGACTCATTAAAAACGCGTTGGATTATACTGAAGATCTCAGAACAGACGAACGGACGTATCTAAGCGGTCGTGGAGTCGGTTGCGTCGTCACCGCAGGCGGGCCACAAGCCTCCGTAACAACCCTAAGCGCTTTTCGAGCGGTCATTCATTCATTACGCGGTTGGCCAACCCCGCTCGGCGTTACAATCTGTGCCAGCGGCCCGGTATTTGACAACAAGAACTACTGCACAGATGAAACCATTCGCACGTCTCTTGAGACAATGGTGAATGAAGTCGTCTGGTTCGCCCGCCGATTACACGACTAGCTAATCAACGTAACTAGTTGCGGCATCCATGAATTGCCGAAGCGCTTCGATTCGATCATCCATACTCGCAAAATCCTGCCGACCCTCCCGGACTTCCATTTGGGCGCCCGGGAGTCTGTCTTTATAAGCGTCCGATTCCGTGTTGAATGTCACATGACTGGCACCTACTCGTTTCCACATTTCGAGCGACTCTGCACATTCCACGGCTTCTCGCCCCCACATACGAATTATTCCTTCCAGGCCGATGCTATCAGGGCTACGGCCTTCTTCCCGTGCGTAGTCAAACAAACGTTCCGTATGTTCAAGAATTTCCTCTTCATTGAGATACGAAGGAACGTACCAACCATCGCCTAGTTTCGCTATTCGCTTCAACACTGGATTGGCGGTTCCGCCAAGCCACACCGGGATTGGGCGCTGTATCGGCAATGGCCGGATTCCGACGCCCTCAAAATGGTGCCACTTTCCTTCGAATGTCACCGATGACTCCGTCCAGAGTTTTCTCATGACTTCAATTTGTTCAGCACACCGCGCACCGCGGTCTCGGAAATTCATGCCCATCGCCTGGAATTCGACATCGTTCCAACCGACGCCTACACCCAGTCGCAGTCTCCCGCCGGAAAGAATATCGATCTCCGCGGTCTGTTTGGCTAACAGGGCGGTTTGTCGTTGCGGGAGAATCACAACGCCCGTCGTGAATCCAATTTTACTTGTAATTGCGGCAATGTATCCGTACATCACCAGTGGCTCACGAAACGGGTCATCGATTGTGTAGATAGGTGGGTTGCCGAAAAATGGCTTCCAATCCGGTCGAACTGACAGGTCTGCACCGACGACGTGATCGTAGTTCATCAGGTAGTCGTAACCGAGGTCCTCTGCAGCCTTCACAAAGTCTCTTAACGGAGCCGGATCGAGGCTCAGTTCTATGTTCGGAATGGTGACTCCAAGTTTCATTACATCTGCTCTGCGTGACCAAAGTATTGAGCGATTATACGACTCCGCTGGTCATCAGAACTGAGAAGGCGATTCGCACCTTTGCCCTATTGTTAGCTCATAAACCGGCTGCTATTGTCATTCGAAATGACTATTCAATTCTGGTTTCTCGACTATTGGTGAGAAGCAAGGGTCCATGGAGAATTCTATGAAGTTCGGCCTGTTTTTTGAAATGACCACCCCACGCCCCTGGGGCCCCGATGCGGAAAAAAAGAAGCTTGAGGAAACGCTTGAACAAATCGTTCTCGCCGACAACCTCGGCCTTGATCACGCCTGGATGACCGAACACCATTTCATGGAAGAATACTGTCACGCGACCGCCCCAGAGGTCGTTCTCGCTGCCGCTGCTCAGATTACGAAGAATATTCGAATCGGTCACGGTGTTCGCCATGCGCCGCCAAAATACAATCACCCAGCCAGAACGGCTGAGATGGCCGGTACCCTGGATTTGGTTTCCAACGGACGTGTCGATATGGGGTTTGGCAGTTCCGGGTCAGAATGCGAATTAGCCGGCTTCAATATTTCGAACGACGAAAAGCACGAAATGAGCTATGAAGCGATCGAGCAAATCGCAAATATGATGGCGATGGAGCCTTTTCCCGGTTTTGACGGCAAACACTTTTCAATGCCAGCTCGAAACGTGGTCCCTAAACCGCTGCAGAAGCCACACCCTCCATTCTGGCTAGCATGCTCTGCACGCCCAACAATTCTTGAAGCCGCAAAGCACGGCATGGGCGCGCTTTGCTTTTCATTTCTAGATGCAGCGGAAGCGAAGACCTGGGTCGATGAGTACTACGGATTGATCAAGACCGACTGCCGACCGCTCGCGCATTCGGTCAACCCCAATTTCAGCCTGTTTACCGGCTTCGGTGTCCATAAAGACGCCGACGTCGCTGCTGATCGATTCCTCGACGGGCTGAGATTCTTCCAGTGGTCATTGAACCACTACTACCGCGGTGGCGCCCACAAACCGGGCCGTGTAGATCTGTGGGAACGGTTCCAGATTGAAGTCGAGGAACTCAAAAAGACCGAAAGCGATGAATATGTTCAACGACAAATAGCGACGAGCCGGAGCGGAATCGGATCAGTGGAAAGTGTTCGCCAGAGATTACATGATCTCTGCGATGCGGGAATCGACGAAGTCACATTCATCATGCAGATGGGCGATAACAAACACGAGCATATCTGCGAGTCATTAGAGTTATTCGCCAAAGAAATCCTGCCAGAGTTCAAGGATGAGCATCCCGCTCTCGAAGCCAGGAAGAATGCAGAACTGGAACCGTATGTCGAGAAAGCATTCGAGCGAATTGGCGGGCGCAAAGAAACACATATTCCTGACGATGAAATCGAGGATATCTTTGCAGTCAACTATATTGCTAAATACGGCAAGGAAGAGGCGGTACTCGGATCAGCCACAGGCTCGAAGAGGTAGCGTTCCTGCTGCAATGGAATCGGTTAACCAAATAGCAAACGTTGTTGTTCGAATTCATATCGGAGAAATTCCGCGATAACCTTTATACGTGCAAGTTGCACCATGTCAGTGTGAACAGCAAGGGTGATGTCGCGGCTAAATTTGACCTGATCAGGTAGCACGGGAATCAGTTCTGGTTCAGTAGCCGCGATAAATTTCGCAAAACAACACAAGCCGCCTCCTGCAGCTGTTGCCTTCAACTGGGCAACGATACTCGAACAGGAAATAGTCGTATTAAACCCGGGGTCAACACCGCTTAGAGATCGGTCTATTGCCGGACCGAAGTCGAATTCATCAATGCCACTAACAAAATCGTGATGTGCAAGGTCCTCTATCTTCTTGATCTTTTCGTAACGTGCCAGATAAGAGCTCGAAGCGTATAGACGCATTGTGACTTCAGTGAGTGGTGTGCTCGTAATTCGCTTGCTCTCATGCTCGCCGATCATTATCGCCATGTCCGCCTCCCGACGGGACAAGTCAAAATTTCTGGATGTTACGACAAGCTCAATACGGAGTTGCGGATGAATTTGCCTTAGCTTGGCAAGCCGTGGCGCGATAAAGAGTGTACCGAGACCATCCGGTACGCCAATTCGAACGGTTCCGCCAATGGCAATATCCCGACCGCCGATCTTGCTTTGAGCGTGAACCGCATGGCCTTCCATCGATTCCGCTACGGAGAGCATCTCCTCCCCCTCGTCCGTCAACGCATACCGATCATCAACCCGATCAAATAGTCGAGCTCCGAGTTCAGATTCAAGCGCTGTGACGCGTCGCCTGACCGTGTTGTGGTCAACGTGAAGTAGTCTGGCCGCAGCATTGGGATTTCCAGCGCGCACCAACGCCAGAAAAAACCGCAGGTTATCCCAGTTGAAATCTTTCATCGTATGTAAGGGTAGTCGATTCTCGCAGCTTTAAGAACCAACCTGAGAGTATAACTAGAAGAGTGCTGTCGGATTCACAGGGGACGCCGTTCCGCCAGCGATCCGAA
>Ga0224508_10005175_pt1 | contig 10534 bp, 7 predicted proteins | sample SF_Jan12_sed_USG_4_FD_170157 | JGI IMG/M metagenome (GOLD analysis project Ga0224508, IMG submission 170157) | Sediment microbial communities from San Francisco Bay, California, United States - SF_Jan12_sed_USGS_21 | ecosystem: Environmental > Aquatic > Marine > Sediment | place: USA: California... | reverse complement strand
GCCACGGGGCGATCCGCGCGCGCATCGCAGCCATGATGTAAGCTCGCGACTAGTCGGGATTCGAGCGACTCCAAGCCAAGGATAACGAAATGGGATTTCTTGCAGGCAAACGCGCGGTCATCGTCGGACTTGCGAGCAACCGCTCGATTGCCTGGGGCATCGCCCAGGCACTCAGAGCGCAAGGCGCGGAGCTCGCTTTCAACTATCAGAGCGAGAAGCTTCAGGGCCGCGTCGAAAAGATGGCCGCCGAGCTCGACAGCGACATCGCGCTGCCGATGGACGTCGCCGACGATGCGCAAATCGACTCGTTCTGCGACGGCATCGCAAAACGCTGGGACGGCTTCGACATCCTCGTTCATTCAGTCGCCTATGCGCCCGCGGACCAGCTAGAGGGCCGCTACCTCGATGCCGTCAACCGGGAGGGATTCCGGATCGCTCACGATATCTCCAGCTACAGTTTCGCGGCGCTCGCGAAAGCCGCGCGCCCGCTGATGGCGGATCGCCAAGCCTCGCTGTTGACGTTGACCTATCTCGGTGCAATCAGGGCAATGCCGAGTTACAACGTCATGGGTCTCGCCAAGGCAAGCCTCGAAGCCAACACGCGCTTCATGGCCTACGATCTCGGGCCGGACGGCATCCGAGTCAACGCCATCTCTGCCGGACCGATTCGCACGCTTGCGGCGTCAGGCATCAAGGGCATGCGACAGATGCTCGAGAAAGTCGAAGAGACGGCACCCTTGAGACGCAACGTAACAATCCAGGATGTCGGCAACGCCGCTGCCTTTTTGAGCTCCGATCTCGCCGCGGGCGTGACAGGGCAAGTTCTATACGTCGATGCCGGCTACAGCATCGTCGGCATGGAGTTAGGCTAGCCGCAGGGTTAACGGGGTCGAACCGAGGTTTTCTGCAAAGCCTCGTTGCGACGCTCTAAAAGATGGGGTTTAACACCTGGTCCGGAATGCGCACCGTCGCGGCATCCCGGATCTCACCGGCGTAGCCCGTGAGCTCGAACATCGCAGCTTGTTCGGTTAGCTGAGTGGCGGCCGCAGCACGCTCTTCCTCAGTAACGGCCTCCATGTCTCCAGGCTCGACGTTCGCGAGCATCAGCACGGCAAAGTCACCGCTCGCCAGTGGCACCGGCTCGACTATCGGCTCACCGGCTGCGGGCTTGCCGAGCCGATACGCGCTCGCGACGAGCTGCGTCGGCAGCGTGCTATCCGCGCGCTGGATCCAGGCAGGTTCGTTCCATTCGCCCCCGAGTGACACCGCGAGCGCCTCGAGGTCTGCCTGCGCATCGAATGCCTCGATGAACGCTTGCGCGGCATCCGCCGCCAAACGCTCGGCTTCGGCGCGAATGAGCGCTTGCTCGACGTCTTCCCTGACAGCCTCGAAAGACTGTGCCTCGGGAGGATGATGCGCCGCGACGCGCAGCACAAGCACGTGATCGTCAGCTAGTTCGACAGGCCCACTGTTCTCACCCTGCCCGAGCACCTCGGGCGAAAAAGCGGCCTGCACGACTGCGGCGCTATCAGCAAACGGACTGACCGATCCACTGCGCGTGAAGCCCGCAAATGTCTCGAGCGGCAGCTCCATCTGCGTGGCGACGGTAGCCAGTTCATCGTACGCGTCGAACGCACGATCTGTAAGTTCCGTTGCGCGCGTATAGAAACCGTCTTCGGACTCGCGCAGACGCCACTCCTCGGCGAGTTCCTCACGGACCTGCTCGAAGGACTGCACATCCCCGGCGTCGATCTCATCGAGCCGAATGACATGGAATCCAAAGCTCGTCTGAACCGGTCCCTCGACAGCATTGGGCTCCATGGCGAACAACGTGTCCTCGAATGGGCCGACAAGCAAGCCGCGGCCGACCCAGCCGAGATCACCGCCCTGAGCGCCCGTGCCGGGATCATCGGAAAGCTCCATCGCCAGCGCTTCGAAGTCCTCGCCGGCCTCCAGACGCGCCATGACGTCCTGTGCGCGCGTCTCGGCATCGTCTCCGGTGAGCAAGATGTGTCTTGCACGACGCTGCTCCTCGGTCACGAATCGCGCCTGCTCTTCTTCGTAGTAGGTACGCAGCACGTCATCGGTGACCTCGATATCGGTGGCGAGCTCATCGCCTAGAACCTCGATGTACTCGAGATCGACGCTCTCCTCGGTTTGATAGCTCGCCGCATTCGCTTCGAAGTGCTCGAGCATGGCCTCCTCAGAGACCTCGACGGCCTCGACAAACGCATCAGCCGCAAAGCTCGCGTAGCCAACCTCGCGACGCTGGTTGTAGAGCTCGACGTAGCGACGGTACTCCGTCGGCGTGTAGAACGCCGAATTCGCGATGCCGGTCTGCAGCTCGATGAGCTCGAGCTGATCGCGCAGCAGTGCCTCGAAGGCCGTCATCGGCATGCCCTCGCTCAGCAGGCGCGCCCGGTAGAGATCGATCGAGAATTCACCGTCCACCTGAAATTCCGGTCGCTGACGTACAGCGTCCATGAGTTGCGCGTTGGATACGCCATAGCCTGCGGCCTCGGCCCGCTGCAACAGCGCCTCGTTGCGCACGAGCCGCTCCAGGACGGAGGCACGAAGTTCCAGTTGCAGCTCTTCGGTGAATTCCATGCGATAGAGATCTGCGTACTCGGCCTGCTGCGCCTGTAACGCCCGCTCGAACTCGAGCAGAGGAATGGGTTCGCCGTTGACCCTGGCCGCAAACGACGCGCCGACCGAGCTCATGTCCACGCCGAAAAAAACGAACGTAACGGCGATGAGCGCGAGAATGACCCCGGCGACCCAACGGCCAACGCCTTCACGAATATGCTGCAACATAACTAGCCAATTTTAACGAGCTACAAAGAAAAAGGGCAGCCAACCTTCCAAAAGGAAGGTCGATCTGCCCTGAATATTTGGCGGAGTGGACGGGACTCGAACCCGCGACCCCCGGCGTGACAGGCCGGTATTCTAACCAGCTGAACTACCACTCCGGCGCGTTCATCTTCTTGGTGGGTGCTGAGGGGATCGAACCCCCGACCTTCGCCTTGTAAGGGCGACGCTCTCCCAGCTGAGCTAAGCACCCCTGGGACAGAGCCGGCTAGTTTACGGCGTCCTTCAGACCCTTGCCAGCCTTAAACCCAGGTACGTTGCTTGCCGCGATCTGGATCGTCTCGCCCGTTCGCGGGTTCCTGCCGGCACGAGCGGCGCGATGTTTGACGCTGAACGTGCCGAAGCCGACCACCGATACCTGCTCACCTCTCTTCAGAGCCGCCGTGATGCTCTCGACCACAGCGTCGACGGCACGACCTGCGTCAGCTTTGGAAAGATTTGAAGCGCCTGCTACCGCATCAACGAGTTCCGCTTTGTTCATTCTGATCCCTTACGTAAGAATTGAGTGTGATCCCCAGGCGCCTCACAACGCCTACCCGAGAAACTGTCAGGAAGTGGTTCGTCACCGCGCGCGCCCCTGTGCGTGAACGATGCGGGACTCCAAGACCCGTGAACTTATACCAAGGCGGATTTTCTGCTGTAAAATAAGACTGCTTCGATCAGTGCGGCAGCGATGCCTCTTTCTTCTCGACTTCCTCTGCCTTACTGTCGCGTTCGGTCGCGGCAACTTCGCCACTGCGACCCGGCACGGGCAGATGCTGCAGCGCGTGCTCGAGAACTTCGTCGATCCATTTGACCGGAAGAATAGTCAATTTGTCTTTGATGTTCTTCGGAATTTCGGTCAGATCCTTCTCGTTGCCATCTGGTATGAGCACAGTGTCGATACCACCACGATGTGCCGCAAGCAATTTCTCTTTTAAGCCGCCGATCGGCAGAACCTCGCCGCGTAACGTGATCTCGCCGGTCATCGCAACGTTCGAGCGCACGGAGATCTTTGTCAGCGCAGATACCAAAGCCGCGCACATTCCGATGCCCGCGGAAGGTCCGTCTTTGGGTGTCGCACCCTCCGGAACGTGGATATGGACGTCGGATTTCTGATGAAAGTCCTCGTCAATGCCAAGCACACTCGCGCGGCTGCGCACGACCGTCATGGCGGCCTGAATAGACTCCTGCATGACTTCGCCGAGCTGCCCGGTGTGGATTAGCTTGCCCTTACCCGGCACCGTGGCCGCCTCGATCGTGAGCAACTCACCACCGACCTCGGTCCATGCGAGACCCGTCACCTGGCCGATCTGGTCGTTGTCCTCTACGCGACCGTAGCGGAAACGCTGGACGCCGAGATATTTGCCGAGATTGCGATGAGTGACGTGCACGGTGCTCTTGCGCGGGCGCAACAACACCTGTTTGACGACCTTGCGGCAGATCGTTGCGATCTCACGCTCGAGGTTGCGCACGCCCGCCTCACGCGTGTAGTAGCGAATCGTATCGAGTATCGCCGAGTCGGAGATTCTCAGCTCCGCCTCCTGCACACCGTTCTGACGCATCTGCTTGGGAATCAAGTAACGCCTGGCAATATTGAGCTTCTCGTCTTCCGTATAACCCGCTAGTCGGATGACCTCCATGCGGTCGAGCAACGGTGGCGGAATGTTCAAGCTATTCGCCGTACACACGAACATGACCTCGGATAAGTCGCAATCGACCTCCAGGTAGTGATCGGCGAACGTCGAGTTCTGCTCCGGGTCCAGAACCTCGAGCAATGCGGAGGACGGGTCACCTCGGAAATCCATGGACATCTTGTCCACTTCATCGAGCAAAAACAGCGGGTTGCGGACCTTGACCTTGCTCATGTTCTGCACGATCTTGCCCGGCATCGAACCAATATAGGTGCGGCGGTGGCCGCGAATCTCGGCTTCGTCGCGCACGCCGCCGAGTGACATTCGCACGAATTTTCGGTTCGTCGCGCGCGCAATACTCTGACCCAACGACGTCTTACCGACGCCCGGGGGCCCGACGAGACAGAGAATCGGACCCTTAAGCTCTTTGACACGTTGCTGCACGGCGAGATATTCGAGAATGCGCTCTTTGACTTTCTCGAGACCGTAGTGGTCCTCCTCGAGCACGCGCTCGGCTTCCTCGAGATCTTGAATAACTTTCGTGCGCTTCTTCCAGGGCACCTTGAGGAGCCAATCGATGTAGTTGCGCACGACTGTCGCTTCGGCCGACATCGGTGACATGAGCTTGAGCTTGTTGAGTTCCGACGTCGCCTTTTCCTTGGCTTCCTTGGGCATGCCGGCCGTGCCGATCTTCTGCTCCAGGTCGACGAGTTCGTTAGGCGCGTCCTCCATCTCACCGAGTTCTTTCTGAATAGCCTTCATCTGCTCATTCAGGTAGTACTCGCGCTGGCTCTTCTCCATTTGTTGTTTGACGCGGCCGCGAATGCGTTTCTCGATCCGCAGCACGTCAATCTCGCCGTCGACGAGCCCGAGCACGTGCTCGAGCCGAGCTTTGACGTCGTGCATCTCCAATACTTTCTGCTTGTCGACGAGCTTGAGCGCCATATGCGCGGCCACCGTGTCGGCCAAGCGGCTTGGATCCTCGATGCCGGACAGCGAGGTCAAAATTTCGGGGGGAATTTTCTTGTTGAGCTTGACGTATTGCTCGAAACGCGAGACCACCGAACGGCAGAGCACGTCCATCTCGCGATCGTCGTAGCTGTCGTCCTCCTCGGCCAGCGGCTCGGCCTCGGCCGAGAAGCACTCACCGATCTCGAGATCTCTCACATGCGCGCGCTGACTGCCCTCGACGAGCACCTTCACGGTACCGTCCGGGAGCTTCAAAAGCTGCAGGATCGTTGCGATCGTGCCGATCTCATAGACGTCGTCGGTGCTTGGCTCGTCGACGTCGGCACGGGTTTGGGCCACAAGGAGAATCTCCTTGCCGGCTTCCATGGCTTGATCGAGGGCCACAACGGATTTCTCCCGGCCCACGAACAGCGGAATGACCATATGCGGATAGACGACGACGTCGCGCAGCGGCAGGATCGGCAGCCGCCTCGGACCCAACTCGCCCGGTTTACCAGTCTCTTCCACGCAAACTCCTCAGTTTCCGGCACCTTTGCGGGCCGCTTAGCCCTCTAGATGGGGGCTGGGTCGGGCAATCTCAAGGCTACCGCGCTCTATGCCTGGCGGGCCTCGCTATCCGAGGTCAGCGGCGCTCGTCTCCCACAGCCGCCGGTTCTTCGGATTCGTAAATAATGTAGGGCTTCGTCTCGCCCGTCACGACCGCATCGTCGACGACAACCTTCGTCGCATTCTTCATCGACGGCAAGTCGTACATCGTATCGAGCAGGACGTTCTCGAGAATCGTGCGCAGCCCGCGGGCACCCGTCTTGCGCTTCGTCGCGCGCTGGGCGATAGCCCGCAAGGCGTCTTCGCGCAGCTCGAGTTCGACGTTTTCCATCTCGAAGAGCCGCTGGTACTGCTTGGTCAGCGCATTCTTTGGTTCCACGAGAATTCGCACGAGCGCCTCCTCGTCGAGCTCTTCGAGCGTCGCTACCACGGGCAGGCGGCCAACGAACTCCGGAATCAGACCGTACTTGATCAAGTCCTCCGGTTCGACGTCCTTCAAGAGCTCGCCGATGTTCTCGGACGCGTCCTGGCTCTTGACGTCGGCGACAAAGCCGATACCGCTCTTCTGTGAGCGATTCAAGATGATCTTGTCTAATCCCGAGAACGCCCCGCCACAAATGAATAGGATGTTCGAGGTGTCTACCTGCAAGAACTCCTGCTGCGGATGCTTGCGCCCTCCTTGCGGCGGAACGGAAGCGATCGTGCCCTCGATAAGCTTGAGAAGCGCCTGCTGCACGCCCTCACCAGAAACGTCGCGCGTAATCGACGGGTTGTCGGATTTACGTGAAATCTTGTCGATCTCGTCGATGTAGACGATACCGGTCTGTGCTTTATCGACGTCGTAGTCGCATTTTTGTAGCAACTTCTGAATGATGTTCTCGACGTCTTCGCCAACATAACCAGCTTCAGTCAGCGTCGTCGCATCGGCGATCGTGAAAGGCACGTTCAAAAGGCGCGCGAGCGTCTCAGCGAGCAGAGTCTTGCCACAGCCTGTCGGGCCGATGAGCAGAATGTTGCTCTTGGCAAGCTCGATTTCGTCCTTACCTTTATCGCCGCTGCGCGTATCGAGGCGCTTGTAATGGTTATAGACGGCAACCGACAGAACTTTCTTGGCGCCGCCCTGACCGATGACATAGGAGTCCAGCACCGCATTGATCTCGTGCGGCTTGGGCAGCTTGTCGCGCCCGCGCTCGGTGCGATCGTCGAGCTCCTCGCGAATAATGTCGTTACAGAGCTCGACGCACTCGTCGCAGATGAACACGGACGGACCCGCGATCAGCTTACGAACCTCGTGCTGACTCTTGCCACAGAACGAACAGTACAGCAGCTTGCCGTCGTCCGATTTTCCGCGAGAATCCTCACTCATAACGTGCCCTTCGCCCTTGAATCATCACGTGCCACCCGCCTTATAGCACTAGTATCACGGCTCTGCCAAGGATCGTATCGCAGTTCCCGAAATACCGTCATCAATCGAAACTAGCCTCGTAAGTCTTTGACCTGTCAGGAATTCTCTGCGACCTCCGCCCGTGATTCCAGCACCGTATCTATTAGACCGTATTCGACGGCCGTTTCTCCATCCATGAAGTTGTCCCGATCGCTGTCTTGGGCAACCTTGTCGATCGGTTGGCCAGTGTGTTTTGCCAGGATCTGATTTAGGCGCTCTTTGAGCTTCAGCACCTCCCGGGCCTGAATATCGATATCCGAGGCCTGGCCCTGGAAGCCGCCGCTCGGCTGATGAATCATGATCCGAGAATGCGGCAGACAATAGCGCTTCCCCTTGGCGCCGCCGGCCAGAAGTAGCGATCCCATGCTCGCAGCCTGTCCGATGCAAATTGTACTGACATCTGGCTTGATGAACTGCATCGTGTCGTATATCGACAGACCCGACGTGACGACACCACCGGGCGAGTTGATGTAAAGGTGGATATCCTTGTCGGGATTCTCCGATTCGAGAAACAGTAACTGCGCTACAACCAGATTGGCGACGTTGTCCTCGATACCGCCGACGATAAAAATCACGCGATCCTTCAACAGCCGTGAATAGATATCGTAAGCGCGTTCGCCGCGTGCGGTCTGCTCGACCACCATCGGCACGAGATTCAATCCTGTGACGCTCACTTCGACACTCCTATAAAAGAAAGACTATTGCACGGATTTCGGCGCGCGCCGCGGCTACCGCATGAACTCTTCGAACGCGATCGACTTGAGCTTAGTCTTAGCCTCCTCGACCAGTAAATCAACGCACTGTTCCTCAAGAATGCCCGACTCGACGTGTGCCATGAGCTCGCGGCTCGCGCGATACTGCTGTATAGCCTGTTGCGGGTTCTCGTAACCGGCGGCGAGCTCCTTGATACGCTCGTTGACCCGCGCAGCATCGATTTTGACCTCATGCGAGCGGATCAACTCCTGAACCAGCAACGCAAGAGCCGTTCGCCGTTGGGCGTGCTCTCTGAAGCCCTCCCGAGGCGGCGCTTGCTCGGCATCCTTGATGCCGAGTTGCTGCATGGCAGCCGCCTGCAGCGACGAAATCTCTTCCTCAATGAGAGACTTCGGCAGATCGATGGAGTTGGCCGCCAGCAGGCTGTCGAACGCGCGACGCTTGATCTCGGCTTTTCTGCGCACATCGAGCTCATGCTCCATGTTTGTCCGGACCTCCTTGCGCAACGCCTCGACGCCGCCCTCCTCGACGCCGAACTGCTCTGCAAAGGCGTCGTCGAGATCGGGAAGCACCTTCTGCTCGACGCGCAGCGCCTTGATCTCGAAAACGGCTTTCTTTCCGGCTAGATTTTCGGCCGGATAGTCCTTGGGGAATTTTACTTTCGCGGATTTCGTGTCCCCGGCGGTGAGGCCGATGAGTGCCTTGTCGAAGTCCTCGAGCACCTGCCCTGCACCGATTAGGATAGCGACTTCGTTTCCTTCGCCGCCCTCGAATGCCTCGCCGTCGATCGTACCGACGAAATCAACAACGATGCGATCGTCTTTCTGCGCTTTCCGCTCGACGGTTTCGAACTCGGCGCGCTGATCCCTGAGCTTGTCGATGACGCCATCGATGTCGCTCTGCGTAATCTCGACGTCGGGCGTCTCGAACTTCAGATCGCCGAGCGGCTTGAGCTTGACTTCAGGATAGACTTCGAACGTCGCGCGGTAAGCGAAATGGCTGTCGCCGGCTTCGGGCAGAAGCTCGATCGACGGGCCACCGGCCGCATTGAGCTGTTCCTGCGCCAGCGCGCGCGCAAGACTCGAGCGGATGACATCAGAGACGACTTCCTGACGCAGCTGACCGCCGTAATGCTGGCGCAGCACCTTCTGCGGCACCTTACCCGGCCGAAAGCCCTTGAGTCGCGCCGTCCTGCCAACCTTAGCCAACCGCAAGGTGATCTGTTGCTCGATCTCCTCGCTCGGCACGCGCACGGTCACGGCCCGCTCGAGCCCGGCCTTGGCCTCGACAGAGATGTCTAGCGCATCTGAGCTAGCTGAATTCACCGGTTCTCAATCTCCATATCGCGACATCGGCGCGATCAATTCTCAGTTTTCGACAATGGCTTGGTGCGAAAGGGGAGACTCGAACTCCCACGGGTTGCCCCACTGGATCCTAAATCCAGCGCGTCTACCAATTCCGCCACTTTCGCCAGCTGCCCTCGTAACGGCCTATTATAAACGACTCCCCGGTGTCCGAGGTGCGGTAACTTAGGGGCTTGTCGGCCCTGAACCGGACCTCAATCCACAGCGAGCCCGAGCTGCCAGGCCATAAACGCGACCTGATCGGCGGCATCGCGCACGCGTAGCTCGAGCGGCTTGCCCTGTCCGTGGCCCGCGCTGCGATCGACCCAAAGCAGGATCGGACTCTGCTCCGGATCACTGCTCGAGGCAGCTTGGAGAGCCGCTGCCATCTTGCGCGCGTGCAGCGGATGCACGCGCGTATCGTTCTCGCCCGCCGTCAGTAGGACGGCTGGATACGCCGTGCCGGCCTCGACGTGTTGATATGGGGAGTAGGCTTGGATGAAGTCGAATTGCTCCGGGTCCTCCGCACTACCGTACTCGGGGACCCAATACCGTGCCATGAGGAAGTGCTGGTAGCGAACCATGTCCAGTAGCGGCACGGCAACGATCGCCGCCGCCGCAAGCGCTGGACGTTGGGTGATCGCCACGCCGGTTAACAAACCGCCGTTGGAGCCACCACGAATTCCGAGCCGCTCGCTGCGCGTGTAGCCATTGTCGATGAGCCAGTCGGCAGCCGCATAGAAATCGTCGAATACGTTCTGCTTGTTCTCGAGCATACCGGCGCGATGCCAGTCGGCGCCGTATTCGCCACCACCGCGCAGGTTGGCCACGGCGTAAACGCCACCACGGCTGACCCAGGGCAGCCACATCTCCGAAAATGCCGGCGTCAACGAGATATCAAAGCCGCCGTAGCCGTAGAGCACCGTTGGGTTGCTGCCGTCGAGTTCGATATCGGACGCGTGCAGCAGAAACATCGGCACGCGCGTGCCGTCACCCGATGTGAAGAAGACCTGCCGGACGGTTAGATGGTCCGTCGT
>Ga0224508_10005174_pt1 | contig 10535 bp, 9 predicted proteins | sample SF_Jan12_sed_USG_4_FD_170157 | JGI IMG/M metagenome (GOLD analysis project Ga0224508, IMG submission 170157) | Sediment microbial communities from San Francisco Bay, California, United States - SF_Jan12_sed_USGS_21 | ecosystem: Environmental > Aquatic > Marine > Sediment | place: USA: California... | reverse complement strand
TTGAACGCATTGAGCGCGAAATCCCGGGGCCGCAACAACACATCGTGCGAGACGGTTCCGTCGCCGTGGCCCTCTGAACCGTGGCAGGACGCGCACAGCTGCTCGTAGAGCCCCTCCCCGCTCGCCACCTCCACCGGAGGTTCCTGGGCCGCCACGCCCGACACCCAGAGCAGGGTGACCAGCATCGCCACAGCCCTGTGCCCCTCAGTCGAATTCCAACCGCTGCTCATCAGCCGATCCCTCCTGCAGTTCGAATTCCAGCACGATCACTTCGAAACGTTCCAGATCCACCGTACCTTGCGCGCGATAAGTGTTGCTGTCGACCCGGGCGGTCACCGCATACGCCGCGGGCGCCGGCGCGGGCTCGTCATCACAGCGCCTGGGATGATCGATCCCTACCCGGTAGCGCCCTGGCCAAGGTGCTGCGAACCTGACCTCCTCGATTCGCTCACCCGGCGTGTCGCAGCGGACATCTGCGCCGATTCGGCCCCCGGTCCGGGATTCGTGGCGCGCAAAATACACCGTTTCCAGCAGCGGATCCGTCACATAGAGATCGAGGTCCGCTTCGGGACCGAAGGCGAGTTGGACAATCACTGCCGGACCGTCTGCCGACGGCTTCGGCTGCGACTCCAGGTGGGTGGCCAGGTCATCAGACTGCTCCGCCAGCGCCGCCGCTTCGGCCGCGCGCTCATCTTCACCACCAACGCAACCCTGGAGAACCCCCGCCACCAGCAGGATGGCAACAGCTCCCCGCCCGTTCCGATTCATCGCCCCGCCGGAATGCTCATGCTCACGTCGGGATTACGCCCCGGAATCAACCGCAACACCCGCGGCACGCCGGTTTCGATCTGCCAGGTGGGTGCGTTGGAGTTCGAGGTCCAGACACCCCCGGCCTTGTCGAAATCGATGTCCCGGGTGTAGGTCACCTGGGTCGGCAGCGGATAGATCGTGAATTCTTCGGTACTGGTTTCGAAGCTGATCAGCGTGTCGCTGTTGGTGCCGCAGATCCACACCGTGTCCGAGCGGCGGTCAACGTTCAGCGCATAGGGCGTTTCCGTTCCCAGCGGCTCGATAGGCAAGGTATAGCTCACGAACTCGCTGGTTTCCGGATCGAACCTGGAGAGCAGGTTGGATGAGAACCCGGGGATCCACAGCTTGCCTTCGGAATCGAAGCGCATGCGTCGTGGCGCGCTGAACGGGGTATCGATCATGGTGAGCTCGAAGGTGTCGGGGTCGATGCGCCCGATCCGATGGGCGTTCAGCTGGCTGAACCACACATCACCGTTCGGAGCGAAATCAATTCCGTAGGGAGTCGGCAGGCCGCCCCCTTCACTGCCGCCTACGTCCAGATCCACGTACTGGCTCAGCCACATGAAGAACGGGATCAGGCGCAGGGTGACCTCTTCGCCGAAGCCGCGCGCCGGCACGCGAATAACCTCGTGCTGACCCGTACCAGGGTCGTACATGCCAACGTGATTGGATACCGCGATGGTGTACCAGATACGGCCACGGTCGTCGACCCGCAGGGTGTGCGGATAGATGCCGCCCGGCAGCGGCTCCATTGTGAACGAGCTGTCTTCAGGATCGAATTTAGCCAGCAGGTTTCCGACCGCCAGGGTAATCCAGATTGCGCCATCGCCATCTACCTGCAGCGAATGCGGCCCTACCCGCATGTCGGAGTTGGACGGCAGCGCGCTGGATCCCAGCACCCCACCCAGACCAAGCTCTTCGGTAGGGATCACAAACGCCTCGCGAGCGCCGTCGGGCGCCCGCGGATCCATGCGATATAAGGTATCGGTCGTCATGTCCACCGAGTAAATGTGCCCGCTCGGATGCACGATCATGTCGTGCTGCACTGAAGACCGCCCACCTAGCTGATACTCATCTACGATCGAGCGGCGCACTTCGGGCGACGGCGCCGGTGCAAAGGCGTGAGCGTCTTCCCAACCCTGGGTCAGGGCGGGCACCGCGGTAGCGGGATCGTAGGCGGTGTTCAGAAGCTCCGGAACCCGGGCCGCCAGCTCTGCATCGAGGCCGGCGCCCATGCGCGCCATGAGCGCGAGCACCTTGTCCCACTCCTCTTTGTCGCGCACCAGCCGTGTGGCGCGATTGCCCTGTTGATGGCAGAACGTGCACTGACGTACGAACTGTTCGCGGTCGTGCTCGTCGGTGAGCTTGTCGAGCACCAGCGCGTACCAGTGATTGGCCGGCAGCTGTGCCGCCACCTCGGCGGGGTCGGTGTGGCGGATCATGGTCAGATCAAGCGGCGCCATCCCCTCAGCTGAGGTCTGATGATCCCAGGAGCGCAGGTCTGCCCAGCCGATACGCCGTACCCGGATTCGATGGCTGGTCTCGGCCGGCAGGCCACCGACGGCGTAGCCGCCCGCATCATCCGAAAATACCGTGCGTTCCTGAAACGGCTCGCCGAAACGCACCGTCACCATGGCCCCGGCGATGGCCTCACCCTGCTCATCGAGAACGCGGCCCTGGAAGCCGGCGGCATGAACAATCGATGCAGCCACGAGGCCTGCGATGAGTGTTGCAGCGAACACGACGTAGGAGCTCTTCATGATTTTCCCCTGTGGATGGCCAGCATTGGCACTGATGAATGGCACTACAGGTTGAAACTACTGCTACGTCGGACGATATGCAAAGTAACCATTTGTTCGGTTACGGAACGTGCAGGCCGCCGGTCCCGCATGACCATCCTTGGAACAAGCCATGGTGAGCCCAAACCACGTCCCGCCTGGGAGTACGAGTAGGCAGTGACTCAGAGCGTTTAACTTGAAGGCGAGCGGGACGTGGGCTGGGAATCCCGAACTGCCTCTATCGGACCGACACCAGTTAGTTTTGCGGCAACGCGAACGCCATCAGGTGATCGCCGGGCGGATTAGGCCCACCCCAGTGACCACCAGCCGCAACCACCACGTACTGCCTGCCATCTGGACGAATCTGATAGGTCATGGGCACCGAGTTTGCTGCCGTGGGCAGCCTTGCCTGCCATAGTTCCTCACCGGTATCTAGATCATGAGCACGCAACACATGCTCCAGGGCCGCGCCGATGAAAACCAGCCCGCTGGCAGTGACCGTCGGACCGCCGACTCCGGGAACACCCCTGATCCACCACAACGGGAAAGGCGCAAGGTCGCGAGTCGTTCCCAGCGGTACGCTCCAGAGAATCTTCCCAGCCGCAAGGTCAATAGCATCGAGGGTCGCCCAGGGCGGCTCGACACACGGCATACCCAGGGGCGAGGTGAGCATGCCCGTTTCGACGCAATACGGCGTGCCTAGCTGGCCCTGCAACATCTCGCCGCACTGCTCTCTCGGGGTGAGCTTGACCGTTGCCGGCATCCGCCAGGTGATCACCACCATCACCTGAGCGCCCAGGTGGATGGCCGGTGAGCCCCAGTTGTTGCCACCGCCGTTGCTCGGGTACAACAGCGAGCCTTCGGTGCTGGGTGGTGTGTAAATACCTTCGCTGCGCAGCGCGTTCATGCGATCGCGGCACGCCCCTTCATCCCAGAAGGTCATGCCCCAGACATCGTCAACGGTGAATTCCGGGAGCAGATGCGGGATGTGCGTGGGAAAGGGTTGCGTTGGTGACAAGTACTCGCCCTGCACCGGATTCTGCGGTACCGGGCGTTCCTCCACGGGAAACACCGGCTGGCCCGTCTCGCGGTGCAGCACGAAGGTCATACCCATTTTGGTGACCTGCACCACGACCGGAATGGTTTCGTCGCCGAGGCGCAGATCCATAAGTGTCGGCTGAGCGGGAGTGTCGTAGTCCCACAGATCGTGATGCACCATCTGGTAGTGCCACACCACTTCACCGGTCGCACCATCCAGCGCCACCACCGAGCTCGAATAGTAGTCGAGGCCATCACGGTGACCGCCGAAGTAATCGGGGTTGGTATTACCCGTGGGCACGAACACAAGATTGCGCTCTTCATCTACCGCAATGATCGACCACACATTGGTCGTGCCGCTGCGAAACGTTTCGTCATCGTTCCACTGCTCCATGTCCGGGGGAACCGGATTCCAGGCCCAGCGCGGCTCACCTGATCTGACGTCGTAAGCGCGCACCACGCCGCTTGGGGCATCGGTCCGGGTGTTGTCTAAGACCATGGAGCCGGTGATGACGGCGTCGCCTAATATCGCAGGCGGCGAGGTGATGCTGTATTCCGCCGCTTCGTGCTTCGAGATACGGTTGGTCACGTCGACCTCGCCATTGTCGCCGAAATCGGCACAGCGCTCACCGGTCTCAGCGTCGAGTGCTATGAGGCGCGCATCGAGTGTGCCCGCGAGTATCCGGTGCTCGCAGCGCCCCGACTTACCCGAGCGCCAGCTGCTCACGCCCCGGCAGTTGGGCAGGTAGTAGGTGGAGTTGTCGACCTCCGGATCGAAACGCCATCTCTCCGCCCCGGTCTCCGCGTCTACGGCGAACACCTTGTTGAACGGCGAGCAATAGTACAGCGTGTCGTCAATCACAATCGGCGTCGCCTGAAAGGAGCTGGCCGTCATGGCTGGAGCATCGCCGCCCGGTGCAACCCCGTGACGGATGTCGCCGGAGCGATGTTCCCACACGGGTTCCAGCCACTGAACGTTGTCCCGGGTTAATTGAGTGGCCGACGAGTAGTGGCTGCCGCCAGGTGTCGCGCCGTAGGCTGTCCAGCCCGCCACGGTGCCCTTGCCGAAGGTGGCGGGCGGCGCCTCCGAACAGCTGCCGGCAACGAACAGAGCAACCACCAAAAGCACTGGTGGGGCCAGGGAACCGCGACTACGCGAAAACATCCGGAAAGCTCCCTTGAAGGGCAAGCTGTCATCGTACCGAGCGGCGAACCCATGGTCGACAAGCACGCGCAGAACGGCGACCATTTCGGTAAAGGGAGGCTACACAATGACGACATTTCCCGAAGCCCGCAGCTTCAACCACAACACCGACGCCGAACCTGAGTCAGCCGAGGCGAAAGCCCCCTACGTGGATAACGGCGAGGAAATCTTCAGCACCGATCGTTACACCAGCATCGCGTTCGCCGAACAGGAATGGGAGCGCATGTGGGCGCGAACCTGGACCCTGGCCGGGCTCGTCGCCGACATCCCCAACGTCGGCGACTACTTCAAGTACGATCTGGGACCTGAGAGCTTCATTGTGGTTCGCACCGGCGACGCGCCTCACGCCATCAAAGCGTTTTACAACGTCTGCCACCATCGCGGCAACCGGCTGGTCATACAGGACTTCGGATCGGTGCGCTCGTTCAAGTGTTTCTTTCACTCCTGGGAGTGGGAGATCGACGGCAAGCTGAAGCTCATTCCCAATTCCGACTCGTTTCCGCCGGCACTCATCGCCGATGAACCGCCACTTGCCGCGGTACGCTGCGAGCTGTGGGACGGGTTCGTGTTCATCAACATGGATCCCAACGCGCAACCACTGCTCGAGTTTTTGAGCCCACTGCCCGAGCATCTCGCTGCCTATCGATTTGCAGACATGAAAATCGTGAAGGATCTGGAAACGCCATGGCCGTGCAACTGGAAAATCGGCCATGACGCGTTCATTGAGGTACAGCACGTACACGCCGTGCACCCGGAGATCCTCGGCTTCATTAACGAATACGAGGTGCAGTGGGATCTGTACCAGAACGGCATGAGCCGCCAGCTGCTCAAGTTCGCGGAGGTGAGCCCTAAGCTCGCCGATCGGACCACGGTTAACGACGGACTGAAGGCATTGATGCAGGAAGTCGAGCTCGACCCCGACACCTACGAAGGCAGCGCCGAAGGCGTGCGCGTGGCGATCCAACAGGCCAAGCGCGCGTGGGCCGAACGCCGCGACATCGACTACAGCATGTTCACCGACAACCAGCTCACCGACGACTGGAACTACGGCATCTTTCCCAACGTCACCTTCAACGCGCACCCGGAAGGGTTATTGATCCAGCGGTTCCGGCCTGACCCGCGCGATCCACAACGTATGACATACGACCTGATGGTGCTGATCCACCCGTTAGACGATCCTGACTACAACGTGCCGGCCTACATGGGAGTGGAGGAAGGAACCGATCTTTCCGGGCTGACGCGCCCGGAACGGCAGGTGATTCAATACGGCGAGGAAGGACTCGGCTACGTGATCAACCAGGACGCCAGCATGATGGGTCATGTTCAGCGCGGCGTGCAGTCACGCGGCTATAAGGGCGCACGCTATTCGCATCAGGAGCAGCAGCTGCGGCATTGGCACAAGGAACTCGAGCGCTACATGAACGGCGAGAAGGAGAAACAATGAAAGTTACTGTGGATCTGAACAAATGTACGGGCCAGGGTCGTTGCTACAACATCGCAACCGATATCTTTGAGGCCGGACCCGACAAAAAATCGGTGATCACGGTGGCGCTGATCGATGACGAAGACACGGCGCTTCAGCTACAGGCTCAATCAGCGGAAATGATGTGTCCTGAAGCCGCGATCAGCATCGAGGACTAACCACCCGCCGCGGCCTGGACCCGCTCCCGATAAGCTTCTCGCGCCGCCTGGAACCGCTCGAAGGGAAACTCAATCGGCGACCCGTGCAGAGCCGCCTGCAGCATCGCAAGGTGTGCCTCCCAACCCGCACAGGTCTTGGTGACGTCTTCGTCTTCAGGAATGCGCGCGGTGAGCACAACTCGAGTAGCCGTACCTTCAGCGAAGGTCTCCCATCGCAGCGGACGCTCCGGCTCCCCGGGAGCGCTCCACGAGTAGCCCACCACACCGGGCGCTTCACACACACTCACGGCGCTGTCGATGACTGTGCCGCTGTCGGCGAAATGCAGTGCCACACGCCCTCCTCCGCGCAGCTCGATTTCACCAGGTGCCAACCACTCGGCCAGACGTGCTGGCGTGGTCAGCATCTCCCACACCTCGCTTTGTTCGTAATGCAGCATCCGCTCAAACCGCACCTCGTAGTAGCCTGCGTCGCGCGAAACGGAGGCGAACTCGCCACTGGCCGCGTCAACTCCCATGGGGCACCGCGTGAATGGTTTTCACCACATCCATGTAGACGTGGGTGACCCGCTGCAGATCGAACCCGGCCGCAACCACGTTCTCCACCGTGGCACGATTCATGTCGGGCCCAACCTGGCGCGAAAGCAACGTCATCAGGTTCATCATCGGTTTGAACGGAAAGTAGCGGCTGCCTGTATGCTCGAACATGAACAGATCGCCACCAGGTTTGAGCACCCGACGCAGCGCCTTCAATCCTTCGATTGGATTCGGCACGGAACAGAACGTGCAGGAAGTGAATATCTGATCAAACTCACCTTCCGCGAATGGCATGTCGTGTACGTCGGCTTGTTGTACCTGCAGGTCGCCGGCATAGTCGGCGATTCGCGGCGCTGCCTGGTCGAGCATCTTCTGGCTGATGTCGATGCCGATGATCGATCTACCTTCCGGAAAGAACGTCAGATCGAGACCGGTGCCAACAGCGACGAACAGTATCTTGCCTTCGCCCATGTTGGAAAACAGCTCTCTCTTGAACGGCTCCCAGCGCTTCTCAGGTCCGTAGCCCGCCATCAGATCGAAGTTGGCGGCCGCTCGATCCCATTTGCGGCGGGTTACTTCGTCCATTTCGCTGCCCTCGGTTTAACCAGCGCATTGGCCAGATAGGTAACGGCAAACACGCCCAATCCCGATACGCCTCCAATCAGCGCGCCATCGACAAACCTCATGGCTTCCATGGCGGCCCCCATAGACACAACCATGCCAGCCAGCATGCCGGTGGTCATGACCGGCAGCATGGTTTCCATAGCGCCGAACAATGCGCCGAACAGGAAGGCGAAAGGCAACGAAATCACCATGCCCAGGATCATGCCCACAACCATGGCAACGAACATGTTCCAGCCAGGACCGAAAACCAGCGCGAGCAGGCCACCGACGAGTGCACCCACGATCAGGTTACTCGCGATGTCACCGGCAACGAAATAGGGACGTGTTTCCATGCCGCCAATCGTTGACCCAACGACGGGCGCGTGTCAATGGCTGCTAGTTCTGAGCGAGAAACCCGTCGGTGATCCGGGCGATCGTACCGTCTTCGTGCATTCCATCGAGTACCAGCTGCAGGCGGGCAACAACGGCCGGGTCAGTCTGCTTGTTGAGCGCCAACGCCATCTCGGTGCGCTTGATCACGAAGATCTCTTTCACCGCAACACCCTCGCTTTGCGCGAGCTCTGGACCTTTCAGCTGGACCACCGGCCACAGGTCGATGCGACCCTTGGCCAGCTTGCGAACGTTCAGCACGTCATTGGCGACGTAATCCACATCCAGTCCCTGTTCGACCAGGTAGTCGGCAATGGCGTCCTCCAGATAGCCGCCAACACGGTATTCACGCGCGTCGTCCAGAGTCTGCAGAACAATGGGGCTATCCTGCAGGCCCATAAAGACCCAGTTGTTCTCCGCAATCGGGCCTACCCACTGAAAAAGCTCCTCCCGTTGCGCGGTGCGCGTGGTGGAGAAGACGCCATTGTTGGGGATGGTGAGCGCTTGCTCGTAAGCGCGCTTCCAGGGGACCAGTTCCAGGGTGCACGGAACATCGGCTCGATTGACCAGCTCTTTGACGATCTCGACGGCAAACCCCGTGACCTCTTCGGCCGAGCGAGCATGAGACGAACCATCCACCGCCATGCTGTAAGGGGGGAACACCTCAGTGAACAGCCGCAAGGGTTCCTCAGACTGGACCCCAAGCGCCCACCCCAGCAACGTCGCACACAGGGTGATGTTGCCTAGCAACGCGTGTCGCCTGGTCGTTCGTGGTGCTGAATTGGCGGCCAACTTGATGCCATTTCCCCGTTTTTCTGACCTACTTTCAGCTTAGCCAAAGATCGCGTGAACACACGCTCATCGGCTCCGAAACAGCAGGTTTCTACTATGGTTTAAGTAACGACTCCAACCCTGACCCGACGCCAGCAACCACCAGCATGTCTGCTCACAACGCTCCGATTCCGACATCGCGTGCCTCGCCGTTGGCATCCAAGCTACTGCGCGCGGTGTTATCAATCTATTTGCTTGCAGCGTTGCTGATTACCTGTTTCCAGCTGGTGCTGGAGTATCGCGAGGAAGAGCAGAGGCTGCGCCTGGAGCTCAACCAGATCGCCGAAGCGTTTTTGCCCGTGCTCGCGCCGGCACTGTGGAACCTCGACACGGAGCAGATAGAGAGCACCACCGAGGGCATCTGGGTAAATCCCGCGATCTGGCGACTGGCAATCAACAACGACCTGGACACTCGCGTCGCCGAACGGACCCGCCATGCAGACGCAACGATGTACGGATGGGAGCCACCATGGTACGAATTCCACTACGACATCACCTATGTAGATGAATCGGGAATCAGCACCCCCGTTGGCGCGCTCAAGCTTTCGTCAAATGCTCTGGTGGTCGCACGCCGAGCAACAAGCACGTTCATGTTCACCATCGCCAACGCTATCGTCAAAACGCTGATGCTGTGGCTGATCTTCTACTACGTGCTGGTCCGGATGGTCACGCGACCGCTGTTCACGCTGACCAATGCGATACATCGAATCAATCCCCACAACAGCTCACCTGCGAATTCCCAGGAAGAAAATCTTTCCGAGCTGCACACCGACGACGAACTCGGAGACCTGGCTTTAAGCTTCAGCGAGCTCGAGGCATCGCTCATCGAAAAGAACACGGCCATCGCCGATCGACAGGACCACCTCGAACAGACAGTAGAAGAGCTGGAACGCGCGTCAGCGGCAAAGAGCGTATTCCTTGCGCACATGAGCCACGAACTGCGTACGCCGTTGAACGGCATGCTCGGCATGGTTGACCTGCTGTCGAGCACCGGGCTCAACGAGCAACAGCAGCACTACCTGTCAACGCTAGCAGGTTCAAGCAATCAGTTGTTGAGCGTGATCAACAACGTGCTGGACTACTCGAAAATCGAGTCGGGCAAGCAGGAGCTGGAGAAGATCGACTTTGACCTCGAAACCCTCGCCGGCAATTGCATTGCAACATTTGGGGCAATGGCCGAAGCGAAGGGAATCAAGCTGGCATACAAACTCGATGGTGCAGATGGTGCTCACGTAAGGGGCGATCCCACCAAGCTCACTCAAGTGATAAGCAATCTGCTGGGAAATGCGATCAAGTTTACCGACGCTGGAAGCGTGGAGCTCGAGGTTGCGACAGCCGTCGACACCGGCACCGACGCCGACGCCTTGAGAGCGAGCTTTGCAGTTTCCGACACCGGCATCGGCTTGACCGACTCGCAACGAGCTCACCTGTTTGAGTCGTTCAGCCAGGGAGACCGGTCCACGACGCGGGAGTTCGGCGGCACCGGCCTTGGCCTTGCGATCAGCAGGCAACTCGTTGAGCTGATGGGCGGCGCTATAATGGTAAGCTCACGGCCCGGCGAAGGCTCCATCTTCTCGTTCGAGGTGCTCCTGGAAAAAGCTTCCGCAACCTCAGCGCAGGCCGACACCACCGAGCCCGCCCAAACGACGCAACCGAGAACTGAGGAGTATGCGCGTCTGAAGGTTCTGGTAGCGGAAGACAATCTG
>Ga0224508_10005173_pt1 | contig 10535 bp, 10 predicted proteins | sample SF_Jan12_sed_USG_4_FD_170157 | JGI IMG/M metagenome (GOLD analysis project Ga0224508, IMG submission 170157) | Sediment microbial communities from San Francisco Bay, California, United States - SF_Jan12_sed_USGS_21 | ecosystem: Environmental > Aquatic > Marine > Sediment | place: USA... | reverse complement strand
CATGAACCTGTTTCGGCAAATGCGGGACGAGGTGGCGCGCCTGATCGAGGTGCTGGCCGAGGAAGGCTCGATTCCCGCCGGTCTCGATACCAGACGGATTTCGGTGGAACCGCCGCGCGACCCGGCGCATGGCGACATGGCGACCAACGCGGCGATGGTGCTGGCCAAACCCGCGGCGATGAAGCCGGGCGATCTGGCGGCGTTGCTGGTGGATCGGCTTGGCGAATCTCCCGGTGTTCGTGCGGCGGAAATCGCCGGACCCGGATTCATCAATCTCCGCCTGGACGACACGATCTGGCGCGACTGCTTGGCGGATATATTGGCGACGGGCGTGACTTTCGGCCATTCGGACATCGGTGGCGGTGAGCCGGTCAATGTCGAGTATGTGTCGGCGAATCCGACCGGTCCGCTCCATATCGGCCATGCCCGCGGTACCGTCTTCGGCGACGTGCTGGCGTCCCTGCTGAGCGCCGTGGGCTACGATGTTTGCCGCGAATACTACATCAACGACGCCGGCGCCCAGGTCGAGGTGCTGGCGCGCTCGGCCTATCTGCGGTACCGCGAAGCGCTGGGGGAGGATATCGGCGAGATCCCGGAGGGCTTGTATCCGGGCGACTACCTCAAGCCGGTGGGCAAGGCCCTGGCGGACAAGGATGGCGACAAATGGTGCACGGCGGCCGAAGAGGACTGGTTGCCGGCGCTGCGCAGCTTTACGGTCGACGCGATGATGGATCTCGTGCGCGCCGATCTCGCGGCGCTGGGTGTGGTCCATGACGTCTTCACCTCCGAAGATCGCCTCGTCAAGGACGGGAAAGTGGACGCGGCGTTACAGGCACTCGAAGACCGGGGGCTGATCCATGTCGGTGTGCTCGAACCACCCAAGGGCAAGCAGCCGGACGATTGGGAGCCGCGGCCGCAGACCTTGTTCAAGGCGACGGAATTCGGCGTCGATGTCGATGCCGCCGTGAAGAAGTCGGACGGGAGCTGGACCTATTTCGCGAGCGACGTCGCCTATCATTGGGACAAATTTCAACGCGGTTTCGCGAACCAGGTGGACGTCTGGGGCGCCGATCACGCTGGTCATGTAAAGCGCATGGTCGCGGCGATCCGGGCGATTACCGGGGACGAGGCGTCATTGGACGTCAAGACGTGCCAGATCGTCCGTCTCATGGACAAGGGCCAGCCGGTAAAAATGTCGAAGCGCGCCGGAACCTTCGTAACGTTGCGCGATCTCATCGATGAAGTCGGCCCGGACGTGGTGCGCTTCATCATGCTGACCCGGAAAAACGATGCCGGGCTGGATTTCGACCTTACGGCGGTGACGGAAAAATCGCGCGACAATCCGGTTTTCTACGTGCAATACGCCCATGCGCGGACGCATTCCGTGGGACGGATGGCCAAGGCCGCGATGCCCGGAATGGACATTTCCGAGGAAGCGCTGCGCGGCGCAAATCTGGAATTGTTGGCGGACGACTCCGAGATCGCCCTGATCCGGACGATGGGGAATTGGCCACGCACGGTCGAGTCGGCGGCGCTGGCGCACGAACCGCACCGGATTGCATTTTACCTGTATGATTTGGCATCGGCCTTCCATACATTGTGGACCAAGGGTAAGGAAGACGCACAGCTGCGTTTCATTATCGAAGAGGATCCCGGGTTGACGCTCGCGCGGCTGGCGCTGGTGCACGGCGTGCGGACCGTGATTGCATCCGGGCTGAACATATTCGGAGTTGAACCTGTCGAGGAGATGCGTTGATGCGGCTGCGCAAGGATCCGCTGGCGGATGAACTTGCCGCTTTGGATGAGTTGGACGACGAGGTTCGCCGACCTGCGCCGAAACGCGGTGCACTGCTTTTGCCAATTCTCGTGATGATGATTGTCACCACCGGCGCGGCGACGATTGCCTGGTATTCCTATACGACCGGTTTGAAGGAAGGCAGCGAGGGGGCGGCGCCGCTCTTGAAGCCGGATGGGCCGACCAAGGTCGCACCGGTCTCGCCCGGCGGCCAAGCGATCCCGCACCGTGAAAAGACCGCCTTCAACATGATCGACGGCCGCAATTCCGATCGGACGGTCGAGCGGCTGTTGCCGCCGCCGGAAATTCCGCGCAACCCGCCGGTTGCGGCGAAGCCCGATACGGCCAACTCGCAGATGCGCTCCGCCGACAGGCAACAGCCCAGCGCGCTCGCCCAGGACGGCGGAAACAGCCTGGGCCGTCCGGCGACGGGTGGTCCGGTCCAGCTGGCGCCGCGGCAAATTCCTCCGAAGGTGATCCCCAAAGCGGTTCCCAAGTCGCTTACCAGGACGCCTCCCGAGGCCTCCAAAGGGCGCTCGAAATGGATCGAATTGCCGCCGTTGACGTCGGAAGAGCCGGCGGTTACCGCCAAGGTGCCAAAACCGACCAAGCTGTCCCCTTCCAGTGGCGGCGACGGCTCCTACCGGGTACAGATCGGGTCCGTCTCGAGCGAAGCTCAGGCGCGCCGGTTGTGGAAGCAGCAGTCCGAAAAAAACGGTGATTTACTGGGGGCGCTGAGCCTGAATATTCAGCAGGTGACGATCAAGGGGCGAACCTATCACCGGGTACAGGGCGGCCCGTTGTCCGGACGGAATTCGGCGCGTGGCCTGTGCAATGAGCTGAAGAAGCGCCAGACGGGGTGCATCATTGTCCGGCCCAAAAAATAGCGGCCCGATTGCGGCGGTATTCGGGTGTTCCGGGACATCGCTGACGGAGCAGGAACGGGCCTTCTTTCGCGACGTTAGACCGGCCGGTTTCATTCTGTTTGCCCGAAATGTCGATACGCCGGATCAAGTGCGGGGCTTGGTCGATGATTTGCGGGCGAGCATCGAATCCGAAGACGCGCCGGTGCTGATCGACCAGGAAGGCGGCCGGGTGGCCCGGTTACGTCCCCCCCATTGGCCGGCCTTTCCGCCCGCCGGGCGATTCGGCGAACTCGCGCTCTGCGACCGGGATGCGGCCATTGAGGCCGTCCGGCTGAACGCGCGCTGCATCGGCGGTATGGTGCGTTCCCTCGGTATCAATGTGGATTGCCTGCCGCTCCTGGATCTTCAGCAGGAGGGCGCACACGACATTATCGGGGACCGGTCATACGCCGCCGATCCGGACATCGTGGCCTTGCTGGGCCGGGCCAGTTGCGAGGGCTTGATGCAGGCCGGCGTCTTGCCGGTTATCAAGCACATGCCCGGCCATGGCCGGGCGCGCTCGGACACCCATGAGACATTGCCGGTGGTCGACGCCTCGCACCGAGCGCTGTCTGACACCGATTTCAAGCCGTTTCAGGCGCTTGCCGGCATGCCCTTGGGGATGACGGCCCATATCGTCTACAGCGCACTGGACCCCGCCGCGCCGGCGACCACGTCGGCGGTGGTGATCCCCAACGTGATCCGGCGTGAAATTGGCTTTCAAGGCCTGCTGTTCACCGACGACATCGGCATGAAAGCGCTTGGCGGGCCGTTTGGCGGCCGTGCCCGTGCCGCCTTGGACGCGGGGTGCGATCTGGTGCTTCATTGCAGCGGCGATATGGCCGAGATGGTGGATACCGCCACAGGGTGCGATCGGCTGACCGGTGACGCTGACGAGAAGCTCAACAAGGCACTGGCACTGGTCGCCGATTTCGATCACGTGGATATTGATGCCGAATTTGGGCGGGTTAAGGAATTATTTAATAGTTTTAATGTTTTATTGACGGCCTGACTGGCGCATTCCGCTGAAGAGGGTGGCCGTGAGCGTGGAGAATTTCCTCTATCTCGCATCGATTTGGGTATTGCCCGTTTTGTTGGCAATTACCTTTCACGAGGCCGCCCATGCCTGGGCTGCGTGGCGCCTCGGCGATAATACGGCCCAGGAGCTTGGCCGGGTCAGCACCAACCCATTTCGGCATGTGGATCCGGTCGGCACCGTGTTGATACCGTTACTTCTGCTGTTGACCCGGGCGCCCTTCCTGATCGGCTGGGCGAAGCCGGTTCCGGTCAATGAATCGGCGCTGGGCCATCCCGCGCGGGATGGCATGCTGATTGCGGCGGCCGGGCCGGCGGCCAATTTGTTGATCGCGCTCGTGTGCGCTCTGCTGCTGCAGGCGACGTTTCTACTGCCCGACTCGATGTCACACTGGGCCCTGCTAAATCTCCTCAACGCGCTGTCGCTGAACCTCGTCCTGGCGTTTTTCAACATGCTGCCGGTCCTGCCGCTCGACGGCGGGCGGGTCTTACTGGGTCTTTTGCCGCCGGACGCAGCGGCGGTCTATGAGAAACATCAATCGTATGGATTCATGATCTTAATAGGTCTTCTTTTCGTTTTACCTGAGCTCGGTAGGGGGCTTGGAATGGATCTGGATCTGGTTCGTCTGGTGATTCAGGTGCCGGTCGCCTTTTTCCAGGACGGTTTGATGGCGATTAGTGGGCTTACCCAGCATTCCGGAGTGTGATATCCGAAGCGCATGGCTGCGGACGATGATGAAACGCTAGAACAAAACGGCCCAAATTCCTTCGAGGAGGATGACGGGCCGATGACCGACGAGCCGGGCCTCCTGCTGCTTGATCTGGAAGGGTATGAAGGACCGATCGATGTCCTTTTGGTGCTGGCCCGCGATCAAAAGGTCGACCTGACCAAAATTTCCATTCTTCAACTGGCCGATCAATATCTTGAATTCATCGCCCAGGCGCGGGAACTCCAGTTGGAAATTGCCGCGGACTATCTGGTGATGGCGGCGTGGCTCGCCTACCTCAAATCCCGGCTGTTGCTGCCGGCGACGGGGGAGAGCGGCGAGGAACTGTCCGCATCGGAAATGGCGGCGCGGCTGGCCTTCCAGCTGCAGCGCCTGGAGGCGATGCGGAATTCCGGACGCGCCTTGCTGGAGCGGCCGCAGCTCAATCGGGATTTTTTCCCGCGCGGCGACCCCGAGCCGGTGCAGATCCACAGAACCTCGGTGATCGAATTGAGCCTATACGACGTGCTCAAAGCCTATGGGGAATTCCAGACGCGCGAGAACATCAAGTCGCTGCGGATCGATCCCAGCGAGTTGTTTTCGACGGAGCGTGCATTGGCGCGGTTGCGCAAACTGATCGGCGATACGCCGGATTGGGCGTCCCTGTCCGCGTTTTTGCCGGAAGGCATGCCGGGCGGGCTGGTGGCGCGTTCCGCAATGGCGGCGACGTTCGCCGCCTGTTTGGAGCTTGTGAAAGAGGGCAATTTGCTGGTACGCCAAGCGGATAGTTTCGCCCCTCTGTACATACGGCAGGCGGGCAACGGCGAGGCGGGTTAGAGAGTAGAATGGATCGGTTCCAACAATTGCGGGTTCTCGAGGCGTTGCTGTTTTCGTCGGCAACCCCGATCGATGAAAAGACCCTTGCCGCGCGGCTTCCCGAAGGCGTTGAGATCAGCGGCCTGATCGAGGAATTGCAGGGGCGCTACGCCAACCGGGGCGTTCAGCTCGGCCGGGTCGGCAAGGGATGGGCTTTCCGGACCGCGGCCGACCTCGCGCCCTATCTGCGGGTGGAGAGCGAAGTGAAACGGCGGCCGTCCCGCGCCGCGGTCGAGACCCTGGCGATCATTGCCTATCACCAGCCGATCACCCGGGCGGAAATCGAAGAAATGCGCGGTGTCACTTTGAGCCGGGGCACGCTGGAAACGCTCCTCGAAGCGGGCTGGGTACGGCCGCGCGGCCGGCGCCGGACACCGGGCCGGCCGGTTACCTGGGGGACGTCGGAGAAATTCCTGGACCATTTCGGGATCGAAAGCCTCGACGCGCTGCCGGGCATCGAAGAACTCAAGGCGGCAGGGCTGCTGGATCGCCGGCCCGGCTTCGGTCCCTTGAACACGATCGACGAAAAGCCGGCATCCGACGAGGCGGAGGCCGACCAGAACGAGGAAGCCGCCACGGACGAGGAAATCTTGGCGGTCGCCGAAGCTCTGTCCGACGAAGAATTGGGTGCGTCGGCGGAAGTTTTGGAGCTGCCGGTTCCCGCCCGGCGGCACGGCACGGAGTGATCCGCCCGCCGGGCTAGCCAAGAAAGAATATTGCGACCTATTCTCATTGGCTCTATCAGTTGAGGTGATAGAGACGCGATGCGAATGGGATCCAATGACGTTTCCGGCCCTACATCTCGAAAATATCGGACACGCCTACGGCGCGATTCGGGCCGTGGACGGCTTCGATTTGACGGTCATGCCGGGTGAAGTGGTCTGTCTGCTGGGCCCATCAGGGTGCGGTAAAACCACGATTTTACGTCTCGCCGCCGGTTTGGAGCGGTTGCAGCAGGGCCACATCGAGATCAATGGTCAGACGGTGGCGGATACCGGTGTTCATGTGTCGCCGGAAGACCGGTTCGTCGGCCTTGTGTTTCAGGATTACGCGTTGTTTCCGCATTTGACCGTGGCCGAGAATGTGGCATTTGGGCTGAATAAACTGCCCGCCGAGGAAAGCCGCGATCGGGTCGCGTCCGTCGTCGATCGGGTCGGTATCGGCGATATGGCCGAGCGTTACCCGCATGAACTGTCGGGCGGTCAGCAGCAGCGTGTCGCCTTGGCGCGGGCGCTGGCGCCGCGTCCACCCTTGATTCTGCTTGATGAGCCATTTTCAGGCCTCGACGCGCGGCTGCGCGATCAGGTGCGCGACCGCACCCTGCACGTCCTGAAACAGAGCAATCAAGCGACATTGATGGTGACCCACGATGCGGAGGAGGCGATGTTCATGGCCGACCGCATTGCGGTGATGCGCGACGGGCGCAACGTTCAGACCGATCACCCGGATGCACTCTATTGCGAGCCGGCCAGCGCCTTCGTGACCGAATTCTTCAGCGATGTGAACCGGCTGGCCGGTGTGGTCCGGTCCGGCCATGTCGCGACGCCGTTCGGCGATCTGGCCGCCGCCGGCCTGACCGACGGAGAGGATGCGGAAGTCCTGATCCGCCCGGAAGCGCTGCTCTTGAGCCCGGCGGCAGCGGGCGCGAACGGCAAGCAGATGGGGCAGGCGCGGGTGCTGGCGTCCCGCATGCTGGGCCGCACCAGCTTGGTGCATTTGTGTACCTGCCAGCAGAGCGGTGAAGAACTGCACCTGCACGCCCGGGTGCCCGGACGCTTCCTGCCGCCCGAGGACGAGGTGCTGCGGGTCACGCTCGACTCCACGCAGGCATTTGTGTTTCCTATCGAAACCCAGTAATTCGCGGTTGGAAATGTTATCAGTATAAGACCGACATTGCGGGAGCGGGGCGCTTCTGTAAGTATCGCGAAAATTTGGCAAACAGCGCGACACGACGGCCAATAGGAGAAAATCGGGAATGGGCGCTTTTAGTATTTGGCACTGGCTGATTGTTCTCGCCGTGGTGCTGGTCCTCTTCGGCGGCGGCGGCAAGCTGTCGCGGTTGATGGGCGATTTCGGTAAAGGCCTGAAGTCCTTTAAGAAGCAAATGAAGAATGAGGACGAAGAGCAAGCGGACGGCAAATCGATCGAAAATGACACGCCGGAATCGGTGGACGCACAGTCATCAGCGAAAGTGGAAAATGATACCGCCACGAAAAGCTGACCTGCGCGGTCTCGCGAACCCGCAATAACCTGCCCGGAACGCCGCCATGTTCGACATCGGCTGGCCTGAGCTATTTATCGTCGCTTTGATCACGATCATCGTGGTCGGCCCGAAAGAGCTGCCGCGGGTCCTTCGCACGGTCACCCTCTGGATCCGAAAGATCCGGGCGATGGCGCGCGACTTCCAGGATGGCATCGACGATTTGGCGCGTGAGGCCGATCTCGACGATATGCGCCAGCAGATCGAGGGCTCCGCCGACCTCGATCTCGACGATGATTTCGAAAAAACGATCGATCCAACCGGCGAGTTGTCCGAATCCGTGCGCGAAATCGACAGCGTATTGGAGGAGACGCCGGCCGGCGACCCAACCGCTGAACCGGCCGCCGCGACCAAGAAGGCGGACGGCGCGACATGAGTACCGATGACCAGGACGGCGCCATCGGCGGCGGCAAAATGCCGTTGCTCGACCATTTGATCGAGTTGCGCCGCCGGCTGGTCTTCAGCGCACTGTCGTTCCTTGCCTGCTTCCTGGTGTGTTTTTATTTCGCCGATCCGATCTTCAATTTCCTGGTTCGCCCGCTGGCGGCGCTTTGGGAAGGCGAACAATCGCGCCGGCTGATCTATACGGCGCTGCATGAAAAATTCTTCACCGAGATCAAGGTTGCCTTCTTCGCCGGTGCGTTCCTGGCCTTTCCGCTGATCTCCAACCAGATCTGGATATTTGTCGCGCCGGGGCTCTACAAGCATGAAAAATACGCCTTTCTTCCGTTTCTGATCGCGACGCCCATCCTGTTCGCGCTCGGCGCTTCCTTCGTCTACTACTTCGTCCTGCCGGTGGCTTGGCAGTTCTTCGCCAGTTTCGAACAGGCGGCCGGAAAGGATGTCCTGGCGATCGCGCTGGAACCGAAAGTGGACCAGTACCTGTCGCTGGTCATGCGCTTGATTTTTGCCTTCGGCATCAGTTTCGAACTGCCGGTTCTGCTGACCTTGATGGCACGCGCCGGCTTGACGACGAGCAAGGGCATGCGCAGCAAGCGGCGCTACGCCGTCGTTTGCGCATTTATTGCGGCGGCAATCCTGACGCCGCCCGATCCCTTGAGCCAAATCGGATTGGCCCTGCCGATTATCCTGCTGTACGAGATTTCCATCTGGTGCGCCGTCCTTGTCGAACGGAAGCGCGACAAACAGGAGCAGGAGCAAGAGGATGACATTTAGCCCCTAAGTCCCGTATAAGTCCGGCGGACTCCCCATCCTCGAATTTCGGACCGGCCGATCATGCATGATCTACGATATATCCGCGAACATCCCGACGCGTTCGACGCAGGCCTGGAACGCCGAGGATTGCCGGCCAAATCTTCCGAAATCCTGGATCTGGACGCGCAGCGCCGGGCCGCACAGACGGAGATGCAGGAGTTGCAGCATCGCCGCAACGAAGCATCGAAACTGATCGGCGCGGCCAAGAAAAGCGGCGAGGACGCGGACGCATTGATCGCGGAGGTCCAGACCCTGAAGGAAGGAATGGCGACCGCCGAACAGCGGGAACGGGATCATGCCGCGGCGTTGAAGGCCATCCTCGAAGGACTTCCAAATCTGCCCGATCCGGAGGTGCCGGATGGCGAGGATGAATCGCAGAACCTCGAGGTGCGGACGGCCGGCGACCGGCCTGCGATCGAGGGCGCGCCGAAGGAGCATTTCGAGCTTGGCGAAGCGCTTGGATTGATGGATTTCGAGGCGGCGGCGAAGCTGTCCGGATCGCGGTTCGTGATTCTCAGTGGTGCATTGGCGCGGATGGAACGCGCGCTGGCGAATTTCATGCTGACCCTGCACACCGAGGAATTCGGCTATACGGAAGTCTCACCGCCGGCGCTGGTGCGGTCGCACACGATGTACGGTACCGGGCAGCTCCCGAAATTCGAGGAGGATCTGTATCGGACGGATGAGGATTTCTGGCTCATTCCAACCGCCGAGGTGCCGCTGACCAGCCTGGTTGCCGATAGTGTGGTCGAGGCGGAGAACCTGCCGCTGCGGGTTACCGCGTGGACGCCGTGTTTCCGCTCCGAGGCGGGCGCGGCCGGTAAGGATACGCGCGGCATGCTGCGCCAGCACCAATTCAGCAAGGTGGAGATGGTGAGCATCACCCACCCGGACGAGTCCGAGGCGGAACTGGAACGCATGACGAGTTGCGCCGAGGAAGTCTTGAAGCGCCTTGGCTTGTCGTATCGCGTGGTCGCGCTGTGTACCGGTGACATGGGGTTCAGCGCCCGCAAGACATACGATATCGAAGTGTGGCTGCCGGGGCAGGGCCAGTATCGCGAGATTTCCAGTTGCTCGAACTGCTGGGATTTCCAGGCGCGCCGCATGAATGCGCGGTTCCGGACCAAGGGCGAGAAGGGCACGCAATTCCTGCACAGCCTCAACGGCTCCGGGTTGGCGGTCGGGCGCACCTTGATCGCCGTGCTGGAAAATTATCAGAACGCCGACGGCTCGATTACCGTGCCCGACGCGCTGCGGCCGTATATGGGTGGCCTCGACCGAATCACGGCCGCGGGCTGACGCGCGGCAGAGGGCAGCTATGGGTGAGTCTCCTCCGCGTATTCTCCTGGTCAACGACGACGGCATCGCGGCGCCGGGACTGAAGAGCCTGGAACGCATCGCCCGCCAGTTGAGCGACGATGTGTGGGTCTTTGCGCCGCAGACCGAACAAAGCGGCGCGAGCCACGCCTTCACCGTCACCGGCGCCATTCAGGTGCAGCGGCTCGGCCCCCGACGGTTCGCCATCGGCGGCAGCCCGACCGACTGCGTGCTGCTGGCGATGAGCGAGTTTCTCAAGGACGATCCGCCGGACCTCGTGCTGTCGGGTGTGAACTCCAGTGCCAACCTAGCCGAGGACGTAACCTATTCGGGCACCGTCGCCGGCGCCATGGAAGGGGCGCTGTTCGGTGTCCGCGCCATCGCCTTGAGTCAAAAAACCGGTCCGGGGCGAAAACTCCATTGGA